>Ga0114945_10002281_pt1 | contig 11350 bp, 9 predicted proteins | sample OV2TP3_FD_87194 | JGI IMG/M metagenome (GOLD analysis project Ga0114945, IMG submission 87194) | Hot spring microbial communities from Beatty, Nevada to study Microbial Dark Matter (Phase II) - OV2 TP3 | ecosystem: Environmental > Aquatic > Thermal springs > Hot (42-90C) | place: USA: Beatty... | reverse complement strand
GCGTGTTCCCCACGCCCGGGTTGCCGAGCATCAGGATCGGCTCAGCTGTCTGGATATACTCCCCACGCGCCAGTTCGAGGACCTGCGGCTTGTGGAGCTGGGGCAGGGAGGAGCAAGCAAAGTCAGCCAATTCTTTCAGCGCGGGGAACCGCGCCGCCCGGATCAACTGGGCTTGCCGATTCTGCGCTCGTTGGGCCACCTCCTGCTCGGCCAAGGCCAGCAGGAAGCGGTTATAGCCGAGATTGGCTTGGGCGGCTTCCTCGGCCACTTGGCGAGAGTTCCGCACACACGTGGGCAGTCGCAACTGTTTGAGGTAGGTCTCTAGCAGGAGCAAGGGTTCCATGGCTACCCCTCCGTCAACAGTTGGTCGTAGCAGTGCACATCGACCGGCTGCGTGCCCACCGGCATCAACCGGGGCTGGGCGGTCAAATCCAGGGAGGGGATCGGTGGCGTCGGATGCTGCACCTGATGCAGACAAAGCGCCACACCGTCCGCATGGAGACAGCCATACTCCAGGGCCAGGCCCATCGCCTGCTCGACCTGCTCAGCGGGGTGCTCCCGGTGCAAGCGCAGGATCCGCACAAACTCGCGCACGCCGTGGCCGTCCCTGCCGTCGGCGCGCAAGCGGGCCAACAGCTGCTCATAGATGGGGGGCCAGCCTGCACGCCAGCGGCGGATGGGTTTGGCGTGGTCGAAGGCTCCTGGCCGCTGCGCTAAGAGGGGGAGATAGTGCAACGGATCAAAGATATCTTGCTCCCGACCGTAGCAGCGGGGATGGCTGGCCAGGCCCCGGTCCAGATGCAGGATCTCCACCCGAAAGGGATACGCCTTGATGACCAGTTGCCGAGAGGGGGCGTCGGCGGGCACGGAATACCGGTTCGTCTCGAAGATCACCTGGCTGTAGGGGGTCAGGGGGGCCGGCCGGGTCACGCAACAGTCGAACGCCCACGCCGGCAGCGGCCGCAAGGACGGCTGTTCGCGCTGCCACGCCTCCCCAATCGTCGTGGGTTGGCCCTTGACTTGCCGGTGGTCGTCGGCGAGACACTGCGCCAGCAGATGGGCGTTGAGCCCCTCGAAGGAGACCACCTGGGGGAGGGGCACCAGGAAGTTGCGACGATCGAAGCCCACGCTGTGCTCGACGCTCCCCTTCTCGTGACCCTCGCCGGGGGTACAGAAGTGGCTCTCAAAGAGGTAGTGGCTGCGAAAGACGATAAAGGCTTGCTGTTCCTGCCGGGTGTGCCCGGCCAGAATGCGCTGCACCGCCGCTTTCAAGTTGTCGTACGTGATGCGGCGGGGGACCCCCTGAACATGCGCAAAGGCCCGCACATGCCCCTCGAAGAAGGCTTCCTGGCGCTGGGAGGGGAAGGCTATGACGAACGTGCGCCGCGAGTCACACAGCCGCATGACAAACAGTTGCACGGTCACGCGTTCCTCCGCGCTGCTGGCGACGCCTTCACCCCAGTCCGCTTGGGCATCGGCCCCGGGATCGAACTCCAAGGGCAGATAGACGGCGCGCTGCTGTCCCTCCTGCCGACACTGCGCCACATACCGCCGCACGGAGGGCTCACGGCCGGCATAGCCCTGCGCCTGCAGCAGGGTGAAGATCTTGTGTCCCGTATAGCGTTGCTTCCGTGGCATGCGCGCATTCTCGGCCAGCAGCCGCTCGATCACCGGCTTGTAGGGCCCCAGGACCGGGGCCAGCCGGGGCTCCCGCAGGGTGTAGGCCTCTGGCGCTGCGGATTGGATGGCCTTCTGCACGCTGGTGCGCGAGCACCGCAACTCACGGGCAATCTGCCGAATCGTTTTGTTCTCCTGACAATAGGCCCGTCGGATCTGTTCGCGGGTTTCCACTGTGATCATCTCCTCCTCCGCAATTATGCGGGCAGTGGGGCGCCTCAGCATAACAGCGGACGTGTGATCCAGTGGCCCTCTTTTCGATGATCAAAACTTGGTCAGGTGGCTCCCTTTTCAATTATCAAAAACAGGCGACCCTTGAACAGCAAAAAGCAAGGCTCCACCAGCTTGTGGACAGCCTGCCATCGGGGCAGTTGTATGCGGCTGAAGCGCTGTTGGGGTAGCTTTGCTATAAAGCTTGGGTGGAAGTGAAGCAAGGCAAGTGCACCGTGCGGCTTGGTGGACTCTGGAAGGACCTGGGCATCGAAATCGCAGAAGAGGACATCGCCCGGGCACAGAGGGAGATGTGGGGACGATCGGGAGAGAATTCCATGAGCAACCGGAGGTGAAGGCAAATGTATCCACCAAAAGGTGCAGAGGCAGACACGCTCTACGAGCGTTTCGTCAAACCGCTTGAACCTACTCACTGGGGGAAGATGGTGGCGGTACGCCGCGATGGCAGATACATCGTGGGGGAAGATGAGGAGGCACTTGTTCGCGCCGCTCTTGAAAACCTCGGCTCCGGAGAGTTCGTGCTCTTCCGAGTCGGAACGAAAGTGGTGGATCTGTGGAGACACACACGATCGTAAGCGAGCGGTTTCCATATCTGGAAGTGGCCTGGGCCGCAGGGCCAACCGGGAGGGAGGACTGGGCCTATCTGGACACCGGGTACACAGGTTTCTTCATCGTGCCTGAAGCCCTGCTGGCTGAGCTCGGCCCTCCACAATTCACGGTGCGGTTGGGCCTTGGAGACGGGAGGCAGGTCGATGCATACGGCTTCTGGGGCTCTGTCCGAATCATGGGATCGGGCCAGTCCTTTCCGGGGCGGATTCTGGCGCTCAGCATGGAGTTCCTGCTAGGCCGACAGGTGACGGACCGATTCAAACTGACTTTCGATCATGGCCAGAGGATACTTGTGGAACTGTAGAGGTACCTGGCATGCCCATTAACCGGATCGTCTTCACCGCAACGCTGGGGGAGCTGGCCGAGGTGCCGGGCACCCCCTTTGCCTACTGGGCGCCCAAGACCTTGCGCGACCTTTTCCAGAAGTTCCCGCCCCTGGACCGGGACGTGGCCCGCCAGCCGGACAAGCCCAAGATCGCCGATGTCAAGGTTGGGTTGCAGACCAGCGACGACCTCCGCTTCACCCGCTTCTGGTGGGAGGTGCCGGTGGAGCAGATCGCGCTTAGCCGGGAAGAGACATTCCAGAGCAAGCCGTGGGTGCCCTTCGCCAAAGGTGGTCGGCCTTTCTACCAGGACATCGCGCTTGTCGTGAAATGGGGAAATGACGGGGAAGAGATCAAGCACTTTCGGGATAACAACGGGCACCTGTCATCTCGGCCACAAAATGAGGCTTTTTACTTCCGAGGAGGGCTGAGGTCTTCCAACATCGCTAGCTCAAATCGTCTGGAATTGTGCCACATACAACCGGGCATCTTCTCGCATGCTTGTCGGGCCATTTTCTTACAGGAAAAAGCGAACCATGGCTATCTTATGGGTTTACTCAACTCTCAGCTCTATGCATGTCTGTTCTGGATGCTAGATCCCTTGGCACATAACCGGGAGGGTGGAACCATCAGTCGCCTTCCTGTGAAATCGCAGATGCATTCGAGTGTAGCTATGCTCTCATCAGAGGTTCATGATCTCGTCCGTGAATGGGACACAGGCAACGAAGTTAGTTCCCAGTTTATCAAGCCGTGCCTCCTCCAGACGTGGCATGCCCTTCGAGGTACATGGAATGAGGAGACCGCCCGGCCCGCTACAGCACATCCCCTGGCGCGAGACTTCGCCTGGAGCGACTGGGGGTGCGCCCACAAAATAAGGACGCACAGGGGCAGAGATGAAGAGGAGCAGGGGAGCCCCCCTTTGTGGGAGCTGGCGCAGATGTGTGTAGAGAGGGAAACCACGCTCCGCCAGCGCCTGGAGGAGATCCAGCAGCAGATCGATGACGAGGTCTACCGGCTGTACGGCATCTCCGATGAGGACCGTGCCCTCATCGAAGCCGAGCTTGGTCGTGCGCCAGAGCAGGAAGAGGCCGAGGAAGCTGGGGCAGAGGAGCCCAACGAGGAGGCGTTGCCGGAAGGCATCATGCCCGCCGAGGAGCACATCCGGCGGCTGGTCCACTACCTGGCCCACCAGGTGGTGTGGGAGGACCCCGACGGCATCGTCCCCTTGAACGACATCTACACCGCCGACGGCCGCCTGGAGCGGAGCCTGGGCTACAAGGTCCGAGAGCGGCTGCGGGACCTGTTCGGCGAGGGCATGCTGGCAGGGGTGGAAGGCGACCTCCGCCAGGCCTTGGGCCGCCCCCTTGAGGAGTGGCTCGAGACCGAGGTCTTTTCCTACCACGTGGGCTTGTACCGCCTGCGGCCCATCATCTGGCAGCTCGCCAGCCAGCCGAGGGGAAGGCTGGCATTTGCCTGCTTCCTTGACTGGCACCGGCTGGACGCCGACACACTGCGCAAAGTACAGGAGGTGTACCTGCGCCCGGCGGGAGGCCGAGCGGCTGGCGACTGAGTATGCGGAGCAGCGGGCCCGGGATGCCCCGCTGCGCGCCCTGAGAGTGGCCGAGCGTGCGTGGCAGCAGGCCCAGGGGCGATTCCAAGAGCTTGAGGCCCTGGGCGAGAAGATCGGGCGGCTTCTCCAGCCGCACAGGCTTTCAGTCCAGAGCCACAGTCGGTGGGTACCCGAGAAGGTCAACGAGATCGTATCCCAGGGATATCGCCCCCATCGTGACTATGGCGTCCGGGTCAACATCGAGCCGCTCAAGCAGGCAGGGGTCCTGGCGGAGGCAGCGCGGCGGATCAAGGGGTAGCCATGGCACTGGTCGATTTGCTCCGGGATACCATCAACGAAGAGCTTGTGCGACAGGGGGATGCTGGCCTCATCGTCTGGTACGATCGAGATGGTTCACTGGCGCCCCTTGTCGTTCCGGCCATGCCTCAGCACACACGGCTGCTCCGCTTCGAGGGAAGCTACCTGGCCTTGCGGTTCGCCCTGGAAGCCGAAGACCCACGTTTTCAAGGCCGCTGGGTGGTCAACGTTCCTGAAAGGCCACCGGAGGAGAGCTGGCTTCGGGACTGGGAGCTGATAGGGGCGCGCTGGGACCTGGACCTCCTGGAGTTGCTCCGTCGCAGGGCGAACCTCGCTGTGACCCAGAGGCTCGTCCAGCTGCTGCGCGAGAGACCTCACAACTCCCGCGAGCTTGCCGGCACCTGGGAGTCCGTGATGGGGGGCCAGAAGGCGACCGAGGACACGTTGATCAATGCGCTCCTGGCCTTATGCTTCGGGCTTGAACGGTGGGGCATCGATGAGGGAATCCTGCGCTTCGTCAGCGGCAATGTCGGCCGTCGCCAGCTGGACCTGTACGGCCTTTGGGCGATCTGGACGGAGAAGGTCTCCAGCTGGGCTGGGTGGATCCATGGGCCCACCGACGACGATCCAGGCCTCAGGCAACGCCTGGAGAGCGCCATCCTCCTGTCGGAGATTGCGGCTGTTCTCCCTGAGCTTGCCTCTCGTTTCGGTCAAGCGCTCCCCTCCCAGCCCGGTCGCGCGGCTGCTGCCTTGGCTCGGCACTGGCGGTTGCGTGAGGATCTCCGGAGCGCCTACATCGAAGCTGTGCAGCGGGTGGAAGGCCGCTACGAGTTGGGGCGCCTTCTGACCGCCAATCCAGCGCTCGAAGAGGTGGAGACTTTTCCTGGTATCGACGATCTCTGGAGGCGAGAGGTCATCAACGCGGTCGGACCGGACGGCTCCAACTTCGGTGAGAGGGTTCAGCTCGTCGGCCGCATTGCCGAGAAGCGACGACGACTCTTTTGGCGACGGGAGGGTCGGGCAGGCTATTGGGAGCCGATTGCCCTCGCATCACAGCTGTACCAGGGATGTCAGCAGGCGATTGCCGAGGCAGAACGGTGCTTGCAGGTTGACGAGTTCATCCATCGCTATGCAGCCGAGAACGGCTGGTGGGAACTGGATCTGTGGGCGCTGCAGCTGGCAGCGACCGTGCACGACCTGAGCGTGGATGAACGCGCCTGCGTGTGTCGTCCGGCCTTCTCGGAGTACAGCCGATATCTTGACCGGGTGAATCATCGCTTTGCCGAGGTGATGCACCGGGAGGGATGGGTCCCACAGCAATCTGGCTTCTGGACCAGATTTGTCGCCACAACACGACGGACGGCCGTGATTTTTGCAGACGGGCTTCGTTACGATTTGGCCCGTTATCTCAAGGCACTCCTGGCCGAAGAAGAGTTTCAGGCAACCTTTCACAGCCTCCGTGGGATGCTCCCCAGCATTACCGAGGTCGGGATGTCGGCCTTGTTGCCCGAAGCAGAGCAGGGCTTATGGGTCACGGTTGAAGGAGGCCGTCTCAGAGTGACCATTGGTAGCCAGGAGGTGGGTGACCGGCAGTCGCGGGTCGCCTGGCTGCCAAGCCGACTGAGTCAGCGGGGAAAGGTGATTGACTTGGACGAGGTCGAGCGAACTGACTTGAGGAATGTGGATCTGGTGGTCGGGCTCTCCCAGGAGATCGACGAGTTTGGCTCGTTCGTGGCGGATCTCCATCCCCAAGGACTGCTGCATATGGTTGAGCGCATCGGCCGTGCGATTCGCCATCTGCGGGATCGAGGCTTTGAGCGCTTTCTGATCACCGCCGACCATGGCTTCCTGTTCCTGCCCCCTGACGTGGAGCCTCGCAAGGTAGACGCCGCATCGTCCAACGTCTGTAAGCGACGCTTCATGGTCGGAGGAAGCCCCCAAGGCTGTCTCGTGAAACGCGCACCGGAGGTGGGGTTACATGGGTCGGAACTGTTCGCATTCCCCGCAGGGCTTAGCGTGTTTGCCATGCCGGGTGAGATCGCGGCGTTTCTCCACGGGGGGATCAGCCTTCAGGAGAGTGTGGTGCCAGTGCTGGAGATCACCACGCTGGCGCCTGCGGAGAGAGTCTCGGTCGAGATGCAACTGCCGACACGCCTGACCAGCCGAATCGCGGTGGTCACGGTGCGGGTCGGAGAGCTGGAACTCTTTACCCGCTCCAGGAAGGTCCTCGTCGAGGTGAACGGTCGGCGAAGCCATGCTGTGGAGCTGGGCCGGGAGCAGCCGCAGATGTCGCTCAGGATCTCGTGGCTTGGCTTCGATGAGCTTCCTCCCGGGGAAGTGCTGGTCCGGCTCATCGATGCAGAGAGCCTTCAGGTGTTGCAAGAGCAGCGAGTTCCGGTGGATCTCGTCGTCTGAGTCACAGGATTGGCTGCCGAATGGCAATGGGGCATTAGCATGAAAGCCAGGAGGAAAGGAGAACGCTAATGCCGCAGAAAATGTGGAAGCACACCTGCCCGGAGGGAGGGAGGTCATTCTGGATGGGTACTCCCTTTTGCAGCAGCTGTGGGGAGGTGGGTGAGTACGACGGGTGGCACTACAGCATGCACGAGGCGATGGCGAAATATCAAATCTGCTATGGGCTGAAGCCGATTGGGCCACACCGCCCTATGGCCGATGAGCTGTTCCGCGAGGCCACGATCACATGCGAGACGTGCGGGGGCCGAGGCCTTCGTGACATACACGAAGGGGCAAGCTGGGAGCACTGCCGCGCCTGCCGAGGCCTCGGGATACACTTCACCAAGCCTGCAGCTGAGATCGCTGAGATTCGCCGGCGGATACTCGACGCCTTCCCTGACGCCGCCGCCGAGCCAGTGCCAGAATTCGCCACGACGCCGCTTGCCCTGGATCTATCACAGTCGAAGACGGTGGACCTTGCAGCCGAGGGCCGTGAGAGCCGCGAAGAAAAAGGGAACAGCGAAAGTGAAGTAAGAATCGACGAGGCGGACGAAGATCCCTGGAGCAACATCTCTGCCGCGAACATTGCAGCGGCGTTAAGGCACTTTCATGGACGAATCTGTCCAGAAGTGGGACACCCCAATCAGGTGGATCCGATATCTTGCTAACCCCGAGATCCACTTCTTCGAAGGTCGCCTCCACATTGTTTTGGAGGACCTCGATACCACTGAGAAGTGGCAACTGCACGTTCGGGGCGTGGTTGGATACAAGTTCACTCAAAACTTCGGGATGAGATGGCTTGCGAATACCTCATTGGTCACGGAATCCACCTGGATTTCAGCACTTCATCGCGAGCCGATGCTTATGCCGGGCCAGCTCGATGGCGTTCGTCACTACCTCATAGCGACAGTGGAGGGCGATTTTGAAGTACTCGCAAAAGAGGAGCCTGTGATTTCCAAAGTGGAGTAATATTGCTATATGTAGCAGCTTGATTACATCGGGGCGTTTGCTTGATTACACCGCTTGGTCTCGACTCGAATTCCGTGAGAATAGAGCACCCCTTCTGCTGACATTATCTGAGAATATGCTGGGATTAACTGACAACAACTTGATTACAGCCGCCGCGGCTAAGATTCCGTGAGAACAGCTTGAGGCTTTCCCTACCCATGCGTTGAGCCTAGAAAAGACCTCCGGTCTCGTGGCGATGGTCGGTGAGCTCCCCCGTCACCACCCATGCATCTCTCCAGCGCGATCTGGGGAGACACATCCCTCACGCGTTTTCTCGCTTTCCACAGAAGATGCATTTCGTGTAAACTTGGGGAGTCTTTCGCGCGTCTGGATTCCATTGCACCCTGTGTCAGCACGGCCCGGGGAGGTCGGGGAGATGGCACACCTGCCGCGGACCAACCCGCATAGTGTCAAAAGTTCGCATCCCGCGGCGCCCGTGGATGCGCATGAACGCACGCGGGACTATCTGACCGAGGCGGAATTTCTCGTCCTGCTCCAGGGCACCAGACGCTCGCGCTACCGCTGGCGCAATGCGGCTATGCTCATGCTGACCTTCTATCATGGCCTGCGCGTCTCGGAACTCTGCCACCTCAAGCGCACCGACCTTGATCTGGCACACGGCCGCCTCTGGATCGCACGGCTCAAAGGGAGCCTGTCGACGGAACAACCCCTGCGGACCGATGAGATCCGCGCCCTCAAGCGTTACCTCCCCCAGCGCGGCGATTCGCAGCTCCCGTGGCTCTTCCTGACGGAACGTGGCGATCAGTTCACCCGGTTTTCGATTAATTATTTGGTGGGCATCACCGGCCAGCGGGCGGGGTTGGCGTTGCATGTCCATCCGCATATGTTGCGCCATGGCTGCGGCTATGCCCTGGCCAACCGCGGCTATGATCTGCGCGTGATTCAAGATTATCTCGGGCATCGGGATCCGAAACACACCACCCGCTATACCCGTACAGCGGCCAGTCGGTTTGAAGGCCTGTGGGAGTGAGCCCCGGGACGTGCAGCGATGGCGCGCAAAGCCCTTTCCGCTGAAGCCCTGCTTGACCTGCGACGCCGGCTGGGGACCTTCCCGTCCCGGAGCCCCGAGCGGCGGCGCATCCTCCAGGAGGCCGCGGCCCTCTACGGCGTGTCCGAACCGACCCTCTACCGCCTGCTGCGGCAACGGAGCCAGCTCCGTGTGCTGGGGCGCTCGGACCGGGGCGTGCCCCGCGTCCTCCCCCCAGCCGAGTTGGAACGCTACCTGGAACTGATCGCCGCGGTGAAGCTGCGCACCGCCAATCGGAAGGGGCGACACCTGTCCACCGGGGAAGCCATTCGACTGCTGGAAGACTATGGCCTAGAGACGCCCGAGGGCGTGGTGCGCGCGCCCAAAGGGGTCCTCAAAACCCCCACGGTCAACGCGTACCTCAAACACTGGGGCTTGGATTGGCGCACCCTGCGGCGAGAGCCACCGGCCGTCCGGTTTCAAGCCCAGCACAGCAACGAGTTGTGGCAGTTTGATCTGAGTCCCTCCGATCTCAAGCAGCTCAAGGCCCCCGCCTGGGTGAATCCGGCCAAGGGACAGCCGACTCTGATGCTCTACAGCGTGGTGGATGACCGCAGTGGCGTGGCCTATCAGGAATATCACGGTGTCTATGGCGAAGATGTCGAGGCTGCGCTGCGCTTCCTGTTCAACGCGATGGCCCCCAAGGCGGACGAGCGCGTCCCGTTCTGTGGTCGCCCGCACTCCCTCTACCTCGACAACGGGCCAGTGACCCGCAGCCAGGTGTTTCAACGGGTGATGGGCTATCTGGGCATCGAGGTGCGCCCGCATCTGCCCCAGGGCCGCGATGGCCGCCGGACCACAGCGCGTTCCAAGGGCAAGGTGGAGCGGCCGTTCCGCACCGTGAAGGAGATGCACGAGACTTTGTACCACTTTCACGAACCGCAGACCGAGGCCGAAGCCAATGCTTGGTTGTGCAACTATCTGCTGCGCTACAACGACAGCCCGCATCGCACGGAGTCGCATTCGCGCATGGAGGACTGGCTCCACCAGTTGCCGCCCGAGGGCGTGCGGGAGATGTGCAGTTGGGAGCGGTTTTGCACCTTTGCGCGCGAGCCCGAACGACGCCTGGTGGGGATCGATGCCCAGGTCAGCGTCGCCGGCGTGCGGTACGAAGTCGATCCGGACCTGGCGGGCGAAACTGTGATCGTGTGGTTCGGGCTCTATGATGATCAGCTCTACGTCGAGCATGGGGAGCGTCACTACGGTCCCTATGCCCCCAGCAGCGGGCCTATTCCGCTGCATCGCTACCGGCGGGTCACGCACACGCGCACGCAACAACGGGCCGACCGGATCGAGGCACTGGCCGAGCGCCTGTCTCTGCCGCAGGCCGCCCTAAGCGATCGTCCGGCGCTGTCGGCCTCCCTCTCGGCGTTCGCACCCGCCACACAGCCCTTTGCCGATCCAGACCCGTTTCATGAGCTGGCCTTTCCCAGTGCCCTTGAGGCCAAACGCGCCATTGCCGATCACCTGGGACTGCCCCTCGCCAAACTGTCGTCAGAGCAGTTAGCGGTGCTCAACACGCTGTTGAGCACAACCTTGGCGAAGCAGATCGTGTGGGAGCACGTGCGGCGCCATCTCGATCCCCACTATAGAGGATAACACCATGCTCAGCGATGTCATGGCGCACTTTGGTCTCACCAAAAGCCTCCGTCAAGTGGGCTACTTTGAAACCGAGCATCATCGCCAACTCCTGAGAGAACTCAAAGCCGCCATCCATGAGGGGGGCATCGTCGCCTTAACCGGGGTGGGGGGGAGTGGCAAAACCATACTGCTGTGGCGCATTCAAGAGCAACTCAGGCACGAAGGCCAGATCGAGGTGTCGGAATCCCTGGTGTTTGACGTGCCACGCGTGACGCTGAGTACGCTGAAACTGGCGCTGTATTATGATCTAGCCACGGAAAAAGACGGCGACCTGACGGGGAAACCGGAAAAGAGTGAGCGCGCGTTACTGAAAGTCATGCAGCGCTGCCAAAAACCCATTGCGTTGTTTATCGATGACGGACATGACCTCCATGGCCAGACGCTGCGGAGCCTGAAACAGTTCATCGAAAAGACGAGCCACCGGGGCTCGCGCCTCACGGTGGTCTTAGCCGGCCATCCCCGGCTCAAACACGAGCTGCGCCGGCCGTCTCG
>Ga0114945_10002280_pt1 | contig 11352 bp, 9 predicted proteins | sample OV2TP3_FD_87194 | JGI IMG/M metagenome (GOLD analysis project Ga0114945, IMG submission 87194) | Hot spring microbial communities from Beatty, Nevada to study Microbial Dark Matter (Phase II) - OV2 TP3 | ecosystem: Environmental > Aquatic > Thermal springs > Hot (42-90C) | place: USA: Beatty... | reverse complement strand
TTCGCCGACTGCCCGCTCGAGGTCTGCATCCAGCGCGACGTGAAAGGAATGTACAAGAAGGCCCTGGCGGGCGAGATGAAAGGCTTTACCGGCGTCTCCGACCCTTACGAAGCCCCGCTCCACGCGGAGGTCGTTCTCCACACCGACCAGGAATCGCCCCAGGCCAGCGCCGCCCGGCTCCTGCAGCGGCTCGAAGAGATGGGCTACCTGCCCAAAGGCCACGCGCCCGGCGAGCCGTACCGCCCCGAGGAAGAAGCCGCCATCCGCCGCCGGCTGGAACAACTGGGCTACCTCTAGCATGTTGAAAAGCAGATCCCTCGCCCCCAGGGGAATCAAGGGCTCGGGATGACAAACAAAGCAAGGTGTCATTCCGAGCGAAGCGAGGAACCTGCTTTTCATTGGGAAGACGCATGATTGATCTGCACACGCACTCGACGGCCTCCGACGGGACGCTGGAGCCGGCGGCGGTGGTCGACCTGGCCGCCGAGCGGAAACTCACCGCCCTCGCCCTCACCGACCACGACACCCTCGCCGGTCTCGAGGCGGCGCGCGCGCAGGGCAAGAAGCGCGGCCTCGAAGTCGTCCCCGGCGTCGAGCTCGGCATCGAGTGGAGCGGGCCCGGGCAGATGCATCTGCTCGGCTACTGCTTCCGCCCCGACGACGCCGGCCTGCGCGAGCGGTTGCGCTGGCTGCGCGACCGCCGCCGCGAGCGCGCCCAGCGCATCGTCGAGAAGCTCAACGCGGTCGGCATCGCGATTACTCTCGCCCAGGTCGAAGCCGCCGCCGGCGGCGAAGCCATCGGCCGGCCGCACGTGGCGCGGGCGCTGATAGAGGCCGGCGTGGTCTCGAGCATAGGCGAAGCCTTCGGGCGCTTCTTGAGTCCCGGCCGGCCGGGCTACGAAGACAAAGACGAGCTCACCCCCGAGCAGGCCATCCAGTTGATTCGCTCCGCCGGTGGGGTGGCGGTGGTGGCGCACCCGGTGACCTTGAAGCTCAAAGGCGCGGCGCTCGAGGCTTTTCTGAAAGAGCTGGTCGGCTACGGCCTCGAAGGCCTGGAAGCCGTCTGGAGCGGCCACAGCCCCGAGCAGATGCGGGAGCTCCAGGCGCTGGCCGACAAGCTCGGGCTGGTCACCACCGGCGGCTCCGACTTCCACGGCGACAACAAGCCCGACATCCAGCTCGGCGCCGGCCGCCACGGCAACGTCCAGGTCCCCGACTCCGTCCTCGCCGCCCTCCGCCACCGCGCCGCGGTTGCTTGACAGGCGCGGGGGCGTCCCCTAAGGTGAGCGCTTCGGGCGCGACGGCCGGCGCGCGGTGACTGCGCGTTGGCTGCCGGAAGCCGAGAAATCAGGCGAAAAGCGACGCGCTGGAGCCAACTCTTCATCCCCACGCTGCGCGAAGACCCGGCCGACGCCGAAGTGGCCAGCCACAAGCTGCTGCTCCGCGCCGGCTACATCCGCCAGCTTTCGGCCGGCGTCTATTCCTACCTCTACCTCGGCCAGCGCACGGCGCTGAAGATCATCCAGATCATCCGCGAGGAGATGGACCGCATCGGCGGGCAGGAGTTCTATCTACCGGCGCTCAACCCCGGCGAGCTCTGGCGCGAGACCGGCCGCTGGGAGCAGATGGCGGCCACGATGTTCCAGTTCAAAGACCACAGCGGGCGCGACCTCTGCCTGGGGATGACGCACGAAGAAGTGATGACCGACATCGCGCGCAAGGAGCTGCGCAGCTACCGGCAGTTGCCGCAAATCTGGTACCAGATCCAGGTGAAGTTCCGCGACGAAGCGCGCCCCAAGAGCGGGCTGATGCGCCTGCGGCAATTCATCATGAAGGACTCCTACACCTTCGACCTCGACGAGGCCGGGCTCGACGTTGCCTACAAGAAGCACTACGACGCCTACTGCCGCATCTTCACCCGCTGCGGCTTGGGCTACGAGATCGTCGAGGCGCATTCGGGCGCCATGGGCGGCTCGCAGTCGCACGAGTTCATGGTGGTCTCCCCGGCGGGCGAAGACAGCGTGGCGCTCTGCGTCAAGGAATGCGGCTACGCCGCCAACCTGGACAAGGCCCGCGCGAAAGTCCAGCCGGTGAAAGACGTCGAAGGCGACAAGAAGCCGGAAGTCTTTTCCACGCCGAACGTCCGCACCATCGAAGAGCTGGTCGCTTTTGCCAAAGTCAAGCCCGAATACCTGATGAAGGCGCTCGTCTACGTCCTCCCCGGCGACAAGGAAAAGAAAGAGAAAGACCAGATGGTGCTCGCGCTCGTGCGCGGCGACCATCAGTTGAACGAAGCCAAGCTCGGCGACGCGCTCGCCGGCGCCGTCTTCCGCCCCGCGCACCCCGAGGAAATCCGCCAGCAGTTCGGCGCCCCGGCGGGCTTCATCGGGCCGCTCGGAGCCAAAGGCGTCCGCATCCTCATCGACGAAGCCCTGCGCGGCCGGCGCAACCTCATCACCGGCGCGAACCAGGACGGCCACCACGTCCGCCACGTCACCCCGGAGCGCGACTTCACCGGCGAGTACGCCGACCTGCGCCTGGTCGCCGACGGTGACCCCTGCCCGCGCTGCGGGCGCCCGCTCAAGGTGGCGACGGCCATCGAGGTCGGCCACATCTTCAAGCTCGGCCGCCGCTACGCGGAAGCGATGGGGGCGCGGGTGCTGGACCGCGACGGCAGGGAAGTGACGCCCATCATGGGCTCCTACGGCATCGGCGTCGAGCGCATCCTGACCGCGGCGGTCGAGCAGCACCACGACAAGGACGGGATGAAGCTCCCGCGCAACATCGCCCCCTTCCAGGTCGTGCTCACTCCCACCAACCTCAACGAAGAGCCCATCCGCCAGGCCGCCGAGCGGCTCTACGCCGACTTCCGGCAGGCCGGCGTCGAGGCGCTCTACGACGACCGCGACGACCGCGCTGGCGTCAAGTTCAAGGACGCCGACCTCATCGGCGTCCCCCTGCGCGTCACCATCGGCAAGAAAGCCCCCGAGGGCCTGGTCGAAATCACCGACCGCTCGACAGGGCAGCGGGCGGATGCTAGAATCCCGGAAGCGCTCGGACTGGTGAAGAGCCGCTACTGCGGCTAGGGAGCGCCCCGGCGGACAGGAGGTCGCTATGAACGCGCGCGGAGGCAGCAAGCTTTCGCTCCTGGTAGGGCTGGCCATCACGGCGGCTTTCATCGTGGCGGCGGTGCGGCTCGTCCCCGTCTACGCCAACAGCTACGAGTTCAAGGACGCCATCCGCAGCCAGGCCAAGTTTGCCGGGGTCGAGCAGCGTTCGCCGGAATTCATCAAGCAAGCGCTCTACAAGAAGGCCCAGGAACTGAATATCCCTATCCGGCCCGAACAAATCCAGGTCATCCCCAAACGGGCCGGCGTCGAGATTAAAACCCACTACACGGTGCAGGTTGACTTGATCGTCTACAGCCCGACCTTGACCTTCAACTACAGCGCTGACACTGCGACGGCGTATTAAGCGAGGCTCGTGGCCGTTCGTCTTCGGATCGCCCGCACGTTTTGGACGCGCCCCCTCGGACGCACCCTTCTGCTGATTGTCCTCGCGCTGCTGCTGGCCGGCGGCGTGGTCTTCGCCTACCTCTGGCGCCACTTCTCCCAGGTCATTGACGCCCGCTTGAGCGGAGAGATTTTCGAGCGCGCCTCCCACATCTACGCTGCTCCGGAGCTGCTGGTGGTGGGCGACACCGCCGGCCGCGAAGAGCTGGCCGCCAACCTGCGGCGCTTCGGCTACAGCGACCCGGAGGAAGAGCTCTCCGCCTACGGGCGCTTCCGCCTGCTCTCCAACGGCCTTGAGATCCAGCCCGGCCCCGCCTCGCTGGTGGGCCCGGGGCAGGCGGTGCGGATTGAGCTGGCCAACGGGCGCGTGGAGCGCATCGTGTCGCTCCGCAACCGCGCCGAGCTGCCCTCGTGCCTGCTCGACCCCGCCCACGTCACCAACCTCTTCGACCGCCGCCGCACCAAGCGCCGCCTGGTCGAGTACCAGGAGATTCCGCCTCATCTCGTGCAGGCGGTGGTGGCCGCCGAGGACCGGCGCTTCTTCGACCACCCGGGCATCTCCATCCTCGACGTGCTGCGGGCGCTGCGCTACGACCTTTCCATCTGGCTCGGGATTCGCCCCGGGGCGCGCCCGCAGGGCGCCAGCACGCTCACCATGCAGCTCGCCCGCAGCTTCTTCCTGAACCGCGACGTGAGCCTCAAGCGCAAGGCCGCCGAGGCCCTCATCGCTCTCCAGCTCGAGCGGCGCTTCCCGAAAGAAAAAATTTTCGAGCTTTACGCCAACGAGATTTATCTCGGCGAGCGCGGCAGCTTCACCGTCCACGGCTTCGGCGAGGCCGCCCAGGCCTACTTCGACAAGGACATCAGCCGCTTGACCGTGGCCGAAGCCGCCTTCCTCGCCGGGCTCATCCGCGGGCCCAGCTGGTACAACCCCTACCGCCATCCCGACCGCGCCCTCAAGCGCCGCAACTACATCCTGGCGGCGATGGGGGAAACCAAGGCCCTGACGCCGGAGCAGGTCGAACAGGCCAAACAGGAGCCGCTGGCGCCCGCCGCCGCCAACGTGGAAGCCAGCGAAGCCCCCTACTACGTCGACTGGACTAAAGAGATGCTCCTCAAGCGCTACTCCGAGCAGGCCCTGGTCTCCGAGAGCTACCGCATCTATACGACCCTCGACCGCCGCCTCCAGCAGGCCGCCGCCGAAGCCCTCCGCGAAGCCCTGCCCGAGGTGGACGCGAAAATCGCCGAGCGCTCCAAGCACCTCCGCAAGCCGCTCCCGCAGGTGCAGGTGACCCTCATTGCGCTCGACCCGCACACCGGCGCCGTGAAGGCGCTCATCGGCGGACGCGACTACACGCGCAGCCAGTTGAACCGCGCCGTCGCCCACCGCCAGCCCGGCTCCGCTTTCAAGCCGTTTGTCTTCGCCGCCGCCTTCTCCACCGCGCTGACCTCGCCCGAGCAAGCCATCACCCCCATCACCACCATCGTGGACGAGCCCACCATCTTCGAGTTCGAAGGCCAGCAGTACCAGCCCTCGAATTTCGGCGAGAAATTCTTCGGCGTCGTCACTGTGCGCGATGCCCTCATCCACTCGTTGAACGTCGCCACCGTCAAGGTGGCGGAGATGACCGGCTACGACCGCGTCGCCCAGGTGGCGGCGGCGGCCGGGTTGAACCCGCGCCTGCGGCCCACCCCGGCCGTGGCGCTGGGCGCCTACGACTCGACCCCCGTCGAGGTGGCGGGCGCCTACACCGTCTTCGCCAACGGCGGCTCCCGCGTCGAGCCCTTCGGCATCTCCCAGGTGCTCGACGCCGACGGGCGCGTCCTCGAGCAGCACGTCACCCGCTCCGAGCCCGTGCTCGACCCGCGCGCCGCCTACCTGGTGCTGGATCTGCTCACCGACGCCATCAACCGCGGCACCGGCGCCGGCGCCCGCGCCCGCGGCTTCGCCGTCCCGGCCGCCGGCAAGCCCGGCACCTCGTGCGACGGCTGGTTCGTCGCCTTCACCTCCAACCTGCTCTGCGCCGTATGGATCGGCTTCGATGACGGCCGTGACCTCGGCCTGCCCGGCTCCTCGGCCGCCCTGCCCATCTGGACCGCCTTCATGAAGCGCGCCGTCAGCCTGCCGGCCTACCGCAACGTGGACAGCTTCACGCCGCCCGAGGGCATCGTCGCTGTTCCTCTCGACCCCGAAACCCTCCAGGTGGCCACGCCCGACTGCCCGCAGGTGCGCACCGAGCTTTTCATCGTCGGCACCGAGCCCACCGAGCTGTGCCCCAAGCACCGCCCCAACGTCGTCCAGCGCGTCGGCCGCGCCCTCTCGCGCGCCATCGGCATCCGCCGCGGCGACAAGAAAGAGCCCGAGCCCGAGCCGGAGAAACGCGAAGAGGAAAACCCGCCGCCGCTGCCCCCGCAGGCGCGCGGGACTTTGCCCTCCGGCCTCCCGTTGCCCTCGCGGAGCGAAACTGCATCTAACCCCGCAGGAGGGTAGTCAATGGCTGGTCGGGGCCCCGCCGGCTTTCTCTTCCTCTGTCTGCTCACGGGGAGCGCCCACGCCCAGGAGGCCCCCTACCTGACCGTCCTGCCTCGCCAGGAGCAGGGCCGCCGCTGGGAGCAGAGCGCCGACCTGCGCATGGTGCAGAAGCGGTATCTGGAAGCCATCGACCTCTACGAGGCGGCCCTCGCCCTCAACCCGGGCAACGCCGTCCTGCTCAACAAGCTCGGCATCGCCCACCACCAGCTCTTGCGCCTGGACGACGCCAAGAAGTTCTACGAGCGCTCCAGCCGGGCCGACCGTCATTACGCCAACGCCTGGAACAACCTCGGCACCATCTACTACGGCAAGAAGGACTACAAGAAAGCCGTCCGCTACTACGAGCGCGCCCTGAAGGAAAGCCCCGCCCAGGCTGCCATCCACTCCAACCTCGGCACCGCGCTCTTCGCCCGCAAGAAATACGACCAGGCGCTGGAAGAGTACCGCCTGGCGCTGCTGCTCGACCCGGAAGTCTTCGAGAAACGCGCCCGCTTCGGCGTCCTGCTCCAGGAGCAGACCGTGGAAGACCGCGCCCGCTACTCCTTTCTCCTCGCCAAGGGCTTCGCCTCGCTCGGCTACGTCGACAGGTGCATCGCCTTTCTGCGGCGGGCCCTGGAAGACGGCTTTTCTCCCCTCGAGGCGCAGGGCGACCCCGCCTTCGTCCTGGTGCGCGACGACCCGCGCTTCCAGGAGCTGTTCGCCCAGCAACCAGTCACTCTCCCCCGCTAGCCGGCGGCGCGCGTTGCCGGTGCTATAATCAGCAGGTGATGCGCCGCCGCAAGTGGAGTCCGGCCCGGTTGACTCTCGGGTTTCTCCTCGCCCTTGTCGTCGCTCTGCCCGCCGCCGCCGACACGCTGTTGGTGCTGCCTTTTGAGAACGTCGCCCGCAACGGCGACGTGGAGTGGCTGGGCGAGAGCTTTGCCGAGGGCCTGACGCCGCGGCTGGCGGGCGCCGGCCACGGGCTCGTCCCCCGCGAGGAGCGCCGGGCGGGGCTGGAGCGCCTGGGCCTGCCGCCGAACGGGCCGCTCACCCGCGCCAGCATGATCCGGCTGGCGGAAGAAGTGGACGCCGACTGGGTCGTGTTCGGGAGCTTCCGCGTCGAAGACAGCCGCTTGCGCGTCGCCGCGAGGCTGCTCGACGTGCGGCGGCTCGTGCTCTCGGACACCCTCGACGAAGAAGGGCCTTTCGATCAACTGCTGTCCCTCCAGGGCCGGCTGGCCTGGCGCCTGCTGCGCGCGCTCGACCCGACCTTTCCCCTAAGCCTGGACGCTTTCCTCGCAGGCCTGCCGCGGATGCGGGTGAGCGCCTTCGAGAGCTACGTGCGCGGCCTGCTGGCCCCGAGCCGCGACCAGCAGCGGCGCTACTTCCTGCAGGCCATCCGCCTCGAGCCGGAGTTTCCCGCCCCGGCCTTCCAGCTCGGGCGGCTCTACTTCGACGAGCAGGACTACGCCAACGCCACCGCCTGGCTGGAAAAAGTGGCCGACGAGAGCCGCTTCGCCCTCGACGCTCGCTTCCACCTGGCTCTCTGCCGGTTCTTCGCCGGCGACCCGGCGCGCGCCCGCGAGACGCTCCTGCCGGTGGCCGAGCGCCTGCCGGTGCGGGCCGTCTGGAACAACCTCGGCGTCTTCGCTTCACGCCAGGGAGCCGCGCCGGCGGCCGGCTACTTCGCGCGCGCCTTGCAGGACGACCCCACCGACCCGGACGTCTATTTCAACCTCGGCCTGCACCACCTCCGCCGGCAGGACTGGAACCCCGCCGCCGAGGCTTTCGCCCAATCGCTCGAGCTCGCCCCGGGCGACCCCGAAGCGCTCTTCCTGCGCGCGCAGGCGCTCGAGGCGCTGGGCCGTTGGGAAGAAGCCCGCCAGGCTCGCCAGCAGGCCCTGGGCGACAACCCCGCCCTGGCCTTGAGCCTGGAGCGCCGCCAGGGCGAGCTTGACCGCCTCCAGCAGAGCTTCAACGCCCGCCTCGTCCTGCTCGACCGCTCCCGCCGGCAGACCCCGGAGACCGGCTCGGCTCGCCTCCAGCACGTGGCCGTGCATATCGAGCGCGGCGAAGACCTGCTGGCGCGCGGCGAGACCGAAGCCGCGCGGGTCGAGTTTACCGAAGCCATCCTGCTCGACCCCGAATCCCACCGCGCCCACCTGCTCCTGGCCGAGGTCTATCGCCGCGAAGACCGCCTGCCGGAAGCCATCTCCGAGTTGAGAGCGTCTCTCTGGAGTCAGGACACGGTGCCGGCCCGGCTGCGTCTGGCGGAAATTTATCTTCTGCAGAATCGTATCGAGCAAGCAGAGGAACAAGTGCGCGCCGCCCTGGCGCTCGACCCGGCCAACGCCGAGGCGCAGGCGCTGGCGGCGCGCATTCGCGGCCGGGAAGCGGCGCCCGCCAGCCGCGGCAACGGAGCCAAGCCATGAGGAATCGAATCGTTCTCGCGCTGCTTGCCCTAGCGCTGTTGGTGACGCCGGCGGGCGCCTCCGCCGGCACCGTGGTCGAGATCCAACTGAACGACATCGTCCAGAGCGTCACCTCCGACTACCTCACCCGCGGCATCGACCACGCCGAAAAAACTAACGCCGACGCGGTGCTCATCTGGATCAACACCCCCGGCGGCCTGGAAACCTCGATGCGGGAGATGGTCGACCGCATCACCGGCTCGCGTGTGCCGGTGATTGTCTATGTGGCGCCCCGGGGCAGCCGCGCCACCTCGGCCGGCTTTTTCATTTTGTTGGCGGCCGACGTGGCGGTGATGGCGCCCGGCACCACTACCGGCGCCTCCTCGCCGGTGGCGGGCGCGCAGGAGCTGCCCGAGACGCTGAAGAAAAAAGCCTTCAGCGACGCGGCCGCCTACCTGCGCAGCTTCGCCTCCAAGCGCGGCCGCCATCCGGAAGTCGCCGAGCTGGCCGTCACCGAGGCCAAATCCTGGACCGACCAGGAGGCGCTGGCCGCGGGCTTGATTGACGCCGTGGTCGAGTCGCGCGAAAAACTCTTCGAGCTGCTCGCCGGCCGCGACATCAAGCGCTTCGACGGCCGCGCCGAGAAGCTCGACCTGGCCGGCGCCCGCGTCGACCCCTGGGAGATGACCGAGCGGCAGAAGTTCCTCTCCCGCATCATCGACCCCAACATCGCCTTCCTGCTGTTTGTTTTCGGCATCCTGGGGTTGTACATTGAGGTGAACCACCCGGGGTTCATCGTGCCCGGGGTGGGCGGAGGGATCTGCTTGATCCTGGCGCTCTACGCCTTCCACCTGCTGCCGGTGAACTACGCCGCCGTGCTGCTGATTGTGCTGGCGGTGGCGTTCTTCATCCTGGAGGCGATGTACGCCAGCCACGGCGTGCTGGCGGTGGGCGGCGTGGTGTCGATGGTGCTGGGGGCGCTGATGCTCATCGAGTCGCCGCCCATCCCCGAGCTGCGCGTGCGCTGGGAGATCGCCTTGTCGGTGGCCGTCCCCTTCGCGGTCATCACCGTGCTGCTCTTGCGGCTGGTGATTCGCTCGCGTCTCTGGCGCCCGGCCACCGGCCGGGAAGGGATGGTCGGGCAGGTCGGCGAGGTGCGGCAGGAGATCGCCGACGGCCAGAAGGGGATGGTGCTGGTGTCGGGCGAGCTCTGGCGGGCGGTGGCGGGGGAGAAGATCGCCGTCGGCCAGCGCGTGCGCGTGGTCAGCATGCAGGGTTTGCTCCTCGAAGTGGAGCCACAAAGCGGGGGAGGGGGGAAACCCTCCCCGGAAAAGGAGTCGAGACAATGAGTTTCGCCTTGGTGGTCGCCGTCATCTTCATCGTGTGGGTGCTGAACTGCCTGAAGATCCTGAACGAGTGGGAGCGCGGCGTGGTGCTGCGGCTGGGGCGCATGCTGCCGACGCCCAAGGGGCGCGGCCTCATCTGGATCTGGTGGCCCATCGACCGGCTGATGCGCGTCTCGCTGCGCATCGTCACCATGGACGTCCCCCCGCAGGACATCATCACCCGCGACAACGTCACCGTGCGCGTGAACGCCGTCACCTACTTCAAAGTGATGGACCCGAACCGCGCCATTGTCAGCATCGAGAACTACCTCTACGCCACCTCGCAGCTCGCCCAGCTCACCCTGCGCGACGTCCTCGGCCAGGTCGAGCTCGACGACCTGCTGGCGCACCGCGAGAAAGTGAACGCGCGCTTGCAGGAAATCCTCGACGAGCAGACCGACCCCTGGGGCATCAAGGTCACCATGGTGCAGGTGAAGGCCGTCGACCTTCCCCAAGAGATGCAGCGCGCCATTGCCAAGCAGGCCGAGGCCGAGCGCGAGCGCCGCGCCAAGGTCATCCACGCCGAAGGCGAGCACCAGGCCGCCCAGCGCCTCGCCGATGCGGCCAAGACCCTGGCCACCCAGCCCGCCGCCATCCAGTTGCGCTACCTCCAGACGCTCACCGAAATCGGAGTGGAGAAAAACACCACCGTGGTTTTCCCCGTGCCGGTCGATATCCTCAGCGGCTGGCTGAAGCCGGCGAAGTAAACGAGGCCGACGGATGGCGAACGGGAAAAAGGGCGGACACTACGAAATGGTGCTCGAAGACCGACATCTGCTGGGCGTCTTCTTCGCGGTGGTTCTGCTCTGCGCCGTCTTCTTCACGCTGGGCTTCGTGCTGGGAAGGAACCAGGCGGCGGCGAAGCCCGCCGCCGAGGCCGAGAAGAAACCGGCGCCCACGGCCCAGCAGCCCGCCTCGCCTTCCGCCGACGATTTGAGCTTCTACCAGCGCGTCGAAGGCAAGCCGCCCGCCGAAACCGTGCCGGCCACAAAGCCGCCGGCGCCCAAGACGGAACCGCCGCCCCAGACCAAGCCGGCGCCCGCCGCCTCGGCGGCGTCGGCCTCGACGGCGCCTGCGCTTTACCTCCAGATAGCCGCCCTGCAGCAGGAATCCGACGCCAAGCAACTGGCCGCCCGGCTGCAGAAGCTCGGCTTTACGGCCGCCATCGTGCCGCCGCGCGCCGACCGCTTCTATCGTGTCCAGGTGGGGCCGTTTGAGACGGCCGAGCTGGCCGACGCGGCGAGGAACCGCCTGGAGGCGCAGGGCTTCCGCGACGTGGTGAAAGTCCAGCGCTGATGGGCGCCACGCAGGCTCTGCTGCGCCATCCGGCTGCGTGCGCGGCGGTCTCCGGTGTGCTGCTGGCGCTCTGCTTTCCCCGCCCGCATTTCTCCTTGCTGGCTTGGGTGGCGCTGGTGCCGCTGCTGGCGGTTTTGGTCCAGCGGCGTTCCCGCCTGCGGCTCTTCTCCTACGGCTGGCTGGCCGGGGCTCTCTTCTTCGGGATCACCTGCGCGTGGATCTACGATGTGATGCGG
>Ga0114945_10002279_pt1 | contig 11354 bp, 9 predicted proteins | sample OV2TP3_FD_87194 | JGI IMG/M metagenome (GOLD analysis project Ga0114945, IMG submission 87194) | Hot spring microbial communities from Beatty, Nevada to study Microbial Dark Matter (Phase II) - OV2 TP3 | ecosystem: Environmental > Aquatic > Thermal springs > Hot (42-90C) | place: USA: Beatty... | reverse complement strand
GCTCTTCGCCTCCGAGTGGCTCTGCAGATCGTTCTGTTCCCCGCCTCCCCTTGGCCAAGAGGTGGATCGGCAACCCGGTTGCTCCGCCACGCCGGTCCCAAGGAGGGGACGCGCCGATAACCGCCGCCATCCGGCGTCACTCGTCGTCGACAACCTCTTCAGGGTTAGGTCTCCTCCTCGTTCCTGGGCTGGCTCGGTGTGGGGCTACGCCCCCTCGGCGCGCCGCGGCTCACGAGGATTCGTCAGACAGAGCCTAATGGTTCGACAACTTCAATTCGATGGGTTGCTCGCAAGCTGCGCAACCCACGGTTCTAAGGTCGACTCACCACTAAGAGAAAAACCCGGACAGACAACTGCCGAATCCATCTTCGACTTTTTCGCAGGCGAGGGCCTTTCGCTCGTAGAAGCGTGCGGACTCGATCTTGGGCTTGTGATACGGCCTCTTCGAGACTGGGCGCTTCTTCTCTTCCGGCTTCTGCATGGGGGAGAGTATAGCTCGCTTCGCTCGGGGGGGGAACGCAATTATGAGTCGCCCGCAAGATCACTTTTACGGCGGGCTCAATCATCGAATCCGATAGAGGGTGAATCCCGAAGAATCGATCCTCTCCAGGGCGATCGCCTGGATCTGCGCGAGCAGGGGCGATGAGCCGTCTCGGAGCCCCCAGCGCAGGGCCCAGGCATCGAACTCCCCAGGGGGGAGACTCTGGTGCAATTTCCGAACATACGGGATCTCTTCGACCGCTTTCTCCCGGATGAAAACCGCCACCCAATCGATCCTCTCCGGGTTTGTCGCGAGCGAGTGTACGAGGTATTCGGTTCCGATGCGGCGAACCGGTCCCATCCGGTTGATCCCCAGGACTCCTCTGGGCGGATGGTAGAGCACATGCCTCTGGGAATAGAACGAAATCTGGGCCGGATAGCTCTCCATCAGCACCAGGATTTTTGCGTGCGGCGGGGTCCGGGCTTTCAGGGTGGTTCCCAACCGAACGGACATGTCGTAGTTCGTGATTTCCGTGGCGCGGCGGCCCAATACATATCCGCCTTGCGCGAGGAAGAGCGCTCCCAGGAGCCCGGCGAATGGAAGGCTCCCTCTCGCCGACCACCGACGATGCACTCGGACGAGAATCAGCGCCGCAGCCAGGGATGCGAATAGGGTCAGATAGAACAGGGAATTGTCGGAGGGGAAACAGTTGCCCCGGAGCCATACCTCGTCGAAGGAAAGAAGAGGGATACAGAGAGCCAAGGAATCCGCGCCTACGCGAGGGCCTCGGAGCGCCAAGACGATCCAGGAGAATCCGCAGGCGATGATGGGAAGGGTGAAGAAAATCACCGCCTCGCGGACTTCCGCGCGCAGGTAGCCGAGGAGAGGGGGCGGCTCGAATCGGGCTCTCAGAATCGAGAGGAGGCGATCCAGCGAGTCGGATCCTCCCGCGAGATAGACGTGAAGGACGAATACCCCGGCGATCATCACGCTTACCGCGGGAAAGAGGAGAGCCGTCTTCCATCGCCGATCGGCCAGGAGCTGGTGTGCGGCCAGCACGAGGGCCAAGTAGTGGCCCTCCCAATCGGAGTACCCCGCGAGGAATTGGAAAAGGAAGATCGTCGAGAGATGGGACCCCCGCCTCGTCTCTCGCCATCGCGTATAGGCCCACAGACCGCACGTGACGAAGAAGAGCGTCACCGATTGAGGAACCGACGCCATGGCAAAAAAGGCGAACGACGGGATTGCCCCGAGAATGCCGCAGGTAAGTAGGGCCGTTCCTTGCCCGTACCAGCGACGGACCGTGGGGTAGAAGACCAGGAGGGTTCCCAGTCCAAACAGCGCCCCCGCGAGGCGGACCACCCAGTCGTGAATGCCCAGGACGGCGAAAAACCCCGCAAGGATGATGGCTGCGAGAGGAGGATGATGGGGGTAGTACTGCGTCCGAGGGTTTGGATACCTGTCCAGGCGGGGGCCCGAGACATCCAAAATGAGTCCCCGGGTGCCGCGAGCTCCATACCAGAGAAAATTCCTCGCGTAGTTTCCCCACACCGCGCATTCGCCCTCGGCCCAATGGACCAACGGGCGGGGCATGCGCAAAGCCGAAAATGCGATGTAGGGAAGAATCGACAGTGCCAAGAGCGCCCGACTCGCGCGCATGGGATGGGATTGTATCGTGTGCGCTCCGATTCTCCGCAAGCGATTGAGTGCGTTCCCACCCGGTGGTATAGTGCGCGCCATGGCGGACGCGTCCGAGGAGGTCCTCCACGGGAATCTCCTGGCCCTCAGCAAGGCGATTTCTTGGATCGAAAACGGCGATCCCCGCGGACGCGAAGTACTCGACCGACTCTCCTCACATATCGGTTCGGCGGTGCGCATGGGACTGACGGGTCCCCCAGGCGTGGGGAAGTCCACGCTCGTAGACGAAATCACTTCGCTCCTTCGAGGAAGGGGCCACCGGGTCGGAATCGTCGCGGTCGATCCCACCAGTCCGTTCACGGGAGGCGCGCTCCTGGGAGATCGGATCCGGATGGCCAAGGTCGCCGAGACGGACGACGTCTTCATGCGGTCCATGGCCTCGCGAGGAGCCTCGGGCGGATTGTCCCGAGCGACCCAAGACGCGGCAGATCTGCTCGACGCTTCCGGCCGGACCTGGATCCTGATCGAGACGGTCGGCGTGGGACAGTCCGAAATCGAGGTGTCTCGCGGGACCGACTGCGTGATCGTCGTCCTGTCGCCGGAATCGGGGGACGGGATCCAGGCGATGAAGTCGGGGCTCCTCGAAATCGCGGATCTCGTCGTCATCAACAAGGCGGATCGCGTGGGAGCCGACAAGCTGGAGTACGACCTTCGAAGCGCCTTCGAACTGGGTCTCCGATCCCGGAAGGAAGTGCCGATTCTCCTGACGGAGGCGTACCGCGGCAAGGGAGTGCCGGAATTGATGGCGGCCGTGGAGGGATGGGTGGCGGCGCGCCGGGGAGACGGCCGGTTCGACGAACGCCGACGAGGGAACACCGAAACCCGCCTGAAACAAATCGTCGAGTACCTGGTCCATCGGAATCTCTGGGAGTCGAACGGCACCAGTCGGAAGCTTTCCGAGTTCACGTCGGACGTGTTGGGACGTCGGAGGACGATCTACGGCGCCGCCGAGCAACTCTTGAAGGAGGCTCTTCCGTGACTCAGTCCCGGTTTCCGCTGACGATCGTTCCCGGGGACAAGCCGGTGTACACTCCGCGGGACCTCGAGGGATTCCTGGGCGAGCGGGATCTCGGCTCCCCGGGCCAATTTCCCTTTACGCGCGGGCCGTACGAGACGATGTACCGCGGCCGGGTTTGGACCATGCGGATGTTCTCGGGGTTCGGGACCGCCCGGGACACCAACGAACGATTCAAGTACCTCCTGGAACACGGGCAAACCGGACTCTCGGTGGCCTTCGACATGCCCACGCTCATGGGATACGACGCGGACCATCCGCGTTCCAAGGGCGAAGTCGGCCGCGAGGGAGTGGCGATCTGCACGCTCGAGGACATGGAGACGCTCTTCGACGGTATTCCCCTCCGCGACGTTTCCACCTCGATGACGATCAACTGCACCGCGTCCGTCCTTCTCGCCTTCTACGTCGCGGTGGCCGAGAAGCAGGGCGTGAAGCCTGCCGAGCTTCGAGGCACGATTCAGAACGACATGCTCAAGGAGTACATCGCGCAGAAGGAGTGGGTCTATCCTCCGAAGCCCTCCATGCGGATCGTGACCGACATGATCGAATTCTGCGCGGAGCACATGCCGAAGTGGCACCCCGTCTCGATCTCGGGATATCACATCCGCGAAGCGGGTTCGACCTCGGTGCAGGAACTCGCGTACACCCTGATGGACGGGTTTACGTATGTCGAGCACGCGATCGCCCGGGGCGTTCCGGTCGACAAGTTCGCGCCGCGCCTCAGCTTTTTCTTCAATTCCCACATGAACTTCTTCGAGGAGATCGCGAAGTTCCGCGCGGCGCGCCGGATTTGGGCGAAACGGATGCGGGACAAGTACGGCGCGAAAAACGCGGAATCGATGCGACTCCGCTTTCACACTCAGACCGCCGGCTGTTCCCTGACCGCGCAACAGCCGGAGAACAACATCGTGCGAACGGCGATCGAGGCCCTCGCCGGGGTCCTCGGCGGAACTCAGTCCCTCCATACGAACTCGATGGACGAAGCCCTCGCGCTCCCGACCGAACCGGCGGTGAAGATCGCGCTGCGCACCCAGCAGATCCTGGCCCACGAAATCGGAGTCACGGATGTCGTGGATCCCCTGGCGGGCTCCTATTTCATCGAAAGTCTGACCGACCGAATGGAAGAGGAGTGCGAGAAGATCTTCAGGACGATCGAGGAGATGGGGGGAATGATCGCGGCGATCGAGCGCGGCTATCCGCAGCGGGAGATCGCTCGTTCCGCCTTCGAATTCCAGAAGGCGGTCGAGGAGAAGAGATACACGATCGTCGGGGTCAACGAGTACGTCGAGAAAGACGAGCAGCCTCTCCCCATCCTCAAGATCGATCCGAGGGTGGAGCGGGACCAGGTGGATCGCGTGAAGAAGTTCAAGGCGCGACGCGACGGAGGCGCGGTCCGGCGGTCCTTGGATACGATCCTGGCTGCGGCGAGGGACGGATCCAACTTGATGCCCAAGATTCTGGACGCCGTGAAATGCGGCGCTACACTGGGCGAGGTCGTCGAGGTCCTGAAGAAGGACTTCGGGGAATGGCGGGAGCCGCCGATCTACTGGTAGCGCATGGCGAAGAAATGGCGCGTCTTGGTCGCGAAACCGGGATTGGACGGACACGACCGGGGCGCCAAGGTCGTCGCGGCGGCCCTTCGCGACGCGGGATTCGAGGTCATCTATACGGGTCTTCACCAAACCTGCGAGATGATCGTGAATGCCGCGCTCCAAGAGGACGCCGATGCGGTATGCATCTCCATCCTCTCCGGCGCCCACCAGACGGTTTTCCCCGAAATACTGGAGCTGATGAAAAAGAAGGGGATGGACGACGTCCTTCTCTGCGGAGGAGGGATCATCCCCCCGGAGGATGCCGGCGAGCTCGAGCGACTCGGTGTCGGAAAATTGTTTGGCCCCGGGACGGACACCCGCGACATCGTCCGCTACTTGAATGAGGAACTCGCGCGCCGGCGTCCCTAGTTGGTTCTTCATCGCCGCCTGCGCCGTCGCCGTGGTGTCGGCTTTCGGAGTGCTCCCTCCGTGGACGGCCGTGGGTGCGCTGGCCGTCTGCTTGATCGGTGCCCTCGCCTCGAGGTCGTGGCGCTCTTCGTCGAGTCCCGCCCGACCGCAAGGCATGATCGCACCGTCGGTTCGCGATCGAGTCGCCGCGGCCGACGGCGTCGAAGCGATTCGAGCCCTCGGGACTCTTGCGGAAGACGGATCCCGTTCCCATGCCCCGGCCGTGAGACGGGCGACGTGCGACGCGAGGCCGGAAGTCCGGGCCGCGGGATTCCTGGCCCTGCTTCGACTGGACGAGGACGAGGCGGTCCCGTCGCTGGGAGCGGCGATGGAGTCGCCCGACGAACTCGTGAGAACCGCCCTCGTGGTGGGATGTCTTCGCCATGGAGGCTTCGACGGCGCGCTTCTCGCCTATCCCATCCTCTCGAAGCTCTTGGGCGGCGAGCGGCCGGAGGACCGGACGGAGGCGGCGCGCGTCCTCTCGTGGTTCGGCGGGACGGGGGCGACCCGGGTGTTTCTCCAGCTGTTGGAAGACGACTCGGTCGAGGTGCGGCGGGAAGCCGCCCGGTGCTCCCGGCCGCTCCGAGATCCGCTCCTGGTGTCGCGACTTGTTCACCTCTTGGCGGACGAGGCGGTCCGCGAAGCGGCGGTGTTCGGCTTGGCGAACCTGCCTTCCGATCTCGCGCCCGGTCTCGGGGTGCGGGCCCGAGATCGAGAACGCTCTTCCGGGGAGCGCGCGGCGTTGATTCGAATCGTCGGCGCGCTGGCCAGTACCGAGACGATTCAGGCGCTGGCGGCGCCGACCGAGGACCCGATCGTTCGTCGCGAGGCGATCGGTGCGCTGGGCGATCGTGCGAGGCCGTCGCTGAACGAGGAAGCTCTGGAATTGCGGCGGGCGGCCGCCGGTGCCGATCCCGAAGTCGCCGTGCTGTACGAAGACTACGCGCGTTTCAAGGCGAACGTGGGTGCTCCCGGGAGTGCGCTCGAGATCGACGAGCGTCTCCGACTGTTGCGGGCGGTGGATCCGTGGACGCGAGCCGTCGCCCTGTTCGAGTTCTGCCGCGGGCCCGGAGGGATCAGGATGAGCGAAACCGAGCAGCGTCTGTTCCAGTCCCTGGAGAGAGTCGCCTTCTTGAAGCAAGTGGACTTGTTTCGGGAAATCCCCGGCCCGTACCTGATGCAGATCTCGGGATTCCTGGAGGTTCGGGAAGCGCGCGCCGGAGAGAAACTCTTCCAGGAGGGAGAATCCTCCGACGGGGGCTACGTCGTCCAGGGGGGGCGGATCCGGCTGGTGTCGGGGGGAAAGGAGGTCGCGGTCGTGGGGGTCAGGGAATGTCTGGGGGAGGCTTCGCTGCTGGATGGGGAGGCTCGGTCCGCGACGGCGGAGGTGTTGGAAGACTCGAGACTGCTCCGGCTGACTCCGGAGCGGTTCCGAGAAATCTTGTCGGTCTGGCCTCACGTAACGGCACCGCTTCTGAGAGCGTTGGCGAAACGGCTGGCGCATCCCCGGGGAGCCTCGTTATAATCCGCCCCCGATGACGCCCCTGCCGACGCGCGTCGATTCCGGCTCCGCCGATTTTCGGAGGAATCGAGAACGGTACGAGGGGCTTGAGAAAGATCTCCGCGAGAAGCTGGAGGCCGTGCGCACGGGCGGGCCCGAAAAGGCAAGAAAGCTCCACGCGGAGAGAGGCAAGCTCTTGGTGCGCGATCGGATCGAGAAGCTCTTGGATCCGGACGCGCCCTTTCTCGAGCTCAGCCCGATGGCGGCGTGGGGACGGTACGAGGACGAGGTGCCCTCCGCGGGAATCGTCACGGGGTTGGGAAGAATCTCGGGAAAGATTTGCGTCATTGTCGCCAACGACGCGACCGTCAAGGGGGGAACCTACTACCCGACGACGATTCGGAAGCATCTCCGGGCGCAGGAGATCGCGCTCGAGAATCGACTTCCGACCGTCTATCTCGTGGATTCCGGCGGCGCATTCTTGCCCGCCCAGGCCGAGGTGTTTCCGGACAAGGAGCACTTCGGTCGGATCTTCTACAACCAAGCGGTCCTCTCGGCTAGGGGGATTCCACAAATCGCCGTGGTGATGGGAATGTGCACGGCGGGGGGAGCGTATGTCCCCGCGATGTGCGATGAGAACGTCGTCGTCCGGGGAATCGGCCGGATCTACCTGGGCGGGCCGCCTCTGGTGAAGGCGGCGACCGGGGAGGAGGTCTCGGAGGAGGATCTCGGCGGAGGTGCGATGCACTCCCGGAAGTCCGGCGTAACCGACCATCTCGCGGAGAACGATGCTCACGCGCTCGAGATCGCCCGTTCGATTTTCGAGTGCGTTCCCCAGCGTCCCGCGTTCGAGCTGGATGTCGAGGAGGTCGAGGAGCCGCTCTTTCCCCCGGAGGGAATCGGTGGCGTGATTCCTGCGGACGGGAAGCAGCCGTACGACGTGCGCGAGGTGATCGCGAGGTTGGTGGACGGATCCCGGTTTCACGAATTCAAGGCCGAGTACGGCACCACGCTCGTGTGCGGGTTCGCTCGGTGGCGGGGGATTCGAGTCGGAATCGTCGCGAACAACGGGGTGCTCTTTTCGGAGTCGGCGCTCAAGGGGGCGCACTTCGTGGAATTGTGCGGGCAGCGGCGCGTTCCGCTCCTCTTCCTCCAGAACATCACCGGCTTCATGGTGGGGCGGCGATACGAGGAGGGGGGGATCACGAAGGATGGTGCCAAGATGGTCCAGGCGGTTGCGACGGTTCCCGTGCCCCGCCTCACGATGATCATCGGGGCGTCGCACGGAGCGGGGAACTATGCGATGTGCGGGCGAGGGTATCTGCCGCGGTTCCTCTTCGCGTGGCCCAACTCGCGAGTCTCGGTCATGGGAGCGGATCAGGCGGCGAATGTTTTGGTCACGGTGAAGCAGCAGCAGCTGGAGCGGGAGGGGAAAGCGCTCTCGCCGGAGGAGGCGGAGGCGATCGCCGCTCCGATCCGGAGCAAGTACGAGGCGGAGGGGCACCCCTATTTCGCGACGGCCCGACTGTGGGACGACGGGATCCTCGAACCCGCCCAAACCCGCGATGCCCTGGCCCTTTGTCTGGAGGCGACGCGCTTCGCCCCGATCGAGGATCCGCGCCTCCCCGTGTTCCGGATGTGATGATATAGAAATAGCCAGGCTATTTCTATATCATGATATAAAAGAAGCCTGGCTATTTCTATATCATCGACATGGATCGAATCAGAGTGGAGCGGGAGGGGGCCGTCGGGCGGGTGGTGCTGAGCCGTCCCGAGGTCCGAAACGCCTTCGACGCCGAGCTCATCCTCCGGCTGAGAGACGCCTTCCTCGAGCTCGGGAAAGATTCCGAGGTGCGCCTCATCTGCCTCTCGGGCGAAGGGAAGGTGTTCTGCGGCGGAGCGGACGTGAACTGGATGCGGGCGTCGCTCGAGCTCACGGCGGAGCAGAATTGGGAGGACGCCCAGCGCATGGCGGAGATGTATCGCGCCGTCGACGAGTGTCCCAAGTTCGTCGTGGGGCTCGTGCACGGCGCCGCGATGGGGGGCGGAGCCGGGCTCGTCGCGGCCTGCGACTATGTCGTGGCGGCGTCGGGGACGATCCTCGCCTTCTCTGAGGTGAAACTGGGGATCATCCCCGCCGTCATCTCCAGCTTCGTCCTTCCGAAGATCGGCGCCGGACCGGCCCGATTCTATTTCCTCACCGGGGCCACCTTCGACGCGGCGGTGGCTCGTTCGCTGGGTTTGGTCCAGGAGATAGTCGACGATTGGATCCCCGAGGAGATCGACCCGGTGATCCGCCGTCTGCGGGACCTCGTCCTCGCGGCGGGGCCGCACGCGGTCGCGGAGGCAAAAACGCTTCTTCGCGCCGTATCGCGTCTCGGCCGCGAGGAGGCTCTCCGCCATTGCGTCGACACCATCGCCCGCATCCGCACCTCCTCCGAGGCGCAGGAAGGATTGAGGGCCTTTCTGGAGAAACGCAAGCCGGCATGGTCGACTTCCGGTCCGTCCTGATCGCCAATCGCGGAGAGGTCGCCGTCCGCGTCGCGCGCACCCTCCGCGAGATGGGCCTGCGTTCGGTGGGAGTGTTCACGCCCCCCGACCGCCGCGCCGTTCATCTCGACTCCTGCGACGACACGGTGGAAATCGACTCCTACTTGAATTCGGCCTCGATCCTCGCCGCCGCGCGCCGCACCTCGACGCAAGCGATCCACCCCGGCTGGGGATTCCTCTCGCAGAGTCCGGAGTTTGCCGAATCCTGCGGACAAATGGTATTTGTCGGCCCGACTCCGGCGTCCATGCGTTTGATGGGAAACAAGGACGAATCGCGCCGGGCGGCCGAACGCGCCGGCGTCCCCGTGGTCCCCGGGACCGGCGCGATGGATCGCCCTGAAGAGATCGTAGCCGCGGTTCGCCACCTGGGATTCCCCGTCATGCTCAAGGCCGTGGCCGGCGGCGGCGGCAAGGGGATGCGGCGCGTGGAGGGACCGGACGGCCTGGACGGCGCGATCGAATCCGCGCGTCGCGAGGCGGAATCGTCGTTCGGCGACGGCCGTCTTCTTGTCGAGCGTGCCCTGTCTCCGGTTCGGCACGTGGAGATCCAGGTGATCGCGGATGTCCACGGAGGCGTGTACGCATTGGGAGAACGAGAGTGCAGCCTCCAACGTCGCTTCCAGAAAATCGTCGAGGAGGCACCTTCCCCGGCGGTGTCCCCCGAGATTCGTGCCCAGTTGCAGGAGGCCGCCTGCCGCCTCGCGCGCGCCTCGGGCTACACCAATGCGGGGACCGTCGAGTTCCTCCTTCGGCCGGACGGGAGCTTCTGCTTCCTGGAGATGAACACGCGACTCCAGGTGGAACACCCGGTGACCGAGTGCGTGACCGGGGTCGATCTCGTCCGCCTCCAAATCGAAGTGGCCCAAGGTCGGAAGCTCTCGCTTCCGGAGTTGCCCCCGCGAGGGCACGCGATCGAAGCGCGCCTCTACGCCGAGAATCCGGAGGCGGGGTTCCTTCCCACGAGCGGTCGGGTGCTGGCTCTCGAATGGCCCACCGGGGTCCGGATCGACCACGCCCTTCGGCCGGGAGCGGACATCACTCCCGACTTCGATCCGATGCTCGGCAAGATCATCGCTTGGGCGCCGGACCGGGAGCAAGCGCGCCGGCGTCTCGCGCAAGCCCTTCGCGAAACCGTGTTCCTGGGAGTCCGCACGAACCTGACGTGGCTCGCGGGGCTCCTCGAGACTCCGGAATTCGTGCGCGGAGAATTCGTCACGGATCGCCTCCCAGAAGTCCCGGCGGAAGAACCCACGATGTTCGTTTGGGCCGCGGCGACGGCGGCGAAATCCGCCTCGCGCGGGCGCACCGGAGCCTGGGATTCCTTGGGGCGGTGGAGGGTCGGCGAGTGAGACTCCTCTGGCGCGGGCGGCCGTACGAGCTTCGGCTGGCCGGGCATCGACTCACCGTCGTCGATCCGGGAGGAGCGGCGCGCACGGTCGAGATCGAGTATGATGGAGACGTCATCCGCACGCACGATGGATCGGTACGCTTTCGCGCGGTCCGCGATCGGGGAGGCGTGTGGGTGTGGCTTCCGGGCCGGATCGAATACCTGGAGTACGCCAAGTCCGAGTCGGTTGCGCTCTCGGGAAGGGACGAAATCCGGTCGCCGATGACCGGGCGCGTCGTGGCGCTCGCGGTGAAGTCGGGCGACGTCGTCCAGGCCGGTCAGGTTCTCGCGGTGGTGGCCGCCATGAAGATGGAGTTTCGGATCGAGGCGCCTCACGACGGAACGGTCCAGCAGGTTCGCTGCCGGGAGGGAGACCTGGTGGAACTCGGTCACGTGATGGTCGAGCTGCGATGAGAATCATAGAAGTCGGCCCGCGCGACGGACTTCAGAACGAATCGAGGATCGTCCCGGTGGATGCGAAGGTCGATTTCGTGGATGCCCTGAGCGAGACGGGAGTTTCGGAGATCGAAGTCTCCTCGTTCGTTTCCCCGACCTGGGTGCCGCAGTTGGGAGACGCCGAGGAAGTCTTTCGGCGGATTCGTCGTGGCGCCGGAGTGGTATACTCGGCGCTCGTTCCGAATTTGAAGGGACTCGACCGCGCGATGGCCGCCGGAGTGGACAAGATCGCCGTGTTCCCCGCCGCCTCGGAGTCGTTGAACAGG
>Ga0114945_10002277_pt1 | contig 11355 bp, 8 predicted proteins | sample OV2TP3_FD_87194 | JGI IMG/M metagenome (GOLD analysis project Ga0114945, IMG submission 87194) | Hot spring microbial communities from Beatty, Nevada to study Microbial Dark Matter (Phase II) - OV2 TP3 | ecosystem: Environmental > Aquatic > Thermal springs > Hot (42-90C) | place: USA: Beatty... | reverse complement strand
CCTTCATCACTGAGAGGACCGGCCCGAAGATCTCTTCCTGAGCTACACGGTGATGCGGTCGGATCTCGGCGAAGATCGCCGGCCCTATATAGTAGCCTTCTTTTGGCGCCTCCCTCTCCACCATACACGTTCCCTCCCGCTTGGCCAAGTCGATGTAGCCGGCGACCTTTGCGTGCGCCGCCGCATCGATGACAGGCCCGATGAAGTTCCGCGGATCCTCCGGCGGACCGATCTTCAGGCTTGCCACCGCCTCCACCAGGCGCTCCAGCAAACGATCGTGCACCTCCTCGACCAGAATAATGCGGGAAGCAGCGGAACATTTTTGTCCCTGATACCCGAAGGCCGAATCTATAATATGAACGACCGCCTCATCGAGATCAGCGTCTCCGTCCACAACGATGGCGTTTTTTCCGCCCATCTCACAAACCACGCGTTTGACGTGATCCTGGCCCGGTTGATGGGTGTATGCCTCGCGCAGTATCTCCAGTCCCACCTCACGCGAACCGGTAAAGGCGATGAGATGAGCCGCCGGGTGACGGACAAGGTAGGCCCCTAAGTCCCCTCCTCCCTGCAAGAGCTGGCAGGCCAATGGAGGCAGCCCAGCTTCGCGCAGCGCCTCCAGGAGATGGACCCCCATCACGGGCGACTGTTCCGCCGGCTTCACAATGGCGCAGTTGCCCGCGACTAATGCGGCTGCGGTCATTCCGGTGAGGATCGCCAAAGGAAAGTTCCACGGGGCGATGATGACCGCGACGCCGCGCGGCTCATACAGGTAGAGATTGCTCTCACCGGGAACATGCTGCGTGAGGCGTGGCTCGGCCAGGCGCAGCATCTCACGGCCGTAGTATTCCAGATAATCAATGGCCTCGGTCACATCTGCGTCCGCCTCACGCCAACTCTTACCCACCTCAAAGAGCTCCCAGGCGGCAAGCTCCAGCCGCCGCTCCCTCATTGCGGAAGCCGCGCTGAAGAGGAGCCGAGCGCGCTCCTTCGCCGGCGTGGCGCGCCACCCAGGAAGAAAGTCTTGTGCCGCTTGGACGGCCTCATCGGCTTCGCTCCTGCCGGCCAGAGGAACCCGGCCGACTACTTCTTTGGGAGAGGCCGGATTCACAGACTCTATCCAGGCCCGCGTCTCTCTTTCTGCCCCCCCTATCCAAAGGGGATAGCTCCGCCCAAATCTTTCGCGTACCTGGCGAAGGGCCTGGGCGAAGAGGTGGCGATTTTGTTGGCGGGAAAAATCGAGCGGGGGTTCATTGTGAAATTTCGCCACTCCTTCGGGCTCTGCGGCCGAGCCCGTGGCCATGACCGAAGCTTGGGCCATCTCCTGCCTAGGCAAAGGGGCGACTATGAGGGTCTCCACATCTTTCTCCTCCGCATAGGTCTGGCGTAAGAAGGAGGTATTAGAGGTATTTTCCATAAGGCGACGAATGAGGTAGGCCATCCCTGGGAGAAGTTTTCCTACCGGAACATAGACGCGCACTCTCTGTCCGTTTTGGATGATCGCCTGGCGTATAGGCTCGGCCATGCCGTACAGCATCTGGATCTCGTAGCCGCTTTCTGGAATCCCCAGATGCCTGGCGGTAACGATCGCGTGGGAGAGGCTCCGGATGTTGTGACTGCCGAAGGCCGGATCCACAATGTCATGACTCTCGAACAGAAGACGGGCGAGCCGCTCAAAATTCGCGTCGGTGGCGGCCTTCTCCAAAAAGACCGGAATCGGCCAATTTTTCTGTCTCGCCCAGGCGATCTCGCTGTCCCAGTAAGCCCCCTTGACCAGCCGCACGCCGATTTTACGTCCATGCTCTTTGGCCCAGCGGATCAGCGTCAGCAGATCTTTCTCCGCATCGCGGAGATAGGCCTGGAGGGCAATCGAGACATGAGGCTTTGTGTGGAACTCATTTTCTTCTAGAAGATCGCAAAAGAGCGCGAGGGTAAGATCTTTGTAAGCGTACTGTTCCATATCTACGGTCAGTGATGTGTTAAGGCGGGAGGCTTCTCGGAGCAGGGCTCTGAGCTGGTCTCGAACCACCACTTCAGTATCCGGGTCCAAAGGGTCAAAACGGACATAGAGGGAGGAAAGCTTCACGGAGAGATTGACTCTGGGGAGGGGACCGTAGGAGCCGGAGTCGATTTGCGGCAGCGAGGGCCATCTCTCGGCTATCGGCGCCAGGCGCTGCAAGAGATCAAGATAGCGCCGCTGCATGGCGCTTGCCTCCGTATCGCTCACCGTAGCCTCTCCGACCACGTCGAGAGTGAAGGCCGCAGGCTCCTTTCTCAGCCCCTCCAAGACCGCCGTAAGGGTTTCGGTATCCTCTTCGACGATGAAGCGGCGCGCGAGCCGAACCACGTTGTGCCGCACCACGGGGGCGACCAGCCATCCCGCGTGCAGCGCCTGGGCCAGGAAGACCAACCCGCCCAGGGCATGGTCCACCCGGGCAAAATATTCCCGCAGATGGCGTCCTATCTCCGCTGCCGAATCCAGGCTGGGGAGGACATCCACGAAGCGGAAAAGCGCCACCCGCAGCGACTCATCTTCTAAAGACCAGTCGATCATCCGGCCCATCCAGTCTTGGGGTTCAAAGAGCGAGGGTTTATGCTCCGCCGCCTTGCGGTAGAGCACCCGCGCCAACTCGCGGATTTCTTTTTCTAAAGCGCCTGGTATATCCATGTGCTTGTATTATAAGCTATCAGCAATCAGCTCTCAGGTTAAGTCCCAAGCTGACCGCTGACGGCTGAAGGCTGATGGCCATCAGGAGTTGATCCAGGCGAGGAATTCCCCTACTTTGTAGACACGAGATGCCGGAACTCCAGAACCTTTCAATTGCTGGGATGAAATACGACGAGGCTCTCCTCTGGGTGGCTGCGCCGGAGGAGCGTCTTGTTGCCACTTATGATCCGGTAACCCGAAAGGCGCAAAAGAAACTTGTCTACGCACACGAGATTTGGGATCTCTGCCCCGATAGGGATGAGTTGTGGTTGATGACTGGAGGGGGAAGGCTTGGAAGACAGCTCGTCCTTTGGTCTCTAAAGGAGGAAAGAGAGTTGTATAAGTTCAATTGCCCGGACGGGGCCGGAGCCGGGGTAGCGCTGTATGAGGGCAAGCTCTGGGTCACCCACCGCCGCAACCGCAAGCTCTTCTGCTTGGAGCCCCGCAGCGGTAAAGTCAACTGGGTGATTCGAACCGAGAACGAGCCCTTTAGTCCTGCGGCTTACGGGAATGAGCTATGGCTCATAGAGGCTGACCCGGGTCCCTTGGGCCATTGGAGTGAAAAACAGCAGGGAAAATATTTTTTTTCCCGCTACGACCCAGTCCGTGAAAGATTTATGGAACGTCTCCCGGTCCCGTTCACCCCAAGCTGCATGGCCTTTGATGGCGCGCGATTCTGGTACGCCGAACAGGACAAAAAGGGCTTTGCTTCAACGAAAAAGAACTTTGGCCAGCTCTGAGCGATACTTGTCAGCCAGCTCGTGTTCAGGACCGAGGACCTCGAAGATCTGAAGCATGGCTTTGCGCGCCCCATCCTCCTGAAACTCTCTGTCCCTCTTGACGATGGTCAAGAACTGGTCGAGCGCCTCTTGGTATCGTCCCTTCGCGGCCAGGGCCTGCGCGAGCCTAAATCTCGCCTCTAAATTGTCCGGATCCGATTTCAAAGCGGCCCGAAGCGCGGCTTCGTCTTGCTCCTCGCCTTCTTGAAGCTTCAGCCGGGCGATGAGAGGGTCGGCCTCCTTTCTCTCGTCGGTTCCCAGAGGCACTCTCTCGAGACAGTCCAAAGCGCCTTCTTGGTCTCCTTCCTCCATCAGAATCCGGCCTAAACCCAAAAGAGCCTTTGCGTGGCTGGGCTCCTCCTTGAGGATCTTTAGATAAAGGGATTTTGCATCTTCTCGCCGGCCTTCGGTCTCCAGCTTTGCTGCTTCAAGCGTTTGCTTGTCCGACTCTGTCGGCCGGAGGCGCCCCAGCAGCTCGCGCACCGCCGCTTCGGGAACGGCGCCGGTGAATTCCGCCGCCACCTTGCCGTCTGTGAATATTTTCACTGCAGGGATTCCCTGAATGTTGAAAAGGGCAGCCCGAGAGGGGTTCTCGTCCACGTTGACCTTGGCCAAGATGAACTTTCCCGCCTCCTCTTCGGCGAGTCGCTCCAACACCGGGCCTAAAACGCGACAAGGACCACACCAGGGCGCCCAAAAGTCCACCATCACCGGAACCTGGCGCGAGCGTTCCAAGACTTCTTCCTGGAAGTCGATCTCGCTGACCTCAACGGTCCACTGATTCATGATTCATCAACTACCTCACTCTAATCTCCCTGCTGGCAGGCTGTGTCGTAATGTCATTCTGAGGCGTCAGCCGAAGAATCTCTCTGAGCTAACCTATCGATTCTATGAGATCTTCACGGAGCCTGCCCTGGGTAAAGTAAAGATCCTTCGCCTCCGCTCAGGATGACATGCGAAGGGTTCACAATGACAGAGACGCCATCCCCCAACTATTGTGACACAGTCTCTAGGGAGAGTGAATGGGGTGAGGGTTAAGAGCGAGTTCTGTTTCGAAACCCCTCGGGATCGAACGCAGCGCCGTTCAGCGTGACTTTTCGCTCCACCGGTACCGGATGGAGGATCGATTGCAGGACGTAGCACCCGTTTTCCGCGTTTCGGACCACCGCCGCGACCTTTTCCGCTGGCTCCTGGGAGTTCAATTCCAGGTGGGTTTCGAACCCCAGCCCCTGTGCCTGTACCGTCTCGGCCAAGACCGACCCTTCGCTTTTGAATTTAGCCTTTACGAAGACCCGCGCTTTGTTGATCTTGGTCTTCATCATTTCCCCGTACCGGGAAATTTGCGTGAGCAGTCAGAAGGCCAGGGAGAGACCGAAATAGGCCAAGGGAGGTGGGGCTGTGTTTTCACCCCCCGTGCGTTCGGCCTCGTCACAATAGACCGTAAAGCCCCTCGCATGCCCCTCCTTGCGCATCTTCTCCAAAGTCTCCGCGTCGGCCTCCAAGACAATTTCTCTCTTGATGTGAACGTCCTCTGCCATGTGTTCCTCCATTCTGTCCAGTGATTGAGTCTTGATCCGAAATAAATTTCGACCCTGCGTCATCAATTTCCCTCTCCCGTTCGCGGGAGAGGGCGAGGGTGAGGGCAAAATCCAAGCGCACCACCCTCACCTTTAATCCTCTCCCTCCCAGGGAGGGCGAGGAGGTTATTTAGAGTGGCTCCAAACATCACTACTGTGAAAAAGATTTTCGGATTAGTTAGAAGCGTTGCCTATCACGGCTGGTACTATACCCAGATCCATGGTGCTTTTCCACCACCTTACGATCAATTGCCTACTGGCGGATGCATGTTATATTTAGACGATGGGCAAGGGTGGCCGCTTTGGTAAGTACGGCGAGCGCAAACGCCTGCAGCGCCTAAAACGACCCCTTAAGCCTTTGCATATTCCTTCATATAGAGATCCAAAAGGGCGGCGAGCAGAGCGAACAGGACAGGGCCCAGGACCAACCCCAGGGCACCGAAGAGGCGGAGGCCGCCGAGGATACTAAAGAATAGAAAGAGGACGGGAAGCCGGAGTCGGCTCCCAATGAACATGGGCTTCAGGATGTTATCGACGGTTCCTACGATGCCCAGGCTCCAGCCCAGGAGAATCGCACCCTTAACGTAATCTCCTTGGAAAAAAAGGTAGACGGAGGCTGGCACTGAAACCAGCGTGGAGCCGCCGATGGGCAGAAGCGCGGTAAAGGCCGTAGCCACTCCCAGAAGCACGGCAAAGGGTACGCCTAAAAACCAATAGGCCAAGCCGGCCAGCAGCCCCTGAACCATCGCCACAATCAGGCAGCCGTGGATCACGGCAAGAATAGAGTTGACAATATTATCGAACAAGTGTTGTTGATGCTGTGGATCCATGGGCAGGAGACCACGGACCTTATCGCACAGCTCTTTTCCGTCTCGCAGCAGGAAAAAAAAGCTGAAGACGGCGATGATAAAGTTCAGCGCAAAGACAAACACATCCTGAGCGATCTCCTTGGCCTGAGAGACCAGGAATCCGGAGGCGAGTTGGGCCCCTTCAACCACGGCTTTCCCGAGATCGATTTCGAACGAGGCCAATTCAAAGGAGATCGCATTCCAGAGCCTTACGAGATCCTGCACCCAAGGTTTTCCCTTCCATAACTCCGCCTCATCATGACTGGCGAGCGCCCGAGCCGTTTTAGCCAGCTCCACCGCCTCCTGAGAAAGAAAGCCCACAAGCCTGAACGCCGGAAAGACGATGAGCAGCGTGATCAGAACCGTGACGACGAGCGCCGCTGCCGTGGCCCTTCCCCTCAAGAGCCTCAGCAGCCAGGCATAAGCCGGGTAGACGATGATGGCCAGTATAGCTGCCCAGGTGAGTGCCTTGAGAAACGGGCTCAGAATGAGAAAGGAAAAATAGAGAATGACTAGCAGCAGGGCGAAAAAAAAGATGGTGACGAGCCAATTCTGATTCATTCTCGTAGGCTCCGAGCCGTACGTTCACACTATAAGCAGAAGCCCGATAGCCTGCAAGCCAGCTTATGCGGGGTAAGTAAGGTACTGGTTGACAGGAGACATGCTTCGCTTTAGGCTTCCCCTCCGAGAGACTGCCAAAAATTAGAGAGGAGAGGGGCATGAAAAGGGGTTTGACGTTTTTTTCCATCATAGTGGCGCTGGGTACGAGTACAGCCATCGCCCAAGCGCAAGGTCGGCCTGCCCGCATCGGGGTTCTTGGGGCCCCGGAGGAGCCACGGTTTTCTGAAGTCGTGGGCGGATTGAAACAGGGGCTTCGCGATCTAGGCTATTCGGAAAAAACTTTTGAGATCCTGGAGGGGCGTGTTGAAAGGGGAAAGGAGCGAGACAGCGAGCGTGAGGTTGTTGAAGAACTCGTCCGCAAGAATGCCGAGGTGCTATTCATCATCGGCTCCCGGTTGGTCAAGCGGGCACGGCAGGTTGCCCCAAAGCTACCTATCGTTTTCATCACCCCTGGAGACCCAGTAGCTGCCGGGTTTGTTTCCAGTCTGGCGCAGCCGGGGGGTAGCACAACCGCGCTTACCTTCGAATACCCCGAACTCTCTGGAAAGCGGCTGGAAATTTTGAAGGAGATGGTTCCTGGGGTTCGTCGAGTCCTTGCCTTCTACGACCCCCGGGACGCGTCTCCAACGCAGGGCATCGCGGCTGCGCGGGAAGCCGCCCCAAAGCTAGGAATAACACTGTTGGATCGAGAGATACGCACTCAGGAGGACATCACACGAGCCTTGGCTCAGCTGGGAGGGGCAGAGGCGTTTCTCGGCATACCCGGCGGGTTCCCCACCGCCCACTACCGGGAAATTATCCGTGCGGCGAACTCCAAGCGGCTCCCGACCATATTTCACGCCCGTACGGGCAGCACAATGGAGGCATTGGCAAGCTACGGGGCGAGCGATACGGACATCGCTCGTCAAGCAGCCCGCCTCATCGACAAGATCCTTAAAGGCGCGAAGGCTGGGGACCTTCCCGTAGAGCGTCCGACGAAGCTGGCACTGGTGATCAACCTCAAGACGGCTAGGACCATCGGTCTCACCATTCCCCCTGAAGTGCTGGTGCGGGCAGATAAGGTCATAAAATGATTTTAGATTTGCGATTGCCGATTTTGGATTGGGAAACGAACCAACGTGGAATCTTAGAGGCTGAACTCTTGGTGGCTCTTTAATCGAAAATCTGAAATCCAAAATCTAAAATAGGAAGATGTCCAACAGAATCTTGATCGTGGACGACGAGCCCTTCAACCTGGACCTCCTGGAGCAGGAATTGACGGATCGGGGTTACACGATTGAGCGGGCCAACGACGGCACCGAAGCGCTCGGAAAAGTCGAATCCTTCCAGCCGGAGCTGATCCTGTTGGACTATCAGATGCCGGACATGAACGGAGTGGAGGTGCTGAAAGAGATCCGTCATCGGGGCAACGATACGCCTGTCATCATGATCACCGCCTACGGGACGATTGAACGGGCAGTGGAGGCGATGAAGGAAGGGGCCTATGATTTTATTCCTAAGCCGTTTGAACCCGATTACCTGGGCCTTGTCGTCCAGAAGGCCTTGGAGCGCCAGAAGCTCAGAAGAGACGTCGAGATTCTCTCCGAGGAGGCGAGCGAGCGATATCGTCTCGTCGCTGGTCAGAGCGCCCAATTGGGTCAGGCTATAGAAGCGGCCCAAAAAGCAGCGAACAGCAAGTCTACGGTTTTGCTTCTGGGCGAAAGCGGCACCGGCAAGGAGATCTTCGCGCGCGCCATTCACCAGTGGAGCGATAGAAGGCTCACCCCCTTTATCGCCATCAATTGCGTCGGTCTCTCCAGGGAGCTTTTAGAGAGCGAGCTGTTCGGCCATGAAAAGGGGGCCTTTACCGGCGCCCATCAGCTTAAAAAAGGAAAGATGGAATTGGCTCACGGCGGCACGGTCTTCCTGGACGAAGTAGGCGACATCTCGGCCGAGCTTCAAACAAAGCTTCTCAGGTTTCTTCAGGAGCGAGAGTTTGAGCGCGTGGGAGGGACCAAGGCGATACGCGTGGATGTGAGGGTCATCGCCGCTACGAACCGAGACTTAGACCGGGCGGTTAAGGAGGGTCGGTTCCGGGAAGATCTTTACCACCGTCTCAACGTCATTCCCATCACGCTGCCGCCGCTGAGAGAGAGAAGGGAAGACATCCCGGCCCTGTCCCAGTTTTTCCTGCAGCGGTTCTCTTTAGAGACAAAGAAGGGCTTCACCGCGATAGCCGACGACGCCCAGGAAAAACTCCTCGCCTATGACTGGCCGGGAAACGTGCGCGAGCTGGCCAACGTGATAGAGAGGGCCGTGGTGTTGGGACAGGGTTCGATCGTCACCCTGAGCGATCTGCCTCCCCGAGTCGCCGGGGCCGAGACGAGGACTCCCTCAGCCAGCCTCTCGTATCACGAGGCCATGGAGGCCCACAAGCGGGAGTTGGTCTTAAGGGCTTTGGAGCAGACCCAGGGAAATCGCGCCGCTGCGGCCAAGGCCTTGGGCCTTCACAGAACCCATCTATTGAAGCTGATAAGGTCCCTCGGGATTGAATGAATCAATTTTGCTACAGGGGTGTAGCAAGATAGCTACTCCTGTCCTCCCTTAACGGTGTCATTAAGCCTCTCCGGCCTATAAACTTTCCAGTGAATCTAATTACATAGCCTCACCATAGGGATCATCCCCGAGTGGCACTGGGCTTGCACCAGGGAAGGGAGAAATCTCTTTCCTGTGGAGGCCCAGAAGTTATAGTGCCACGGGATAGCCAAGAGAGGAGATTTTAGACCTGTGGTGATCATAGTCGAACCATTGCCGATTTTGGATTGAGTTACCCTCTCCCGTTGGGAGAGGGCTAGGGTGAGGGCAACCTATGGGTAAAAAAATTCTTCTCTTCCTACTTGCCAACTTAATTCTGGGTTCCATCCACCTAGCCGACGCGCAGCAGACGAAAAAAGTCCCGCGGATAGGATACCTCGGCACTGTCTCCTCTTCTGCTGGCTCGGTCCGCACAGAAGCCTTTCGCCAGGGACTGCGCGAGCTCGGCTACGTCGAGGGGAAGAATATCGTGGTCGAATACCGATGGGGAGAGGGCAAGCTAGATCGTCTCCACGAGCTTGCCAAGGAATTGGCTCGCCTGAAGGTTGATGTGATCGTTGCTTTGAGCCCTCCGGCGGCCCGTGCTGCTAAGGAAGCGACGAGGACGATTCCGATTGTGATCAGGAGCACCTATGATCCTGTTGAGGACGGGTTCGTTGCGAGCCTCGCGCGACCGGGTGGCAACATTACGGGAGTGGCCTCTACTTCGGGGGAGCTACACGGAAAGCGGTTGGAGCTGCTAAAGGAGGCCGTTCCTCGGGTCACTCGCGTAGCCGTCCTTTGGACACCGGGCACGATGAGACTCGACCTTAGTAGTTTTAAGGAGCTGGGGGTCGCGAGCAAGGCGCTAGGCCTCAAGCTGCAATCCGTAGAGGCTCGGCGCCCAGAGGACCTCGACGGCGCATTCCGGACTGCCACCAGCCAGCGCGCGCAAGCACTTATTACGCTGAGGAACCCTCTTATCGTTAGTCAACGAAAACAGATCACAGAGCTTGCGGCAAAGAGCAAACTGCCCGCCATCTATGATGATAGGGAATTTGTGGAGGCCGGCGGTCTCATGTCCTATGGGGCTAACCTGGAGGATCTGTACCGGCGTGCCGCGACTTACGTTGACAAAATTCTGAAAGGCGCCAAGCCTGCCGACCTCCCGGTGGAGCAACCAACTAAGTTTGAGCTGATCATCAACCTGAAAACGGCGAAGCAGATCGGCCTGACGATTCCGCCCAACGTGCTGGCGCGGGCGGACAGAGTCATAAGATGATAGTCAGCAGTGAGCAGAAAGCAGTTAGCAGCAAGAACCCGGGACGAAACTCTATGAGTAAAAAAATCTTTGGTCTTTCGCTTAGCGCTATGCTCTTTGTGCTTAGTTTTCTAGCTGAGGCGCAGCATGCAGCGAAGACCCCACGGATAGGTATCTTGTGGGCTGGCTCGTCTTCCGCTAATTCGCCCCGGGTCGAGGCATTTCGACAGGGTCTGCGCGATCTCGGGTACGCGGAGGGAAAAAACATTACCATCGAGGCCCGGTTTGCGGAGGGGAAGTTAGAGCGCCTTCCTGATCTGGCTGCCGAGCTTGTCCGGCTCAAGGTGGATGTGATCGTGACGGCGGGTACGCCACAGCTTCTTGCTGCCAAGCAGGCCACCAGCACGATCCCGATTGTCGCGGGCGGCGCCGGTGATCTTGTAGGTGCGGGCCTTGTTGCCAGCCTTGCTCGACCAGGGGGAAATATCACAGGTCTGACCTCCATTTCCGCGGACTTAGTTGGCAAACAGCTTGAATTGCTAAAGGAGACCGTTCCGAGGCTGACGCGGGTGGGCGTCCTGTGGGACGCGGCCGACCCAGGCGGCGCCCGCAACTTCAAAGTGACGGAGGTTACAGCACAGGCGTTGGGGGTGCAGGTCCAACGCCTGGAGGTGCGTAGCCCTGAGGAGTTCGAGAGTGCGTTCAAAGCAGCGACTGGAGCACGAGCCCGCGCTATTATCATCCTGCAGACTAACCTTACCAATACTCACCGGAAACGAATCGTGGAACTTGCGGTAAAGAGCCGTCTAGCAACGATGCTCGGAGAGAGCGGGCTCATGGATGCTGGGGGACTCATGTCCTATGGGCCAAACTATGCCGACTTGTTCCGGCGTGCCGCCACCTATGTCGACAAGATCCTAAAAGGCACAAAGCCCGCCGACCTCCCCGTGGAACAGCCGACGAAGTTTGAGCTGGTCATCAATCTCAAGACTGCGAAGCAGATCGGCCT
>Ga0114945_10002275_pt1 | contig 11360 bp, 8 predicted proteins | sample OV2TP3_FD_87194 | JGI IMG/M metagenome (GOLD analysis project Ga0114945, IMG submission 87194) | Hot spring microbial communities from Beatty, Nevada to study Microbial Dark Matter (Phase II) - OV2 TP3 | ecosystem: Environmental > Aquatic > Thermal springs > Hot (42-90C) | place: USA: Beatty... | reverse complement strand
TGTCGAACTTCTTCTTTGCCACCGGCGAAAACCTGATCGCCGCGTTCCTGCCCGAACTCGCGGACTCGAAGGCGATGGGCCGCGTCTCGGGCTGGGGCTGGGCGTTCGGCTATGTCGGCGGCCTCGTCTCGCTCGGAATCTCGCTTGTCTACATCACCTGGGCGCAGGGCCAGGGACACAGCGGCGCGCAGTTCGTGCCGGTGACGATGCTGATCACCGCGGCGGTTTTCGCGCTTGCCGCGGCGCCGACGTTCGTGTTCCTGCGCGAGCGCGCGCGCCCGCAGCCGCAGATGGAGGACCCGTGGGCGCGCGTGCTGCACACCATCCGCCACGCGAGCGAGTACGGCGACCTGCGGCGCTTCCTCGTCTGCATCCTTTTCTACCAGGCCGGAATCATGGCGGTGATCGCGCTTGCCGCCATCTACGCGCAGGAAGCGATGAAGTTCACCACCCAGCAGACGATCGTGCTGATCCTGGTGGTGAACGTCACCGCGGCGCTCGGCGCGTTCGGCTTCGGCTACGTGCAGGACGCGATCGGGCACGTGCGCGCCATGGCCCTCATCCTCGCGGGCTGGATCGTGATGATCGCGCTCGCCTATCTCGCCGAGGGGGCGGCGCTATTCTGGGTCGCGGCCAATCTCGCCGGCCTCTGCATGGGTTCCTCGCAGGCCGCCGGGCGCGCGATCGTCGGCTACCTCTCGCCGCCGCTTCGCCTTGCCGAGTTCTTCGGCCTGTGGGGGCTTGCGGTGAAGGCCGCTTCGATCTTCGGCCCCCTCACCTACGGCGCCGTCACCTGGATCTTCGAGGGCGAGCACCGCCTCGGCATTCTCGCCGTCGGGGTGTACTTCGTGATCGGCCTCGTGCTGCTCGCCGGGATCGACATCGAGCGCGGCAGGCGCGCGGCGCTGGCGACCTGAGGCCGCGCTACTCGAGCACCGCCTCCATCGTGATCTTCGCGTTCAGCAGGCGCGAGATCGGGCAGCCCGCCTTGGCGTTGTTCGCCGCTTTCTCGAACGCCGCCTTGTCTGCGCCCGGCACCCTGGCGCGCACCGCGAGATGGACCGCGGTGACCGAGAAGCCCGCGTCCGTTTTCTCGAGCGTCACGGTCGCCGTGGTGGCGATCCGCTCGGCGGTGAGCTTCACCTCGCCCAGTTGCGCCGAGAGCGCCATCGAGAAGCAGCCGGCGTGCGCGGCGGCGATCAGCTCCTCGGGATCGGTCTGGCCCCCGGTTTCGAAGCGGCTGGCGAAAGAATAGGGTGCATCCGCAAGCGCGCCGCTGCCCGTCGAGACTGCGCCCTTGCCGTCCTTGAGACCGCCCTTCCAGACGGCCGAGCTTTTGCGTTGCATGGCTGCTCCTCAAGAAAAATCGAAACGCGCCGCTGCGCTATTATCCGCCCAACCGAACCGCCCGCAGCCCAGGAGAACGTCATGACGATCAAGGTCGGAGACCGGCTTCCCGACGGCAAACTGTCCGAATCATCGGGCTGGAACGACGAAACCAACTGCCCGCTGCGCCCCACCGATGTCGGCGTGGCGGATGCGGCAAAGGGCAGGAAGATCGCGGTCTTCGGCCTGCCGGGCGCTTTCACGCCGACCTGCTCCGCGAAGCACGTCCCGGGCTACCTCGCCAGTCGCGACAGGCTTGCGGCGAAGGGCGTGGACGAGATCTGGTGCGTGGCGGTGAACGACGGCTACGTGATGCAGGCCTGGGGCCGCCAGGAGGGCGCGACCGGAAAAATCCGCATGCTCGGCGACGGCAGCGGCGCCTGGACCAAGGCGCTCGGCCTGGAAGTCGATCTGAGCGCCGGAGGAATGGGGATGCGCATGAAGCGCTTCTCGATGCTGGTCGAAGACGGCGTGGTCAAGCAGCTCAACGTCGAGGCGCCCGGCAAGTTCGAGGTCTCCGACGCGGAGACGCTGCTCCGGCAGCTCGGCTAGACGTCAGTCGAAAGATCCAGACGCGATCTGACAGTCTTGACACTGGGACTCGACCGCGTCTGACAAGAATTACGGCAGGTTTTGACCGCTAAGCGGTCGTCGGCGGTCGTGCCGCGACCTGCCACCTTCGGCCAGGAACGGACGTTCGCAGACCCGTCAATCAATCACTCGGTCGGCGCGAAGGAGGACCGGTTGCGGGATTTGGAGGCCGAGCGCTCGGGCGGATTTCATGTTGATCGTAAGGTAAACGCGCATCGCTTGCTCGATCGGTAGCTCGCCGGCCTTCATGCCGCGCAGGATTTTCGCCGTGAGCTCGCCCGCGCGGTCACCGAGCTCCTCGAGCGTCGAGCCGTAGGAAGCCAGACCTCCTGCCTCGGCATAATGTGTGTAGGCATAGATCGAGGGTAGGCGCTGCGCGAGCGCGAAGTCGGCTATCTCTTTCCGAATAGCGGACGTTACCGCGTCGGGATAGACGAGCAGCAAGTCGGGACGATCGGCCGCGATTGACGCGAACGCCGCGTCCATTTCCTTTGGCGACCGCACCTCGACCGCACGCACCTCGAGTCGGAGTTGCGAGGCGGCTTTCTGTGTCAACTCCCAGCCCGTCGCGCCCTGATTGGGATTGTGCAGGTAGACGACCCGCTTAGCGCCCGGGACTATCTGCTTCGCCACTTCCAGCCGCTTCGGACTGAGCTCCGTCGACATGCACGTTACGCCGGTGAAATTGCCGCTCGGCCTGGCGTAGCTGGCGACGATCGTATGCGGATCGCAGGAAAGCGAAACCATGGGAACGCGCGGATTTGCCGCTGTGACGAGCTGTGCGAGTTTGTTGCCGATGGTCACGATCACGTCCACCCTTGCTTGGGCGAGCTCGACGGTCAGGGGCTGCACGCGATCGAAGTTTGCCTCGGCCCAGCGGTACTCGAGCACCAGGTTCTCGCCCCGCCGGAGGCCAAGTTCGGCTAGGCGTTCCACCAGCCGCGTATTGAGCGGCGTGGAGATGGGATTGGGAGTCGGGAAGCCGAAGTTCAGTACCCCGACGCGATAGGTGCGCTGCGACTGCTGCGCCTCGGCGGGGACCAAAGGGATAAGTCCCAAGAGGGAAGAAATAAAGACCAGCGTGACACCACGAGCGTTCATATGACAGTACCTCCCCTTGGCACGCAGACTCAGCCTCGCGCCCTCACCGCGACCTTCGTAGAAAGTCTACGCTTAGGTGTTCTAGTAGTGGGTAGGGAATTTGTTGGGCGCGGTAAGTGACTTACTCACATCGAGTCGAGGTCTTTACACATCAATCCTTTGCGGAAATCTCGAGCAGCAGCGTATTCATCCGCTTGACGAAGCCGGCGGGGTCTTCGAGCGCGCCGCCCTCGGCAAGGAGCGCCTGCTCGTAGAGGAGCGCTTCGCTGCGATCGCGCTCATTCGAGTCGCCAGACCTCCACCGCCTGCGCCAGGTTCTTCAGTGCGGTGAGGCCAACTTTTCCCACCGGAAAACGGCCGTGAATCCGACGCGCGGTCTCCGGGCTCAGCAGGATCTGACCGCCGGTGGCATGCGCCCCCAACCGCGCCGCCAGATTGGTGACCGGACCGGTCGCGGTGAAGGTCCAGCGTTCGCCCGCCGGACCTTCGAAGCGGGTCGCACCGACCTCGCATTCGCCGGAACTGATTCCCACATTCACCTCGATGGGCGGATGACCTCGCGCGCCTTCCTGGTCGCCGGCCGAAGCGCGCGAGGTTGCGGACGGCGATCTTGAAGACGTTAAGCATGGATCGCCTCCGCTTCTTGCGTCGACTGCCGCAAAGTCTTTTCCGAAGACTGGCCGATCCGGCCGTCTTCGAGCGTGAAGATGACTTCGGCCGCGCCCATGATCTTCGGATCGTGCGTCGAGAAGACGAACGTCGTGCCGAACTCGTCGCGCATCTTCTTCATCAGCTCGATGACGCGGTACGCGGTGTCGTGATCGAGATTGGCGGTCGGCTCGTCGGCGAGCACGAGTTGCGCGTTGGTCGCGAGCGCGCGGGCGACGGCGACGCGCTGCTTCTGCCCGCCCGAGATCTGGTCCGGGCGCTTAGCCGCCTGCGCGGACATCCCGATGGCCTCCAGTAACCGGAGGACCTGCTTGCGCCGCTTCGCCTCCGGCCAGTCCTGCACCATGATGAGGGGGTACTCGATGTTCTCGTAGACGCTCAGCACCGGGATCAGGTTGAAGTCCTGGAAGACGAAGCCGATGTGCTGCCCGCGGAAGTTCGCCGCGGCGCGCCGGTCCAGTGAGCTGACATCCGTGTCGAAGACCGTAAGCGTTCCGCTCGTCGGATGATCGAGGCAGCCGATCATGTTGAGCAGCGTGCTTTTCCCGCTGCCCGAGGGGCCGACGAAAACGACGAACGACTTCGCTTCGATCGCGAAGTCGACACCCCTGACCGCACGCACTTCCACTTCGCCGGTGCGATACGTCTTGACGAGATGTTCTGCGCTGATCAGCGGCATGGCGACTCCGTTGTCGTGTGGCAATTCACTTGAGCTGCGCCGCCTTCCTTGCGGCATCTCTATCGCAGGCGTCAATTCTGGATCGCGCACCCGGTCCGGGCTTGACGTGAGTCAAGCAAACCAGTGCCTTTGCGGCGCGCCTATGATCCTGATCATCATGAGGGGTTTCCTTGAGCGGCGAAGACGAGGAAATACTGGTGGGGCAGGAAGCTGTGCTCCCGTGCAAGGGTATAGCCTGCGCCCTTGAGCTCGGCGATGACCCGCTCGGACGCGACGCGCGCGGCCTTCGGCGGACCCTCCGGCGAGTCCAGGCGGAAATCGATGATCGCGATACGCGCGCCCGGCTTGAGCGATTGGCGCAGCTTGCGGAAGTAGCGCTCGCGCTCGTCGATGTGGTGGAACACGTCCACCATCAGGATCAGGTCGACTTTCTCCGGCAGCCGCGGGTCGTCCGGCGCCCCGGTCACGGCAACGATGTTGTTGCGCTTCTCCCGCTTCGCGCGCTCGGCGAGGTACTTCACCATGTCGGGCTCGATGTCCACGCCGTAGACCCGGCCCTTGGGCACCATGTTCGCGAACCGCACCGCGAAATAGCCGGTGCCGGCGCCGATGTCGGCAATGACCGCGTCGGGCTTGAGCGCGAGCGCCTCGATCACCTCGTGCGGCTTCTGCCACGCATCGCGTTTCGGATCGTCGAAGACGTGCGCCCAGTGCTCGGCGCCGCTGAAGCTGTGCTGGTGCGTGTCGGGCGACTGCGCCGCCACGCCCCCCAGCAGCCCGATGAGGCCGAGGAAGGCGACGACGATCTGCGGCGAGGCGGCTTTGCTCATTTTCTGCAGGGCCGATTGAACCAGAGAGTTGTAACCGCGCAACGTCGCGCAGCCTCCGATTTGTATCCCAGCGCCTGAATCTGCGGCGTTGTTACACTGGGATACAGTTCCGCGGCTACGGGCACCGCACCATGGGTCTGGTCGAGCGGCGCGGCCGGAAGATTGCGCTGGCAAGCCCGGCCCGGCCGAAGCTGTGAGTTGAATCATATTTTCCTTCGCGGCACGGCTCATATGATCGAGCGCGCATCGAGGCGCCCGGCAAGTTCGAGGTCTCCGACGCGGAGACGCTGCTCCGGCAGCTCGGCTAGACCTGCCGGCGGTTCATCCGATCCCTCGACTCAATCCGGTTCCTTCGTGCATTGCGCCGCGTCCGGACGCGTCATGCAGATCCTCGGCCAGGTCGGCAGCCTTAGCGCGGCCAGTGGATTGGATTCGACCCCAGCGCATTCCGGCGCATGACCAGGCAATGTGCAAGTCCCCCGCGGCTGGTTCGCGCCACGGCCGTCGTAGGCTTGTGCGATGCGCAGCTTGCCGCGCTCAAAATACAGAATCATCAGCCGGTGAAACCGGTCAGGCGCATCCGCAACCCAAAGCACCTTGCATCCGGTATAGCTGTCGGAGAGCTGGGCGTTGCGCGGGTGCACGAGCAGAAAACCACCGGGCGTCGCGAACGCCCCGGCATCGGGCGGAGGTCGATCCGTTGCACAGTTCGGTGCATCGGGGATCTGTGCCAGCGCAGACGACATTGCGCAGAGGAACAGCAGGGCCGCTTTGGCAAGGCGGTTCACTCGGTCACCTTCGTCGCGCGCAGCAGAATCGTCTTCGGGATCGCGATACCGAACGCTTTGGCGGTCTTCATGACGACTGGGTGCATGGACAGGACCGAGAGGATCTCGATTCCTGCCCAACGCACATTGCGGGCGCTTCCGCGGCGCCCGGTATGATCGCCTCAGCCGGGAATTTTTGCAGTTCCCTTGACGTTGACACAGTTCTGGAAGGTCCCGGGTTCGACCGGCGTTGTCTGGCCAGCCGGTTCATACGATCCTCCGCCGGTTATTCCCTTCCACTTGCCGGCGCCGTAACGGTAGGTGAACGTACCGTGGCCCGGTTTATCCGAGGCAACCCAGTCAAGCACGTACCAATCGTCGTTCTTCGGGCCGACATTCTTGCACCAGCCGTTGGCACTAGTTTTCCCCGCGATGTTCGCAACCACTCCGACACAACGTTGGGTATTTCCGTCAAACGGATTGTTTGGGGCGTTGCCGCGTATGACGCCGCGGAGATCCACGGACCAGACGATCATGTCTTCCGCCTTGGCGAGCACGGTCATCGTCCCCGCGCGGCACGCCGTCGACTCGAACGTCTGTTGTGCGTACGCCGCTCTCAGTCCAAGGATCACTGCGACTGTCGTACAAGTCAGGGAAGCCCTCGTAGCCCTTTTCATAAGTGTTATGCCTCCTCTTCGGGTAGCGCCGGTACGCGGTACCGGCGCGTATGCCGCGAATGCGCGCGGCGCGCTCGCAAGTACGGCAGGTTTGACTGATCGCATCCCCCTCCAAGGCCGGATGCAAAGGAAAATGTAAATCATTATCCGGCGGCAACACCGCGGAGTAAATCACCCATCCGAGTGAGGCCCATCCGTCGCCGGCTTATCGCCCTAGAGATCGCCGAGCGTACCGAGGTCAGAGCGCACGCCTCGGTCTGTCAGCGACCCCTTGTCTGCAAGCTCGAAAGCCGTGCGACCAGCTTTGAATGTCCAAGATGGGTGGTAGTCGAGCCTCGTATCGTGGTCCGTCACATCCAGTCGAGGTCTTTACCCGTCAATCCTTTCCGGAAATCTCAAGCAGCAGCCCGTTCAGCCGCTTGACGAACCCGGCGGGATCCTCGAGCGCGCCGCCCTCGGCAAGGAGCGCCTGCTCGTAGAGGAGCGCGGCCCAGTCGGCAAGCCGCGGCTCCTCGCCCTGCAGCCGCAGCACGATCGGGTGCGCCGGGTTGATTTCCAGGATCGGTTTCTCCGCGGGCACCTTTTGCCCCGCGGCGCGCAGGATGCGCGCGAGGTTGGTGCTCATGTCGTGCTCGTCGACTACGAGGCAAGCGGGTGAATCGGTGAGGCGCTGCGTGACGCGCACCTCCTTCACCCGATCTCCCAGTGAATCCTTGATTTTCGAAACCAGGGCGCGAAATTCCTTGAATCTCTCCTGCGCCTCTTTCCTCTCCTCGTCGCTTGCGAGATCCCCCAGGTCGAGCCCGCCGCGCGCGACGGAAGCGAGCTTCCTGCCTTCGAATTCGGCGAGGTTCGCGACCAGCCACTCGTCCACGCGTTCGAAAAGGAGCAGCACTTCGATCCCCTTTTTGCGGAACACTTCGAGGTGCGGGCTCGAGCGCGCGGCGGCGAACGAATCGGCGGTCACGTACCAGATGCGGTCCTGCCCCGGCTTCATGCGCGCCACGTAGTCGGCAAGCGACACCGTCTGCGCCTCGGTCTCGGCGTGTGTCGAGGAAAAGCGCACGAGCTTCGCGATGCGCTCGCGGTTGGCCGCATCTTCCCCGGCGCCCTCCTTGAACGCGCGGCCGAATTCGCCCCAGAAGGAAGCGTATTTCTCCGGTTGGCTGGCCGCCAGGTCGTCGAGCAGCCCGAGGACGCGCTTCACGCAGCCGGCGCGGATCGCCTCCACGTCGCGGTTCTGCTGCAGGATTTCGCGCGAGATGTTGAGCGGCAGATCATCGGCGTCGATCACCCCGCGCACGAAGCGCAGGTAGCCGGGCATCAGGTGCTCGGCGTCCTCCATGATGAAGACGCGCTTCACGTAGAGCTTGACGCCGTGGCGTCCCTGGCGGTCCCACAGGTCGAAGGGCGCCCGCCCCGGGAGGTAGAGAAGCTGCGTGTACTCGTGGCGCCCTTCCACGCGCGCATGGGTCCAGGCGAGCGGGTCCTCGAAATCGTGCGCGACGTGCTTGTAGAACTCGCGGTACTGCTCGTCGCTCACTTCGCTCTTGGGCCGCGACCAGAGCGCGCTCGCCTGGTTGAGCGTTTCCTCCTTGCCGGGCATGAATTCCTTGCTCACCGGATCGACCTTCGACTCGCCCACCAGCACGATCGGCAGCCCGACGTGGTCGGAGTACTTGCGCACGATCGCCTTCACGCGCCAGGGCTCGAGCAGCTCGTCCTCGCCCTCGCGCAGGTGCAGCGTGACCTGCGTCCCGCGGGCGCGCCGCTCGACCGTTTCCACCGCGTACTCGCCCGAGCCGTCGGACTCCCAGCGCACGCCCTCCGCGGCCGGCAGGCCGGCGCGGCGCGTCTCGAGCGTCACGCGGTCGGCGACGATGAACGAGGAATAAAAGCCGACCCCGAACTGGCCGATCAGGCGCGCATCCTTCTGCTGGTCGCCGGTGAGCGTGGCGAGGAATTCCCTGGTGCCCGACTTGGCGATGGTGCCGATGTTGGCGATCACCTCGTCGCGCGACATGCCGATGCCGTTGTCGGCGACGCTGATCGTGCGCGCCTGCTTGTCGATGCGGATCGAGATCCGCAGCTCGGGCTCGGACTCGTACAGCGCCGGGTTGGCGAGCGCCTCGAAGCGCAGCTTGTCGGCCGCGTCCGAGCCGTTCGAGATCAGCTCGCGCAGGAAGATCTCCTTGTTGCTGTACAAGGAGTGGATCATCAGCGAGAGCAACTGCCGGACCTCGGCCTGGAAGCCGAGCGTCTGCCTGGCGGCGGTCTGGGCCATGCGGTTATCTCCCCTGAATTTTCCGGATGACCGCTCTGTGGGGGTGAAACAGCGCCGTTTCAAGGGTTTGGCGGAACTTCCGCGGCGCCCAGGAAGTCTCTATGCTTCGGCCATGAACAAGATCCTCCCCCGGCTTGCCCTTTTCTGGCTCGCCCTCGCGCTCGCCGCCTTCGGCGCGCTCGCGCAGGTCCCGCAACCCGTCGCCACCGTCGAGGGCGTCACCGAGTACCGCCTCGCGAACGGCTTGCGCCTGCTCACGGTCCCTGACCCGAGCGCCGATACGGTGACGGTGCACCTCACCTACCTCGTCGGCTCGCGCCACGAGAGCTATGGCGAAAAGGGCATGGCGCACCTGCTCGAGCACCTGCTGTTCAAGGACTCCAAGAACTTCAAGGACCTGAAGCAGGAATTCACGCGGCGCGGGGCGCGCTGGAACGGCACCACCGCGTACGACCGCACCACCTACTTCGAAACGCTGCCCGCGAGCGAAGCGAACCTCGACTGGGCGCTCGCCATGGAAGCCGACCGCATGGTGAACGCCAACGTCGCCAAGGCGGACCTCGACAGCGAAATGACCGTGGTGCGAAACGAATTCGAGATGGGCGAGAACAACCCGGGCAGCGTGCTCTACGAGCGCATGCTGCGGCTTACGTTCAACTGGCACAACTACGGCCACGCGATCATCGGCAACCGCTCCGACATCGAGTCGGTGCCGATCGAGCGGCTGCAGGCGTTCTACCGCACCTGGTACCAGCCCGACAACGCGGTGCTGATCATCGGCGGGCGCTTCGAGGCGCCGCGCGCGCTCGAGAGCGTGCAGCGGCATTTCGGCGCCATCCCGCGCCCTTCGCGCGCGCTTCCCGCGCTCTATACCTCGGAGCCGACGCAGGACGGCGAGCGCACGGTCACCCTGCGGCGCGCCGGCGACACGCCGATCGTGGCGGCGATGTATCGCGTTCCCGCGGGCAGCCACGCCGACTACCCGGCGCTCGACGTGCTGGTGCACGCGTTCGGCAATGCGCCCTCGGGCCGGCTGCACCGCGCGCTGGTGCAAAAGGGCCTCGCGAGCGCAGTCTGGGGCTGGGAGCGCGCGCTGCACGATCCCGGGTTCGCCTTTTTCGGCGCGCGGCTGGGGAAGGACGCGGCACCCGGGCCGGCGCGTGACGCGCTGCTCGCGGTGCTCGAAGGCGTCGCGCGCGAGCCGATCCAGGCCGAGGAGGTCGAGCGCGCGCGGGTCGCCCTGCTCAAGGAATACGACAAGATCGAATCCGACTCCCGCGCGCTCGTGCGCTGGCTTTCGGAATTCTCGGCGATGGGCGACTGGAGGCTCTTTTACCTGTACCGCGACCGGCTGCGCGAGGTGAAGGTGGAGGACGTGCAGCGGGTCGCGCTCGCGTACTTCAAGCCGGCGAGCCGGGTGCTCGGCGAGTTCGTTCCGAGCGCGGCGCCGGACCGGGCCGAGATTCCACCGCGCCCCGACCCCGGTGCGCTGGTGGCGCAGTACCGCGGCCGCGGCGATGTCGCGCAGGGCGAAGCGTTCGACCCGTCGCCGCAGAACATCGAAGCGCGCCTCATGCGCCGCTCGCTCGCGAACGGCATCCGGATCGCGCTGCTGCCCAAGAAGACGCGCGGCGGCACTGTAATCGCCTCGCTTGCGCTGCACTGGGGCGACGAGACAAGCAAGATGAATCGCGCTACCGCGTGCGCGCTCGCCGGCGGAATGCTGTTGCGCGGAACGAAACGGCATTCGCGCGCCGAGCTGCGCGATGCGTTCGACCGGCTGAACGCCTCGGTCTCGGTGGACCTCGAATCGGCGAGCGTGGAGACGAAGCGCGCCCAGCTCGCCGATGCGCTCAGGCTGGTAGCGGAAGTGCTGCACGAACCCTCTTTCCCGGCCGCCGAGTTCGAAGAGCTGAAGCGCGCCTCGCTCACGAGCGCCGAATCGCAGCGCAGCGACCCGTCGGCGATCGCATCCGAGCGCCTGTCGCGACACCTTTCCCCCTATCCTGCCGGGCACTGGCTCGAGCCGAAAACCGTCGAGCAGCGCATTGGCGAGCTGAACGCGGCGACGCTCGAGGATGCCAGGCGCTGTTACGCGGAGCTGGTCGGCGCAAGCGGCGCCGATTTCGTCGCGGTCGGCGATTTCGATCCGGACGCGGTGGCGAAGCTCGCAGAGGAGCTCTTCGGCGGCTGGAAGAACCCGAGCCCCTACAAGCGCATTCCGGTGCGTTATTTCGAGCGCCCCGCGCTCGAGGAGGAAGTGCGAACCCCGGACAAGGCGAACGCGGTGCTGCGCGCGGGCGAAAACCTCAAGATGCGCGACGATCATCCGGATTTCCCGGCGCTGGTGCTGGGCGGCTACCTGCTCGGCGGCAG
>Ga0114945_10002274_pt1 | contig 11366 bp, 14 predicted proteins | sample OV2TP3_FD_87194 | JGI IMG/M metagenome (GOLD analysis project Ga0114945, IMG submission 87194) | Hot spring microbial communities from Beatty, Nevada to study Microbial Dark Matter (Phase II) - OV2 TP3 | ecosystem: Environmental > Aquatic > Thermal springs > Hot (42-90C) | place: USA: Beatty... | reverse complement strand
TCCCGGTCAAGTCGCTGAAGATCGACCGCTCGTTCGTCGCCGACGTGTTCAGCGACCACGCCGACGCCGCCATCGTGCGCACCATCATCGAGATGGCGCACCAGCTCGGCTTCACCGTGGTCGCCGAAGGCGTCGAGACCGACCGCCAGGCGGCGTTCCTGCGCCAGTTCGGCTGCGAGCAGGCGCAAGGCTTCCTCTTCGCCCGGCCGATGCCCGCCGCGGAGCTGCTCAGCGCCTCAAGGATTCACTGAGCGCCGCGATCTCGGCGGGGATATCCGGCCTGAAAGGCCGCTTCGCCCTGCGGTACCAGTAGCGCGCGTTCGCCGCATCGCCTTCCATCAGGTGCACGATGCCGTGCGCCCAGCAGGCAAGCGGCGATTCCTCGTCTTGCTGGACGATCTTGTGCGCCGCGCGCCAGTCGCCTGTTTCGAGCAGCACGATCGCCTCGGCGAGATCGCGGCGCTTCACGCCAGGACCAGATAGGCGGCCAGCGCGACGCCGAGGATGCCGATCGCGAGCGTCATGAAGACCGGCAGGTTGATCCAGTGGCCGCGCGGGATCTCCAGCGGCCGCAGCGCGGCGATCGAGCGCCGGTACTGCACCGCCGAAAGGCCGCTGAGCACCACGCCGAGCAGGACGAAGGCGAGGCCGATCCAGAAGCCGGCGTCCCGCGCCGCGGCGGCGCCGTGCACGATCAGGCCGGCGCGCTCGACGAGAAAGCCGAGCGCAATCAAGCCCGCGTTGGTCCGTCCCCAGGCGAGCAGCGTGCGCTCGGCGGCGAATAGGACGCGGGGATCGTTGAGATCGCTCAATGCTCAGCTCAGCGGTTTGAGAATTTCCATGCCCCGCTGCACCGCGGGCCGGGCGCCGATTGTATCGGTCCAGCGCTTCACCGCCGGATAGTCCTCCAGCCGCACCCCGAAGTTGAAGTAGCGCATGATCCAGGGATAGGTGGCGATGTCGGCGATCGAGTACTCGCCGGCGAGGAACTCGGTTTTCCGCAACTGGTTCTCCAGCACCCGGTAAAGCCGGTCGGCTTCCTTCTCGTAGCGCTCGATGGCGTAGGGCAGCTTCTCCTTCGCCTGCAGCCTGAAGTGGTGCGCCTGGCCGAGCATCGGGCCGATGTGCGCCATCTGGAACATGAGCCATTGCAGGGCCTGATAACGGGTTGCAACGGGGAGCAGCCGCCCGGTCTTCTCGGCAAGGTAGATCAGGATGGCGCCCGATTCGGCGAGCACGAGGTCGCCATCGACGATCGCCGGGATCTTCTGGTTCGGGCTGATGGCGGTGAGCTCGGGCGCGAGCTGCTCGCCTTTCCCCAGGTTGACCTTCACGATCTCGTAGGGCAGGCCGAGCTCCTCGAGCATCACCGAGACCTTGCGGCCGTTGGGGGTATGCCAGGCGTAGAGCTTGATCACGGCTTGGCAAGAAAGCTAATTGACAAAGGTAATTCTGCGGCGGAAGATGTGGCGCGTCAATGGCACGCGCCCGCAAAAAGGCACCTCCGCTGACCGTGTCACGCCCCGCGCTGCTCGCCCGTGGCTCCGACAGCGAGTTCCGCAAGCTGATCCACGACCTGATCGCCTACAGCCACAAGCTCGACGCTTGCCGCGACGCCTTCGCTGCCATCGCCGGCATCTCGGGGGCGCAGTACGAGATCCTGATGCTCGTGAGCCGCGCCGACGGGCTGTCGATCGGCGCGGTGGCCGCCCGCATGCACCGCTCGGGCGCTTTCATCACCATCGAGGCGAACAAGCTGGTCGAGCGCGGCATCCTCGACAAGGCCGCCGATCCCGGCGACGGCAGGCGGGTTTTGTTGAAAAACACCTCCAAAAGCTTCCAGCTCCTCGAGCGCCTCGCGCCCTATCAGCAGCGCATCAACGACGTGCTGTTCGAGGTCCTCGATGCGAAGCGCTTCCGCCAGCTGCGCGCGCTCGCGGCCGAACTGGTCGGCGCCGGCGACCGGGCGGTGGCGATGCTCGAGCTGCTGCTGCGCGAGGCGGAGGCGGCGTGAGCGTTTCCTATTTCGTGCGCTACGACATTACCGCGCCCGAACTCGAGGGGTTTCTTGAACGCTACAAGAAGGTCCATGTGCCCCTGGTTGCAGGCTGGCCCGGACTGCAACGCATGATCATCCATACCCCGGTGGACTGGAAAGATCCGTTTCCGGTGAACCGCGGCAAAGCGGTGCTCATGGCGCAGCTCGAATTTGCGAGCGAGGAAGCGATGAATAAGGCTTTCGCCTCGCCCGAGCGCGCCGCGGCAAGGGAGGATTTCAAGCGCTTCATGACGTTCGAGGGAACGGTGACGCACCAGGCGATGAGGAGCGAGCAGGTATGGCCGTGAAACCGAAACAGCATCTGGAATTCGTAAGCGTGGACCTGAGTTGCGGCTGGGAGACGCCGCCCGGATATCCGCCCGGCTTCTACCAGAAGATCCTCGCTTCCGACCTCGACGAGGAGAACAAGAAGGGCAGCCGCACGCGGCTCCTCAAGATCGAGCCGGGAGCGTTCTCCACCGAGCCTTTCGTCCACGACCACTGGGAAGAGGTGTACCTCGTCCAGGGCGACCTCGTGGTCGGCAACGACCCGCAGGGCAAGGGCGGCGAGCAGTGCTTCGCCCCGACCTACGCCTGCCGCCCGCCCGGCGTGTACCACGGACCCTTCGCCTCCCGCGGCGGCTGCATTCTTCACGAGATTCACTACTATGCTGAAAACCGGAAATGAACATCTAGAGTCCCTGTGTGACGGCCGGGTGGTGTACATCGGCTCCGAGCGCGTCGCCGACGTCACCACGCACCCGGCGTTCAAGAACGCCGCCCGCACCGTCGCCTCGATCTACGACCTGAAGCTCGCCGAGCGCGAGGCGATGAGCTTCGAGGAGGGCGGCGAGCGCTGTTCGATCTATTTCCTGCAACCCCGAACGCGCGAGGAGCTCGCACGCCGTACGCGCGGGCATCGCCTGATCGCTGATTTGACCTACGGCATGTTCGGCCGCTCGCCCGACCACGTCGCGAGCTTCGTTACCGGCATGGCGATGAAGCCCGACGAGCTCAAGGCGCCGTGCGGATACAAGCAAAATCTCTTGAAGTTCTATCAAGAGATAAGAGCGAGAGACGATTACGTCGTCTACGCGGTACTGCCGCCGCAGGCCGCGCGCAACCCGGAGTTCTACCAGCGCCAGAACATCCCCATCCCGACGCTCTCGGTGGTGCGCGAGGAGGACGACGGGCTGGTGATCTCGGGCATGAAGATGCTCGCCACCGGGGCGGTGTTCGCCAACGAGGTGTGGATCGGCAACGTGCTGCCGCTCGCCCCGGACCAGAAAAAGCAGGCGATCACCTGCTCTCTGCCGGTGGCGACGCAGGGGCTGTCGCTCTGGTCGCGCAAGCCCTTCGAGCGCGAGGCGAAGTCGGAGTTCGACGCGCCGCTCGCCTGGCGCTACGACGAGACCGACAGCATGGTGCTGTGCGACGAGGTCAAGGTGCCCTGGGAGCGCGTGTTCGTGCACGACGACGCGCTGCTCTCGCGCGACATCTACGTAAGAACGCCGAGCCACTGCTTCGGCAACCACCAGTCGAACGTGCGCTACTGGTCGAAGATGCGGCTGCTGCTCGGCGTGTGCAGCAAGATCGCCCACGCCACCGGCGCGATCGAGGTGCCGGCGGTGAAAGAGGTGCTCGGCCACATGGCGGCGGTGGAAAGCATGATCGGCGGCATGGTCAACGGCCAGATCGAGGCTTTCGAGCGCTGGCCCGACGGCTACGTCTGCTTCAACCGCCGCATGATGTACGGCGCGCTCGAGTGGTGCACGCAGAACTACTCGAACTTCGTCGAGCGGCTGCGCGAGCTGTGCGGCGGCGGCGTGTTCCAGATGCCGGCCGACATCTCGGTGGTGGAGAACGAGGAGCTCGCCCGCAAGTTCACCACCTACTTCCAGACCCCGCAGAGCGGCGCGGTGGAGCGCATGAAGCTCTTCAAGCTCGCCTGGGACATGGTCGGCTCGGAGTTCGCCGGGCGCCACCTCCAGTACGAGAAGTTCTACGCCGGCGCCTCGTTCATCGTGCGCAACCACGCCTTCCGCGAGACGCCCTGGAGCGAGTTCCACAAGCTCGTCGACGACCTGATGGCGGGCTACGATGTCCCGAAGTCCCAGGCGAAAAGAGTCGCATGAGCTCCGTGGTGAAGGAGCTCGTCATTGCCGGCTGGACCGGGCGCGACGAGGCCGCGCTCCGGAAGCACATCCGCGAGCTCGAGCAGATCGGCGTAAGAGCGCCGAAGACCACCCCGATCTTCTACCGGGTTTCCGCGGATCTCTTTTGTCATTCGGGAGAAATACAGGTCTCGGGTCCCGACACCAGCGGCGAAGTCGAGTTCGTCCTGATAAAAGGAGAAGAGCTGCGTGTCGCGGTCGGTTCCGACCACACCGACCGCAAGGCCGAGGCGATCGGCGTCTCGCTCTCCAAGCAGCTCTGCGCGAAGCCGGTCTCGAAAGAGTCCTGGCGCTACGACGAGGTGAAGCCGCACTGGGAGAGGCTCGTGCTGCGCGCCTGGGCCGACGGCGAGCCCTACCAGGAAGGGCCGGTCACGGCGATGCGCTCGCCTGAAGACCTTCTTCGAAGATATGCTTTGAAACCCGGCTGGGCCATGTTCTGCGGAACCCTGGCTGCGAAAGGCGGCATCCGGCCGGCGGAGCGCTTCACGATGGAGCTGGAGGACCCGGTCTTGGGGCGAAAGCTGCGTCACGAGTACGCGGTAAAGGTCTTGCCCGTCGAGGGATAGCTCTTCTCGCCCTTGCCGCGGCGGCAACGTTCGGCCAGCCGGCGGACGAACGCGCGGCGAAGCTGCGTGCGTTCGAGGCCTGGCGCGCGGGCTATCTGTTCCATCTGCAAGGACAGTACGAGCGCGCGGTCGAGCAGTTTCGCGCCTCGATCGACGCCTCCCCGACCGCCGAGGCCCATACGTTCCTCGGCTGGTCGCTGAGCCACCTCGGCGAGCTCGAGGCGGCGATCGCTCACTGCAAAGCCGCGATCGCGCTCGATCCCGACTTCGGCAACCCGTACAACGACATCGGCGTATACCTGATCGCGCTCGGCCGTCCCGAGGAAGCGATCGCGTGGCTCGAGAAGGCCATTGCTGCGAAGCGCTACTGCTGCTACCACTACCCCCATACCAACCTGGGGCAGCTACTCCTGCAGAAGGGCCGCCTCGAGGAGGCGCGCCGGCACTTCGAGCGCGCGCTGGAGTTCGAGCCCGGCTATGCGCCTGCCGTGCAGGGCCTGGAAGCCATGAGGGGCAAGGCTCCTTCCTAGTAGCGCACCAGCACGCGGTAGCGCAGCGTCGTGCTGCCTTCGGCGGGCACCCGGACGCGCCACTCGGCGGTGCCGGCGGCGACCTTGGCATGGCGCTGGGTCTCCTCGAGCATGACCCAGTCGCCCGGCACCGGCTCGCGCACCACCACGGTCGCTGCCTCCTTCTTCGCGTTGCGCAGCGCGATCTCGTAGGCGCTCTCGAAGACGTAGCTCGCGCGGTTGGTCGGCTCGCGGCGCCGGAAGCCGGTCTGCTTCTTGTCGGCGGTGACGTCGAAGGCCTCGCCGAGCTTCAGGCGCACGGTCTCGTTCTTCGGCGTGTGGTCGATCCTGTCCTCGCCGACGAATTGCGCGTTGCCGGCGCTGTCCTTCTTGTAGACGCGCACCACGCCTTTCGGCATCGGCATGCCCAGCCGGGACGACTCCCGGTTCTCGAGCTGCACGTACACCCCGACCTTCATCTTCTGCCCGATACCGCCGACGCTTGTCCGGTAGTAGTAGTCGCTGCCCTGCAGGAGGAGCTCTTTCGCGACCGGGACGCGCTGCGCGTTGAGCAGCGCAACCTGCTTGGTCTGCTTGTCGGCGATGGTGGTCGGGCGGGCGAGCGTGTAGAGGTGATACTCGAACAGCGCCTCCTGCGCCATCTGGGAAGGCTTGGATTCAGGAACGGCTCTCGCGAGGTCGGACCGCATGGCGGCTCGCATTTCCTCGCGCACGCGGTTGACGTCGCCTGCCACGAGCTGCAGCTTGGCGTTGGGATAGGTGGTGCCGCTGGTGTTGGTGAGAGTCACCCAGCCGTTGAGATCGAGCGCGGTATCGGCGCCGTTCAGCTCGGCGACGTAATCGGCCTTCCACGACAGGCCGCCGGAGAGATAGGAGAGCTCGACCGCCTGGGTGCCGGCGCGCGCGGCTTCGAGCTCGGTGACGAGCGTCGGCCGGTCGCGCAGGTTGGCGGGCACGCCGTCGTAGACGATGCGCCCGGGGAGCCCGGTCTCGATGCGCTCGCCGATGCGCAGCACCACGCCCGCGCTCGCCGCGAGCACCGTCGCCGTCTCGATCGACTCGGCGCCGGTGGTGGGATGCGTCCTGACGATGCGCACGTTGCGGCCGACGTACTTCTCGAGGAGCTTCGCCGGCGTGAGCAGATCGAAGTCGAAGTTCTGCTCGACCAGGGTGAGGGCGCCGGGGTGCGACAGGCTCCTCAGCATCGCCGTCTCCGGGCGCATGCGGCCGCTCACCTCGCGCAGCGCGAGGCGGTTGCGGCCGGCCTCGAAGGTCACCCGCCGCTGGTCCTTCACCAGCGCGAGGCTCTCGTTGTAGATCGTCACCGCGACCGACTGCTGGTCGGCGAGGGTGCTCGGCTTCTCCGCAACCGCGGCGTAGGCGGCCGGGCAGAGGGCCAGGGCAACGGCGGCTGTGACTTTTTTCAAATTGGGCATGGGCATGACCTCCTTGGTACCTCCTTAAACGGCACTTTCCTTGCCGCGGGTTAAGGAGGAGGTAACTCCAAGAAAGCCGGCACGCTAGCGGCGCAGGACCAGGGCCAGCGCGGCCAGCACTAGCGCGGCGCCGGCGAGCATGCCGAGCGTCACCGTCTCGTCGAGCAAGAGCCAGCCCCAGAGCACGCCGAGCACCGGCACGGCGAGGCCGACGGTCAGCGTGCGCGACGGGCCGATGTCGCGGATCAGCGTGAAAAAGGGCAGGTAGGCGACCCCGCTGCATACGGCGCCGAGGGCAAGCAGCGACAAGCCTGCCTCAAGGGTCCAGGTCGCGGGACCTGGTGCTTGCATCCATAACGGTGCCATCAGAACGGCGGCGAAGGCGATCGAGCCGGCGGCGAGCCCCATCGGCGGCAGCCGGCCCGAGCGCTGCTTGATCAGCACGCCGGCCCAGCCCCAGAACGCGGCGCCGGCGACGCCGGCGAGCGCGCCGAGCGCGGTGCGCAGGCCGAGCTCGACGGGGCCGAGGTTCACGATCAGCGCCACGCCGGCGATGCCGAGCGCGAAGCCGGCGATGCGGCCGAAGCCGAGGCGCTCCTTCAGCACCGGGACGGCGATGATCGCCGCCCACAGCGGCACCATGCCGTTGATGATCGCGAGGTAGCCCGCCGGCAGCACCGTCGCCGCCCAGGCGAAGCACACGAAGGGAGCCACGTTGTTCACCAGCGCGACGGCGAGGTGGTCCTTCCAGTGCTCGAGCGCGCCGATGCGCTGGCGCGCCACCCAGGCGACCCACGGCAGCAGGAAAGCCGCCGCGAACAGCGCCCGTCCTTCGGCGACCGCGGCGGTGCCGAAGACCGGCACGGCGACGCGCAGGAAGATGTACTGCAGCGACCACATGGTGGCGAGCGCGAGCCACCGTGTGGCGTCGAACCCGGTCAGAGGTAGACGCGCTTCATGGTCTCGGCCGGGTAGCGCGTGCCGGCTCCCGCTCCCGGCGGAGCCGCGTCGGAAATACCCTTCAGATCTTCACCCGACAGCTTGATGTCGAGTGCCGCCAAATTCTCATCGATGCGCTCGCGCCGCTTGGTGCCGGGGATCGGCACGATGTCCCTGCCCTGGGCGAGAAGCCAGGCGAGGACGAGCTGCGCCGGGGTGCAGCGCTTTTCATTGGCAATGACCTCAATGCGCTTTACCAGGGAAACGTTCTTGTCCAAAGCTTCGCCCTGGAAGCGCGGATGCTGCAGGCGGCGGTCGCCTTCGGGCAGGTCGGCCTTGCCGTGCACCGTGCCGGTGAGCATGCTGCGCCCGAGCGGGGCGTAGGGCACGAGCGTGATGCCGAGCGCGCGCGTCGCCTGCAGCGTTTCTTCGCCTTCTTTGCGGTACAGCAGCGAATACTCATTCTGCACCGCCGCGATCGGGTGCACTTTGTGCGCGCGGCGGATGGTCTCCGGGCGCGCCTCCGACAGCCCGAGCGCGCGCACCTTGCCCTGCTCGACGAGGCGCTTCATGGCGCCGACCGTGTCCTCGATCGGCGTATTGGTATCGACGCGGTGCTGGTAGTAGAGGTCGATGACCTCGATGCCGAGGCGCTTCAGGCTCGCCTCGCACGCCTGCATCACGTATTGCGGCCGGCCGTCGACCGCCTGTCTTCCGTCGGCAAGCTTTACCTGGCCGAACTTCGTCGCCACGATCACCTTGTCGCGCCGGCCCTTGAGCGCGCGTCCTAATAGCGTCTCGTTGTGCCCCCAGCCGTACATGTCGGCCGAGTCGAGGAAATTGATGCCCTTGTCGAGCGCGTAGTGGATCACGCCGATCGATTCCTCGTCGTTCGCGTTGCCGTAGATGCCCGACATCGACATCAGGCCGAGGCCGAGGGCGGAGACGTTGATTCCGGTGCGGCCGAGCTCGCGTTGCTCCATCATGGTTTCCTTTCAGAAAAGGTCGAAATATTCGCGGTGCTCCCAGTCGCTCACCTCGAGGTTGAAGCGGGCGACCTCGGCTTCCTTGATCCGGCAGTAGTAGTCGACGAAGCCGGCGCCGAAGGCCTCGCGCAGGGTCTTGTCGCTCTTCAGGTGCTGCAGCGCCTCCTCCAGGGTGCGCGGCAGGAAGTCCGCCTTCGCTTCGTAGGGCGTATCGGCGGAGCGCGGCAGCTGCAGGCGGCGCTCGATGCCGTCGAGGCCGCAATGGATCTGCGACGCAAGGTAGAGGTAGGGGTTCGCCGCCGGCTCGCCGAGGCGGTTCTCGATGCGCGTGTTCGGGTCGCGCGGCCCGCCCACCACGCGCAGCAGCGCGCCGCGGTTCTCCTTGCCCCAGATCACGCGGTCGGGGGCGAGCGAGTAGGGGCGGTAGCGCTTGTAGCCGTTGATCGTCGGCGCGGCGAACGCGGCTGCGGCGCGGGCGTGGGCCAGCAGGCCGGCGAGGTATTGCTTGCCGGTCTCGGACAGGTCTTCCTTTTCCGACATGAAGGCGTTCACGCCGTTCTTCTGCAGCGACTGGTGCAGGTGCCAGCCGCTCGACATCACGTTCGGCAGCTTCGGCCGGCACATGAAGGTGGCGTGATAGCCGTGGCGGCGGGCGATCTGCTTTACCGCGCTCCTCAGGAGCACCATCGCGTCGGCCGCGGCGATGCCCGGCTGCGGCGCGAGCGTGAACTCGAGCTGGCTCGGGCCGAACTCGATTTCGAACGATCTGAGTGGCAATTGAAGGGCGGCAAGGCCATCGCGCAGCAACTGCACTACCGCATCGATCTGGTCGTATTTGTGCTCGGTCAGGAGCTGGTAACCCGTGGTGAGCAGCTCCACCTCCGGCGGGTTGCCCGGCTGACCGGCGTCGCCGGGTTGCAGCCGCGGGTCGCGGATCCTGAAGACGTGAAACTCGACCTCGAGCCCGGCGACGAGCTCGTAGCCGGCGGCGGCGAGCTTCTTCGATGCGTTCTTCAAAACCGCGCGCGTGTCGTACGGCACGGGCCTGCCGCCGGGGAACTGCAGGTCGCAGAGGAACCATCCGGTATCGGGCGCCCATGGGAGCACGCGGAACGTGGACTCGTCCGGAATCATCAGGATGTCGGCCGCGCCCTGCATCTCGGGCATGCCGACGCCGCCGCCGGGCGTGAACGCAGGAAACACGGTCTTGTGCGAAGTGTCCTTGAGGAGCAGCGTGCTCGTGACGGTGACGCCGCGCTCCATCGCCGCCCCGGCTTCGGACGCGGCGAGGGTCTTGCCGCGCAGCACGCCGTGCTGGTCGGCGAACGAGAAGCGCACCGCCTTGAGGCCCTTCGGCAGGTTCATGCGGCCCAGGCCGATCGCCTACGCCGCTCTTCGTCGGATTCCTTCCAGTACTCGTCGATCCTGGCGGTCGGCCCGATGCCGTCGATCGCCGGCGGACCGGCGGCTTTGCCGGCATCCAGAACCATCATCGGCTGCTCGCCAAGCTCGTTTTTCTTGATTGCATCCAGAAGCAGCCGCCGGTACAGGACGATTCCCTTGTCGGTCGAGCCGAGGTTCTCGCGCGCGCGGTCCTGGATCGGGCCCTGGGACTCGCACGCCCACTGGTCGTGGATGTTGATGTCGAAGCCCATGCCGGTGAAGGTGCGGCCCCGTTGCTCGTCGGCGCTGAAACCCCAGGAATTGTGTCGTCCAAAAATCGGCTTGTAATCCGGCGCGGGATAGGTCTTCAGGCGCTGGTCGCGCATCGTGTCCTTGTCCACCGGCGCGCCGAAGCTGGTGAAGATCGAGTACCAGTAGCAGCCGGTATCGTCCACCGGCACGTGCCACTGCGAGATCGTCATCTCGGCGTTCATCGGGATGACGAACGCCTGCGGGAAGAGGATGTTGGTGACGCGCACGTGCGTATGCGCGTCGCTGATCCGCCGCAGCGTGTGCAGCCGCATGCCGTAGCCGGTGCGCTCGACGCGGATCTCCGGGCGGTCGTACTCGCGCAGCACTTTCGAGATCGGCATCTGCGAGTCGGCGGGCGTGCCGCGGAACTGCCGGCCGTAGCTCGCCGCCGGGTCCTCGTCCTCGAAGAACTTGTGCAGCCAGGAAGCGTGCGCGGGGTCGATGCCGACCTCGAGCGCCTGCAGCCAGTTGCAGTCCCAGTAGCCCTTGAAGGCGAAGGTGTACTCGGGCGGCGCGACGAAGCAGTCGAAGCGGGGAAAGGCGGGCGGCTCGCCCGCGCCGAGGTAGGCGAAGAGCACGCCGCTCTTTTCGACCACCGGGCAGGCGCGCAGGCGGATGTGCTCGCACAGGCGGCTCGTCTCCGGCTCGGCCGGGGTCTCGATGCATCTGCCGCCGACGTCGTAGAGCCAGCCGTGGAACGAGCAGCGCAGCCCGCCGTCCTCGAGCCGGCCGTAGGCGAGATCGGCGCCGCGGTGCGCACAATGGCGTTCGATAAGGCCGTATCGATTTTTTTCCTTGAAAAGAACCCAATCTTCCCCGAGTACTTTGACCGCTTTGACCGGTCGCGGCCCCTGCATCTCGTCGGCGAGCGCCACCGGCTGCCAGTAGCGGCGCAGCAACTTGCCCGCGGGCGTGCCCGGCCCGACGCGCGTCATGCGCTCGTTCTGCTCGGCGCTGATCATCCGCCTAGAATACTATCGCGCCCTGCGCAGCAGCGGC
>Ga0114945_10002272_pt1 | contig 11367 bp, 5 predicted proteins | sample OV2TP3_FD_87194 | JGI IMG/M metagenome (GOLD analysis project Ga0114945, IMG submission 87194) | Hot spring microbial communities from Beatty, Nevada to study Microbial Dark Matter (Phase II) - OV2 TP3 | ecosystem: Environmental > Aquatic > Thermal springs > Hot (42-90C) | place: USA: Beatty... | reverse complement strand
GGCCGCATAGTCCTTCTCCGGAAGGCGGGTGACGTGAAAGCCGCCCGTGGGAAAGAGCACGGAGATGTCGATTCCCTCTTTGTCCATATCCTTAAGCCGCGTCGGGACATCATGAATATCCATCCCTAGCGTCCCGTACATGCTGGAGTCCCACTCGTCGTTCGGGAGCAGCGACCCCTTTCTACGGCAATAAGGCTCCTCCATGTGGGCGCGGATGTCGGCATCGCGGTCCCTGACATGGCCATCGGCGTCGATCACTTTTGCGTTTTGCATAGCTTATACCCCCTCAGCCCCTTATCACAGAGACCTTTATCAGGTCAACGCTCCCCCCAACCCCCTTTTTTGTGCCTGGGGCACGTGGCGTGGGATTAGGAAAACACCTCATTGCGAGAATCAAATAAGGCCTATATGTTTCTCTTGACTTCTGTTGCGCAAGGAGTTACTTTCCGTCGGCTTTTTCGGTTTGTCTGAGACACCTAACGCGGCCCTCCGGTGTACACCCAAATGGGGGTGGCTTTTGTATCGCGCGCAAAAGAGCGATCTAAAACTCACTAAGCCTTATGGGTCTTCTTATCGGCTCGGAGGAAAACTTAACCGTAATCCGACAAAAAATTTTCTTTACTGAGGGCCTTAAAACTTGAAATCGCCTGCCATTGTAGGAGATAAAGCAGTTGGAACATCCACCAAATCATCCTACAAGGAGGCCAAGTGAGACTCAGTAGAGCCCATTTTTACTCTGCGTGCAAGAGCGCTCTCAAGATTGAATTTGCTTCTCAGGACATCACAGCTTATGGATACCGAAATACCGGAAGAAAGTGCTTGTGGGCCTGGTGGCTGTTCGTGTGCGCGACCTCATTCGGCAAATTGCAATGGAGCACGAGTTGACGATTTTGTCTGGTAAAGTGGCACGCGACCACGTCCGTGAGTTAGAAGCCCGTTAGAGACTAAAGTATCCGGCGGGCTTCCGGGTCCTCGTCAATCATCAAAACAACTCTAAAAAACAGGCCGTCGTCCTAGGGATCCCGACTGATCTAAGCGATTTGGAAATTGCGCGCCAGATGAAAGAGAAGCGTAAGCAGACAAGTTTCATCCCACCTAAGGAAGTGACAAGCGGACCAATTCTGGAGAACTGTGACCGGGAGGGTAAAGTCGATATTTACAAATTTCCCACGCCGAAATGGCGCACCCTGGAAGGAGGAAGATATATCGGGACCTCCACGCTGGTCATATTTTCTTCCAAGAATTCTCAGTAAACTCAAGTGGTGCGTCGGCTGAGAATCGAACTGGACCTACCGCTTAGCGCGCCCAATTCAATCCTGTTGGGCTAAATTTGACCAGCTTCTCCTTTTCGCTACGACTCTATCCTATCGAAAAGAAGGAAATTTTTCGGACTCTTAGCTGGTATAACTTTTGCAGTCCACGCATGCGAGTAAATGAAGCGGCCGTTTCTTCTTCTAATTGCCAGCCGTCAGCACGGGTGCGCCGGCGGTGGTCCGAGGCGCTCAAGGCCAGCTTTGCCATCCGCTATGCCACCAATTTAGCTGCGCTCGAGCGGAATATGGCAAATCTCAAACCAACCATTCTCCTCCTTGACGTAGCCTTGTCAGGCCGGGGTAGGGTCAGCGACGTCCCGGTCATCCAGAAGTTGAGCCCTCTGACGAAGATTGTTCTCCTTGCAGCCACGCCTCATGGGAGGGAGGGAGTATCCGCTGTCAGGGCGGGGGCTAGAGGCTACTGTAATAGGGACATCAGGCCTTCCCTCCTGCGAAAAGCCGTAGAGATCGTCCAGGCAGATGAGATCTGGTTGGGGAGGGATCTAATCGCCTACCTTGTCAAGAAGGTTGCCTCCCTTATTGAACACGAACGGGAAGAATTTCCTAGCGAGCAGAATCTCCGCCTCGACCGCTTGACCCCACGGGAGCGCGAGATCGCCAGCCTAGTTGGCCGTGGTGCCACCAACAGGGAGATCGCTAACCAGCTCAGCGTAACCGAAAGAACCGTCAAAGCTCACCTGACAGCCATCTTCCACAAACTCGGACTTCCTAGCCGGATCCAATTGGCCCTTTTTATGACGCAGGACAAGGAGTTGCCTCGTTAGCTTTCCGCGGCTCGGTCAAAAGGTCCAATGTCCAGATTAGCTTTGAGCTAGTGACGCGTAGCTGAGCGCTAGCCCATTGATTTAATCGCCTTCCTACCACACCGGCAAACAGGCAGGTGTAAAGGCAAAGTAAGTCCATTGCACCAAAGTACAGTTGTACCAAAGTACAGTAGACGAGAGAGCACAAAAAATGTTCCATACCCCACCATTTTGTTACATTACGTGAGCACGTTGTTGCATAATGCTCTATACAAGACCATTTTGTTACATAATGTTCTATACATAGTCATTTTGTCGCAGAAATGCCCCAGTTGACATAAGGGGCCCTTATCCGATATACGAAAAAACGCCAATCCGGGACCAGTTCCTGTCTCTCCGGTAGCTGCTCGGAGCCGAAGCGCGTTGAGAGGGGTCGTGGCAAAGGGGATTCCTATAATAGCAATTCCAAGCCAGCAAAGCGCTGAGCGATTGTCGGCAGGCCGGGTCTGGCAGAGGGCCGTCGCATCACCCGGCGGTTCTTTGTGGGAGGTGTCGTGATGTTTGGCTGGATTGTTGGCTCGAGCCTGAAATTCCGCTTCCTAGTGCTGGCCACCGCCGCGGCGTTGCTTATCTTTGGGACCGAGCAACTCCGCAAAATGCCTGTCGACGTATTCCCCGAGTTCGCTCCCCCAAAAGTAGAAATTCAGACCGAGGGTCTCGGAATGACCGCCGCCGAGGTGGAAGAACTGATCACGATTCCGATGGAGGATGCGCTCCGGGGAACACCGCACGTTGACGTCATCCGCTCCTCGTCAGTGGAGGGGCTGTCGCAGATCGTCCTCCTTTTCAAAATGGGCGCCGATCTCATGGAGGCGCGGCAACGGGTGCAGGAGCGTCTGCAATTGGCAATTGCGGAGCTGCCGCAGTCATCCGGCATGCCGGTGATGCTCCAGCCTCTCTCGTCGACCAGCCGGGTCATGAAGATCGGGCTCTCATCCAGAGTCTACGACATGATGGATCTCTCGATGATCGCCTATTGGAAGATCAAGTTCCGTCTCATGTCTGTCCCCGGCGTGGCCAACGTTCCCATCTGGGGCGAACGGATCAAGTCTCTGCAGGTGCAGGTCGATCCGGACCTGATGAGGGCCCACAACGTCACGCTGAACGAGGTCTTGGAGACGACCTCGGATGCCTTGGACTTCAGCCTGCTGAGGTACACCGGCCACGCGAAGACCCGTATCGACGGGATGTTCGATACCCCCAACCAGAGGCTGGTCATCCATCATGAGTCCCCGGTTTTTTCGCCGGAACATCTGGCCGAGGTGCCGATCGGCATGAATAAAAAGCGACCGACCCCGCCGCCGCGGTTGGGCGATGTCGCCAAGGTAACATGGGACACTTGGCCGATGTTCGGCGATGCCGTTATCAATGACGAAGTCGGCCTGATGATGATCGTGGAGAAGTTGCCCTGGGCCAACACGCTTGACGTGACACGAGGGGTCGAAGAGACGCTCGCCAAGCTGCTGCCCGGTCTTCCCGGCATCGAGATCGACTCCACAATCTTCCGACCGGCGACCTTCATCGATTTGTCGATTGATAATCTGACAAATGCGCTTATCATCGGGTCCATCCTGGTGATCATCATTCTCGGCGCCTTCCTCTACGAATGGCGGGTGGCGTTGATCAGCGTCACTGCGATCCCGTTGTCCCTTGTGGCAGCGGGAGTCGTTCTCTATTTCCAGGGGGCGACGATCAACACGATGGTCCTGGCGGGATTCATTGTCGCTCTCGGGGACATCGTGGACGACGCCATCATCGACGTCGAGAACATCGTGCGGCGCCTGCGCGAGCACCGCAAAACGGGTGGCAACAAATCGACGGCACGCATCGTCCTCGAGGCTTCGCTCGAGGTGCGTACCGCCATCGTGCACTCGACGGTGATCATCGTATTGGCCGTGTCGCCGGTTTTCTTCATGGGAGGGCTGTCGGGGGCGTTCTTCGAACCACTTGCTCTCTCCTATCTCACCGCGATGGTGGCGTCCACGGTGGTGGCTTTAACGGTTACGCCGGCCCTGTCTCTTATTCTGCTGGGTGGCGCCGCCATCGAACACCGGGAGTCCCCGCTGCTCCCCTGGCTCAAGCGGATCTACGGTGGAATCCTTTCACGAGTCGTCCAAGCGCCGCGCGCGACTTACGGCGGCGTGCTTGTCTTTGTCATCGCCGGCTTCGCGGCCTACCCGTTTCTCGGGGAATCGCTGCTTCCTGCATTCAAGGAAAGAGACTTCCTGATGCATTGGGTTCCCCCCGAGGGGACGTCGCATCCGGAAACGTTCAGGATAACCCAACGGGCCAGCCGGGAGCTTCGGTCTATTCCGGGGGTTCGCAACTTCGGCGCGCATATAGGACGCGCCGTCGGTGGGGACGAACCCTACGGCGTAAATTTTACCGAGAACTGGGTCAGCGTCGATCCCAAGGTGGACTACGACAAGACGCGCGGGGCCATCGAGGCCGCCGTCGCGGGCTATCCCGGGCTCTATCGCGATGTGCAGACCTATCTGAAAGAGAGGATCAAGGAGGTCCTGACCGGAGCGGGTGAGTCCATCGTCGTGCGCATTTTCGGACCCGAGCTACCGGTTCTGCGTCAGAAAGCGCGGGACGTGGAAGAGGCGCTTAAGGGCATACCCGGCCTCATCGACTTGCATATGGAGCAGCAGGTCGAGGTTCCGCAAATACAGATCAGGTTGAACCTTGAAAAGGCCGCTCGCTACGGGCTCAAGCCGGGCGACCTCCGTCCGCTGGTGGCTGTTCTAATGTCGGGCATTGAAGTCACAGACATTCATAGAGAAGGAAAGGTATACGACGTCTTTGTGTGGGCACCGGCGTCCATTCGCACCAGTGTGGATAGCATCCGCGAGTATCTGATCGACACGCCGTACGGCGGGCGCGTGCGGCTGGGGGAGGTGGCGGACATAAAACTCGTGCCGACCCCGAACAAGATCAAGCGGGAAAACAACTCTCGGCGGATCGATGTACACGCCAACGTCAAAGAGCGTGACCTCGGCTCGGTGGCTAAAGAAGTCGAGGAGCGGCTTAAGAAAATCCAATTCCCGATCGGCTACTACCCCAATCTGCTGGGAGAATACAAGGAGCGTGAGACTGCGCAGAGAAACCTGCTGGTCGCCTCGATTGCCGTTGCGGTCGCGATTTTCCTATTGCTTCAGGTGACCTTCCGAAACTGGCGCCTCGCCTGCCTGATCTATCTCGCTCTCCCGGCGGCGCTGGTCGGCGCCGTGCTGGCGACCTTTGCGGCCGACGGTGTTGTTTCGCTCGGCTCCCTGGTGGGAGTCATCACGATACTGGGCCTTTCCTCGCGGAACAGCATCATGCTCATCGACCATTATCGGCATCTCGAGCAGGTGGAAGGGGAACCCTTCGGTCTCGGGCTCATCTTGCGCGGGGCCGCCGAACGCTTATCACCGATCTTGATGACAACCCTGTCCACCGTATTCGCTCTGCTGCCGCTGGTTGTTCTCGGCAGGATTCCCGGTCACGAGGTCGAGCATCCGATGGCGGTGGCCATTCTGGGCGGCGTCGTCACGTCGACGTTGCTCAGCCTATTCGTTGTTCCGGTGCTCTACCTTCGGTTCGGGGCTACGCCCGGCCGAACGAGCGAAGCGGTGCGCACTTACGAGGGAACGTAATTCCTAGGCAGGATGTAACGGCATAACAAGGCGAAAAGAAAATAGTCGGGAGGGAGGTTATGGTCCGCAGGGTATGGTATCTCCTGGTCATTGCTTCGGTCATCGTTTCGGCGCTCGGCACACCCGCGCGCGCACAAAAGCTTACGGAACCATCACAAAAGGCGGAACCAGACCGTATCCGCGGTCAAATCACCACGGTCGAGGCCTCTTCGATTGTCGTCAAGACCCGCGATGGCAATACCGTGCGGCTTGGGCGCCCGAACGATCTCACCATTCTCAAGCTGTCCAAGGCAAGCTTTACGGACGTGGATTTTGGAGTCTACGTCGGTTCCGTTTCGAAGCGGCTGGAGGCTTTCAGCCCAATTGTTCGGGATTCGATGAGTTGGTTGCATCTGGGATATGAACTGCGGATCTTCGACGAGCAATTGCGCGGCCTTGCCCTGGGACATACGAAGTGGGACCTCACGCCTGAGAGCGTGATGACGCACGGCTGGGTCGACGACCTTGAGATCCGGGTCCTGTCGATCAAGTACGGCCCCACCGAAGAAGAGGAAACAGATGTGGACATACCCCGCGACGTGCCGATCCTCAAGATGTCATTCGGAGATCAGAGCCTGATCAAGCCGGGTGCGCACGTAGTTGCGGGAGCGCAGAAGGGAGCAGACGGCAGCTATGGGGCGGTCTTCATTATAGTCGGCGAAGGCGGCATTGTCCCGTCGTTGTAGGAGCAATTCCTGAGTTGGTCCGAGGTTGGGTCAATGGCGGGTGCAGGATGCGTCATTTCGGGGCACAAAGAGGTTAGAGAGAGGAGGCGTCTGATGAAAGTAGAATCTATGGCCCTTGCGAGGGAGGATCGTAACAGAGGAACCTTCCTTGGTCCTTTTGTTGCCTTGGCAGCGGTAGCGATGCTCTTGCTGGTCCCGATGGCGGCGGACTCGGCAGCTTCAGGGTCAGGGCCGGGCGCCAAGAGCGACGCGGTCAAGTTGGAGGGTATTGCCGGGAGCACTATCAAGCGGGTCATTTTGAGCGCTAAGGGGGCCGAGCGGCTGGGTATCGAGACAGGGAAAGTGAGCGAGAAGCCGATCATCCTGAAGCAGATGGTTGGCGGGCGGGTCATACCCCCAGTGAAGGATCAGCCGAAGCCGATGGTGAGCACTGTCGTCGGTTTTGGAAGCTTCGGGCTCGCGATTCCAAAGGCGGAGCAGCCGGTCCCGGAATCGCCGCGATCGCCCGCGAATGACGAAGCCTGGATCCTCGTCATGCTCTCCCAGGGCGAGTGGGAAAGGTTGCAAAAGGACAAGCCTGCACGCGTGCTGCCGCTGGCCACACGGGACAGGCCGGGAAGCGAGGTGATCGCCCTGCCTTCCGAAATGCCGCCGTATCAGGACCTTAAGCGCTCGATGTTGACGCTCTACTACAGGGTGCCCGATAAGGATCACGGCCTGACGCTGTACCATCGCGTGCGCGTTGAGCTGCCGGTATCGGGCACAGATGAAAAGCGGAAGGTCGTGCCGTACGGTGCTGTGTACTACGACGCGAACGGTACGGCGTGGGTGTATGTCAACCCGAAGCCGTTGGTATTCGAACGAAAGCCCATCGTCGTCGAAAGTGTGGTAGGCGATCTAGCCGTTCTGTCCGATGGCCCGCCCGTCGGAACCAAGGTGGTAACCGTCGGCGCAGCACTGCTATACGGTGCGGAGGTTGTTTTTGGAAAATAGAAACGCATTTCCGTTCGGAGTCGAGAACGTCGGAACATAATATAAGGGAGCAGAGGGAGGCGTAAGAACATGCTTCGCTGGATTGTTGGCTCGTGCCTGCAGTTTCGCTTCGTAGTGGTGGGTTTCGCCGCTGCATTGGTCGTGTACGGGATCATCCAACTTAAAAACATGCCGGTCGACGTCTTTCCCGAATTCGCAGCGCCAACCGTGGAGGTTCAAACGGAAGCAATCGGGCTCTCCGCCGAGGAGGTAGAAAGTCTGGTCACCCTCAACCTCGAGGAGTTGCTGAGCGGGGTGCCGTGGCTGGAATCGATTCGCTCGGAGTCGGTGACCGGTCTTTCGTCGATCGTGCTCACTTTCGAGCGTGGAACCGATCTCATAAAAGCCCGGCAGATGATCCAGGAACGTCTGACATTGGCCTATACCCTGCCGAACGTCTCCCAACCGCCCGCCATGCTTCAACCTCTGTCGGCGACCAGCCGCTTCATGATGATCGGGATTTCGTCGGAGGAAGTCGAAGCGACAGAGCTGTCCCTGCTCGCCCGCTGGACGATCAAGCCGAAGTTGTTGGGCGTGCTCGGCGTAGCCAACGTGGCGATCTGGGGTCAGCGGTTACGGCAGATGCAGGTCCATATCGACCTTGATCGGTTGCGCGAGGCCCGATTGACGCAACAGGACATCATTGCTGCCGCGGGAGACTCGTTGTGGGTGACGCCCTTGACATTTCTAAAAGCGTCGGCGCCCGGGACGGGAGGTTGGATCGATAATCGCAATCAGAGGCTCGGTGTGAATCACCGGATGCCGATCACGACGCCTGAGGACATGGCGAAGGTAGCCGTTACCGCGCCAAACCTGCTTTTGACTGGCAAAACGATGTCTTTGGGCGAAGTAGCCGAAGTGACGTTCTGGCACCCCATGCTTATCGGTGACGCTTTCGTCAACAACGGCAACGGCCTCTTGCTCGTCGTAGAGAAGTTGCCGTCTGCGAACACTTTGGAAGTCACGCGCGGAGTCGAGAAGGCGCTTGACGAGTTGAGTCGCGGCCTTCCCGGCGTGAAGATCGACGCCACCGTCTTCCGGTTGGCTTCCTACATCGAGGATTCGATCTTCAATCTGACGAAGGCGATCATGATCGGCGCCATCCTCGTAATTTTGGTCGTTGGCGCATTTTTGTTCCATTGGCGGAGCGCGTTGATCAGTGTCGTGGCAATTCCGCTATCGTTCTTGGCTGCTGTGATCGTCCTACAGACTACCGGCGCGACGATCAACACGATGATTCTTGCCGGCCTGGTTCTCGGTCTTGCTGTCGTCGTTGATGACGCGATCGTCGACGTGGAGAAGATTATGAGGCGGCTGCGGGAGCGGACGGGAGACAGCAATGCCCCGATTTCGAAGATCATCTATGAGACCACACTGGAGACTGGAGGCGCAACCATTTACGCCGCCGTGATCGTCATACTTGCCGTGACACCCATCTTCTTCATGGGAGGGGTATCCGGCGCCTTCTTCGAACCGCTGGCCCTATCCTACTTGCTGGCGGTGGTGGCGTCCATGATCGTTGGGTTGACCGTAACGCCTGCGTTGGGCCTGATGCTACTGGGAAGAGCGGCGCACGGAGTTGGAGAGTCACCGATTGCGGTTTGGCTTCAAGACAGGTTCGACGCGGTTCTCCAGAGCGTCGTCAAGGCGCCACGCGCGGTGTCCGTTGCCGCTTTCGTCGTGATAGCGGGCGGCATCGGGCTCTGGCCGTTTCTTGGGCAGTCGCTGCTTCCTTCCCTTAAGGAAAGAACGCTGCTGGTGAATTGGACCACTCCGCCCGGCACGTCCTATAAGGAGACGTACCGGATCACATCCAGGGTTAGCCGCGAATTGCAATCGCTACCCGGTGTTCGGAACGTTGGCGCCCATGTGGGCGTGCGGTGACGGGAGATCAGATCGTGGGGATCAATTCGGGCCAGATCTGGGTCGACATCGATCCCAATGCCGAGTACGACGGAGTGGTCGCCGCGATTCGAGAAACGATCGGAGGATACCCGGGTATCGATCGCAACCTACAGGCCTACTTGCGCGACACGGTCGGCGAAGCGCTGACCGGCGAGAGCACGCCGATTGTCGTCCGCATCTACGGCCAGAGGCGCGAAATCCTGCGTCAAAAGGCCGAGGAAGTCAAGCAGGCGCTTTCCCGCATCCCCGGACTTGTCGATGTGCGCGCCGTGGGCCAGCTAGAGGAGCCCCAGGTGAAGGTGAAGGTGAACCTTGATGCCGCTGGCCGCGCCAGCGTCAAGCCGGGCGACGTGCGGCGCTCTGCGGCCACGGTGTTCTCGGGACTGACAGTAGGCTTCCTCTTCGAAGAGCAGAAGATCTATGACGTGGTGGTCTGGGGCGCACCCGAAACCCGCCAGAGTTTAACCAATATTCGCGATCTGTGGGTGGAAAAGACAGATCGCCACCACGTGCGTTTGGGCGATGTCGCGGAGGTGAGCATCGTGCCGAGTCCGACGGTCATAAGACATCAGAGTATCTCCCCTTACGTCGATGTCGTGGCCAACGTGGTTGGGCGAGATCTCGGATCCGTATACCGGGAAGTCGAGCGTCGCCTGCGGAGCGTGGAGTTCCCGCTCGAGTACCACCCGGAGCTTTTAGGTGAATACGCCGAGCGGAAAGACGCCCAGCAGCGCATTTTGGGCGTAGCCGTCGCTGCCCTGATCGGGATTTTCCTCCTGCTGCAGGCCTGCTTTCAAAGCTGGCGCCTGGCGCTGATCGCTTTCTTGGCTCTTCCGGCCTCCATCGCCGGCGGCGTGCTGGCGGTGTTAGCCAGCGGCGGCGTGATCTCGCTGGGCGCGATCGTCGGGTTCTTAGCGGTGCTGGGCATTGCCGCTCGGAACGGCGTCTTGCTGATCAATCATTATCAGCGTCTCGAAGGACAGGAAGGCATGCCATTTGGTCTTGACCTCGTCCTCCGCGGGGCGCGGGAACGGCTGCCGGCCATCCTGGCGAGTTCCGCAGCGATTGTCGCCGCGTTGCTTCCGATTGTCGTGTTTGGACAGATTCCCGGTCTCGAGATCATCCAGCCGACGGCAATAGTCATTATAGGAGGTCTTTTCGCCTCTACCTTGGTCACGTTATTCGTCATACCGGCCCTATACCTGACCATCGGGTCGGGAGCGGGACGCCCACTCGACCTCGGCTTGGCTGGCGCGTAAGCCAGGGGCCACAATGCTGTTTAGGTCCTGGACGGCGACAGCATGAATCTTGTCTGCTACGAAGGAGGCGATCCAGTGATGACGCGAACTTTCCAATATGTCCTTACCGCTGCGGCAATTCTCGTATTTTCCACGGCATGTGCCCAGGGCGACTCGCCGTGGCAGGAGGAGTTCGGTATCTCAAATTGTAATCTGCTGACAACAGGGCGTAACCAGTACTTCATTCTCGAACCTGGGCACCAGCTCGTCTTGGAGGGGGACGATGAGAAGGTCCAGATCACGGTCCTCAATGAAACCAAGACGGTCGCTGGGGTCATCACTCGCGTCGTCGAGGAGAGAGAATGGAAAGGCGGGAAATTGCATGAGGTCTCGAGGAATTACTTCGCAATGTGCGAGCAGACGAAAGACGTCTTCTATTTCGGTGAGGACGTGGATTACTACGAAGACGGCAAGGTGGTCAGGCACGGCGGCTCGTGGCTCGCGGGCACGGGCGCCAACAGGGCCGGTCTGATCATGCCCGGAGCGCCGAAAGTGGGGATGAGGTACTATCAGGAGATCGCGCCCGGTGTGGCGATGGACCGGGCGGAGATCGTCAGTCTCAATGAGACGTGCAAGACACCTGCGGGTACGTTCTCCAATTGCATGAAAGTCAAGGAAAGCACGCCCCT
>Ga0114945_10002271_pt1 | contig 11370 bp, 17 predicted proteins | sample OV2TP3_FD_87194 | JGI IMG/M metagenome (GOLD analysis project Ga0114945, IMG submission 87194) | Hot spring microbial communities from Beatty, Nevada to study Microbial Dark Matter (Phase II) - OV2 TP3 | ecosystem: Environmental > Aquatic > Thermal springs > Hot (42-90C) | place: USA: Beatty... | reverse complement strand
TGCCGCTTAAGCCCCTCCTGAAATTCCGATATAAGGAGTTGCTCCCTGGAGCGCCGGCCCACCCACGGTCATGGATCTGATCACCCCTTCCCCCCGGCGAGGGGGAAGGTGGGGATGGGGGGGAGAGGCCGCGCGCTCCGTCCCCCCCACCTCAATCCTCCCCCTCGTCGGGGGGAGGAGGATGGCGGAAGCCGCGTCAGTACCGGGCCAAAGGTACGAGGGAATCTTATATTGGAATTTCAGAAGCCCCTCGATCAGACTTGACAGAAGCGGTGGCAATTACATACACTGGTAAAACTTGGCAGGGCGGCCCTGCCCGTGATTGCCATCCATCCCATACGTTGAGCAGTCCAATTTTTCAACACCGCGTCATGCCTAAGCGGGGGATTTCCTGTGTTTACAGGGCTATCTGGACGTCTGGAAGAGGTGTTCCGCCGGCTGCGAAGCCGCGGGAAACTGACTGAGGAAAATATCCGTGAAGCGCTGCGCGAGGTTCGCCTGGCGCTTCTGGAAGCCGATGTCAACTATGGCGTGGTCAAGGACTTTATCGAACGCATTCGCGAAAAGGCTGTCGGTGAGACCGTCCTGCAGAGTTTGACCCCTGGCCAGCAGGTGGTGAAAGTCGTCCATCAAGAGCTGATCACCCTGATGGGCGGCTCACAGAGCAAGCTCACCATGGCATCTCAGTTGCCCACCATCGTCATGCTGGTGGGCCTGCAGGGCTCTGGAAAAACGACGACGGCCGCGAAACTGGCCAGGCGCCTGCAAAAGGACGGACGCCGTCCCTATCTGGTACCTGCCGATGTCTATCGCCCTGCGGCTATCGATCAGTTGAAGATTTTGGGGCAACAGATCGCGATTCCCGTGTGGGATTCCAATCCCACCGCCAAGCCGCTCGACATCTGCCGTGAGGCCGTTGCGGCCGCCCGCAGTCGCGGACACGACGTGGTGCTCATCGATACGGCCGGCCGTCTCCACATCGATGCGGCGATGATGCAGGAGTTGAAACTGATCAAGCAAGAGGTCGCTCCCCACGAAACGCTGCTGGTGGCGGATTGCATGACGGGGCAAGATGCGGTCAACGTAGCCAGGACCTTCAATGAGGAGCTCTCCCTGGATGGGGTGATCCTGACCAAGCTGGATGGCGATGCGCGCGGCGGGGCGGCATTGTCCATCTGGTCGGTCACCGGAAGGCCCATCAAGTTTGTGGGGACGGGCGAGAAAATCGATGCGCTCGAACCCTTCCATCCCGAGCGGATCGCCTCTCGCATCCTCGGGATGGGCGATCTGCTCTCGCTCATCGAAAAGGCGGAAGAGGCGATCTCGGTCGAGAAGGCCAAAGAGCTGGAGAAGAAACTCCGGGAGGAGAGTTTTACCCTCAAAGACTTCCAGGAACAGCTGCAAGAGGTGCGCAAGATCGGCTCCGTGGATCAGATTCTCGGACTCCTGCCGGGCATGGGCGGGATGAAGAAGCTGCATGTGGATGAGAAGGAATTCGTGCGCATCGAAGCGATTATCAACTCCATGACCCCCGCGGAGCGCGAAAATCCTTCGATCGTGGACGGGAGTCGGCGCCGACGGATCGCGCAGGGGAGTGGGACGCAGATTCAGGATGTAAACCGCCTCCTGAAACAGTTTGCAGAGACGCGTAAGTTAATGAAACGATTCGTCCAGGGGGGCAAAAAGGGGAAATTGGGGGGTGCACCGTGGCTGTTAAGATAAGACTGCGCCGGATCGGCGCCAGGAAAAAGCCTATGTACCGGCTCGTTATCGCTGATTCGCGCGCTCCAAGAGATGGTCGGTTTGTGGAGAGTGTCGGCCATTACAACCCGTTAGTCAATCCCGCGTCGATCACCGTGAACGAAGAACGCATCCAGCAGTGGCTCAAGTGGGGGGCCCAACCCACTGAGACCGTGAAATCGCTCCTGGCGCGTATAGGAGTCTGGCAGAAATTCACCGCTGATTGATGCATACTCCCCCCGATCCTTGCCACCCTGCGCCACCTACTGCGGAGGAAGCTGGTATGAAGGAGCTTGTGCACTTTATGGCCCAGGCGCTCGTCGATAAGCCGGAGGAGGTCGAGGTGAGGGTGATCGAGGGGGAAAGGACCACGGTGATCGAGCTGAAGGTGGCCGAGACCGACTTGGGAAAAGTCATCGGACGGCAAGGGCGCACAGCGCGGGCCATGCGGACCATCGTGAATGCCGCGGCCGCCAAGTTACGCAAGCGTGTCGTCCTGGAGATCCTGGAGTAGCACAGTGCAGCATCCGACCGTGACAGAGCGTATAGTCCCTATCGGGAAGGTGCTCAAAACCCGTGGTCTCACGGGAGAGCTGGTGGTGTTCCCCTATCTGAACGATCTCTCCTTCTACCGGGACTTGCAAAAGGTTGTCGTGTACCAGGACGATGGCAGTGCGCAACGTCATAGCGTGCAACAGGCCCAGGTGGCCGGGGAACAGATCAGGCTTCGACTCGAAGGGTACCGTTCGTGTGAGACCGTGCGCCCCCTGCTGGGACGAGAGCTGCATGTGCCACGCGACGAGATCCCGCCGGCAGCAGAGGAGACCTTTTATTGGTTTGACCTGGCCGGTCTAGCGGTCTATACCGAGACCGGCGAGTACATCGGGCGTATCGACGACTTCTTTCCGACGGGGAGTAATGAGGTCTTAGTCGTGCGCGATGGCGCGCGCGAGAGCCTCTTACCCTTTATCAAGGACATCATCCTGGCGATCGACACCGAGCAGGGATGGCTGCGCGTCAGGGCGATACCAGGGCTTCTGTGATCATGCTACACCTCCATGTGCTCACGATATTTCCCCAACTCTTCCTCTCGCCCTTGCAGGAAAGCATCCTGAAACGGGCGCAAGAAAAAGGGCTTGTGCAGGTGTCGCTGCACGACGTACGGGCATTCACCACCGACCGCCATCGTACGACCGACGACGACCCGTATGGGGGTGGGCCAGGCATGATCATGAAGCCAGAACCCCTGGTGCGCGGGATCGAAGCCGTGCGGAGCGTCAGCCCGGAGGCCCGGACCATTCTGACGTGCCCGCAGGGGCAGGTGTTCACCCAACAACGGGCCCGTGAGCTGGCCCGTGAGCCATCCCTCCTGTTCGTGTGTGGACGATACGGCGGCGTCGATGAGCGGGTGCGAGGTTTTGTGGACGAGGAGCTTTCCATCGGGGACTATGTGCTGACCGGCGGAGAGCTGGCGGCCCTGGTGATGATGGATGCCATCATCCGTCTCGTGCCGGGCGTGCTCGGTAACATGACCTCCGCGGAGGACGAGTCATTCGCGGAGGTCCTGTTGGATGGGCCTCAGTATACGCGGCCGAGAGAGTTTCGAGCGCTTCCCGTTCCCGCGGTCCTCCTGTCGGGCAATCATCAGCACATCCGCCACTGGCGGCGCCGGGAGGCGCTGCGGCGGACCCTCGCCCGTCGGCCCGACCTCCTCAGTCGGGCGGCTCTCACTGCAGCGGACCGCGTCCTGCTCGCTGAACTGCAAGTGCCCACGCAGACGGTCTGCACGGGATAGAAAGGCGACGTATGAATGTCGTGGAGATGATCGAAGCCGAAGCGAAGAAGCAGGATATCCCATCCTTTCAATCGGGGGACACCGTGCGCGTCCACGTCCGCGTGGTGGAGGGAGAAAAGGAGCGCATCCAGATCTTCGAGGGGGTGGTCATCGCCCGCAAAGGCGGCTCCTGTCGGGAAACCTTTACGGTGCGCAAGATTTCGTACAGCATTGGCGTGGAGCGCATCTTCCCCTTGCATTCCCCCATGGTCGAGAAGATCGATGTGATTCGAAGAGGCCGCGTGCGCCGCGCCAAGTTGTACTATCTGCGTGGGAAAACGGGAAGGGCGGCACGGATCCCCGAGCGGCGCTTCAGGTAAGCGGACGGCGCCGGATGTCAGCGGATAGAATCAGGGTGGCTTCCAGGCTCGCGATCGGGAGCGGGCGATGCGCCGGGTGAGCCTCGCGACGTGGACGGTAGAAACCGACCTCTGGGGACAGGGATTGGCAGCGGTTGCTGGTGTCGATGAGGTGGGACGCGGCGCGCTTGCGGGACCGGTGGTGGCCGCAGCCGTCGTGTTATCACCGGGTATCCAGCTGGAGGGGGTGGATGATTCGAAGCGACTCCGCCCTATGGAACGGGAGCGTCTTTTCCAGCGGATCTCCCAGCTCGCGGGAGGAATCGGTGTGGGCATTGTCGGTTCTGCGCTCATCGAGCAAGTCAACATTCGCCAGGGCACATTGTTAGCGATGCGCGAGGCGGTGCAGCAATTACCCGAGGTCCCGGATTATCTGCTGGTGGATGGGTGTGATAGAGTCCCGGTGAGCCTGGCTCAACGAGCGATCATCGGTGGTGACCACTTGATTATCTCCATTGCGGCCGCCTCGATTGTGGCGAAGGTGACGCGAGACCGCCTGATGGTCGCCTATGATCGGCAGTTCCCTGGATACGGCTTTGCGCAGCACAAGGGATACGGGACCTTCGCCCATTTCCAGGCCCTGAACCGCTTAGGCCCGTGTGCGATCCACCGCAGGACATTTCGGGGAGTGAACCCGCATGGCTGAGCGGCTCCAACAAGTGGGCCATGCAGGGGAAGAAACGGCCGAGCGGTATCTCGCTCAGAGGGGCTATCGCATTCTGGCGCGGAATTTTCGCTGTCGCTTTGGGGAGATCGATCTGATCGCTCGCGAGGGGCAGACGTTGGTATTTATCGAGGTGAAAACCCGTCGCTCCCGAGCGTTCGGTCCGCCGTCCCTTGCGGTCACCAGCGGCAAGCAGCGGCGGCTCATCAAGGCCTCACAGGTGTACCTCAGTCAACGGGGGGGCGCGCAAGAGGTCTGTCGGTTCGATGTCGTGACCATCCAGATTGAGGCGGGGGTATCCCAGGTTGAGGTGATCAAGAATGCTTTCCAGCATGAAAACTTTTAGCGCGAAGCCAGCGGAGATTCAGCGATGTTGGTATGTTCTCGATGTGGAAGGAAAAGTCCTCGGGCGCGTCGCGAGCCAGGTGGCGACGATCCTGCGGGGCAAGCATAAGCCGATTTATACTCCCGATGTGGACACCGGCGATCATGTCATCGTGATCAATGCGGCAAAGATCCGTCTGACGGGGAACAAATTACAGGACAAATTCTATGCCTGGCATTCGGGGTATCCAGGTGGGTTCAAATCGATTATGGCCTCGAAGCTGCTCGCAACGAAACCCGAGCGCATGATTGAATACGCGGTGAAAGGGATGCTGCCGAAAAATAAGCTTGGGCGAGCCATGTTCAAGAAGCTGAAGGTCTATGCAGGCCCCGCTCACCCCCATCAAGCGCAGCAGCCGACGCCTTTGGCAGCAGCGGAGTAGAACGAAATCCACCCGGACACGTGTTCGATCGCCCCCTTCCCAGGGGGATTCCGAGCTCGAAGACATGAGGAGAAAGGATGGCGGTCACAGGGGATACAAGTCGATGGTATGCCACGGGTAAACGGAAGACAGCCATTGCCCGGGTTTGGATTCGGCCTGGCACGGGCCAGATCGAGGTGAATCGGAAACCCTTTGAAACGTACTTCACCCGGGAGACCTCTCAATTGGTGGTCAGGCAGGCCTTCGAGGTCTCTGACCAGGTCGGACGCTTTGATGTGTTCGCGACGTTGGCTGGTGGGGGAAACTCCGCCCAGGCGTCAGCCTTGCGGCATGGCATTTCCAGAGCTTTATTGCTGTATGACGCGACGTTGCGCGATCGACTGAAACGTGCAGGCTTCCTCACACGGGATGCCCGCCGCAAAGAGCGCAAGAAGTATGGACAGCCGGGCGCGCGCAAACGCTTCCAGTTTTCGAAGCGCTGAGGGCGTCTGGCCCCCATCGCACAGCGGCGAACAAGCGTAAGCTGGATTCCGAGCCAGTGGACAGAAGGGGTGAGGGGATGGCTATTACGGCCGAAATGGTCAAGGAATTGCGTGAGAAGACGGGGGCCGGTGTGATGGATTGCAAAAAGGCCCTCGCCGAGTCTGCAGGGGACGTAGAGAGGGCCATCGATTTCCTGCGACAAAAGGGGTTATCGGATGCGGCCAAGCGCACGGGCCGAACGGCATCCGAAGGGAGCGTCGGATCCTACATCCATCCCGGCGGCAAAATCGGTGTGCTGGTAGAAGTGAACTGCGAGAGCGACTTTGTGGCCAGGACCGAGGAGTTCCAGGCTCTGGTCAAAGATCTCTGTATGCATATCGCTGCCGCGAACCCGCAATATCTCCGGCGGGAGGATGTGCCTGAAGCTGTGATCACACGTGAGAAAAACATCTACATGGCGCAAGCTCAGGAGGAGCGCAAGCCGGAGAGGATCGTCGAACGGATCGTGCAGGGGAAGCTGGAGAAGTTCTTCCAGGACGTCTGTCTGCTGGAACAGAGCTTTGTGAAGGACCCGGATATGGCCGTGGGAGAGTTGGTCTCCAGCAAAGTGGCCAAACTGGGGGAGAACATCGTGATCCGGCGATTCCAGCGCTACCAGTTGGGCGGTCAGTGAGCGCTGCGTCATCGGGGAGGGGGGAAGCCACCGTGGGCGAACGCCCCACGAGCTTCTCCGCGGCGTTCCTGCATGAGGTGCCGAATCAGCTATGCTCTGCTATAAACGGGTATTACTCAAACTGAGCGGGGAGGCCCTTGTGGGGAAGCAGGAGTTTGGAATCGATCCCCAGGTGCTCCAGGATATCGCCCTGGAGATTCGAGAGGTGTATGAGTTGGGAGTGCAGACCGCCATCGTCATCGGCGGCGGCAATATCTTCCGGGGGACCGCTGCGGCCTCGTATGGGGTGGATCGGGTCACGGCCGATTACATGGGGATGCTGGCCACCGTGATGAATGGCCTCGCCCTGCAGGGGGCTCTGGAGAAAGAAGGAGTCCTGACCCGTCTGCAAACAGCCATTGAGATGCATCAGGTGGCTGAGCCGTATATTCGTCGCCGGGCGATCCGGCACCTGGAAAAGGGCCGCGTGGTGATTTTCGCCGGGGGCAACGGCAATCCCTTCTTCACCACCGATACGACGGCATCGCTGCGGGCGGTGGAGATCGGGGCCGAGGTGATTCTCAAGGCCACGAAGGTGGACGGCGTGTTTAGTGCAGATCCTATGCTTGACAAAGAGGCCGTCATGCTGCCCAATCTCAAATATCTGGATGTCTTGCAGCGTGGATTGACAGTCATGGATTCCACGGCAATCACGCTCTGCATGGATAATAAGTTACCCATCATCGTATTCAACCTCACGGTCAAAGGGAATATTAAGCGAGTTCTGAGCGGGGAGAAGATCGGGACCATTGTCCAAGGAGGTTGAGGATGGCACAAGATGGCTCAGTCCAAAAAGTCTGCGCGGAAGCAGAGAAGAAGATGAAGACCTCTCTAGACGCGTTCCGTAAAGAGCTCAATGGCATTCGGACCGGACGGGCATCGCTCTCTTTGCTCGATGGCATTACGGTGGAGTATTATGGTGCGCCGACACCCCTCAATCAAATGGCGACCCTCTCCGTCCCCGAAAGCCGCTTGATCACGATCCAGCCCTGGGACAGCTCGGTGATTGGAGCGATGGAGCGAGCGATCCTCAAATCCGATTTAGGCCTCAACCCCTCCAGCGACGGGCGGGTTCTCAAGATCCCCATCCCCCCCCTCACCGAGGAGCGTCGTAAGCAACTGGCACGATTGGTCAAGAAGCTTGGGGAAGATTGTAAAGTGGCCATACGGAACGTCCGCCGCGAGGGCAATGACCAGCTGAGAGGCCTGGAGAAGGAGAAGAAGATCTCCGAGGATGAGTGGCGACGCTCGCAGGATTTGGTGCAAAAGCTCACAGACAAATACATCAGCCAGACCGATGATGTGACAACCCAGAAGGAAAAAGAGGTGATGGAGGTCTGACGCGCGTCCACCCACACAAGGAGTGAGGCAGGTGCTCGATCCCGACCTGCTGCTGAAGGTCGATACAAGTAAGCTTCCACGGCATATCGCGCTGGTGATGGATGGAAACGGTCGCTGGGCCCAGCACCGGCATCTCCCACGTAATGCAGGCCATCGGGCTGGAGTCACCGCCGTCGATGCTGTGGTGACCACCGCGCGCGAGCTTGGCGTACCCTGCCTGACGTTATACGCGCTCTCGACGGAGAATTGGTCTCGACCGCGGCGCGAGATCGGGGTCCTCATGCAGATCCTGCGTCTCTACTTGCGGCGAGAAGTCAAGCGCATGGTCCGCGAGAACATCCGCTTTAACACGATCGGTCGCCTCGAAGATTTGCCCGAGGCCGTGCAAACCCTGGTCCAACAGACGGTTGCTGAGACGAAAGATAACGATGGGATGATTTTCACCCTCGCCCTCAGCTATGGGTCTCGCCTCGAAATCGTTGATGCTGTCAAGCACATCGCCCGAGCGGTGCGAAGCGGAACGCTGTCGCTGGAGGATATTACTCCGACAACCTTAGGCCGCTTCCTCTATACCGCTGGACTGCCCGACCCAGACCTGTTGATTCGTACGGGCGGTGAGGTGCGGTTGAGCAACTTTCTCCTCTGGCAAGCCTCCTATACAGAGCTTTACTTTACAGAAGTCCTCTGGCCCGACTTTCGGGGAAACGATCTGCTGCGCGCGATCATCGAGTTCCAGCAGCGTGAGCGACGATTTGGCCTCACGCATGAACAGCTTCTCCGACGATAGGGGCCATCTTTGAAACGCATTGTGAGCGCGCTCTGTATTCTTCCGCTCCTCGCCATCCTGGTGCGCTACGGACCTCCCTTCCTGTTTGGCCTCATCATGACCGGAGTCATCGGACTTGGCTTGCTGGAATTCTTCCGCATGCTCGGGGGCAAAGGGCTCCCGCACTGGGAATGGTTGGGGGTCCTCGTGGGGGTGCTTCTCCCCTGGGCCTTGTATTGGGAAGTCCTGCCCGGCCAGGCATTGGTCGCGGCGATGGTCGCTCTGATGTTCCTCGTCGGCCTTTTCTCGCGGCAGGAGCTCATGCTTTCCCTGCAGAGCGCAGCCTATACGCTGCTGGGCGTGCTGTATGTCAGCTGGCTTCTGAGCCATGTCCTGCTCTTACGACTGCTGGCGCATGGGCAGTTTTACGTGTTCTTTGTGTTCCTGGTCGTATGGCTCGGCGATGCCGCAGCCCTGTACGTTGGCAGCCTGTTCGGCCATCACAAGCTGGCGTCAGCGATTAGCCCCGGGAAAACGATCGAGGGAGCCATCGGAGGCCTGTTCGGCAGCCTCGGCGGAGCTCTGCTGGGGCATTTTTGGCTGGTGCCTGAGTTTTCTCTCGGGCAATGTCTCTTCCTTGGTGGTATCCTGGCGGTGCTGGGTCAAGTGGGAGATCTGAGCGAGTCCCTGCTGAAGCGGAGTACCGGTGTGAAAGACTCAGGCCAGCTCATTCCGGGGCACGGGGGGATCTTGGATAAAGTGGATGGGATGTTGTTCAGCACCCCGGCGATGTATTATTACTATACACTCTATGTGACTCGACACGGACTCGCATCGTAGGCGTGTTTGGGCACGCCTGGACTGGCATGTCGTGCGATCTGTCGCAGCCGCATGATCCATTGGTTTGAGAGCGGGAGCCATGCTATGGCAAAGAGGTTGGCGATTCTCGGTTCAACCGGCTCCGTCGGGGTCAACACCCTGGATATCGTTCAACAACATCCAGAGCGGTTCACCGTCGTGGGGCTTGCAGCCCGTCACAATATCGACCTCCTCGAAGAACAGATGCGGCGTTTTCACCCTCCCCATGTCTCTGTGCTCGATTGCCAGCGCGCCAAAGAGCTCAGAGAGCGCACCGGGGATCTGCAGGTCGAGGTGCACGAGGGGATCGAGGGAGCGCGCATTATTGCGTCCCTGCCGGAGGTGGACCTGGTCATGTCTGCCATCGTCGGAGGGGCGGGCCTTCTGCCGACGCTCGCGGCGATTCGAGCGGGTAAGGATATCGCTCTGGCCAACAAGGAAACGCTCGTGATGGCCGGCGAGCTCGTCATGGGCGAAGCCTGTGGACGCGTCCAAATTCTCCCCGTCGATAGCGAGCATAACGCCATCTTCCAGGCCCTCGCCGGGCAGCGCCGCACGGATATACGACGACTGATTCTGACGGCTTCCGGTGGTCCCTTTCGGACGCTTGCCTGGGACAAATTTCGTGGCATCACCGTCGCTGCTGCCTTGCAGCACCCCACCTGGCGTATGGGTCCGAAGATCACCGTCGATTCGGCCACGCTCATGAATAAAGGGTTTGAAGTCATTGAGGCCCGCTGGCTGTTCGGTGTGGCCGCTGAACAGGTAGATGTGGTTGTCCACCCGCAGAGCATCATCCATTCGCTGGTGGAGTTTGTGGACGGATCGGTGATCGCCCAACTGGGGCTTCCGGATATGCGCGTCCCGATTTCCTACACGCTGAACTATCCGGAGCACTTACCCAATCGATTGCCGCAGCTCGACCTGGCGACCATCGGGTCTCTGACCTTTGAACCTCCCGACCTCCAGCGTTTCCCCTGCTTGCGTCTTGGTTTTGAGGTGGCCAGGGCCAGCGGAACGGTCCCTGCGGTGCTGAATGCCGCCAATGAAACGACCGTGGAGGCGTTTTTGAACGAAGAGGTCCCCTTCGTCGAGATCCCGACGATTATCGAAGAGACCCTGCAACGGCACGATGCGCGCTCTTTGACGAATGGAGATCTCTCGGTCGTGCTCGAGGCCGATCGGTGGGCCCGAGAGACGGCTGCTTCGATCATTCGATGCCGTCGTCTCTAGGGCGGCAGCTTGTGCTAGGCGTTGCCACAGGGTCTTACGTCGGCTATCTCCCGGTCGCCCCTGGGACGGCAGGGTCGATCGTCGGCGTGCTGGTCAGCGCCCTCCTCTCTCGAACGCCGATATGGGCCCACGCCGGACTGCTGCCAGGTCTCTTCCTGCTGGGGGTGGTGAGCTCAACCCTCGTGTCCCGGTGGCTTGGGGCCAAAGATCCCCCTGTCGTGGTCATCGATGAAATCGTCGGGATGGCCTGCGCACTTTTCGCGCTCCCGTTTGAGATTGGAGAAATACTCGCGGCTTTTCTACTCTTCCGTGCGCTCGATATCCTCAAGCCGCCTCCCATAGGAGCGCTGGAGCGACTGCCGGGTGGTTGGGGGATTATGTGCGATGATCTTCTGGCGGGGGGCCTGACGAACATCGTCCTGCAATGCCTGCGTACGCTTTGGAGTGAAAATAGCCTGCTGTCATCGATGTTCGCTGGCCCGAGGTGAAGCAGAGGTCGCTTCTGCATGAGCCGGCGTAGGGAGAGCGACTCAAGAGGGCTCACGAGACATGCCAGTCGAAGCAGAGGTCGGTCAACTACTTCAGGGCAAGGGATGGCGGCTTGCCGCGGCCG
>Ga0114945_10002270_pt1 | contig 11370 bp, 8 predicted proteins | sample OV2TP3_FD_87194 | JGI IMG/M metagenome (GOLD analysis project Ga0114945, IMG submission 87194) | Hot spring microbial communities from Beatty, Nevada to study Microbial Dark Matter (Phase II) - OV2 TP3 | ecosystem: Environmental > Aquatic > Thermal springs > Hot (42-90C) | place: USA: Beatty... | reverse complement strand
GCTGCGAAGCCTGGTCGAGCATGGCGGCACCCTGCGCTACAAGCGCGGAGCGTCGTATGACTGGCTCGTGCTCGACCGGCGCGGCGTGATCATCAGCGACTCCAACCGGGAGGGCCTGATGATCCTAAATTTAAAAGAGAAAGGTCTGCCCTCCGCGATCCTGGCCGACGCCGCGGATCCCGGCGTGCCCGGCTTCCTCGAAGAGGCGCACATCCGGCGCCAGGTGCAGGTGGTGACCGGCTATGTCCGGACGCAAGGGTACCGGAACTTCCCCGGCCTAGCCTGGACTGTCTTGGTGAGACTGGACCGGGCCCAAGTCTATGCGCCGGTGGATCGGGTGGTATGGACCGTGGGGACCATCGGCTTGCTGGTCCTTACGCCGTTGACCATCTTGGGGGTCCGGGCGGCCCGCCGCATGGTCAGGGAGCGGAAGAAGCTGCAGCAGACCGCGCAAGCGTTGGCACGGGATGTCACCGAGCGGATTCGCGCCGAAGAGGCGCTCCGGAACGCGAGGGACGAACTGGAAGTGCGAGTGGATGAGCGGACCGCCGAGCTGTCACGGGCGAATGCGGGGTTGAATGAGCAGATCGCCGAGCGGAAGCGGGCCGAGGAGGCGCTGCAGCAGGCCAACGAAAAGCTGATAGGCTGGCTCAAGGAGCTGGAGCAGCGCACGCACGAGATCCAGTTGCTCAGCGAGATGGGCGACCTGCTGCAGACCTGTTTTACGGCGGAAGAAGCCTACGCAGTCATCACCCAGTCGGTGCAGAAGTTCTTTCCGGACGGCGCCGGCTCGCTCTCGGTGGTCAGAAATTCTCAGAACCTGGTGGAAGTCGTCGCGGCGTGGGGACCGGCGCAGATCACGGAGAGCGTCTTTGCGCTGGACGAGTGCTGGGCTCTGCGGCGGGGCCGGATCCACGCGGTGAGAGACACGCGGGGCGGTTTGGTGTGCAAGCATCTCCAGAACCCGCTCCCCCCAGGATACGTCTGCGTCCCGATGATGGCGCATGGCGAGACGCTCGGCGCCCTGCATCTGTGTGAGACGCAGCCTGGGCAACTGACCGACACCAAGCAACGGCTGACCGCCACGGTAGCCGAGCACATCGCTCTGGCTTTGGCCAACCTCAGACTGCACGAGACCCTCCGCAACCTGTCCGTGCGGGACCCCCTCACCGGTCTGTTCAACAGGCGGTACATGGAAGAGTCCCTGGAGCGGGAGGTCCGTCGCGCGGCCCGGAACAAGCGCCCCTTAGGGATCATCATGCTGGACATCGATCACTTCAAAGACTTCAACGACACGTATGGCCATGAGGCGGGCGATACCCTGCTGCGCGAATTGGGAAGCTCCCTGCAGACCTATATCCGCGGCGAGGATGTCGCCTGCCGGTACGGCGGGGAGGAATTCATCCTCATCCTGCCTGATACGACTTTGGAAGCGGCCAGCCAGCGCGCCGAGCAGTTGCGCGACGCCGTCCAGCACCTCACCCTGCAGCACCGCAGCCAGCTCCTCAAGTCGGTCACGATCTCCGTCGGCGTCGCGCTCTTCCCTACCCACGGCGCCACGGGAGATGCCGTCCTCCGCGCGGCCGACGCCGCGCTGTATCAAGCCAAAACCGGCGGCCGCAACCGCGTCGTCATCGGCGGCTGACTTGGGTGTTCCCCATGGTCGGCTCTGCTATAATCTGCAAAAATATAGATGGCTCCAACATTTGTGCGGCCTGGGAAATATGCCGGCCTGTATGATGGGTTAGCGAGAATGGATCGTTTGAATGTCGGCGCGATCTTAACGAGCTAAGACCTCCATGCTGGCGGTCATTACCGGCGCGTCGCGCGGGATCGGTGAGAGCTACGCCAAGCAGCTTGCCGGCCGCGGCTACGATCTTCTGCTGGTCGCGCGAGATGCCGAGCGTCTGGAACGGGTGGCCCGCTCGGTGCGCGCGGCCCATCCTGTTGCTGCCGAGACTCTTGCGCTGGACCTCGCATGGAGCGATGCGGCCGAGCGCCTGTACAGCGAAGTCCGCCTGCGGGGTACAGCCGTTGATGTCCTGGTGAACAACGCGGGCTTTGGGCTCTATGGGGACTTTCAGGCGCTGCCGATGCCCCGCATCGAGGAGATGGTGCGCCTCCATATCATGACGCTGGTCAAGACGGTCCGGCTGTTCTTGCCCGACATGCTCGCACGCCGCAGCGGGGCGATGATCAACGTAGCGTCCACGGCAGGGTTACGACCCTTACCGTACCTGGCGCTCTACGCCGCGACGAAAGCGTTCATGATCAGCTTCGGGGAGGCGGTGGCCATGGAGGCGAGACCATACGGCGTGCTGATCCAGACATGCTGTCCCGGACAGACCGCCACGGAATTTCACCAGACTGCAGGGGTGAAACCGCACCGGTCCCCCGGCGGATGTCAAACTGCCGATGCGGTGGTCGCCGAGTCCCTGGCTGCTTTAGCGGGCCAAGGGCGATTCGTGGTGACGGGGTGGCGGAACAGGATCGTGGCGCAGGTGCAACGGTTTCTTCCCAGGCAGGTCGTCCTGAGCGCAGCCGCCCGATTCTTGAAACCCTAGGCTACTTCGACCACTCGGGTATCCTGGGCTTCGTTGTTTTGATGCTGCCCGAACAGGGTCTTTCCGTTTTCGACCGCACGGCCCACTCCCTCTTTCACCTGTCGTCCGATCCGAGCCGTGTTGTCCTGTACCTGCTTCGCATACTCGCGAAGCTTGCGCCGAGTCTCAGCCCCTGGCTGTGGGGCGAACAACAATCCCAGCCCCGCTCCAATCAGTGCTCCGCCTGCCATCGCGCCCGCCAGTTTGGCCACTTGCTCTCGTGACATGGTGCTCCCTCCTTGAAAACGTCGCCGTGAGCGACCGTTGCTGAGTGATGACTACTCCTGCATGACAGCACTAACCATGCCAAGGATGTGATGTCACCGATCCCTGCAACAAATAAAGCGTCGCCAAGTCCCTAGCTCACAGGCCCGAAGCAGGGTGTGCGGTTTTGACAACAGTTCGAGCTGTGGCGTTTCACAAAGCAAACACATGCGGACGTGAGGCGTGAGGAGTAAGGGGTGAGGAGTAAGGAAAAAGGAGGAGAGGACAACCTCAAGAAATTCCGGGCACGAGTTGAGTACCTTGCAAAAGAAGGGCGTTCCTCTTTAGGATGTCCCCGCCATGATCCCCTACCCCAGTATTGATCCGGTTTTCCTGCGGATCGGGCCGCTCCAGTTCCGCTGGTACGGACTGATGTATCTCCTTGCCTTGGTGGCGGCCTACTTCATCATCAAAGCGCGCGCAGTGGCCCGCCAAGTGGCCATCACCAAGGAACAGCTCTACGATCTGATCGTCTACGCCGCGGTGGGGGTGTTCCTCGGCGGCCGGCTCGGCTACACGCTGTTTTACAACTTGCCCTACTACCTGGACCATCCGGCCAAGATCGTGGCGGTGTGGGAAGGGGGGATGTCCTTTCATGGCGGGCTGCTGGGGACTATCCTGGCGGTCTGGTTGTTCTGCCGACGAAAAGGATTTCCGGTCTATACGATCGCCGATCTTGCTGCGCTGACCGTACCCATCGGCCTAGGCCTCGGCCGCCTGGGCAACTTTATCAATGGTGAGCTGTTTGGACGGCCGAGCGACGTGCCGTGGTGCATGGTGTTCCCGACCGGCGGGCCGGAATGCCGTCATCCCTCACAACTCTACGAGGCTGGATTGGAAGGTGGGGTCTTGTTCCTGCTCCTCTGGCTGATCGACCGCCGGCCGACGCCGCCCGGCACGCTCTTCTGGAGCTTCATCACGGGGTACGGCCTAGTCCGGGTCGTCGTGGAATTTTTCCGGGAACCCGATTTCCATCTCGGCTACGTGCTGGGGCCCTTCTCCATGGGCCAGGTCCTGAGCGCGCCGATGATCCTGCTCGGGGCCTTCATGCTCGGCATCTGCTTTGCCGGCGACCAACGGAATGTCACTACGAAAGCGGAGAGAAAGTAGATGTCCCGGCCAGTCAGGTCTCGTCCTTGACAACCTTTCCAACTCAGACTACATTGTAGTCAGTTAAGCAACCGCGGGAGGTTGGAAGAATGGCGAAGACTGCACGGAAAGCTGCCACAGCGGCCAGCGCTCCGGTATCCGTTCGATTCGGGAAAGGTGATGCGGCAATGGTGCGAATGCTCCGAGCTCGGGCTCAGGCCACCAAGCGTTCCCTCTCGGAGCAGATTAAATACTATGCCCACCTGGGAATGGTTGCAAAGGAGAATCCGGACCTTCCCATGAACTTCATCGAAGGAATTCTGGAGGGGTTGGAGGAAAGCCGGGCGGGACTGTCGGAACCCTATCGTTGGGGCCGAATTGAGTGAGCAGTGCGCCTTCACGGGGTGTTCAGCAGGTCCCACGCTTCCGAAAAGCGAAGCGTCGGTTGCCTGGGCCGGTCCAAGAGGCCATCGACGAGCAAGTCAAGACTCTCATGGCAAACCCTCTCATTGGGGAGCCAAAGGTCGGTGCTCTCAAGGGTGTACGGGTGGTCAAGTTCAAGGCAGGCCCTCACCAGTATCTCTTGGCCTATCAGTTCTTCTCAAAGTCCAATGTCATCAAGGTATTGGATGTCGGAGTGCATGAGAACTTCTATCGGGATCTCGAAGGATATCTGAAATCCCGATAACGGCAAGGCAACTGCGATACGGCTCAATACGGCATCTCGTCGTCGCCTAGCCCGAAATGATGCCCGATCTCGTGGGCCACGGTGTCCCGCACTTCCCGGATGACCTCCTTTCTGGTCCGGCACAGCCGTAAAATCGGCCCGCGATAGATCGAGATGCGAGCCGGCATAGACCCAGCCGGGTCGAAAAATGATTCGGATCCCACCGCCGCGCCGGTGTACAGCCCCAGCAGGTCGTCCGGCGATTCCAGCCCGAGGTCGTGCAAGACATCGGGCGACGGCTCTTCCTCCACCACGATAGCCACATTATTGAGGAGGTTCTTGTACTGGACCGGGAGGCCCTGGATCGCCCGTTGGACCAGCGATTCGAAGACGTCCGGCGTTAACGCGAGCTTGCGAGCCTGGCGGCGCGACGCCATGGCGGCATATGCATCAATCGCCGGCTCTCAATGGACACCCATCGCAGGCGTGACCAGCGGGCGGCTTGGTTTCGTACCGCCCTCGACATCGCCGTGCCGGCGGAGCGGCGGGGAATTCCAGATGACCTTGTGCCCGGGGGCGAGGGTCGCGGCTTTCATGTAATGAGGCCGGGCCTTGTCGTCGCCCTCCAGGATCTCCAGCACGAGCGCCAGGTTGTAATGGGCCTCGGCGAGGGTGGGTTGCGCCTCGATGGCGGCCTCGTATTGCGCGCGCGCGGCTTCCCACTTCCGGGCGAGGAACAAGCGATTGCCTTCATCCATAGCCATCGCCGCTGCGGGTGTGGTGCCGGGCGGAGCCTTGAGGGTACGATCTTCCACCAGCATGGTTGCGCAGCCGCTAGCCACAAATAGGAGAAACACCAGCCATCGCAGTCCCTTCATGATTCCCTCCGTTGTCATTTTAGTCCACTGGCACCGCCAGGCCATTTCTCAGGAACATGAATTGTACCCCCACGGAATCAAGATGCAAGCATCGGGCGACCGCCTCACGATAGATCCGGGCCTGAGTCCGATAGCGGAGAGTGTGTGCGGCCAGGGCGTCGCCTGATACGCGGTCGGTCTTGTAGTCCATGATCCAGGTCTTGCCCTCGTGACGATACACTAAATCGATTTGCCCTTCCATTATACAGGGAGGCGTGAGGCGTGAGGGGTGAGGGGTGAGGGGCTCGGGCCAGGGGATGGCGAAGGGAATCTCGCGGCCGAGGATGGTCGCTCGTCTGAGCTCATGGTACGGCGCCGAGGCGGCAAACGTCTTCATCATGACCTGGAGCTCCGCTTCGATCTCGGCGGCATCGGCCTTCCGGTCCGCCGGGATACTGTTCCGACAGACGGTGGTGACCCAACCTGCAAGGTCAGCCTCCTCCCCGAGAAAGTCCCAGCCCTCGAGGATCTGGTGGGCGAGCGTCCCGATGAGCAAGCTCAGCGACTCTCGGATTTTCCCTGTTTCGGCTGTTGCCCGTTGCTCCATGGCCATGAGCTGCGACGGCGTCAGACGCGACGGCGTGGCCCGAGCAATGGACCAGGCATGGTCCCGCTGTTCCCAGCATCGGATATGCTCGGCGGTCCCGTCTATCGCTCGTAACCCCTTCCGCGCTGGTCGGCTGGTCGTCGGCGCGCGATCGCTCGTCAGGAGGGTCGTTTGCCGGATGGAAGCCGCCCCGATCTGGAGAGCGTTATTGTGTCCCAGTGTGCAAGACCCGGCTTCTTCGAGCAGCGTCAGAAAACTCTCTCCCGAGCGCTGACGGGTGAGGCCCCCCGACAGGACCAACCGCTCGCGGGCTCTCGTCATGCCGACGTAGAGAATCCGGCGCTGTTCGGCGTCCTGCCGCCCCGTCAACTTCTCGTGGACGATGACCCCGCCGAGACTCCAACAGTCTCGGAGCGCCACCCCCAGCAGGCCGGTGGTCCAGTCTGAGGACACCATCGGAAACTGACTCCCCGCGCTCGTGCCCTGATGCAATCCCGGCAACACCACCACGGGGAACTCCAAGCCCTTGGCCTTGTGGATCGTCAGGACGCGCACCGCCTCCGGCGACTCCTCGGCGAGCGCGCTTTCCGACTCGTCGGGCTGCTCCGAGAGCCGAAGCATCATCAACTCCACGAAACCGGTCAGGCTGAGGTAGGGGCGATCGGCCAAATCCGCCGCGAGCTGTCGTACCTTGAGGAGATTCGCCACCGCCTGCTCCCCGTGCCGGGAAGCCGCGGCCAGCTCCAGGAGCGGCAGCCGGGAGAACACTGCGTCGATCGCGTCCGGAAGCGCATGGCACGGCGCCGAGCGGTTCAGTTCGGTCAAACGCTCGTAGAGAAACCCGAGGCGATGAGCGTGTGGACTGTCCCAACCTGTCAGGCGGTCGGCTCGCCGAAAATCCAACGCTCCGCGCTCGGCCAGCTCGACAAGCTCGCCATCGGTGACGGCGCCGATCGGCGAACGCAGGAGGCCGACCAGGGCCACTGCGTCGTGGGGATCCTCGACGACCCGAAGCAGATTCACCAGGTCGATGACCTCCTGACGGCGATAGAAGTGTTTTTCGCCGTCGGTGATGTATGAAATTCCATAGCGGCGCAGGGCGTCCAGATATTCGTGTGCCTGGGTCAGGGTCCGGAAGAGCATGGCGACGTGCCCTGGCCTGAGCGTTTGCAGCCCCTGGGCATCCCTCAGCCGCTCCTCTTCCAGCAATTCCTCTTTGATCCATTTCGCCAGCGCCTCGGCTTCAGCCCGCGTCGCGGCTGCGGAGTCAAACTCATCGGCTTCGGACGACCTGACCAGGCGCAGTTCCACGCCCGGTCTCTGGAGACCGCCTTGGCGGCCGGGCAGGGCAGCCAACCGGATATTGGGGGGCTGGCGATCGGCGTGCGGAAGGAAGAGCCGGTCAAAGACCGCATTGACGACCTCCAGGACAGCAGGGTGGCTCCGGAAATTCGTGCTCAGTTCGTAGGGAGCGCCGCCGGCCCCTTGAATCTTGCCGAGCACGCGCTGGAAGGCCTCGATGTCGGCTCGGCGAAACGCATAGATCGACTGTTTGGGATCGCCGACGATGAACAGCTTTCCCGGCTCGAGGTCCACCTCCTGCCATGTCGCCCCGCTGCGCCCGGCGCACTCCGCCAGGTACAGAATGATTTCATACTGAACCGGGTCGGTATCCTGAAACTCGTCAACCAGCACGGCCTGGTAGTCGCCTTTGAGCTGCTCGCGAATATGCGGATGATCCCGGAGCAGATCTCGGGCCTTCGCAAGCAAGCCATCGAAGGACACCCAGCCCTGCTCCAGAAAGCCGAGTCGTACCGACCGCACCAGCGGCACCAGGATGCACACCATGTCCGCGATCAGCGTGCTATCGACCTTCAGGAGTCGTCGCGCCGCCGCGATCAGCTCCCGGGCCTCGCCAAATGCCTCGGCTGTCCAGCCGGCCGGCGGTGACCCGATGTCTCCCTCAATGAGATTAGCGAGGCCCGTGCGCTCTCCAGCCCCAAGCCCTTTCGCGCCGTTCTCCAGCAGCCGACTGTAGAGATCGTGCGCCGCCGTCAGAAGGAGTTCCAGCTTGCGGGGCTTCCCTCCGCCGGACGCAGCCAGGAGCTCGGCGGCGCGTGCCCGTTTCTTCTCCATCCACTCCCGAATCGGCGCGGGAAGACAGGAGGATTGAAGCTGAGCAGGCAGATCATCCAAGACGACCAACTCGTTACAGAAGGCGCGTGCCAGCGCCTGCAGCTCGGTGAGCCCGACGGCGGCGAGCAGTCTCCGCCATCGTGCGTGATCCCGGCCGCTCGGCCCCAGCTCCTGATCGATCCAGAGTTCCCACTGTGTCTCGAAATGCTCGTGAAAGCGAAGTCCGTCATCTTCCCGGAAATCAGGAACCACGGAGCTTTCGAGGGGATAGAGACGGAGGAGGTGGGCCGTGAAACTGTGAACGGTGCCGATCTGGGCTTTCTCCAGCGTCTCGAGCGCAGCCTGCGCCCGGCCGGCAATCCGCTCCGACGAGAGCCCGTATCGGTCCCGGAGGTCTTGAGCGCGCACGGCGCCCGGTTCTGCAGGACCATCGGCTGAATCGGGATTCGCCAGGGCAAGAAGTCTGCCGCGCAGCCGGACCTTCATCTCCGTGGCCGCCTTGTTGGTAAAGGTCAGGGCGACGATCCGGGCAAGGTCGAGGGGTCGAGGCTCCCGCATCAGCAAATGGACAAGCCGGTTGACCAGCAAGGTGGTCTTGCCGGTGCCGGCGCCAGCGATCACCACGACATTCCGGTCGAATGTGGTGACCGCTGCTTCGCGGATATCCGCATCGGGAATGAAGAGCCGATCACTCATTGATCGTCACCCGAGGCGGTCAGCTTACGAAGCTGACGAAGCCGCTGGGCGGCGGGAGAGCGATGGGCTCGCCACCAAGTAGGGCCGTGGAGACGGCGGCAGGCCGAGGAGAACTCGCAATGGTTGCAATAGCGGCCGGGGAGAATGTGGAACTGGCCGCTGTGGATCCCTTGGAGCAGAGTCGCCATGGTCCGCTGGAGATGCCGACCGACCGGCGCTTGCCACGTTGCGGACTCAAATACCGCACGCTCAACGGGCGGGTCGGAGCGGGGCGCGAGAAACAGGAACTCGACGCGCTCGAGCGGCGCCGGCTGGCTCCCTCGCGATGCCTCCTCGACCCGCATGAGCGCGTAGAGCGGCGGCTGGAGATGGATGCTCCGGATCGCCCCGACGATCAGATCCCGATCTTCCACCTTGAGGCTTCGCGTCTGGCGATATTTGTAGTCGATGACACGCAGGCCGGGTGGCTGCATCCGGCGGTCCAGTCGATCCAAGCGACCCCGTACGGTGATCGCCGGCAGCTCCTTCAAGGTCGGGACTTCCAGGCGGCCTTGGGCCTCTAGTTCAAAGGCGATCGGCTGATAGCCGGTCGCCAGGCAGTCGTTCTGATCGGCCTCCGCAACCGAGCGCACCAGCGTCGTGACGGTCTCGCGCGCGAGCTGCCAGGTCAAGGCATGACCGGTGCCGTGCTGTCGCGCATAGGCGGTGAACACCTGTTCTGCCGCAGCCTCCACGTATTGCCGAAGGGACGCCGCAGGGAGCTGACGCGCCGGCCAACCGGCCTCACCCAATTGCCGATAGCAGACCTCCAGAACCTCGTGACAGAGCTGTCCAATTGTCTGCGCCTGTACGTCATCCAGGGGGAGCGGCCGGGCTTCCAGGCGCAGGACCTGGGCGGCGAAATACTGGAACGGGCACCGTGCATAGCGCTCCAGGGATGTCGGCGAGAGACCACGGGCGGCGAGCTCTTGCCAATGGCGCGTGAGCAGGCCGGTAATTCCGTCGTAGGGCCCCGGCACACCGGACTCCTCTTCCATGGCCTGCATCGCGGCCGTGCCGCTTTCGAATAAACCGGCGTCACGACCGGTCGCCTCCAGTAACCTGGAAGGATCGCGGCCGCGCAGGACCTCCCACCGTGCGTACTCCTCGTGGTCCAGCAGCTCTGAGAGGAACGGTGAGGTGCCGATGCGGTCGGAGAACCGCCGCGGCACCCGGTGCTCGCCGCCCACGCGACATGCCGGGAGGACCAGTTCCTTGTCCGACAGGTACCCCGACGGGACCAGCGGCCGGCTCTCGGCATCCGCACGCTGGTAGAGCAGGTACAGCCGGTCTCGGGCCGCCTGGGTCAGGAGAGTAAACAACAGGCGCTCTTCGTCGTAGCCGGCCAGCTTCTCATCGATCTTGTACCCCAAGGTCGCGTCCAACGCCCGCCGATGCCGATCGCGAAGAAAAGCATCCTCGCGGATAAAGCGGGGGAAGACCTTCTCGTTGAGCCCGAGCAGGAACAGGGCGCGGAACCCCAGCCCGCGCGCCGCCATCGCATCCATGACCTGCACCCCGGGATGATTCTGGTCAGAGCTGGGGATCGCAGCATCCTCCACGAGCCGCGCGAAGACTTGCTCCCACTCTTCCCAGTTGACTTCCTCGCCGATCCGATCGAACTGATCGAGCCCTTCAAAGACCGTACGGATGCCCTCCCCGACGGAGTGTAGCAGATGCTCCGGCTCACTCTGTCCTGCTGAATCTCCGAGGCCGGGCAGCGCAAGATGTGCCTTCGCCACCTTGAGAAACGCCGCGGTCAGCACGCCGAACGTTCCGGAGGGTGGAAGGGCTCGGATGTCCTCCAGCAACGCAGCGACCAGTCGCCAGAGGAGCCGGAGCTGTGCCTCCCCGATGGTCAGGGACCAATCCGGCTCGCCTTCCTCATCCTCAACCTCGGCGCCGGCATCGAGAATGAGTCCGCTTTGCGCTGCCGCAGCCAGGCGCTGCCATTCCTCCTCTCCGCGGGTGATTCCCAATTTGCGGACGGCGAGCTTCCAGAGGTCCGGCCGGGGCTCCACCTCCCTCCCGAGCCGGTCGACTCGGTAAAACGGCGAGGTCAGGAGATCCATGACCGGAGCCCGGTAGAGGCCGGTCAGCGGAAGCGAGGCAAGTTGCAAGAGCGTTTTGACCGCCGGCTCCCGGATGAGCGGGGGTGTCGCGGTTGCGTTGAAAGGGATCCGATGCCGGTCAAAGAGACGTCGGAGGGCGGTTCGATACGGCCCGAGAGTCCTGGCGACGACGCCGATCTCTTCGAACCGGTACCCATGTGTCTCCACCAAGAGCAGGATCTGCTTGCAGACCGTGGCCAGCTCATCCTCCGGCCCGACCGTGCTGAACAGCACGGTCTCGGGGGGCTGACCTCCCGGCGCTCCCTTGGATTCTACCCGTTCCATCCGGGGCGAGATGTGC
>Ga0114945_10002269_pt1 | contig 11375 bp, 13 predicted proteins | sample OV2TP3_FD_87194 | JGI IMG/M metagenome (GOLD analysis project Ga0114945, IMG submission 87194) | Hot spring microbial communities from Beatty, Nevada to study Microbial Dark Matter (Phase II) - OV2 TP3 | ecosystem: Environmental > Aquatic > Thermal springs > Hot (42-90C) | place: USA: Beatty... | reverse complement strand
TTGCTCTCGCGAACAAACTATGAAATTCTAAGATTATTAATAATTTTGGATCTTAATTTATTTACCGGAAGCATTCCAAAAACTGCTTTACGCAAAACTTTCCCGTTATCTTGAACTTGAAGATCGTCGAAGGTTTTTTTTCGTATTCCTCCGGGATAACCGCTGTAATGAAAGTACGATTTAGTTTTGGCCTTATCGCCGCTTATCTTCAAATCTTTAGTATTAATTACTTCCACCAAATTTACGGGAACAACATTGGGCATAAATTTCGGATCATTTTTTCCGCGCAAAATTATCGCGACTTCAGTCGCGACCCTGCCGAGTATTTTTCCTGACGCGTCTATTTTATATTTCATGCTTATCATACAAATTTAATAATTGCCATTTTCGCAGAATCCGTTTTTCTGGGTACACGCTTTATCACCTTGGTGTAGCCACCCTTGCGATCGCGATATCGGGGTCCGATATCCAAAAAAAGTTTTCTGATAACCGCGCTGTCAAAATGTTTCGCGAGATGCCGCCGGGCCGCGACCGTATCTATCCGAGATCTTGTTACAATGGGCTCGATATATTTTCGCAACTCAATGGCCTTGGAATTGGTTGTGGTAATTTTTTCAGCCAAAATTAAACCGCGTGCCAAGCTTTTAAATAAGGCCCGTCTTTGCCCGCTCATCCTGCCGAATTTTTTTCCGGAACTTCCTTTGTTCATATATTTATTTCTTTTTTTTAGTTTTAGGTTTATTTTTTGCTACCGATTTTTTGGGTTTATCGGCCACTTTATCCTTTTCCACCCTTTTAACAAAACTTCCGGCTATAGTGAAGTGATCAGCGAGAATATTCGCCGCGTATTCCATAGCTTCCTGGGGCGAGATTGTGCCATTGGTCACGACCTCGATGCGCAAACGGTTATAGTCGGTCCTGTCGCCAACCCGCATATTTTCACTTTCAAAATTTACCTTCCGCATTGGCGTAAATATAGCGTCAAGAGGAATTGAGCCGATATCCGCGCTCCCTTTCTGCCTTTTCTCGACCGGAATATAACCAAGTCCCGGCTCGATAGTAAGCTCGGCTTCAAATTTCGCGTCCTTACTTGTGAGCGTTGCTATATGCGCGGATTTATTCACGATTTCTACCTGGCTTGGACATTCTATATCCGCAGCGGTGATTTTTTTTACCCCTTTAACTTTTATTGACGCGGCCTGAGGTTCGTCGCCATGAAGCTTTACATAGATTTGCTTAAGATTGAGCGTAATTTCGAGCAGATCCTCAAGTACACCCGGCAAGGTGGAAAATTCATGCGGGGCGCCTTTTATTTTAATTTGAGTAATTGCGGCGCCGGGGAGAGATGAGTATAGCGCCCTTCTTAGCGCGTTGCCTATAGTTACTCCGTATCCCGGATATAACCCTTCTATTTCAAAAACTGCGCGATTTTCGCTTTGTTCTTTGATTTTTGGCGGATTTGGTAATGTGATTTGCATAATTTAAAAATTAAATCTAATTTATTAATTTACCTTGAATAAAATTCCATAATTGGCTGAATACTTGCCATTATCAGCGGATCATCCGCGGTTGGCAATCCCACAATCTTGGCGCTCAACTTTTCTTTGTCAAGCGCGATCCATGAAGGCGGTTCATACTTTTTGAGCGTCAACTTGATTTCCTTGAAAGGCCCGATACCCGCGCTTGACGGATGAATACTCAAAACATCATTAATCTTAACGCGCAGGGACGGCAGATTCGCGTTAGAACCGTTTATCTGAATATGCCCGTGGCTCACGAAATGTCGAGCCGCCCTGCGGGTTTGCGCGAAACCGCATTTATAAACTACGCTGTCGAACCTTGTATTCAGCGATTGTAAAATTCTCTGCGGACTTTGGTTGTTCAAAAAATAACGGCGAAATTGTTTTTCTCTCAATCCGTAGATTTTCTTTATGTCCTGCTTTTCCTTAAATTGCAGGCCGTATTCTGATTTGGGTTTTTGTCCATGTTCCATAGTATTTTATACTCGCCGAGCCTTGCGCGGCCTACAGCCGTTGTGGGGAATGGGAGTAATGTCGCGGAGAGTCGCGATGTTAAAGCCTCGACCGGCAATGGCACGCACGGCCGCGTCTCGGCCGCTGCCTATGCCCTGAACATATATCGAAATAGAAAATTTTCCCGCTTCAATGCCGCCAAGCTTTTCGAAAACATTATCTACAACTTTGGACGCGGCGTACGGCGTGGACTTTTTAGGACCTTTAAATCCCATAGAACCGGCGCTCGACCAGGCGAGAAGATTTCCACCGGAGTCAACAACCGAAACTCTTGTATTGTTGTAACTTGCGGCAACATAAAACCTCGCGGACGTTAGATTTGCCGTGCCGCCTCCTTTTTTACTTTTTTCCGGAGACTCACTTGCCTTGACACTCACACCTTGAGCGTCTGTCTTATTTTCGCTGATTACACGTTTTTTTCCCATTTTTCAAAATAAAAAATAAAAATGAAAAAATAAAGTTACAGATCAAAATGCAAAATATGCAACACCGCACAAAGCCTAGTGTTATGCAGTAAATTTTTAAATTTTACATTGTCCTTTTTCATTTTTATTTTTTCTTTTTTCATTTATTATGTCGGCGACGCGGCCGGTTTTCTGCCGCTGCCCATTGTCCGGCGGACATTTCCGCGAATAGTTCGGCCGTTTGTGCGGGTTTGCTGACCCCTGACCGGAAGACCCTTGGCATGCCTTATGCCTCTATAACAATTTATATCTTTTAGCCGTTTTATATTCATCTGAACCTCTCTTCTCAATTCCCCCTCTACTTTATAACCGCCTTCTATAAGGCTGCGAAGCGAGTTTAAGTCTGCCGCGCTTAATTTGTCTGATTTTATATCCGGACTAATCTTTGCCTGCGCTAAAATTTTTTTGCAGGAAGAAAAACCTAAACCATATATGTAGGTAAGCGCGACGTCTATTCTTTTGTTGTCGGGTATATTAATTCCCGCTATTCTTGGCACGTTTCAAATTAAAAAATAAAAAATAAAAAATAAAAAATACACATTTCATAACAAAATCATTTTTCATTTTTATTTTTTCATTTTTCATTTCTTTACCCTTGTCTCTGTTTATGCTTAGGGTTGCTTTTACATATAATAAAAACTCGACCTTCGCGTCGAACTATTTTGCAGTTCTTGCACATTTTTTTTATTGAAGATCTAACTTTCATCTATATCTAGCTTCATTTATATCTATATACTATCCGCCCTCTTTCGCCATCGGGGCTAAGCTCGATTAAGACTTTGTCACCCGCCAATATCCGAATAAAATTCAACCTCATTTTTCCGGAAAGGTGCGCTAAAATTTCACTATCCTGGTCTAGTTGTACCCGAAAAGTAGTATTTGGCAAGGCCTCTACCACTATTCCTTCTTTCTGTTCCTTATTTTTTACCATTTATAGATTATTTTATAGGTTAGCAAATAGTTCTTAAAAAGTCAATATGGTAACCTCCACGCGGCTTAGATCTTCGGGTATCTTATTCACCCAGAAGGGCCAAAAGGTTATCTTTGCCTCTTTGATATCGGGGTTCGAGGCGAGGAAAGAGCGGACAACGTCCTCTCTTTTTCCGACAAGATTTTCCTTAATTTCTTCGATGTTAATGTCCGGGATTGCTTTTTGAATCATCGAAGCTTTAAGTTTCAGGGTCCCTTTTTCAAAATTAACATTTGAAACGGTATATGTTACTTTCTCTCCATTAGTTAAAATCTTTTTATCGGGAAACTCGCTTTCAAATTCTGATCTCATAGAATTTATAACATCCGCCTCCTTTATAGCAATTGCCTTGATCGAGATGGATCCCGTCATTGTAAACTCCTCCGCCGAACTTGCGACATTTTTTGAGGAAACGATCTCAGCCTTGCCAATATAGCTTGCGCCGTCTGGAATCACAAATCCTTCGGGAAGCAGCAAACTTAGAGCATCGGCAGTCTTCATTTCTAATTCCGCAGTGAGGTTTTTCTTCAAATTATCATAATCATCTTGTGTAACTACGCTGTCAACACCTATTTTGCCTCCGGTGAAGCTACTTTCGGATTTTCCATAAAACGCAAGGTACTTGGGAGTTCCTTTAAATCCCGGTATTGAAAATGTTGAAGGGCCAATATTGTATTCCGATCCGGCCTCGGAAGCTATCACGCCGACATCCGCGAAGCTTGGAATGATTTCGCCCTCTTCGACAGCAGCCCCGGGAACAACAACGGTTTCGGTTGTTCTAAAAAGAATTCCGGATTCAGAAATGAACCTCGTGGTTTTTACGAGGGTCTGGGGGGAAGAACTATATGAATTGTACACTTTTATTATACCCGTCGCCTTATCGCGTACTTCGCGTTCGCCAGAGGCTACGGCCGTTTTTGAATCTTCCACTGCTTTTTCAAAAACCTGCGTATCTATAGAATCGCTAATATCCATTTCCAATGTAACGTCCTCTGTCACGGGCGTGATAAAGACTTTCGCGGATGGCAATATCGAATAAAAGGTAACCGCGGCAACAACGGCAGAAATTCCAATCAGTGAAAATAGAAGGGTCCTCAATAAACTCGCTTTATCAAAATTTAGATGAATATTTAATTTTGGAGGCGAAAGGAGCCGGCTCCGCGATCGAATCAAGGCGGCGGTCTTGGATAAAATTTTCGGCAACAGAATTTTTTTGTCTGATTCCCCGCGCTTATTCCAAAAATTCGCGATATTGTTTCGTGAAACTAAACCTTTGTCCCTGCTGGACATCCCCCGTAAGGGGACTTTATTGGGAATCACTTTCTTCGGCTCGCCTCGATTCGCTCGCCTCGATTCAGAGTCGGAGCGGGAGGGCAATGCGGGTTCCGCGCGGGGAGGCATAATATCAGCCAAACGGGGAGATTTTGAAACCCTTACCGAGCGACTCCCTTTTTGCGCTTGCTCGCTTAACTCCGGTGTTTCCTGATGCGCCTGCAAGGAGGATTTAACGGCCAAGCTTTGCACTCGCGCGCTTTCCGAAACCACAATGATTTCCTTTCCCAGCGTGTCTGCTTCGCGTTTAAGAAGACGAAAATTTAGAAGATGCTCCGCAATGTGTGATTTCTCGGGTATTAAAAGATAAACACGCCCAGCTTTTGTGTTGATAATTTTGTCTATAATTTCGGTCAATTCATCTCTCGGCTGAACTTGAATAATATAGGAATCCATGTCTCAAAATAAAAAATAAAAATGAAAAAATAAAAGTTACATATCAAAATGCAAAATATCCAACATCGCACAAAGCTTAGTGTTATATAGCAAATTTTTAAATTTTACATTGTCATTTTTCATTTTTATTTTTTACTTTTTCATTTCTTAGCCCTGGATTAATCGCAGACTTCGCCTTAATATTTTTGCACGATCGTCTTCATTCCGTATTTGCACTGTATACATATCAACCATTGAAAGTGGGACTCGCTGCTCTGGAAGTTTTATCGCCGTGACCCGTGGTTTGGAAAAAAATGAAAGATTTTCACGCCAGCGATTTTCCGCGAGCGCAGCTAAAGTTTGCGGCAAATATGCCCCGCCGCCGTATACATATATATTAGCAGGAAGAAGCGTAACCTGCGATAGATCAGAAAGCACGATTTCCAAGGCATGAAGAAACAACTCCACGTCTTGGGTTATTATACTTTCAATTTTCTTAGCGGCGCTCGCGCTTACATGCCCTCCAGAAAATTTTTGTTTTATATTTTCGGCTTCCCAAAAACCAATTTTTAAATGCTCGGCAATGCTTCTCGTGAACGAAGATCCGCCAACTGATATAGAGCGTATGTCGTCAAGTCTTCCTTTGCGCGCGATTGAAACTTCCGTGACGCTTCCTCCAATGTCTATAAGAATAAAATCCTGTTCCTCCGCATTTTCTCGGAGTTGTTTGCTGAAAACCGCGTATGGCTGAGAAACAATAACTACCAGTTCGAGGTTAAGCGCGCTTATGAGATCATTGAATATCCCTAAATAAATTTTTGGTATATAAGAATTAAACAAGCTGCAGGTTACTTCCTTACCCTTGAAATTAATTGGATTTACAATCTGATATCCGTCTATCTTGATATCCTGAATTGATCCGCCTATAATTTGCACTTCCAACTCGGATCGGCCGGTTTCCCTCTTGAAGTCACGCCGGATTTGCTCGAAATTTCGCTGCTGCACTTTTTGTATAATGTTCGCAAACTCCGATTCCTCAATCTCTTTATGCGGCTGTTCTCTGATATATGATTGAGTTAACGTTTTTCCATATACAAAACCTCCTCCGATGCCAAGAACTATTTTTTTCGCGACATGAGGCATCTCCGCCAACACGGAACGGCAAGTATTTGTAATTCCGGATATATTGAAGCTACCATCCGGGCTAATGTCGCCGCCGGCGTGGCGCCTGTCCGCGTACTTCAAAACATTCGTGGATTCGCCTCTGCTTTCCACATATAAAGCTTTTATGCTGTATGTTCCTATATCGAGTACAACAAATGATTCGCTTTTGAAGCGTTTAGAGAATATGTTCGAAAAAAATTTAGGAAATACTTTTCCCCCCATTATATTGCGCATATACATTATACATCATAACACGCAACAACAAATAACGCACAAAGTGTGAACAATAAACCTCTAGACTATCAAGGTTTATTTATTTTCATCCATAAAGTATCAATGGTTTTTCTAGTTTAGTTTTCTAACTTAGTTTTCTAACTTAGTTTTTTAAACTTAGTTTTTTAAACTTAGTTTTTCTAACTTAGTTTTTCTAACTTAGTTTTTTCTAGCACAGACCGTATTATACCTTTTGCTCCATACAAATGAAACACGGCCGTGTTTCATTTGTATGGAATTTAAATTTATAAATTTGGGTTGGATAGATTTGGTTAGGTTTGGATTTGGTATTAGTATCAGCGAAAATACTTCGCCCTAACATCAAGATATTTTTTTGGCAAAATTCCCTGCTTTACAAAATAACGACGCAGAATTTTATCGTTATCAATATTTACAGCGAACATCATTGCGAAAGCCGTTGCGTTTAGAAATTCGCATATGTATCGCATTTCGCGTTCGCATTCGTATGGATATATCCATACGCTTTGCTGAAATTTAAAAAATCCCAACTGTCGCAATTTCCTTCGTAGCGCATCGCGTAACGACCTAGACTTTTCGGGAATATCAAAAAGAAAAAACCTCCATTTCTTATCCCATTCCTTCTTAGGCATTATCACGAGCTCATCAAATTGTAATGGGCCGAATAGTTCTCTTCCCTTTTTAGTCAGCTCAACCATAAAAGCGTTTTTCCTTTTGTTATACCTCCAATTTATATAATTATTGCGCTTCAGTTTGTAGATGCTATGCTGAATCTGAACTGGGTCGTTTTCCGGTGGCACATACGGCCCTCCCTCTTCCCACCATTTCTTCAAATAATACGCGGCCAAGCCAATAATAACCCGACCACCCATAGGTGACAGGAAGACACATCCGGCAGCAAGCGCAATAAGGATTGCCCGCTCTGCTGACTTTTTCCTAATCTTCATTCTAGCTGGCATATTATTATTTTACAAAACTTGTATACAAATGCAACACGGCCGTGTTGCATTTGTATACAAGTTTTGTTTTAACTTTGCTTTAACTTTAACGGGGATTTTCCAAATTTTCCACAACAGCTCTTATTCGGCGAACTCCTGCTCCCACAGATTCTTCTTTTATGATTTTAAAACGGCCGAGTTCAGAGGTATGCGACACATGCGGTCCGCCGCAGAGTTCACGGGAAAAAACTTCGCCGGTTTTGACGTCAATCGCAAAGTAAACTTTTACAGTTGCCGGATACTTTTCTTTCTCGAAATATAAAGCGCCAGTTTTGATTGCCTCCGCATATGGCATTTCTTGAAATCCCATATTTAGGTTTCGCGTGATAACATCATTGATTAACTCTTCAATTTTTTTTATCTCGTCATATGTTAATTTTCGGTCGAAACTAAAATCAAAACGTAGACGTTCGGCTGTAATGTCAGAACCGGCCTGATGTATTTTATCGCCAAGTATTTTTTTAAGCGCGGCTTGGAGTAAGTGCGTCGCGGTATGAAGCCGCGTTACTATTTTTAATTCTTCCGCATTCGCGGCTTTAAGTTCTCCCGTATCAAGAATAAGTCCATGACCGCCAAATTTTTTCTCCTTCCCCGCGCGAGACCGTTCCTGATGTCTATTAAACTCTTCATCAAACCCCGATCGCGTTAATTGCGTGGCGCGCTCCCCCCCTAACTCTTTAATAATCTCAAACGGCAATCCAAAGGTCTCATAGAGCTTAAAGGCGCTCGTCGAATCAATAGCCATTTCTTTTTTAAGTATTTTTAATCCGCGGGCAATGCTTCTCGCAAACCTTTCTTTTTCTTTGATATATCCTTCTTCGATAATTTGTAAATTCAATTCCCTATAAAAATTAGAATATTCTTGAACCACGGTTTTTAAAAGATGCGACAACGGAAAAGACTTTTGCGAGAGATGTTCGTAGACCATAACCCGTCGCAACAGACGCCGCAATATATATCCCTGCTCTTTATTCGATGGCAGCACGCCATCAGAAAATAAAAACGCGACACCGCGGATGTGATCCGCGACAATTCGCTTTGTGCGCATCAACATATCCTGCGGAAGATATTGGAAAAACGGCTTGAATAAATCTGTTTCGAAGATCGTCGGAACATTTTGCGAAACCATGGCGAGACGCTCAAGGCCCATCCCAGTATCTACGCCCGGAGTTTCCAATTTTTCAAGCTCACCATTTGGTTTACAGTAATATTCGTTAAAAACTATATTCCAAATTTCAGTATTGCTAATATAGATTTCTGTAGTCGGCCCGCAGGGGCCCTCGGATCCGGTTGGCCCCCAGAAGTTGTCGTCGCGGCCTGCCTCGCGAATATCTGAAATCCCAAGCGACTCCCAGATTTTTCTTGATTTCTCATCTTTGGGAGTTTTTTGATCTCCCGCAAATATAGTGACATACTGAATACTAAGGCCGATTGACTCAATAAATTCCTTGCCATACTCTATCGCCTCTTTTTTAAAATATCCTCCAAAACTGAAATTCCCCATCATTTCAAAAAAAGTAAGGTGAGTTTCGTCTCCCACCTCGTCGATATCGGAAGTGCGGAAACATTTTTGGATAGAGGCAGTGTTAAGGCTGGAAAAATCCCGCATTGCATCGGCTTTGCCGGTAAAATATGGCTTGAATTGCTGCATTCCGGCTGAAGTTAAAAGCACCGATGGATCATCGGGCAATAAAGAAGACGAAGGCACGATCGCGTGCTTTCCGCCAGTGGCAGATCCGCCTTTGGCGGAAAAAAAATCTAAAAAAGCTTTTCGTAATTCGATAGATGTCATTTTTATAACATACGGCCTCCGAACCTTTCGGCGTTTTGCATTTTCTTCATTTCATACTCCGTATTTGGAATCTCCCGCTCCAACCGCTTTTTTTGCATATCCAGGCGTGTAAGCTCAATGCCTATGCGGGCGTGAATTGAGCGCTTTAAACTCAAGTCGCGTTCCAGCATCTTTATATCGCTTATCTTTCTTTCTATATCTTTAATCTCCTCTGATATTTTTTCCTGCTCCAAAGTTTTGGCCCGTATACTTTGCTGAAATTTGATAATTTCTTCACGAGTTTGTTTTAATCTTCTTGCGATATCCATGGTTTAGCTTTCTAGCTTCCTAGGCGCTAGGCCTTAGGAATGCTAAAACCTAAAGCCTAGAAAGCTAAAAGCTAGGAAGCTATTTAATTATTCCTCCTCCGATCAATTCATCCCCCTTATAAAATACGATAGATTGGCCGGAGGTTACAGCTCTTTGAGGATTTTTAAATTCTACAAAAACATTATTATCGTCTTCGTATTTTATTATAGCATCTTGATCCTCTTGGCGGTAGCGGATTTTTGCCGAGCAGTTAAATGGAAAACTCTGCTTCTCTGAAAGCCAGTTGATATTAGAAGCCGTGAGGCTTTCACGCATTAAGCTCGCGTCATATTCACGCGCGACTACAAGAGTATTATCCGCATAATTTTTTTGCACGACATAATATGGAGGCCCGCCGCCGATTTTAATGCCTCGCCTCTGCCCTATTGTGTAAAAATGCAGTCCGGCATGACGGCCAACCTCTTCGCCCATCGAATTTAAAATAATTCCCGGATTATTGTCTATATACTGCGTCAAAAAATTACCCACATTTACCTTGCCGATAAAGCAAATTCCCTGGCTATCCGGGCGGTCGCTATTTGGCAAATTAAAATCTCTCGCGAGTTTTCGCACTTTGCTTTTTTTATAATCCCCAACAGGAAATAAGACATTACTTAATTTTTCCTTATCAATAGCCCAAAGGAAATAACTCTGGTCTTTATTCGGGTCCTTGCCTTTCATAAGCCTATTGCCTTGCAATCGGGCATAATGCCCGGTGGCGACATAATCACCTCCAAATTCATTAATCGCAAGATCGTAAAACATTCCGAATTTGATTTCTTTATTGCACATGACATCAGGGTTTGGAGTGACACCCGTTCGATATCCATTTACAAAATAATCAACAACCCTATCGCGATACTCCCTAACAAGATCAACGCTATAAAACGGTATGTTTATATGAGATGCCGCCATTCGCGCCCATTGCTCATCTTCTTGGGCTGTGCATTCACTGACATCAGCGATATCGGCCGCGTTCCCACCTCGCTCAGCGGGGTGATTGGGACGCTCAGGGCCCCAGCATTTCATAAAAATTCCGGTAACATAAAAACCGGCCTTTTTTAATAAGGCCGCGGAAACAGAACTATCCACGCCGCCGGACATCGCTACGATAATTTTTTTAGTCATTTGTGGCAGTATTTATTTTAATCGTACTACAAAAGTTCTCTTTAAGCCAGTTTTGAAAAAGATAAAAGGGTTACCCACGCATATCCGCCCTTGGCGGAATGTTTTGCGGATAACCCATTTTGTGACTCAAGGATCAAGAGACAAGAAGTCAAAAGACCCAAGAGTTCGAGTGATCGAAGGGCTACTGCCTGCCCCGTAGTGAACGCGAAGCGTTCTACTACTGGGGCGAGACGAACCCCGACGCGGAGCCCAAGTGCCTGTTGGTGTAGTTGAGCCGGCAGGCGCGGAACCTGACCGTGCCGTCGTGGAAGCAGAATAACGGCGCGTACGAGAACTTGCCATCGGCATCGGGAGCGTACTCGTCACCGGGGCAGTCTATTTGCAACTGCTCCCATTGAACGAGCCGCTCGGGATGCGACAGGATCATGCACCCCGCGATGAACGACCCGAGGCCGAACTCGTGGGGAGCGTAGACCACGCGCACCCTTCGCACGGACCGACCCCGATGGGTCAGACCGA
>Ga0114945_10002266_pt1 | contig 11390 bp, 14 predicted proteins | sample OV2TP3_FD_87194 | JGI IMG/M metagenome (GOLD analysis project Ga0114945, IMG submission 87194) | Hot spring microbial communities from Beatty, Nevada to study Microbial Dark Matter (Phase II) - OV2 TP3 | ecosystem: Environmental > Aquatic > Thermal springs > Hot (42-90C) | place: USA: Beatty... | reverse complement strand
GAGGAGGACGTAGACAAGAGACAATCGCGTGTCGTCGCTGCGCTCCGACGAGCGATCACGATCAACGGAACACGTGATCACGATCGGTCGGACTGAGCGATCATGATGGCCGGAATACGCACCCGCTCGAGTCGGAGCGTCGCCACCAGGTCCCCGAGCTGCCCCCGAGCCCCCTCGACGAGCTGGTGACTCGCCGAAAGCCGGCGCTCCAGGTCCGCCCGCAGCACCCGCTCTTCCTGGAGCCGGGTCGCGAACTGCGTCACCGTGCGCTCGGTGGCCCGCTGGCCGGTGTACAGGGCCACGGGCACCCCGACGAGCCCTGCGAGGAGGAGCAGGGTCAGGGCGAGGCCGGCGGCCTTGACGGTCCACGAGGCTTCCCGGAGGACCCCCCGAGCCAGGGAGCCGACAAACGCCGTGGCGCTGGCGAGGCGCCCGGCCGACTCGGCCCGCGCGAGGGCCTGCGAGTCGGCGAGAATGACCCGGAAGGGCGTGCAGCGGGCGATCTCCTCCGCCCGCAGGTGAAAGCGCAGCCGGGGTCCACCCGGGCCCAGCTCGATGAGATCCCCGTCCTGGAGGATGACCTCCGTGACCTGGACCCCGTTGACGAAGGTCCCCGCCGGGCTCCCCAGGTCCGTGAGCAGGAACGCGCAGTCCTCGAACCGGATCTGCGCGTGGTGCGGCGAGACGCCGCGGTCCTCGACGGCGCTCAAGCGCAGCGCGCAGTCGGACGCAGTCCCGATCCGGATCAGCCCCCGGCTCACGGTCTCGCGCCGTCCGCGGTTGCTCCCCGAGAGGTGGACGAAGGTGGCGTGCACCGATCTCCCCGTCCCCGGATGCTCCTGCGTTGCAGCGCCCAGTGCTCTACGCATCGGCAAAATACCGCTCCAGACGTCCCCGGAGCGCGAGCCGCGTCCGGTGGACCCGGATTTTGCGCCCACGCCGTCAGGGCGCGCGATCCGTTCCGACACCGCTAGGATGAGGGCGGCGAGGGGCGGGATTCGGTCAATTTGCCCGAATCGCAGCAGGAGCGGTCCTGACCACTCCGGGCCGCCCCCGTCAGCGGGCCGGTGACAGGAGGCCGGCCAGCTCGTGCCGGAGGACCAGGCGCGCCCGGTGGAGCCGCGACTTGGCCGCGGCCACGGTCAGTCCCAGGATCTGCGCCACCTCTTCGTTCGGGAGCCCCTCGACATCGTGCAGCAGGATGACGAGCCGAGACTCCTCGGGGAGGCGGCCGATGGCCCGTTCGATGGCGGCACGGGCCTCGGCGGCGACCGCCGGATCCTCGAGCTGGGCCGACCAGTCGGCCACGGGCTCGGCCAGCCGCCCCTCCTCGTCGAAGACCGGCAGAAAGGCCTCGAGCGGGACTTCCGGGCGAGCGCGCTTGGCCCGCAGCCGCTGGTATGCCGCATTGACCGCGATCCGGTAGAGCCAGCTTGAGAAGGCCGCTTCGCCCCTGAAGGTCTGGATCTTTCGGACGACGGTGAGCAGAACGTCCTGCGTGGCCTCTTCGGCGTCGCGGGTATCATTCAGTAAGCGGCGAGCGACCCGGTAGATCCACCCGCCGTATCGGTTTACGAGCTCCTCGACCCCGCGCTCGTCGCCCGCCCGGAGCCATTCGAGCAACTCCGCGTCTGGGCCTTCTTTGAGCCGAGCCTCACCGTGTACCATGAACGCTCCCCCTGTCGGGCTGCGACGGCCCATCTCGGCCCTCGCCTGCCGGCGCCCACGCCGTCAGGGCGGCCACGGCGGCGGCGTAGCCCTGCTCGATCAACTCGCTCGTGTGGCTGAAGTCCAGCAGGTCGATCTCCAGACCGATCTCGGGCTCGAGGGCCAGGAGGCGAGCCTGCCCGGCATAGCACTGAACGTCGGCGTGGTACTTCCGGTCGATGGCGATGCCGAGGGCCCGCCGCAGGATCGGGAGGAGCCCGCGCACGGGCCGGCTCGTCCGCTCGCAGCAGGCGCAGAGGATCAAAATCACGGTGTCGGCCCCCTCCGCCACCGCCACGTCGATGGGCACGTTGTCGGTGATCCCGCCGTCCACCACCTGGACGCCCCGGACGAGCTGCGGCGGGAAGAGCCCGGGCATGGCGACGCTGGCCATGATCGCGTCGACGAGCGATCCCTCGCGCCAGTAGACCGGCTGGCCGGTCTGGAAGTCGGTCCCCGTGACGATGAGCGGGATCGCTAGCGACTGGAACCGCCTCACCGGCAGGTTCCGTTCGAGAAACCGCCGGAGGGGGCGGGGATCGTACAGGCTGTCCGCCCAGAGGAGCTTCCAGAAGAGCTGCCGGTTGAGGGCGAACACGTTCCGGTGCGTGAGCCCCCTCCAGAGTCGGGCGAGGGCATCGGGACGCACGCCCGCGGCGATCGCCGCGCCGTTGATGGCCCCGACCGAGGTCCCGACGACGAGGTCGAGGCGGATCCCCAGCTCCACTAGGGCGCGGTAGAGGCCGACCTCCACCGCCCCGCGGCTCCCGCCCCCACAGAGCACCAGCGCGGTCATGAAGCCTCCCGCGTGCCTGCGGCGAGCCCCTCCGCCGCCGGCCGCCGCAGGTCCGGTTCCTCCGAGCTCGCGGAGCGCCTGAGACTCGCGGGCGGCGGGCCATACCGGCGGCGCCGGGCCAGCTTCCGGGCCACGTAGCCTCCGAGCAGCGCCGCGAGCCCCAGGCCCAGGAGCCGGTAGGCCTGCTCCAGCCCCCGGGCGGTCTCCTCCCATTCCCGGCCTGCCAGGGCGCCCAGGCCCACGACGAGCGTGGTCCAGAGGAGCGAGCCGACGGCATCGAAGAGAAGGAACGTCCGGTAGGGCAGGGCTGAGGCCCCCGCGACGGGCGGCACGAAGACCCGCACCCCCGCGATGAACTTGGCGACGAGGACGACCCAGCCGCGGAACCTTCCCAGGAGCCCCTCGGCGCGCTCGACGCAGCGGGCCGAGCCGAGCGTGCAGGTCGTCCACGCGCAGTACAGGCCCACCAGCCGGCGCTCCCCGGCCACCCCCACCCGCCGCCCGAGCCAGTAGGTGACGGTGTCACCCAGGACTGCGCCCAGCGCGGCGGCGAGGATGGCCGGGATCAGCGCGAGCCGGCCTGCCGAGACGAGAAGGCCCGCGCCGAACAAGACGACCTCGCCGGGCACCGGCAGCCCGACGGTGTCGAGGAGGACGGCGACGAAGACCGCCCCGTAGGCGTAGGACTCGACGATCGCCAGCATCGCGGGTGCCCCTGTCCCTCACTCTCGGTCTGCCGAACGCTCCACGGCGTACTCGTGCCCGCCCGTCCGGCACCTGAGCACGTAGAAGCACGAGCGCGACGGAGCGTCGCAGCGGAACACGACCTCCGCCCCCACGCCCCGGCAGACCGGGCAGACACGCGCGGACAGCCAGGCGTGCAGGTCCGGCTGGAAGAGCCGCGGGCTCTCGGTCTCCGTGCTCAGCTCAAAGACCATGCCGCAGCGCTGGCAGCGCACGGTGTAGCGGCACTCGCCGTAGCCCAGCTCGCAGCGCATGACCGTCTGGAGCGACCCCGCGCCCCCGCAGGCCGGGCAGGTCACCCGGCGGAGCCGTCGCTCGGTGCGGAGAAGCCTATCCATCGCCACGCTCCCTCGGGCGGCGCCACCGCGGCCGGGGCACCCGGGTGCGCCGGGCGCCGGCGAGGTCCCGCGGCGGCGTCGCGCGGGTACGGATCGGTGCTTCCTCACTCATTCTTCTGCTCTCACGCCCCCGGAGGTTGGGCCAGACAACAGGCTGAGGCGCCGGCTGCGCGCCCGGCGTCCCGGAGCATCGCGACGATGGTCCCGCCGTGGCGGACGTACCGTTCGAGGAGCAGACCCAGCGCCACGCCGTACGCGATGTGAGGGATCAGGCTGCCGATGAAGACGCCGTTCAGCAGGCCCCGGCCGAGCTTGAGCCCGAAGTAGCCGGTATCCATGGCGACCACCATCGGGGGCGTGACCATCATGCCGACCTCGATGATGAGCCCCCAGACCAGGCCGCCCCACCAGCGCGTCCGCCCCATGAGCAGGGCGTAAGTGAGGCCGAGACAAGCGCTGACCCAGTAGTGGTACAGGCCGCCGACCAGATCGCTCCACGGGGTCGGGCCGGTCGCCATCATGTCGAGGATGAGCACGCCGAACATCCGCGGCAGGTTCCCCGGGAGCAGGCCGAACAGGAAGCTCGGGAGGCGAAACAGGTCGAGCGCGGCGGTCGCGGCGGCGCCGACCCAGAGCCCGGTCCAGATTCGGTCCGTCAGGCGGTCGTAGCCGAGCCGAGAGGCGATGGCCCACACCAGGCCCAGCAGGACGATCGAGGGGATCAGCGCCCAGCGGACGAGGACCGGCATCCCCGGCATCCCCGGCGTCAGCGCAATCACCAGGACGTTGGGACCGACGGCCGCCGGCACGAGCGCGAGCGCCGTCAGGGCGAGCTCTCGCCGCGACGCAGGAGGCGCGGGGGCCACCGGCGGTGGCGCCCACCGCCGGCGCAGCGCCCACGCGATGATCCCGAGCCCGGCCGCAACGAAGGCGAGGTCGATCGGGGTCACGAGCATGGCGTCTTCTCCTACTTGGTGGCTTGAGCGACGATCTCGTCGAGCAGCTTGTCCATCATCTCGCCGGCCATCTTGAGGTTGTCGGGGCCGTAGGCGGCGAAGGCCGGTCCGGGACGGTAGTAGCTCACGACGGTCTTGCCGTCCCCGCGCTCCCAGATGTAGATCTTCGCGGGGAGCTCGAGCCCGACCTCCGGATTCGGCACGATCGTCATCTTGCCCATGTCGGGCTTTCCGAACTCGATCGTCTTGGCCCCTTTGATGCTCGCGCCGACCATGCTCATCATGCTCTGGTGATTGATTTCGGCGACGATCATCATGCCCTTGCCCTTCAGCGCGGTCTCCACCCGCTGCACGGTCCGGGCGAAGTCGGCGCTCGAGACCTTATCCACCCGGACCGGGGACTCGGCCCCGGCCAGGCTTGCCCCGCTCAGGAGAACGACGGCCAACGCGAGCACAGCACCCTTTTTCAGCACGCTTGCCTCCTCCTGTCTGGCTCCGCTTCGTGATCCCGCTACGGTCGTGGCCCGCTGCCTCACGGCGGCTGGCCGGTGAAATGCCACAGAGGCAGAGATGCATCGGGTGTGCCACGCGACCGTTGCCGGGGTTCGGGGATGGGGTGGCGGCGCGCGAACGACGCGCGAACTCGCGGGGAACAGAGGGGGGAATCGATGCCGGTCTGCCGACCGAGGTTCGGTCGGGCCTTACTCAGGGCGACGCAACAAACGTTTCAGCTGAAACGGTTCGCCGAGACGCGCTCCTCACAAGCGTCAGCCCCGAGGAACGATGCCGTACTCCTGGATCTTCCGCCACAAGGTAACCCGACTGAGCCCCAGCCGGCGGGCCGCGGCCGCGCGGTTCCACCCGGTCTCGTTCAAGGCCCGGATGATCCGCTCGCGCTCACCCCGATCCGCCGACGCGGCCGCCGCTCGGCCCGGCGCGTCCTCGGCGCCCCGGAGGCGAGTCGCGCCCGCCGCGTCCGGCTGCCGGGGCGCGCCCCGGACCTCTTGCGGCAAATGCGCGGGAGCGATCTCGGTCCCCGGGCAGCGCACGAACGCGTGCTCGATCGCGTTCTCGAGCTCGCGGACGTTCCCCGGCCAGGCGTAGTCGAGGAGGGCACTCATGGCGTCCGGCGTCACGCTCGTGATCGGCTTCCCCGTCTCCTTCCGAAACCGTTCGACGAAGTGCCCCACCAGGAGCGGGACGTCGTCCCGCCGCTCGCGCAGCGGTGGGAGGAAGATCGGCACCACGTTCAGCCGGTAGTAGAGATCCTCACGGAACTTCCCCCCGGCGATGAGCTGGCGGAGGTCCCGGTTCGTCGCGGCGACGATCCGGACGTCGACGCTCCGGGCGCGGGCCTCGCCCACTCGCTCGAACGCGTGCTCCTGGAGGACCCGGAGGAGCTTGACCTGGAGGGCCGGGCTCACCTCCCCGATCTCGTCGAGAAAGAGCGTCCCGCCATCGGCCAGCTCGAAGCGGCCGACTTTCGCCGAAGCGGCGCCCGTAAAGGCCCCCTTGACGTGGCCGAACAGCTCGCTCTCGAGGAGGGACTCGGCGAGCGCCGCGCAGCTCACCGCCACGAACGGCCGGTTCGCGCGCGGGCCCCGGCGGTGGATCGCCCTGGCCACCAGCTCCTTCCCCGTTCCGCTCTCCCCCTCGATCAGCACCGAGGCCGTCGAGTCCGCCACCTGCTCGATCAGGCGGTAGATCTGCCGCATCCGGTGGTTCTTGCCGATGAAGCCCTCGAAGGCCGCGCGCCCCTTCGCCTGCTCCGTCAGCTCGCGGAGCTCCTGGATGTCCCGGAAGACGACGACCACCCCGGCGCGTCGCCCGTCGGGATCCCGGATGGGAGTCGTCGTGACCAGGACGAGCCGCCGCCGCTCATCCTTGCGGACGATCTCGCGCTCGATCAGGCGAACGTACTCCTCCTTCTCGATCGCCTTGCACACCAGGCACTCCTGGCCAAACAGGATCTGCCGAAAGATGTCCAGGCAGGCCATGCCGAGGGCTTCACCACGCGCGAACCCGGTGATGTCCTCCGCCGCCCGGTTGAACTGCATGATCCGGAGCCGCTCGTCGATAGCGAGGATCCCGTCGGTGACGGCGTCCAGGACCGCCTCGAAGTTTCGCCGCTCCAGGAGGGGGGACGCCGGGGGCTGCGACTCCGGAGGGAGCGGGTCTTGGTCAGTCCGAGTCACGTGCCGGCTCCACTCGCATCTCCCGGGGCGCTCATGCCCCGGCCCGACGAGCGACCGGCGGCGGGCGTCGGCACCCTACGCACGAGCACGCGTGACCGATAAGCCAGCCCGCCGGAACCAGAACCATGACCACGCCGAGGGCTCGACCGGCCAGGGTGACAGGGAGGGCGCCGGGCGCCCGGAGCGCCAGCGCCTCCCAGCCAGACAGTATGGCCGGCTCCTCCGGGCGCGTCAAGGATTCGGCGAGATCGGGCGCTCGCCAGGATAGTAGTACTCACGCGGCGCGGCGCCGGTAGCCGGGCCCGACCAGATGGCGAACCGTTGCGACGGAAGCCACATCGGCCGGGGAGTGGCGGTTAGACCAGAGACGGCGGGCGGCGAGGATCTGTTGAGCGCCGGCCTCACTCCAGCGTTGCCCGGGTCGTTTGAGCCGTCGCTGGACGACCCCATGATGAGCGCTCTCCACGGCGGCGCTGGCCACGGCGTAGCCCTGGCGCCGGAGTTCCCCGTAGGCCATCCGATGCGCATGCGTCTGCACGTAGCGCCGGAGCTGGGCGACGGCGTGCTGCCCGGCCGGGGTGGCCGGGCGCAGGCGATGGAGCGCCGCGCGGACCACGCCGGCATCGCCGGCCAGGGCCTGGTGCCCCACCTCCCGCGCCCAGGTGCGCGCCCGCGCACTGCCGACCCCCCACACGGCCTGGGCACAGGCATGGAGGTGTTCGCTCAGGTGGTAGAAGTCCAACACCTCCAGGGCTGCGGGCCAGTGCTCCTGAACGAGATTCCAGACCCAGGGGGCCCCGTCGCCTTGGCTGATGGCGTTCGCTCCGTCCGCGGTCACCCCGACGGCGCGCGTTGCGGCATAGGCCAGCTGCCCCAGCCGCTCTGGCCCTCCCAAATGGGCCTCGTAGTGTTTGCGCAAGAGTTCCCGCCGCCCGGCGGAGAGCTCGACGAGCGCGCGCGCATCGAAGACACAGGCCACCTTGGCCTCGCGGAACGTCCCATCTCGCATGCGGAGCATGCTGCCATCGAGCTGGATGTTGTAGGGCCGGGCCGGCGGGGCGGCAACCGACGCCGGTTCCGGCGCAGTGTCGGCCTGCCAGGCCTGGGCCCGCTGGTCCAAGACGCGCTCGACGGCGGATCCCGCCGCCTTGGTATAGCGCTCCAGGGACTTGGGACTGAGCTGGATCCCGGCGACGAGCGCCAGCAATTCGGCCGCCTCCTCGGGCGGCGCCACGCTCCCGCACGTGACGGCGACCTCGTAGAGCGCCGGGGTGACCTGCCGGCTGGTCAGCCCCAAGGCCTCGTCCAGGGGCAACCAGCCCTGGCCACAGGCCGCGCAGTAGTAGTAGGCCCGCCCCAGCGTGACGTCGCGATTCATCAGGTCCCGCAGGGTCCGAGCCCGCGTCTCCACCCAGCGCCGGGTGCCCCCGCACGGGCAGCGGACGGCGGGGCCTTGCCGCCCATCGCCATACGCCTGTAGCAGGCGGACGAAGAGCTCATGCCCGACGGCCAGGCCCAGGTCCCGACACTGGCGCTCCAGCTCTCGCGGGTCGAGCCGCGCCACCGCCGGGGCGCCAGGCCCCTCCAGCTGGCTCGCCAACGCCTGGACAGCCGGCAGAATCTTCTCTACGATGCTCTCGACCTGTGACTGCAGGTCCATAGGAGGCTCCTCCCGTTTGCGGCGTCTTGTTGGGACGAGCCTCCTATGTCTCTTGCCCGCTGCCCAAGAAAAACCGCCCTGACCTGCCTTCCTGGCTACCACTATCCTGGCGAGCGCCCGCGAGATCTGGAAGCAGCCCATGGCGAGCCAGAGGCCCTCGAGCGCCGGCGGCTCAGCGGAGCCGCTCAACACCACGAGTTGGACGACGGGGGCGCCGGCCCTGCTGGCCGGTCATCGGCGCGTGCGGTGGCTCCTGGTGCAGGCGGCGGTGTCGATCCTGCGCGTGCGGCACCCCGGGACCGCGGCGCTCCGCGCGTGGGCCCTCGGCATCGCCGCGCGCCGGGGCCGGTTCATCGGCGTCGTCTTCCGATACCAACCTCGGTAGCGCACCCCACTCCATTGCCTTCATCAATAATTCGCGGTTCGTCTCCGGTTGGTTGGGGCCCGCTGGCTTCCGCTCCCCGGGGCATACGGGACCCAACCTTCCGGCCCGCTCGAGCGGATATACGAGTGAGGAATTGCTCCTCGGCTCAACAGCACAACAGGAGGGCACAGCATGAGAGCGCGACGGCACTGGCTCACGATCGGACTGACCACGGGGGTCATCCTGGCGACCGGCCTCGCCTTCGCCGAGCCGTCCAAGACCCCGGACGAGTGGACCTTTGACGAGACGAAGGCGTTTTCGGCCTCGTCCTCCCAGCCCACCACTGTGCAGGGCGCTCCCTCGGAGGGCGCGCCGGTGGCAGGAGACGCGTCGGTCCGGCGGCCGTCCCCGGCCCGGGCACAGGCCGCTCCGTCCACGGGCGTCACCGGCCGGACGTTCCAGTCGGACTACCCCAGCCTGGGGCGCTGACAGGGCGCGACCGCTCGGTCGCACACTGCCAGTCGGAATTGACCGGAGGCGCGCGGGATGGGATGGCAGATCGGCATCGAGCGCTGGGTCTCGACGGCCCGCTGCTCCCACTGCGGCGCGACGGGGCTTCACGTCGCCCTCCGATGCCAGCTGACTCACAACGCGTGCCTGGGCACGGTGCGGTGCGAAGCCTGCGGCGCCATCTTCGAGGTCAGCACGGGGGCGCACCCTGACGGCCCTCAGCCTGACCTCCACGCATGGCTCCGTGGCCTCCTGGCCACGCCCGCGGACCCGCAGGGGGAGAACGTGGTGAGGCGAAGGTAGGTGGCAGACTGTGGCCCTGGACAAGCAATCCTGCGCCCTCGCCGTGTTTGTCCTGAGCGCGATCCTCGGCGCGGTCGGGCCGAGTCGCGTGGCCGGGGCACCCCCGCCCTCGTGGGCGATTCACGTGCGAGAAGTGGATGATGCGCTGACGCGGGGCGACGCCCAGGCCGCCGTGCGAGCGTGGCGCGACGCGCACGGCGCGGCGTTGGCCAGCGAGGGCTGGGACGGCTTGCTCGAGGTGGGCGACGCCTATCGACGCCTGGGAGAGGTCGCGCGCTCTCGGGAGCCGTTCGAGGCCGGAGCACGCGAGATCTACCTGACGGCCTTCTCCCGCGCCCGCCGGCAGCAGTCCCTCGACGGCGTGCTCCGCGCGGCCGAGGCGTTCGCCGCGCTCGGCGACCGGGCGCTCGTAGAACAGAGTCTCCGCGTCGCTGAAGCACTCGCCGCGGGAGACCCTGAGGCCGAGGCCGACGTGGGCGCCTTCGTCAGGCGGTGGGCCGGCGAGCCGCCCGCACGGGGAGATTGAGGCGTAGGAGCGGCGCCACGTCGCGGCAGCAGCTCGTCGACGCGCAACCCCGGAGGCGCCGGAGGCATGCGCTGGCGGTCGCCCTGGCCGCCGGCGTCGTCGCGACGACGGGCTGTGCGGCCGCGCGGCCCGTCCCCCCGACCGCGCGGCAGTGCAGCGACACGCCGGAAAACGCCGCTCAGACGTTTTTACGGGGTCTCGCGCCGTTCGATGTGAGACTCCTCCGGGCGGTCGTTCCGGAGCAGGTTTCCTTGTTCGGCGTCTTCGGCGACGGGGATGTCGAGCGGGGACGAGCCGCCGTGCGGCAAGTACTCGACCACCCCGAGCTCCGCCGAGGGAACGAGGTCGACAGCAGCTACCGCGTGCTCGAGGTGAAAGACCGGGAGGGGAGAGGGGAGAAGGAAATCGTGGTCGAACGGCGCGACCGGGTGTACCTCACCGGCCAGAACATGCGCGAGGTCGAGCAGGTCTACCGCCGTCCCTTTCTCGTGACATTTGACCTCAGCGGGAACTGCATCCTGACCGTAATCCCGTTGGGAACGGAGTGGGTGCGGGTCGGCTGACCGTCTCCGGCCCGCACGATTCTGCCCAGCGCGCTTCCAGCGCCGCGTCAGGCGACCGGAGCGCGCCTGGGAGCGTGATGAGCTGAAAGTCCTGGCCTAGAACCTCCCGGTCCTCTACCGGCACCAGGCGCTCAGCTGGCGGCTCCGATAGCGCGCCGGACTGGCGCGGACGGCCGACCTCATGCGGGTCAGCCAGACCCTCGCGCCGTCCCGGGTCCCCCGAGATCGCCGAGGCCTCGGTCGTAGAGTCGTGTCAGGAGCTCCAGACTGCCTCGGCGACTCGCCATGGTCCATTCTCCGGGCGGGTTGCGTCTCGCGACAGCCTCGAACGCGCTCGCAGAGGCCTCGTCGGACCTCGCGCCTGATCCCTCGCGGACCTGCTTTCCTCACGAACTTGTCAGACGGGCTTGTTCCCCTTGGTCCCATCGGCCGGTGAGGTGTGCGCAGACTTGGGGCAGATCCCGTCGGTCGCCTCGATCATCTGGTTTGGCCGGAGAGACCCGCGGCATCGTTCTCGGCGACGCCTCGCCGACGGCGTGACCCGCTACCTTCTCCTTGGGGGCCTCGCCCCTATCGTGCTCCTTCCCTCGCTCGTCCTGTACCTCAGGGCCCGTGCAACAATGAAATTGCCAAAACAAGAGGCTCGTTCAGCCAACCGAATGTGGAGACACCGTGTAGTTCCAATCCGGATGGAAGGCGTGCCCCTTCACATGCAGCGCCTTGAGCTC
>Ga0114945_10002264_pt1 | contig 11396 bp, 9 predicted proteins | sample OV2TP3_FD_87194 | JGI IMG/M metagenome (GOLD analysis project Ga0114945, IMG submission 87194) | Hot spring microbial communities from Beatty, Nevada to study Microbial Dark Matter (Phase II) - OV2 TP3 | ecosystem: Environmental > Aquatic > Thermal springs > Hot (42-90C) | place: USA: Beatty... | reverse complement strand
TGTCGAGCGGCCAGCCGTGCAGGCGCTCGACCAGCGGCCGGCCGGCCTCGATCCCCAAGATGTCGGTCTTGTCCACGGTGTGCGTTTCCGTGCACGACAGGCGCACGATCTGCAGCACGTCGCAGTCGCTCGAGAAGCCGTAGAGCGCGCGCACGATCAGCGGCCGGCTCTCGGATGTCCAGGGCCTCGCCTGCGGCGAGAAGTCGTAGAGCAGCCCCACGGTCGCCGCGGCCTGGACGCGATCCTCGACGAGCGGGCTCGAGCGCACCGCGCTCGAGCGGCGCGTGGCGGTGAGCGAGCCGATCAGCTGCCAGTGGCTGGTGAGGCGGTAGCTCGCGTAGAGCCCGAGCTCGCCGTCGACGCCGCCGCCGGGCGCGTACGCCGGGCGAGCCGCAGTCGCCTCGCCCGGGCGCACGCCGTAGTAGTAGTCGTTGAGCTTCGCGTCGCGCAGCGCAGCCGCGGCGTGCGGGCGCAGGGTCAGGCGTCCGCGCGTCCATTCATTCCAGTAGCCGAGCTTGAGCTCCGTGCCCTCCGAGCGGTTGCTCACGTCGCGCGAGAGCTCCGCGTACGGCGTGCCCCAGGCGGTTCGCCAGCGCGCGCTCAGTCCCGCGTCGATGCCCGGCTCGCGAAATTCCATGCCGGCGGCGACGGTCGGCGCGCGGTCCTGCGTGAATCCCTCGAAACGGTGCCGCAGGAATGCGTCGAAGCTCCAGCCGTCGTGGCGCAGCTTGAGCCCGACCCGGCTGCCGTGCAGATAGGCCCGCTCGCCCTCGTAGAAATAAACGAGCAGATGATCGACGCCGCCCGGCGCGCCGCGGTAGGGCGAGCGCCCGAAGCGCGCGGCATAACCGACGCCGAAGCCGCCGGGCGAGATCGCGTCGCCGAGCGGATCGCTGCTCGCCCCGGCCCCCGGCGCGGCGAGGCCGACAAGCAAGGCTAGCGCAAGCGGAAATCGAGCGCGGGGCCCTTCGGCACGATCTGCGTCGGATTGATCTGCTTCATGCTGCGGTAATAGTGCGACTTGATCTCCGCCAGATCGACGGTGCTCGCCACGCGCGCCAGCGCATGGATTGTTCTTGTATAGCGCCATAGTCTCGGGTAATCCACCAGTCTTCGCAGGTTGCATTTGAAGTGGGAGTAATAGACGGCGTCGAAGCGTACCAGCGTCGTGAAGAGCCGCACGTCCGCCTCGGTGAAGCGCGCGCCGCACAGCCAGCGGCGCTTCGCCAGGCGTTTTTCCAGCCAGTCGAGGGTCGCGAACAGCTCCGTGACCGCCTGCTCGTACTTGTCCTGCGCGGTGGCGAAGCCGGCGCGGTACACGCCGTTGTTGACCGTGCGGTACACGCGCTCGTTGACCCGGTCTATTTCTTTTTGCAGCTTCAAAGGGTAAAGATCGTTCAATTCCCGGGTCGCGAAATCATCGAACTCGCGGTTCAGCATGCGGATGATCTCGGAGGACTCGTTGTTGACGATCGCCTGCGTGCGCGTGTCCCAGAGCACCGGCACGCTGACGCGCCCGGTGTAGTCCGGCCTGGCGCGCGCATAGAGCTGGTGCAGGTAGCGGAACTCGCCTTCCGGAAGCTCCCAGCCGTTTTCGGCCATGTACGGGTCGGCGTAGAACACCGGGATGGCCTTCTCGAGCCCCTTCATCGCCCGCACGATGAGGGTGCGGTGCGCCCAGGGGCAGGCCCTGGATACGTAGAGGCGGTAGCGCAGCGCCTCGGCGGGATATTCCGGATCCGAGACGCGGGCGCGAAACGCGCTTTCGGGCCGTATGAAGGCGCCGCCGGTCGAGCGCGTATCGCGTGGAACGTCCCGCCAGAGCCCCCCGACCATCATCCCCATGGCCCGGTATATTAGTTTGGTTCGGCGGGTCGCGGAAAAGCTACAGCCGTAGTTAGCGCTGCCTCTGCGCGCGCCGGGAGGTCAGCGCTGCCACCCCGCGCGGCGGAATTTCCTGCGGCGCCCGGTCGCCACCAGCCGGCGGCCCGCGAACTCGTGCACTTTTTCCCTGATTTCGCGGCGAATGTCCTCCGGAAGCGCCGCGGCGGCGTCCTCGAAGCGCGCAACCGCATCCCGCCATGCGGGCCCATCGTGAAAAAATCCGCGCTGCCTGTCCCAGACCAGCGCCGAATCGCTCGATCCGGCGCCATAACAGAGCTGAAACAGCGTCACTTCGCCGCCGGCCTGCCACACGAACAGGTCGAAATAGTCGTCGTGGAACCAGCGCCGCCGGGCCGGCGGGTCGTCTGCAAGGCCAAGTATTTCTTTGAGCATCATCGTCAACTTTGGACCGATCGGACCGTTAACCGGTTCATTGGAACGGTTACAGGCAACCGACAACTTGTGACAAAAGGGAGCGCACGGGACAAATTCTTGCTCTAAGCTCTTCGGAGGATCAGTATGCAAGATGAGGCGCTAGTCATGAGACCAAACACCGGCAACCCCGGGCGGCATACGGATTTTCTCAAATCGCTCACTGATTTCACCAAAGGCCATCGTGCGGCCCGCTGGAGCGGAACGCTGGCCGCGTTTCTCGAAGGGATCCTGCCGAGCGACCCGCGCGGCATCACGCGCACCAGCCACCAGTACATCTGGGACATGATGCGGGCCGAGGGCTTCGAGGATGCAAACGGCCGCTTCCGCTGTCATCTCTTCGAGGACGAGCTCTACGGCATCGACGACACGATCGAGCGGCTGGTCGACTACTTCAAGGCGGCGAGCGCGGGCTCGGAAGTCGGCAGGCGGCTGCTCCTGCTGCTGGGCCCTCCCTCCGGCGGCAAGTCGAGCATGGTGATCCTGCTCAAGCGCGGCCTCGAGGAATACAGCCACACCGATCCCGGAGCGCTCTACGCCATCCACGGCTGCCCGGTGCACGAGTCCCCGCTGCACCTCGTGCCGCACACGCTGCGCCCGCAGTTCCGCCAGACCTACGACGTCGACATCACCGGCGAGCTCTGCCCGCACTGCGCGAGCCGCCTGGCGCACGACTTCTCCGGCGACTTCATGCAGATGCCGGTGCAGCGCATCTTCATCTCGGAGGCCGCGCGCGCCGGCGTCGGCACCTACGCGCCGCACGATCCGACCACCGCCGACATCGCCGACCTGGTGGGCTCGGTGGACCTCTCCAAGGTCTCGCAGTACGGCGACGAGGGCGATCCGCGCGCCTGGTCCTGGTCGGGCGCGGTATTCGCGGCGAGCCGCGGGCTGCTCGAGATGATCGAGATCCTGAAGGTCAAGCGCGAGTTCCTGTACCTCCTGCTGACGCTCACGCAGGAGAAGAACGTCAAGGTGTCGCGCTTCCCGCTCATCTACCTCGACGAGACCATCATCGCGCACACCAACCTCGCCGAGTTCCGCAAGTTCCTGCAGGAGCCGGAGAACGAGGCGCTGCTCGACCGCATGGTGATCGTCCAGGTGCCCTATACCCTGTCGTACAAGGAAGAGGCGCGCATCTACAGGAAGCTCACCTCGTCGACGCAGGCGTTCCGCGAGGTGCACCTCGACCCGCACGCGCTGCACGTCGCGGCGGTGTTCGCGACGCTCACGCGCCTGCCGGAGGGCGACGACAAGGAAGCCGAGAACGTGAAGAAGGTGCGCCTGTACGCCGGCGAGGACGTCGAGGGCGTGGCGCCCTCCGAGGTGGAGAAGATCCGCGCGCGCAACCCGGAGGAAGGCCTCTCGGGCGTGTCGCCGCGCTTCGTCATCAACGCGCTCTCCAACGCGATCATCCAGTCGCAGGCGAGGAGCCTCACCACGATGGACGTGCTGCTCGCCATCAAGGACGCGATCGAGTCCGACGTGCGCATCGACGGCAAGAAGAAGCGCAAATGGGTGGACTTCCTGGTCGCCGTGAGGAAGGACTTCTACAACCGCTGGGTGAAGGAGGACGTGCACAAGGCGCTGTTCGTGTCCTTCGAGCAGGAGGCGCAGCAGCTTCTCGACAAGTACCTCGACGAGGTCGAGGCGACGCTCGACAACCGCACCCTGCGCGACCCCATCACCAGCGAGGAGCGCAAGGCCGACGAGCGCTTCCTGCGCTCGGTGGAGGAGAAGATCCGCATCTCGGAGTCCGGCAAGCTCTCCTTCCGTCAGGAGGTGGTCAGGAAGGCGATGGGCGCCTACAAGCGCGGCGAGAAGTTCACGCTCGACAGCCACGCGCCGCTGCACGACGCGGTCGAGCAGTACCTCTTCGAGCAGCGCCGCGACGTGCTGCGGCTGGTCAGCTCGAGCGCCCGGCCGGACGACGAGACGCGGCAGAAGATTTCCGTGGTCGAGAAGCGGCTCGTCGACGAGTACGGCTACGACGCCCACAGCGCCAGGGAAGCATTGAACTATGTGACGACGCTTCTGGCTCAGGAGTGATCCGCGCGTCATGATCCGCATTGCGGCCGAGACGCCCTGGTACGAGTTGTTTTCCCGCGGGGCGCGCGACTGGCTGCGCCATAACCAGAAGGTGCGCGAGGCGGTAAAGGAAAGCCTGCCCGATCTGCTGGCCGGCGCCGACCTGATGACCCGGCCGGGGAACCGCACCGTGCTCGTGCCGGTGAAATTCCTCGAGCATGCGCGCCTGCGCCTGCTCGAGCCCGGCGTGCGCCAGGGCGCCGGACAGGGCCGCGGCGAGCCTGGGGACGTGCTGCAGCCAGGCCGCGAGGAAGGGGACAAGGCGGCGCAGTCCGGCGGCACGAAGGACGGCGAGATCCGCTTCGTGGTCGAGCTGCAGGTCGACGAGATCGTCGACTGGCTTTGGGAGGAGCTCAAGCTTCCGGAGCTCAAGCCGCGGCGCTCGGCGACGCTCGACGAGGCCGACTATGTTCGCGAGGGCTGGGACAGGCACGGCGCGCGCGCGCGCCTGGACCGCCGGCGCACCCTGAAGGAGGCGGTAAAGCGCCGCGCAGTCCAGGAAGATCCGGTTGCGTTCACCAACGACGATCTGCGCTTTCGCCAGCTGGTCAAGCGCGCCACGCCGGCGACCAACGCGGCGGTGATCTTCGCGCTCGACGTCTCCGGCAGCATGGACGAGGCGCAGCGGCGCCTGGCGAAGCAGTTCTTCTTCTTCGCACTGCAAGGCGTCCGGCGCCAGTACGCCAAGGTGGAGACCGCGTTCCTCGCGCACGCGGCCCAGGCCTGGGAATTCGAGGAGAGCCAGTTCTTCCAGGCGTCCTCCAGCGGCGGCACCGTGACTTCGAGCGTCGCGCGCCTCGCGCTCGAGGTGGTCGCGTCGCGCTACGACCCGCAGCGCTACAACGTCTATTTCTTCTACGCCTCCGACGGCGAGAACGCCGCCGAGGACCGCGAGGACGCGAAAGCGGCGCTCGCCGAGCTCACCGCGCAGATGAACTATGCCGGCTACGTCGAGACCGGAGGCGTGGCGACTTTCCGTCCGCGCGACACCCAGCTCTCCGAGGTCTTCACCGAGCTGAGGGCCACCGGGCACCCGGTCGGCACCAGCCACCTCGGCTCGCAGCAGGACGTCTGGCGCGCCATCCGCGAGTTCTTCCGCGAGCAGAGCGAGCATGGCTGAGCTCGAGGAGTACGCCGAGGGGCTCGAGTCGCTGGCGCGGCGCCTCGGGCTCGACTACTACCCGGTCGACTTCGAGCTCGCCCCGGCGAGCCTGATGACCGAGATCGCGGTCTACGGGCTGCCGATCCGCATGCCGCACTGGTCCTTCGGCGTGCGCTACATCCACCAGCTGGTGCGCCAGAGCATGGGGCACTCGAAGATCTTCGAGGTGATGTTCCCCGGGGATCCCTGCCGCGCCTTCCTCATGGACGGCAATTCGGTTGCCGAGAATGCGCTGGTGACGGCGCATGTCCTCGGCCACGCCGACTTCGCCAAGAACAACCAGCTGTTCGCGCGCTTTCACGAGATGGCGGGCGGCAACATCGTCGAGAAGGCCGCGGCGCACGCGCACCGCATCCAGCTCGCGATCGAGGCCAACGGGGTCGAGCGGGTCGAGGTGGTGCTCGACGCCGCGCTGGCGCTGGAATCGCACGTCGACGTCGACGGCGAGCTGCATCGCGCCAGGTATCCCGAATTCGTTCCCGAAAGGGAAAAGGAACGGCCCTCCGAGTTCCAGAAGCGCTTCCGCGAGCTGCCGGGCGCCGAAGAGCCGCAGCTGCCGCCGATCGGGCCGCTGCGCGCGCGCATCCCGCCGCACCCGGAGTACGACCTGCTCTGGTTCATCGCGCAGTACGGCCCCGAGCTCGAGCAATGGGAGCGCGACATCTTCCTCGCGGTGCGCGCGGAGTCGCTGTACTTCTACCCGGTGTTCGCCTGCCAGATCATGAACGAGGGCTGGGCCTCGTACTGGCACGCGCGCCTGCTGCGCGAGGCGGAGTTCCTCCCGCAGCCGCTGTACCTCTCGGCGATCAAGGCGCACTCCGAGGTCGTGCGGCCGTTCGCCTCGGGCAACGAGACCGCCCTCGCCATCAACCCGTACCACCTCGGCTTCACCATGTGGGAGCACATCATCGACAAGCACGGCCTCGATTGCGCCTGGCAGGTGCGGCGCGAAGAGGACGACTTCGGCTTCATCCGCAACTGGCTCGACCGCGAGCTCGCCGAGAAGTCGGGCCTGTTCGTGTTCGAGGCGCGCCCGGGGGACGAGATCCGGGTCGCGAGCCGCGACCTCGAGGCGGTGCGCGAGGCGATCCTCGCGCCCAAGTTCAATTTCGGCGCGCCGCGGGTCGCGGTCACCGAGATGAAGACGGACGGCAGCCTGGTCCTCACGCACGATGCCGCGAGCGACGGCCGCGGCCTCGACGCGGGGCGCGCGAAGAAGGTGCTGGAATATGTCCGGCGGGTGTGGCGCCGCCCGGTCAGCATCCAGACCGTGAACGAGCGCGCCGAAGCCGTAGAACTTGCTGCCTAGAGAATGATGACCAGCAGCAGGATGATGATGATCAGCAGCAGCAGGTTCTGGTTGGTCATCTGCCCGCCGGCGGGCAGCGCCTCGAGCCGCCCGGCGAGCTGACGCACCTCGGCGTCGTTCATCGCGTCGACCCGCGCCGCGGCTTCCTCAGGCGCGATCCCCAGCTTCTGCATCTCTGCGGCGACCTGCGGACGCGCAATGATCGCCTTGACTCGCTCGCGCTCGCCTTGCGCCTGCGCTTCGTCGGTACCGATCACCCCGGCATGGGCATTGGGAAGGACCAGCGCCAGCGCGAAACCGAACAGCAGCGCGGCCATGATCTCGATCAGGATTCCGCGGACACGATTCGTCATGAAGGCTCCTGGGAGGGAAGGACTTTCAAATATAGCGGCGCAACTCCGGCCTGTAAGTCGCCTTGCGGCTACGTTCAGTCGTCAACCGACTACAACTCGTCCAGCGGATACACGGGTCGGCGCACGCGCTTGAACTGCAGCTGCGAGTAGTCCGACGTGCACACGCCGCTGCCCGCGCACTCGACGACCGCCCTGGCGATGCCGCCGAGGCCGGCGCGCCAGTGCACCCGGCTCTTCAGCATCAGGTAGCGCTTGGCCGCCGGGTCGATGCCGACGGCGCGGAACGCGGCGATATCATAAGGCTCGACCTGGCGCGACACCAGCACGATCTGCGCCCGGCCGGTATCCAGCACGGCGGTCGCACCCATGTCCATCAGCTCGCCGCGGCCCATCGGGCCTTCATTGCGATACAGCCCATCGACGATGCGCGTCACCGTCCCGCTCACCGGGCGCGGCTCCCCCTTCAGGCCAAGGGCCGGCATGTCCACCTTGCCGCCGATGGGGAGGGTGACGCGGGCCCCGGCGCCGGCCTCCTTGAGCCTTGCCACCGCCTGCGGATCGCACACCGCGAACGCGGCGACGCCGTCGAGCCCGGCCTCCAGGATCGCGCCGAGCACCGTCATCGTGTCCATGGTGCCGCCCGAGGCGCAGTTGTCGTAGTGGTCGAGCAGGAGGACCGGTTGGACGTTTAAATCAAGAGCCTTTCTCAATGAAAGCGACAAAGGCTCAGGCCTGTAGACAAAAGACTCGCGCCGCTCCCAGGCCATCTCGAGCAGCTCGTCGCAATAGCGCCGTGCAAGCTGCTCGTCGCCGTCGGCCACCACCACCGCCGAGGCCCCCGCGTAAGGGATGTCGGCATGGGGAAAGCCGACGAAGAAAGTCGCGCTGAGCGCGCCGTTCTTCTCCATCTCCTGCGCGCGCGCCTGAATGTCCCGGTTGGGCGCATCCAGGCTCGACTGGCGCATGACGTGCGGCAGCATGGGCTTGTGGCCGAAGGCCAGGACGGGTTTTGATTTTTTATTCAAAACATCCAGTATCGGCTTCGCTGCGCGCAATCCCGTCTCGTACATGTCGACGTGCGGGTACGTCTGGTAGCCCGCCAGCGCGGTCACCGCGCGCGCCGTCGCCGGGAATAGGTTCGCATGCATGTCGTGGGCGACGCCGAGCGGCACCCTGGGCGCGACGCGCCGGATGCGCGCGACGAGCTCGCCCTCGCCGTCGTCGAAGCGCTCGGTCACCATCGCGCCGTGCAGGTCGAGCAGCACGGCGTCACAGCCCTTCGCCACGGCATCGACGATGCGTGCGGCGATGTATTCGTAGGCCTCCTGCGAGACGCGGCCGCTCGGCCAGGCCTGCGCGGCGACGGGCAGGACGATCTCCGCACCCGCCTTCTCGGCCACGTCGATGAAAGCGCCGAGCGCGGTTCCGGTGCCCTTGAACTCCTCGAGCGCCTCGCGGCCCTCCCACGGCCGGTCGCGCCCGTGGCCGAAACGCGCGAGCGGCGTCGGCACCGGCGAGAAGGTGTTGGTTTCGTGCTTCATCTGGGCGATGACCAGGCGCATCGGCTAAGCTTTCCGGATGAAAGCCTACTTCATCCGCACCGAGGGCGACCACACCGCCCTCGAATTGAGGGAAGCGCCGACGCCCAACCCGGGTCCCGAGCAGTTCCTCGTCAAGGTTCGCGCGGCGAGCCTGAACCGCGGCGAGTTCCTCCGTGGAACGATGAAACCGGCTGCACCCAAGCCGGCGGGCAACGAGGCCGCGGGCGAGGTGGTGGGCAGCGGCGAGCGTGTGATGGGCCGCTGCCCGGGGGGCTTCGCCGAGTACGCGCTCATGGACAGGCGCGATGCGATCCCCGCGCCGCCGTTCCTCTCCTGGGAGGAAGCAGCGGCAGTGCCGATCACCTTCATGGTGGTGCACGACATGCTGGTCGGCCAGGGCAAGCTCCAGCCTGGCGAATGGCTGCTGGTCACCGGTGTCTCCTCCGGCGTCGGCGTCGCGGCGCTGCTCGCAGGCAAGGCGCTCGGCGCCAACGTGATCGGCACCTCGGGTTCGAAGGAAAAACTGGATCGCCTTGAACGCTTGGGGCTGGATGTAGCGATTCAAACCAGGAAGGGCGATTTCCACGACGCCGTCATGAACGCCACCGGCGGCAAAGGCGCGAACCTGGTTGTCAACAACGTCGGCGGCTCCGTTTTCGCGGAATGCGTGCACGCCCTCGCCTTCGAGGGGCGGCTCGCCACCGTGGGCTACCTCGACGGCGTGATGAAGGCCGAGATCGACATCGATGCGCTGCACGCGAAGCGCCTGCGCCTCTTCGGCGTGTCGAACAAGCTGCGCAACGCCGAGCAACGCTCCGCCACCGTGAGCGCCTTCATCCGGGACTTCCTGCCGCTATTCGTCAGCGGCAAGCTGAAGCCGCTCATCGACCGCGTCTACCCTTTCGACAGGCTGCCGGAGGCTGTCGCCTACATGGAATCGAACGCGCACCTCGGCAAGATCGTCATCCACGTCTAAGGGCGCGGTTTCCTTACCTCAGAAGAAACCAACCCGCTGTTGTGGGATCCCCGGCGAAGAAAGACACAAGGCTATCTCCGACCTTGTCGACACCTTGCACGGAAGGATGGGTGCCGTCGTCCGCAAAATCCTCGCAACTCCAAGTCCATCCGTCGCTACGAGGAGTGAGACCGTCCGCCCACAGATAAGGCCCCCAACTCACCCACGGCGCCGATACCGCAGCTTTGCTTGGATCATAATTCAAGTTCGGGTGACCATTGATCTGATCTTGGATCACCCATTTTGCCGAAAAACCGGACACATAGGCGTAGGGTTCGGGGTTGAGCGTCACCGTAGAATACCCCCCATAGATGCGGCTGGCCAGGTAAGCGAGACGCAGGTTGGGAAACCGCCGTTGGGTTATCTGCAGGATGGTCGTCATCTCCGAGGCCAGCGTGCGGGCATAAGCGATATCGTCGCCGCTCGGACCAGCATCCGCCTCCAGCAGCCAGATTACCTGCACTTGCGCGCGCGTCAACCCGGCAGCCGTGATACGCGAATCAACGGTGCTCCAATAGAGCGCAGCAGTTGGCGACGGTGTTGTCGAAATAGCCGCCGCCGTCATGCCCTTGATCCCGCCGTTAATGAGCACCAAGTCCGGATTGAGCGCGGGATGCAATAGCGCCTTTTGGGTAAAACCAGCGAATTCCATTGCTGCGTTTGACATGCCGATTCCAAGCAGGCCGATCTTGCCGGTCGTGCTCGGCTGTCCAGTTGGGTCGCGCGGTATGACCTGTTGCGCCTGTTTCAACCCGCCGAGCTGGTGAGCGAGGGGGATAAGATTACTTCCGTCGGGGTAAAGCCCGCCCCGATTACCTTTGTAAGAACCGAACTGCAGATCGTTTAGGGGGATAAACCCGACCGAAGTACGTGAACAGTCGCTGGCATAGAGGTGCCCCGGACCTGCAAGGGCAAGAGCGCTCCCCAGAACAAGAAGACAATGCCGGATGGGAAAGGCATGTTTCGAGGACGTCATTGGCTTCCTCACGGGCTGCAGGGGGGCTGCCGTTGCTGGTATGACCAGCGGACAAGTTAGCGCAGCCCGATGACAGAGATTCGTGCGCCGCCGCGCGTCGGCGCACTTCGCATGGGAGTTTCAGAGCTCGCCGGAGGTTTATTGTTGTCGGAGTTCGGCGACCTGTTGTCGCGGCTCGGCGACCGATAGCTTCCGTCCCCTTGGTTTCGCTGTTCTTATTGCGCTTTGATGCCCGCCTCTCTCACCACGCGGCCCCAGGTCTGGTGCTCGCGCTCGATGTAGCGCGCGAGCTCCTCGGGGGCACTCGGCGCAGGCTCGAGGCCCTGCTTGTTGAGCAGGTTCTTCACTTCCAGCGTGCCGAGCGCTTTGACGATCTCGCGGTTCAGGCGCGCGATGATCTCCTTCGGCGTCTTCGCCGGTGCCATGTAGGCGTACCAGTTGATCGCCTCGTAGCCGGAATAGCCGACCTCGGCCACGGTGGGAACCTCGGGCATGAACGGATCGCGGCGCGGGCCGGTGGTGGCGAGCGCCTTCGCCTTGCCCGCCCTGACGTGCGGCCCGGCAGCCACCGGCGTGGCGAAATAGGCGTGGATCTGCCCGCCGAGCATCGCCTGCATCGCCGGCCCGCCGCCCTTG
>Ga0114945_10002263_pt1 | contig 11397 bp, 11 predicted proteins | sample OV2TP3_FD_87194 | JGI IMG/M metagenome (GOLD analysis project Ga0114945, IMG submission 87194) | Hot spring microbial communities from Beatty, Nevada to study Microbial Dark Matter (Phase II) - OV2 TP3 | ecosystem: Environmental > Aquatic > Thermal springs > Hot (42-90C) | place: USA: Beatty... | reverse complement strand
CGCCAGCGCGAACGACACGATCCAGAAGCGCACGACGATCTTCGGCTCCGCCCAACCCGAGAGCTCGTAGTGGTGGTGGAGCGGCGCCATACGGAACACCCGCCGGCCCGTGAGCCTGAAGGAGGCGACCTGGATGATCACCGAACCCGCCTCCACGACGTAGAGGCCGCCGATGAGCGGCAGCAGCAGCTCGGCCTTGGTGAGCACCGCGAGCATGCCGATCGCTCCGCCGAGCGCCAGCGACCCGGCGTCGCCCATGAACACCTCGGCCGGGTGGCAGTTGAACCAGAGGAACCCGACCGCCGCGCCGATCAGCGCCGCGCAGAAGACCGTCAGCTCGCCCGCGCCCCGGACGTTCAGGATCTTGAGATAGTCGGCCGCCCGGAAGTTGCCCGTGAGGTACGCGATCACGGCGAAGGCCCCGCCGGCCATGATCACGGGTCCGATCGCCAGCCCGTCGAGCCCGTCGGTCAGGTTGACCGCGTTCGAGGCGCCGACCACGACGAGCATCGCGAACGGGAACCAGAGCAGGCCCAGGTCGATCAGCCAGCCCTTGAAGAAGGGCACCGCGAGCACCGGCGTCCACGTCGCGGGCGGCTGCCAGAACACGATCTGCAGCAGCGCCAGCGTCAGCGCGAGCTGGGCGCCGAACTTCCAGCGCGCCGGGATCCCGCGGCGCAGCCGCACCTTGGTCCAGTCGTCCCACACGCCGATCAGGCCGAAGCCCGTGATCGCGAGGATCGCCACCCAGACGTACCGGTTCCTGAGATTCGCCCACAGCAGCGTCGTCACGAGGATCGCCGTCAGGATGATGACGCCGCCCATCGTGGGCGTGCCGCGCTTGCCGCGATGGCGCTCCGGCGTGTCCTCCCGGATCGTCTCGCCGCCGTGCTGCACTCGCCTGAGCCAGCGGATGAGCGGCGGGCCGACGATCAGCGAGATCACCAGCGCGGTGATCAGGGCCATGAAGGAGCGGAAGGTCAGGTAGCGGAAGACGTTGAAGAGAATGTGCTCCTTGGCGAGCGGGACGAGGAGGTGGTAGAGCATGCGTCGCCCTCATTTCTCGTCCGGACGGGCGCGACCCGACCGCGCCAGCTGCGCCAGGAGCGCGTCGACGACGCGCTCCATCCGCATCCCGCGCGAGCCCTTGACCAGCACGACGTCGCCGGGCGCCAGCCGCTTGAGCAGGTGGGCGACGGTGTCCTCGAAGGTCGTGAGGTGACGGGCCTCGGCGAGACCCGCGTCGCGCGCCGCCTCGACGGCGAGCGCCGCGGCGCGCCCGAGGCCCACGAGCTCGTCGACCGGGAGCGCCGCCACGAGGCGTCCGGCCTCGCGGTGCGCCTGCTCGCTGAGCGGTCCCAGCTCGAGCATGTCCCCGAGCACGACCACGGCGCGGCGTCCGGCACGCCGCGCGCCGAGCGTGTCCAGGGCCGCGCGGAGCGACGCCGGGTTCGCGTTGTACGTGTCGTCGAGGATCCGCACCTCGCCGGCGTCGCGCCACACGCAGCGGCCGGCCACGGGCCGCGCGGCGGCGAGCCCCCGCGCGATGTCGGCGAGCGGCAGGTCGAGGGCGACGCCGGCGCCGGCCGCGGCCAGCGCGTTGGAGACGTTATGGCGGCCGGCGAGCGCCACGGTGACCGGCTCGCGGCCGGCGGCGGTGGCGAGCGTGAAGCTCACGCCGCGCTCGTCCTCCACGACCTCGCCCGCGATGCTCACCGCCGCGCCACGGGCGCGGCCGTACGTGACGACGCGCGCCGTGGTGTCGCGGGCCATGCTCGCGACGCGCGGGTCGTCGGCGTTCAGCACGACCGCGCCGTCGGGCTTCACCGCGCGCACGAGGGCGGCCTTCTCCTCCCGGACGCCGTCGAGATCGCCGAGGAACTCGGTGTGCACCGCCGCTACCGTCGTGACGACGGCGAGCGTCGGCTCGGCGATCGCCGCGAGGGCCGCGATCTCGCCGCGGCGGTTGGTGCCGATTTCGAGCACCACCGCCTGGTGCTCGGGGCCGAGGCGCAACAGCGTCAGCGGCAGCCCCCACTGGTTGTTGAAGCTCCGCTCCGGCTTGAGCACCTCCCAGCGCGTGGCGAGCACGGCCGCCGCCAGCTCCTTGGTCGTCGTCTTGCCGTTCGATCCGGTGACCGCGACGACGGGCACGGAGAAGCGCGCGCGATGCCACGCGGCGAGACGCCCGAGCGCCCGCGTCGTGTCCTCGACGAGGACCAGCGGCACGTTGACGGGGACGTCGTCGGGGAGCGCCTCGACGACGACGCACGACGCGCCGCGACCCGCCGCGTCCGCGAGGAACGCGTGGCCGTCGAGTCGGTGGCCCCGGATCGCGAAGAACGCCTCGCCGACCGTGAGCGTGCGGGAATCGATCGACACCCCCGTCACGGGGACGCCGAGGTCGCCCGCCACCAGGGCCCCCTGGGTGGCGCGCACGATGTCCTGGACGGCGAAGAGCGGCATCCGCCTGCCTATGGCGCGCGCTCCGCGAGCAGCCGCCGCGCCACGTCGCGGTCGTCGAACGGGAGCACCTCGGCGCCGACGATCTGACAGGTCTCGTGCCCTTTGCCCGCGATGACCAGGGTGTCGCCGGCCCGCGCCCAGTCGAGCGCCAGCCGAATCGCCGTGGCGCGGTCGGGCTCGGCAACCCAGCGGTCGGCGGCGCCGCCGGCGCGACGCACGCCCGCGAGGATCTCGTCGACGATGGTCCCCGGCCGCTCGGAGCGCGGGTTGTCGGAGGTCACCCACAGCCGGTCGGCGAGGCGGGCGGCGATCGCGCCCATCAGCGGGCGCTTGCCGCGGTCGCGGTCGCCGCCGCAGCCGAAGACCACGCCGAGCCGCCCGGCGGTGAGCTTCCGCGCGGTGGTCAGCACGCGCTCGAGCGCGTCGGGCGTGTGCGCGTAGTCGACGACGACGAGGAACGGCTGGCCGGCGCGGACCTGCTCGAAGCGGCCGGGCACGGCCGCGACGCCGCGCAGCGCCTCGGCGATGGGCGGCGGCTCGAGCCCGAGGGCCAGCCCCACGCCGATCGCGGCCAGGAGGTTCATCACGTTGTGCTCGCCGATGAGCGGCGAGGAGACCTCCAGGCGCCCGCGTGGTGTGGCGACGGTCATGCGGATCCCGTCCAGCGCCGACGTGAAGGCCTCGGCGCGCACGCGCGCGCCGGCCCCGAGCCCGAAGGCGAGCGTCTCGACCTCGAGGCCCGCGACCATCGCGGCGCTCGACGGGTCGTCCGCGTTCACGATCGCCAGGCGTCCCCGCTTCATCGAGCCCGCGAGCAGCTCGAACAGCCGCCGCTTGGCGCTCCGGTAGGCGTCGAGCGTGCCGTGGAAGTCGAGGTGGTCCTGCGTGAGATTCGTGAACACGGCGACGTCGAACTCGAGGCCGTCGACGCGGTGGAGCGCCAGGGCGTGCGACGACACCTCCATCGCCACGCCGCGCACGCCCCGCGTGCGCATCTCCGCGAGCATCGCCTGCAGCTCGAGCGCCTCCGGCGTCGTCTGTCCCGCGGGCCGGACCTCCCCTCCCACGACGTACTGGACCGTTCCGATCACGCCGGTCGCCAGCCCCGCCGCGCGCAGCAGGGCCTCGCACAGGTACGAGGTCGTCGTCTTGCCGTTCGTCCCGGTGATGCCGACGAGCGTGAGCGCGCGCGACGGGTGGCCGTACCAGGCCCCCGCCAGGCGCGCGACCGCCTGCCGCGCCGACGGGACCAGCACCTGCGCGACGTCGACGTCCGGCACGACGGCGCCCTCGGTGACGACGAGGCGCGCGCCCGCGCGGACCGCGTCCGGGACGAAGCGCCGCGCGTCCTGACGGAAGCCCGGCACCGCGACGAAGCAGTCGCCCGGCCGGACGCGCCGCGAGTCGGCGGTCACGCCCGTCACGAACCGCGGCGGCACGCCGACGACGCGCTTGTCGGGCAGCGCTTCGAGCAGCAGGCTCACCGAACGACCCCCGGCGTCCATGTCATCGGTGCGCGAGCACCAGGCGCGCGACGACGTCGCGCGCCACCGGTTCCCCGGGCACGGGCGACTGCTGCGCCACGCGGCCCTGCCCGTCGATGTCCACGCGGACCCCGAGCGGCGCGAGCGCCGCGAGGGCCTCACGGAGGGTCCGACCGCGGAGGTCGGGCATCGCGGCGGCGCCGCCCTCGGCCGCCTCCACCGCGGTGCTCACCAGCCGCACGCGTGGTGCGGGCGCATGGTCGGGCGCGCCCGTCACGATCTGCAGCGGCGCCGTGTCGCCGGGCGGCACCTCGAGGTGGCGCAGGACCTCGCCGCCGATCGCGGCGAAGATCGGCGCGGCCGCCTCGCTGCCCCACTTCTCGGTCCTCGGCTCGTCGAGGAGCACCAGCATCACGAACCGTGGATCGTCGGCGGGGGCGAACCCCACGAACGAGAGCACCCCGGGCGCGCGCGAATAGCGCCGGGTGGCCGGGTCGAGCTTCTGCGCCGTCCCGGTCTTGCCCGCGACCTCGTACCCGGGAATCGCCGCGTGGCGGCCGGTGCCGGCCGCGACGACGCGCGTGAGCAGGCGCGTGAGCGTCCGCGCGGTCTCCGGGGCGATCACCTGCCGCAGCGCGCGGGCCTCGAAGCGCCGCGTCTCCCGGCCGGCGGCGTCGAACGTCGCCCGGACGAGCCGGGGCTGCATCAGCGTGCCGCCGTTGGCGACGGCGCCGACGGCGGCGACGAGCTGCAACGCGGTCACCGAGACCTCCTGCCCGATGGACATGGTCGGCAAGGACAGCACGGACCAGCGCTGCGGCTCGCGCAGGAGCCCCCGGCTCTCGCCCGCCAGCCCCACGCCGGTCAGGGCCCCGAAGCCGAAGGCGCTCATGTAGCGGTAGTAGCGCTCCCGGCCGAGCGCCAGCCCTACCTTGATCGAACCCACGTTCGACGAGTTCTGCAACACTTCGCTGAACGTGAGCCAGCCGTACTTCTTCCAGTCGTGGATCGTGGTCCTGGCGATCGTGATCGCCCCGTTCTCGCCGTAGATCCGCGCGTCCGGAGCGACCACGCCCTCCTCGAGCGCCGCCGCCGCGAGGATCACCTTGAAGGTCGAGCCCGGCTCGAAGGGGTCGGTCACGACCCGGTTGCGCCAGACATCGCGCGAGGGCACGTCGAGGAAGCGGTTGGGGTTGAACGTCGGGCGGATCGCGCTCGCCAGCACGTCGCCGGTCCTGGGGTCCAGCACGACCGCCATCGCGGCCCTGGCCTGCGTGCGGCGGTAGGCGGCATCGAGCTCCCGCTCGGCGAGGTACTGGATCGTGCGGTCGAGCGTGAGCATGACCCCCTGACCCGGCGCCGGGGTCTGGAGCACGGCCTCGGTCACGACCTCGCGCCCGAGCGCGTCGCGGCCGACAATCGCCTTGCCCGGCGTGCCGGCCAGCGCCTCGTCGAACGCGCGCTCGACGCCCTCCAGGCCGCCGTCCACGCCGTCGAAGCCGACGACGTGCGCGGCGAGCTCGCGGTTCGGATACAGCCGCAGCGGCTCGGCGAGGAAGCCGAGCCCGGGCTCGCGGAGCGCCCGGACCTCGGCGGCCACGGCGGGCGGCAGGCGGCGCTTGAGCCACACGAAGCTCCGGCCCGCCGTGAGCGTCGCGTGGAGATCGGTCTCCGGCAGCCCGAGGATCGGCGCCAGCCGCGCGGCCACGCGCACGGGGTCACCCACGGCCCGCGGCTGCGCGAAGAGCGACTCGGCGGGCGACGACGTGGCGAGGGGCGCGCCGTTCCTGTCGACGATCGGGCCGCGCTGGGCGTGGAGCACGACCGTGCGCGCGTACTGGCGCTCGGCGAGCGTCGCGAGGTCGGCGTGCCGGACGATCTGGAGCCATGCCAGGCGCGCGGTCACACCCGCGAACGCGAGCGCCAGAACGGCCGCGAGGAGCAGGACGCGATACCGGAGCGCGTCGGCCGAGGGTCGCGGCGCCCCGCGGTGGGTCAAGGCGTGGGCGTCCTCGTCGTCGAGGCGACGCGGTTGCGGGAGGCCGCGGCCAGGCCGGTGGAGCCGGCGACGTACTCGCGGGCCAGACGCACCTGGTCGCGGGCGGGCACGGTGAGGCCCAGCCGCCGCGCCCGCAGCTCCACCCGCCCGGGCGAGCCGAGCGTCGCGACCTCGACCTCGAGCTGGCGCAGCACCGTCTCGACGCGCGCGCGCTCCGCCCGGAGCGCGTCACGCTGGTAGGCGAGGTGGACCTGCTGTACGCGCAGCCCGACGACGCCGAGCGCCAGTCCGACGAGGACCGCGGACAGGGCGAGCGCGGCGGCCAGCGAGCGCCGCACGCGCGGATCTGCTTCCCGAGTGAGCCGCTGAGTCTTCGTCGTCACGGCAGCCGCTCCAGCACGCGGAGCTTCGCGCTCCTGGCGCGGGGGTTCGCCCGCACCTCGTCGTCGCTCGGCGTCAGCGGCGACGGCTCGAGCGCGGCGAACTCCGCGCGCGCGAGCGTCCGGAACGTCTGCTTCACGATGCGGTCTTCGCCCGAGTGAAACGCGATGACGCCGAGCCTGCCGCCCGGGGCGAGAAGCTCCGGCGCGTCGGCGAGCGCCTGGCGCAGCGCGCCGGGCTCGTCATTCACAGCCATGCGGAGCGCCTGAAAGGTGCGCGTGGCGACGTGCGTGCGCGCGGGCCAGGCCGCGCGCGGCACGGCGCGCCGGACCGCGGCGACGAGGTCGCCGACCCTCCGGAGCGGGCGGCGGCGGACGATCTCCCGGGCGATCCGCCGCGCGTGGCGCTCGTCGCCGTGCTCGGCCAGCAGCCGCGCCAGCCCGGCCTCGGGCGTCCGGTTCACCACGTCCGCGGCGGTCGCCGGCGCCTCCGGGTCGAGCCGCATGTCGAGCGGCTCGTCCTCCCGCTGGAAGGAGAAGCCGCGGCGCGACTCCTCGAGCTGGTAGGAGGACACGCCGAGGTCGAGCAGCACCGCGCGGAGCGGGTGGGCGCCGTGGGCCCGCGCGACCTCGCCGAGACGGCGAAAGGAGGCGCGCTCCAGACGGGCGCGGTCGCCGAAGCGGGCCAGGCGCGCGCCCGCGCGCGCCAGCGCCCCGGGGTCGACGTCGAGGCCGAGCAGACGAACGTCGGGCCCGCTCGCCTCGAGGATCGCCTCCGCGTGTCCGCCCATCCCCACCGTCCCGTCGATCACCCATCCGGCGCCCCGCGGTCGCAGCAGAAACGCGACCTCGTCGACGAGGACGGGCAGGTGAACCGCTAGACTCCGTACTCCGCCGACAGCTTCTCGAACAGCGCCGGCAGCGAGTCGCCCTGCGTCCGCTCGTACTCCTCGAAGCGCGCGCGGTCCCACACCTCGAACCGCTTGAGCCCGCCGCCGACCAGCGTGACGTCCTTCTCGAGTCCCGCCGCCTTGCGCGTGTCGGGGGGGAGCAGGACCCGTCCCGCGCCGTCGAGCGCGACGTCCTTCGCGCGCGACATGAACAGCCGCGAGAGGTGCCGCACCTCGGGCCGCAGCATCGGCTGGGCGTTGAGTTTTTCCTCCACCCGCTGCCACTCCTCCAGTGGGTGCACCTCGAGGCAGTGCTCGTTGGGGACGACGATCAGCTGGTCGCCGTACGACGCCAGCGCGTCCCGGAACTTGGCCGGGATGCTCAGCCGCCCTTTCGGGTCGATCGTGTGCTGATACCGTCCCCTGAACATGTCGTTGTATGGGGACGGAGTTCCACTTCATCCCACTCCGTCCCACTTAGTCGCCGAATTTAGCCGTGCCAAGGGGTCATGTCAAGCAAAAACATAAGTATTTTTAAGGAATTTCGAGTAGTGGGCTTCCCGGGCGACTGGTGGTGGCGGAATCGGTTCCGTCCCACCCCAGATGGTGTTCTAGCGGGGCTGGTAGTACCGCAAGGCTTCGGGGATCCAGCTCTCGATCTGTCGGATCCGGGTCGCCGGGGCCGGGTGCGTCGAGAGGATCTCCGGGGGCTGGCCGCCGCGGGAGGCGGCAGCCATCCGGACCCAGAGATCCCGCGCCGCGCTCGGGTGGTAGCCGGCCCGGGCCATGTAGATCAGCCCGAGGTGATCGGCCTCGGACTCCTGGCCCCGGCTCCACGGCAGCAGCAGGCCGACGGTGGCGCCCGCCCCGAGCGCCGCGGTCACGGCCTGGACCGTCCCGGGATCGCGCTTGGCCAGCGCGACCTGGGTCGCCGCGAGCCCCGTCTGCACGAGCAGGGTCTGGCTGATCCGCTCGCCGCCGTGGCGCGCGACGGCGTGGGCGACCTCGTGGCCGAGGACGGCGGCGAGTCCGGGGTCGTCCCGCGTGATCGGCAGGATGCCCGTGTACACGGCGACTTTGCCGCCCGGCAGGCAGAAGGCGTTGGCCTGCTTGTCCTCGAGGACCTTGAACTCCCACTGGTAGTCCGCGCGACCGGTCGCTGCGGCGATGCGGCGGCCAACCCGCGAGACCTGGTCGTTGAGCCGCGGGTCGCTCGAGACCCTCGACTTCCGGAGGATGTCCTGGTAGGAGTCGAGCCCCATCTGCAGCTCGGCCCCCTCCGGCAGGAGCAGGACCTGCGAGCGGCCGGTGATCGGCACGGTCTGGCACGCAATCAGCGTCAGGAGCACCGCGAGGACGGCCGCGCGCGCGGGACGCATGAGGCGATTGTACCCGCCGGAGGTCGGCGGTGCCCGGAGCGGGAGCTCTTGCGACGATGCACCAGCGCGTCACCGCTCTGCGGTGACACGGTGGGGGGGTGTCGGGGGGAGCGGCGCTCGCTCTTGATCGGCGAATGGGGCTACGCCCCCCTCGCACTCCCCCGGCCGACGATCAACGGTTCCGGATGTGGACGACGGTGGCGACGGAGGCCCCCGCGTCGCGGCCGGCGAGGGAGCGGGCGTGGTCGGCACGCGTGGAAAGCCAGATGGCCACGGCGCGCACCTCGGCGGGTATCGTCGTCGCGGCGCCGGCCCCGTCGAAGTACACGAGCGCGAACGCGGCGACGCCGTTGATGACCGGCTGGGCGCCGCCGCCGGCGTCGCGGCGAAGGATGCTCCCTCTGAGCCGCCAGGTGATCCGCTCCCGCGTGGGCCCGATCACGCCGTCACCGTTGAGGTCCGCCTGGAGCACGAGCCGCTGGGCCTCGGCAACCGTGACCGCGGGGACGGCACCGCGGCCCGCGCCCCGGATGTCCGAGGCCAGGCGCTCGAGCGCGAGCCGCGCGCTCTGCTGCGCCTCCACCCGCGCGGCGCCGTAGGCCCAGGCCTGCTGGCCCTGCTCGAGGACCGTGAGCGCGCCCGCGAGCGTGAGGGCGAGCACGGCGACGACGACGAGCACTTCGCTGAGGGTCATGCGCGCGAGCGTGACGACCCCGGCCGCGCGCGTCAATGTCCAATCTCTTGGACGTCACAGGTGGGACACGTTGCACTCGAGCGCCGGCTTGATTAACTTCCTTGTCGCAGGAGCCCATGGTCGCTGATTCAGCGAGGACGGAATGGCCGCTGCTAAGCTGAAACGCAAGCAAACTCGCGATTCGTTCCGCGCACTGTCAAACAAGTGGCTCGAGGACGCGGGGACGTTGCTCGAAGCTGGCCGATACGATGCAGCGTATTATGTCGCGGGTTATGCGGTCGAGTGTGCCTTAAAGGCTTGCATCGCAGCAACCGCCAACCGATTCGACTTTCCCGACAAGGATACGGTCAACCAAAGTTACACCCATGGCCTCGAACAACTGCTGGGAGTCGCAGGGCTCCTCGAATCGCTTCGGATCGCATGGAACGACGACGAGGCGCTTGCTCGCTACTGGCCGCTCGTGAACCAATGGGACGAGGAATCGCGGTACGATGCTGGCATGTCAGCGCAAGAGGCGCGTGACTTCTATCAAGCGATCACGGATCCTGATCACGGAATCCTCCAATGGATAAGACATCACTGGTAGACAAGAAGACAGAAGCCGGGCGAAAACTGGTCGAGGCTCTGGATGAGGCCACGTTTCCGGTTCGAGCGGCGCTCTGGTACTACGTTCCCGAACCCGCCAATTGGCGTCTGGTCATTGCCTCCGCACTCGTGCGCGAGGAGGGGCCGAACGAGGCGTACAGGCGCCTACAGTCGGTGCTGATGCGGCACCCGGAGGTGAGTGTCGAACTCAACGATGTCTGGTTCGTGAAGGACACGGACCCCTTCGTCGAACTCATCGCCAAGGCGGTGCGGACTCCTCCCGACGCCATCAAGGAGATCCGGTTCAGCCGGAATTCCGTCGACGGTGTCTTTATCGACGACGCCCTTATCTATCGCAGCTCGTAGCACGAGCAGCGCGGCATCCGCGCATGGGGCGGGGCGAGCCAGCCCGCGCGGCGCCTCGTTGCAGAGGGCGGGCGTCACTCCATGATCGGCTTCGGGGGGGTCTGCGACCAGTCGTAGAAGCCGCGGCCCGACTTGCGCCCGAGATCGCCGCGCTTGACGCGCTTTTCCAGCTCCCCGGAGGGGCGATCCTTGGGGTCCTTGGTCGTCTCGTAGGTCTCGAGCCGCGCGTTGTAGCCGATGTCGAGCCCGGAGAAGTCCGAGAGCTTGAACGGCCCCATGGGGTGGTTCAGGCCCAGCTCCACGGCCTTGTCGATGTCGGCGAAAGTCGCCACGCCCTCCTCGAGCAGGTAGTACGCCTCGCGGGCCTGGGCGCGCAGGATGCGGTTGACGAGGAACCCGGGCAGCTCCTTGCGCAAGATGACCGGCTCCCGGCCGATCTTCCGCGTGAGCCCGGCGACGAGCTGGACGGTCTCCTCGCTCGTGTCCCTGCCCTTCACCACCTCGACGAGGCGCATGACCAGCGGCGGGAAGAACCAGTGCATGTTGGCGCACTGGGCCGGGCGCTTCGTCGCGTCGGCGATCTGGCTGATCATGAGCGTGGAGGAATTCGTCAGGAGGATCGCGTGGGGCGGGCAGTGCGCGTCCAGCGCCGCGAAGCACTGGCGCTTGGGCTCGAGGCGCTCGATGATCGCCTCGATCACGAGGTCGGCCGTGCGCGCGGCCTTCGCCAGGTCGGGCTCGAGCGTCACGCGCGCGAGCGCGGCCTCCATCTGCTCCTTCGGCAGCTGCCCCTTGGCGACGCGCCGCTCGAGCTGCGCGCGGTTGCCGGCCATCGCCTTGCCGAGGATCTCCGTGGACAGGTCGTTGAGCGTGACGGCGTAGTCGTGGAGCGCCGCCTGCATGGCGATCTGGCTCCCCATCGAGCCGGCGCCGACCACGAGGATCCGCTTGACGTCGTCGAGTTTCATGGAGGGCTCCTAATCGAGGGGTGGGCGGTGCTGGATCCAGGGGCGGGCGCGCTCGAACGCCGCGGCGGCGCGGAGCACGGTGGTGTCCGCGAAGCGCCGGCCGACGATCTGGAGCCCGACGGGCAGGCCGTCCTTCGTGAAGCCGGCGGGCACGGAGACGGCGGGCTGGCCCGTGAGGTTGAACGG
>Ga0114945_10002262_pt1 | contig 11398 bp, 8 predicted proteins | sample OV2TP3_FD_87194 | JGI IMG/M metagenome (GOLD analysis project Ga0114945, IMG submission 87194) | Hot spring microbial communities from Beatty, Nevada to study Microbial Dark Matter (Phase II) - OV2 TP3 | ecosystem: Environmental > Aquatic > Thermal springs > Hot (42-90C) | place: USA: Beatty... | reverse complement strand
TTCGGAATCCCAATGGGGCCAGTCTGAGGCGTAGTAGAGGACCTGCGGGCTCAGGATCTGCGCCGTGGCGCCAATGAGAGGCTCATAATCCTCGGCATGCAGGTAAACCCGTCCGCTCCTCAGGTAATCGCTGGGTTTTTTCTTGCAAAGCGGCGCCTCCGCCGTTGCGCGCTTTTCCCATTCCTCGTCCATTCTTCCCATCCAGTATGGGACCCAACTGCAGCCCGCTTCCATAAAGGCAATTCTCAGCTTGGGAAAGCGCTCCATGACGCCGCGGAAGATCATGCTCGTCATCTGCATCATCTGCGCAAAGGCGTGCGATAGAGTATGGACCTCGATAAACTGATCGAAGAGGTCGGCTGCAAAGTAGTGGGGACCGCGTACCGTGGCATGCACCCCCACCATGCAGTCTAGCTTCTCGGCTTCTTCATAAATGGGCCAGTAATCCTCATCGCCCAACGGCTTTCTCAGGCCCACGGCAGGAAGCATGATCCCGACAAGGCCCAATTCTTTGATGGCCCGCCGCGCCTCCTTGACTCCCTCGGGAACATCCTGAAGCGGAACCAGCGCCACTCCTTTTAGGCGCGGGTTTACCTTCTGAAACCTCTCTGCGACAAAGTTGTTGTACGCCTTGGCCAGGGCCACCGCGACGTCCGGTTCGCGCACCCAGCCGAAACTCAACCCGGCTGTGGGGAAAAGCACGGCGGTCGAGAGTCCTCCAGAATCCATCGCGTCCAGCCAACTCTTGGCGTCTTTCGCCCTGGCCCCCAGGGTACCGCCCAGCGACCGGTCCCACTGGTCCGACGGATATATCGCGCTCCGATTACGGTACGGTGCTTCCATGTACTCCCTCAGTTGCCCCTCCGTTTCCGTAATGTGCCCGTCGGCGTCGATGACTTCTATATCACTTTTCATGGCTGCCTCCCTTGGCGCATAGTTTTTATTCGTTGCGGTTTTGCGCACTTGTGGCCTTGACTTCTCTCCGGCGGGCGTGAAGCACGGGCTCGGTATAGCCGTTGGCTGCCGCCTTCCCTTTGAAGACCAGATCCAGCGCCGCTTGAAAGGCGATGCTTCGGCTGAAATCCGGCGCCATGTTTCGGTAGTTTGGATCGCCTGCGTTTTGTTTGTCAACTATCCCGGCCATTCGCTGGAACGTCTCGATGACTTGCTCCTTGGTCACGACCCCGTGATGCAGCCAGTTCGCGATGTGCTGGCTCGATATGCGCAAGGTCGCCCGGTCTTCCATCAAGGCGACATCCTGGATATTGGGCACCTTGGAGCAGCCGATTCCCTGGTCAACCCAGCGAACGACGTATCCGAGTATACCTTGCGCATTGTTGTCCAGCTCGCGCCGAACCTCCTCCGGCTGCAATTTCCCGTCTAACAGAGGCGGCGTCAGGATATCATCCAGACTTGCGCGGCCTCTCTCGCCTAGCTCCGCCTGCCTCTTGGCGACGTTGACATAGTGATAGTGCGTGGCGTGAAGCGTAGCCGCCGTCGGTGATGGCACCCAGGCGGTATTCGCGCCGGCTTGCGGATGGGCGATTTTCGTCCTGACCATCTCTCGCATCTCGTCCGGCATCGTCCACATCCCTTTGCCGATCTGGGCTTTCCCCGGAAGTCCGGTCTCAATGCCGATGTCCACGTTCCAGTCTTCGTAAGCCTTGATCCACGGCTGGCGTTTGATCTCTTCCTTCGGGAGCATGGGACCCAGCTCCATACTGGTGTGGATTTCGTCGCCGGTCCGATCCAAGAAACCGGTGTTGATAAAAACCACTCGTTCCTTTGCCGCTCGGATGCATTCCTTCAGGTTGACGGTGGTGCGGCGCTCTTCATCCATGATCCCGATTTTTAAGATATTCCGCTTCAAGCCAAGGGCGTCTTCCACCCGTTCGAACAACTCGACCGTGGCCGCCACTTCCTCCGGCCCATGGAGTTTGGGCTTGACGATGTAGATGCTCCCGGTTTTGCTGTTGGTGTATTTCCCGTTTCTCTTGAGATCGTGGATGGCGGCCAACACCGTGACCATGGCGTCGAGGAAGCCCTCCGGAATTTCTCGGCCGTCCGCCGCAGTCACGGCGTCCGTGTACATGTGGATCCCCACATTGCGCACCAAAAGCAGACTTCTCCCCGGCAGGGTGAGCCGCCCTCCTGTTGGCGTGATGAACGTCTTGTCCGGGTTCAGCTTTCGGGTCATGGGTCGGCCGTTTTTTTCGAAGGTCGCTTCGAGCGTCCCTTTCATGATGCCGCACCAATGACGATAGACCGTGACCTTGTCGGCGGCATCGACGGCCGCGACGGCATCCTCGCAGTCCTCAATGGTCGTGATGGCCGCCTCCAGCAAGACATCTTTCACGCCCGCGGGGTGTGCCCTGCCGATAGGATGGCTTCGATCGATTTGAATCTCGATGTGTGAATTGTTATTTTTCAGCAACACGCTACACAATTCGCCCGATTTTTCCTGATAGCCGGCAAATTTTCCGCCATCCGTCAAGCTCGCCCGGCTGCCATCCTTGAGTGTCACGCCCAGCTGTTTTTTACCGCCGACATCCGTGAGGAAGAACCGGGTGATATCGGAAAAACTTCCCCGCTCGAGACCGATGACCTGGTCCAAAAACTCCTCCGTTCGAGCGATCACCTTTGCGCCGCGGCTAGGATTGTAGGCCTGTCCTTTCTCTGCGCCGTCTTCCTCCGGAATCACGTTTGTGCCGTACAGCGCATCGTAAAGGCTTCCCCAGCGCGCATTCGCGGCATTCAACGCGTAACGGGCATTGTCCAGGGGCACCACCAATTGTGCACCGGCGATCTCCGTGATTTCGGGATCCACATCGGCCGTGGTCACCTGAAAATCCCCGCCTTCAGGGACGAGGTAATCTATCCCTTTGAGAAATGTCCTGTATTCTTCCTTGTTGAAAGGCTGACCTTTTCTTGCCAAATTCCATTGGTCGATCTGCTTTTGCAAGAGTTCCCGCTTTTCCAGAAGCGCGCGGTTCTTCGGGTCCAGATCTCTCACGATCTCACCGAGCGATCTCCAAAAGCCATCGGCATCGACACCCGTGCCGGGCGCGATCTCGTCTCGGACCAGACGATACAGACTCTCCTCGACCTTAAGTCCGCCGATAAAAATTGTATTTGCCATGGTGATCTTTCCTTAAGATCCGAGGGGCCTCAATTGTTTTCCCTGCCGAATGTGCAGCGTGCGTTAGTCCCGGGCGCGCGGACCGACCCTATCACCCTGAACGGACACCTGTCAACTTAGTGAAGGCTTGGCCTGAGCTAAATCTCTGGCTCAGGATGGATCAAGGGGGCCTGCTTCAGCCGAACTGTCCGAGCCGCTCGATGACGTCAACGCAACGGTTGGAGTAGCCCCACTCGTTGTCGTACCACGAGACCACGCGCGCGTATCCGTCACCCTTGGACTGAGTGACCAGGGAATCAAAGATCGACGAGTGCGGGTTACCAATGATGTCGCTCGAGACCAGCGGCACGTCAGAGTACTCGAGGACGTTCTTGAGCGGGCCTTCGGCGGCGAGCCTCACCGCCTCATTGATGGTTTCTTTTTCGGGCTTCTCGTCGAGCTCCACGACGAGATCGACCACGGAGCCGTCGGCTACCGGCACGCGGGCGGCGATGCCGTCGAGCTTGCCCTTGAGCTTGGGCAGCACCACGCCAACCGCCCGAGCCGCGCCGGTGGTGGTCGGAATGATATTCTCCGCCGCCGCGCGGCTCCGCCTGAAGTCCTCATGGGGCACGTCCGCCAGGCGCTGGTCGTTGGTGTAGGCGTGCACGGTGGTCATGATGCCGTGCTTGATGCCGAACGTGTCGTCGAGCACCTTGGCCAGAGGCGCCAGACAGTTGGTCGTGCACGAGGCGTTCGATACCAGCCGGTGCTCGGGCTTGAGCTGGTCGTCGTTGACGCCCATCACGACCATGTGGTCGACGTTGTCCTTAGGCGGTACGGTGAGCAGGACGCGCTTGGCGCCCGCCGCCAGGTGCTTCTCGAGATCGCCGCGCGCCGTGAAGATGCCCGTCGACTCGATCACCACGTCAATGCCCAAATCCTTCCATTTGGCGTCGGCCGGGTCTCTGACGCCGGTCATCAGGATCTTCTTGCCGCCGACGTACAGCGCATGGTCGTCGTAGGTCACGTCCTTTTTGAGTGTGCCCATGACGGTGTCGTACTTGAGCAGGTAGGCCAGCGCCTCGTTCTTGAAGATATCGTTGATGCAGACGACCTCTATGTCCTTGTGGTCACTCAGGATGCGGAAAACGCTGCGGCCGATCCGTCCGAAGCCGTTGATTGCAACGCGAATATTCATGTGAGGCCTCCATCGATTTCTGCCAGCCGCTCGATCAGATCGACGACACGGTGCGCGTAGCCCCAGCCGTTGTCGTACCAGGCGATGGTTTTCACCATGCGCTCGCCGAGCATCGTCGTCGCCAGGCTGTCGTAGGTGCTCGAGTACGGGCTCAACTTGACATCGCTCGAGACGATCGGATCCTCAGCGTACTCGACGTATTTCGCAAATTTAGCGGCGATACTGGTGCGCACGACTTCGTTCACCGCCGCCTTGGTAATGGGCGCTTGGGTGAACATGGTCATGTCGACCAGCGAGCCGTTCGGCACCGGCACGTTCAGCGCCAGGCCGGTGATCTTGCCTTTGAGGTGCGGCATCATCTCTTCGAGCACTCGCGCCGCGTTAGTATCGGTCGGTATGATGTTCTCCGAGGCGGCGCGCGAGCGGCGCAGATCACCCGCCGGCACGTCCGCCAACCGCTGATCGTTTGTGTAAGCGTGCACGGTGGTGAAGAACATGCGCTCGATACCGAAGGCGTTGTCGATGATGGCGATGATTGGCGCGGCGCAATGGGCGGTGACCGAGCCATTGGAGATGATGCGGTGCCCGGCCTTGAGCTGTTTGTCGTTGACGCCCATGATCACGGTGATGTCGGGATCATCGACCGGCGGCACGCACAAGATGACGCGCTTGGCGCCGGCCTCGAGATGCTTCTTCAGCTCGGAGCGGCTGCGGTAGCGCGCCGTCGCCTCCACTACCACGTCGACACCCAGCTCGCCCCAGTTGACATCGCCGGGCTCGCGTCCCGAAAGCATTTTTACTTGTCTTCCGTAGGTGTAAAGCGCGCCCTCCCTAACCGATACCGCGTCGGGGAAGCGCCCCATGATGGTATCGTACTTGAGCAGGTACTCGAGACTCTTATGATCCGCGATATCGCTCACGGCCGTTACCTGGATATCGTCTCGCTTGTACAGGATGCGGAACAAGTTGCGGCCGATGCGGCCGAAGCCCATCAAACCGACTTTCGTAGTCATCTGCGGTCCTCTACCTTTCTACAATGTTTCTATAATGTTCGGATCCGAGTTTTTCGAACTGACCGCCTCGTCATAGCCTATCAATAGATTAGCGCCGTCAGCAGGTTTTGATGATCGGGCTTGGAAAACTCATAAGGTTTTCAGGGCAACCTGCGCGGAGAGCGGGCTGGACCGGATCAGCTTCTTTAAGACAAATTATCCGACAAGGCGTTCTAGGTCAATTCTTTTCTGAGTTGAACGACTGTGAAGACGAAAAACAGGCGAGGATCATTGAAAGGTGGAAGTTACCGCCACAGAAGTCTTCGAAATTCCTGGATTCCGGCTCGCCCCCACTTGAAAAATCTCATTTCGTGCTTGAAAGCATTCGTGTAACCTGGTCGTAGGTCATCACGTATCCGATGAAGTCGTCGATATTTGCGAGACTTGCAGCTTGAGCTTCCGGCGTCGCCGAGTAGGTGCAATCGCCCAGCGCTACGGTAACGATATCTCGACACTTAGCGTCCCTGGCGAGCCACTCGACACCCCAGTTGGTGGAACCTCCAGCCACGATCAAGATCCAAACCGCTTTGACCCGCAGCAGAGTCTCCAACTTCGTCTCGTAAAAGGCGCTGGACCTGACCTTCGTAATCACATAGTCACCGGCGGCAGGCTTGAGGTCATCGATGATCTCCGCACCCTGGGTGCCCTTGACACAAATCGGGGGAGTCGACCGGCGCAGGTAGGGGGCGCGTTCCGTAGGAAAGGTCATGGCTGGATCAGTCTCCACCCGCGTATAGATCACGGGAATCGGCAGCGAATGCGCGAGATGAATGAGGGCTCTGGTTCGCTTCACCACTGCCCGCATTTCGGGTTTTGACAGAGACTCTTTGATGAAGTCGTTTTGCATGTCATGCAATACCAAAGCAGTATTTGAGCGACTGATTGGGGGTAAGGGCGCGCCTTTCATGTCAGCTCCTCTCAATGTTTTCTGGATCAGTTCTCATACCAGACCGTTGAAAAAGGCTTCGTCGTGAGCCGGCCCGAGAGTCTCTCTCAGGTCCGATGCGATACGCCTGTGCACCGCTCCAGCGAAAGAGGGGGACAGTCCCTTTTCTTTACTTTAGAGGGACTGTCCCCTTTCCGCTCGACGCATCGGCCCTTCGAGATACCCCCAGGCCGGCGGTTATGATAAAGGATTTAAAAGGGTAGCGGCCCTCGCTGGGGCGGGCTCTATTTCAGGTATTTGCTAATGTCGACCCGCTTCATGGCCTCTTCTGAGACCCGGTTGCGTTTGGGAAAATCTCCCTTCAAGGGTCTGGTCGCGTCGATGATGGCCACGGCGTCTCCCAGCCATCCACGGAAGCTCTGGACCCCGCGAATCACCTCCAGATCCTCGTCCCAGTGGGTTCTGGTAGAGACCGCCCACATGACTTCGCGCTCGTTGAAGACATCCACATCATCATCCACGACCACGGCTAGTTTGAGATTGGGCATCTCCACGAAGGCCTGCATAGCCGCCTTATTGGGATCGTTGTCGAACTCCTTTTTAACGGAGATGTAGCAGATCAGCCGTCCGCAGCCGGAGGGAGGGAGATGGATGGCCGTGATGCCGGGGACATTCTTCTTGATCACATTGTAGACGCTTCCCTCTTTGGGGATCCCTCCTAGGTTCCAGTGGTCCATCTGCCCCGGCCAGAAGTCCTGAACGATCGCCTGCTTGCGATGGGTGATGGCCGTCACCTCGACGACCGGGACCTTCATCTCCCACTGGTAGTACCCCAGGATCTCGCCGAAGGGATTTTGTGACTCCCGCACGTGGGGAGGGACTTCGCCCTCGATGATGACCTCGGCGTCTGCGGGGACCAGAAAGTCTTCGCCCCAGGTCTCGGAAGGAGCTAGACGAAGCGGCTCTTGGAGAAAAGCCGACGCGGTCAAATAGTCATTATTTCCGTAGGGTGTCATACAGCAGGTGGAGAGGAAAAAGGCTGGGTGGTGGCCCAGGATGACGATCACGGGAGCGCGCTTGTTTCTCTTCTCGTACTCCTGGAGCATGGCTTCAAGGTGGTGATGAGCGTGAGCCGAAAAGCTCATCCGTTGAGGCGCATAGTACATATTTTTCGTGAAGGTGATGTCGTAGAACCCGTTATCGACGCTTTTCATGGCGCAGGCCATGGTGAGATAGGGGCCCGCATCATCCGCGTGGTGCATGGGGACAGGAAGCATTCTCAAGTCTACTTGGGAGCCTTTGAGCACGACCTCTTTGCAGGGCGCCTTTCCCTTGGGGAGCGTTTCCAGCTCTCCCCTCCGAAGCTCCCGCCGGGCTACCTCGAGGCTGAGCTCCATGTTGGACTTCAAGTCGCCCATGCCTAGGCCATCGGCGCAAAACTGGCGGGAGACAAAAGGATTGTAGAAGAGCGGAAAAGGCGAGGGCCGGCCATTTAGGGCTGGGATATTTTCGAAGAGGACCATCTTCTGCTCTCCCCGCAAGTCGAGATGTTTCAGGAAAGCTATGGTCTCGTATTGGTTTGAGTCGATCCGGTCCTTGACGCGGATCAGCGATCCCGGTCTCCTCTCTTCTTCCATGGCAAGAAAGCCCTGCAGGTCCTTACTCATAGGATTTCTCCTTTAGTGCTTCTGATCGGATGGAGTCCATTATTAGACAAATTGCGCTGCGGCTGCAAGCCTGATCTCAACCCATTTTAGATTTTTGATTTTAGATTTCCGATTGTCGGAGTGAGAATCCAAGAATCGAGTCCAAAAAGTTTTGTCCATGTCTCTCCCCCAATCTAAAATCGAAAATCGGCAATCCAAAATCATTTGATTACCTTGTCCGCCCGCGCCAGCACGTTGGGCGGAATCGTCAGACCGATTTGCTTCGCAGTCTTTAGATTGATCACCAATTCAAACTTGGTCGGCCGCTCCACGGGTAGGTCGGCAGGTTTTGCGCCTTTTAGGATTCTGTCCACGTATGTGGCAGCGCGCCGCCACAGGTCGACAAGGCTCGGTCCATATGAAATAAGGCCTCCCGCCTCTACAAACGTCCTCTCCCCATGCATAGTTGGCAGCCGGTTGCCTACCACGAAATCCAGGATCTGGAAATGGTGGGCATCGGTGACGGGGTCGGTAATTATCAATAGCGCGTCAGCTCGGTCTCTGGCTGCGGCTCGGAATGTGCTCTCAAAATCACTGGAAGCTCGCACCGCCAGCGATTGAAATTTCAACCCCAGCCTTCTTGCCGCCGACTCTCCCTCTCTAAATTCAACCGCACTTGATGAGTTGGTCGGGTTCCACAAGACACCGACTCGCCGAACATTAGGGAAGGCCTCCTTTATTAGCTCCAGCCGCTTCGCGGTGAGATCTGGAGATATCAATGTCAACCCTGTAAGGTTGCCACCCGGTCGTGCGAGGCTCTCGACAAGGCCCTCCCCTACGGGGTCGCCATCCATTACAAAAACAATAGGGACGCTTCTGGTGGTTCGCTTCGCGGCATGCACCGCTGCGCCACCCCCGACAATGACGTCAACCTTGAGGCGAACTAGCTCAGCCGCAAGGTCGGGAAGCCGATCTAACTGCACCTCTGCCAGCCGGGACTCGAAAGCGATGTTCCGACCCTTGACCCAGCCGAGCTGGCGCAACGCTTGCGTGAACGTTTCGTCCATGAGCCAAGAACCACGGCCGGCGACGAGGCGACCAACCCGGTGAACTTTTTTCGCCTGCTGGGCCTCAGCCATTCCCACCCACCCCACGAGCAATACAAGAACCCCCAGCCATTTTAGATTTTGGATTTTAGATTTCCGATTAGCAGAGCGAGAGGTCCGAAACCGGATTCGAAATACTTCATTCATGTATTTTCTCCTTAATCTAAAATCGGCAATCGAAAATCGGAAATGTGATCGACCCTTCCCCTTATTCCACTCTCGCCCCAAGCTGTCAACTTCACTTCGCTCCTTGGAGATTGATTAAAGCGCAGGCACTGTGCCCGTGCTCCAAAGTGCGCTGGGATTAAACTAAGCTGTTGAATTAGTGGAGAAGCGCTAGACCATCGTTTGGCCGCCGCATATGTTGATTGCCTGGCCGGTGATGCCACTGCCCTTATCAGAGGCGAGATAGAGGACCAATTGGGCTACCTCTTCGGCGTCAATGAATCTCCGGATGGGAACTGCCTCGATGGCTTGTTTTTTGAACTCCTCAACGCTGATTCCCTGATATGCCGCGCTTTCCTTCATCCCTGACCGAGCCATCTCGGTATCCACCCAACCGGGACAGATGGCGTTGACCGTGATACCGCGGCGGGCTGTCTCCAGGGCCAGTGCTCTAGTGAAGCCGATCATCCCGTGTTTGCTCGCGCAGTAGGCGCTGTACCCCGCGACGCCGAATTTTCCTAGCACGGACGAGATGTTGATGATCCGGCCTCCCGAGTGGTCCTTTAAGACCTTTAGCACCTCTTTGGTGACAAGATACATTCCGGTGAGGTTGGTTTCCAATATATTGTGCCACCGGCTGTCATCCGGGTCATCCATCCGGCTTAATCCAGAGAGGCCAGCGTTATTGACCAAGATATCGATCGACCCCCAGGTTTCCACTACCCTGGCAACGGCGCCCTGAACCTGCTCCTTTATCCTCACATCCATCTGAATGGGAAGAGGCGAATGGCCCAGGCTTTTAAACTCCTCTGCGATGTTTGCCAGGTGAGAGGAGTTGCGGGAGGCGATGGCCACCCGGGCGCCGCTCTTGGCAAAGGTCAGACTGACCGCTTTTCCGATGCCGGTTCCGCCTCCGGTGACCATGGCGACTTTTCCCGTCAGGACCATTTTGGTTTCAACGAAGAGAGTACAGCATAACTAATCATTTTTTTTTGAAAACGCAAGGAAGCTAATTCCTGACTTTTCCCATGACTCTTGTAATTTAACTATGAAATGCTATATGAATTCTAATCCGGTTTGTTGGTCTTTGTAGAAAACGATTTTTTTTGAAGAAGGGAGGGCTTAGCATGAGGTCCGAGCTATTTTTAAGGGCGTTTACCGTGGGACTCTTGGGCGTGTGTTTCTCCGCCGGCGCCGAAGGCGCCACCGTGTACGTGGCCAACCAGGGGATCGACAAGATCCAGGTGGTAGACACGGACGCCAAGAAGGTCGTCAAAGAGATCGAAGTCACCAAGACCCCGCACAACCTCATGTTTTCTTCGGACAAGAAGTGGCTGTTTGTGGCCAGCGTGGGTTCGGGGGATGTCACCATCATTGACGTGGAGAAGGGTGAGGTTGCGGCCAAAGTGCCAGCGGATAAGCGGGCTCATGGATTGGCCTTGAGCCCAGACGGGAAAGAGCTTTATGTCATCAATGTAGGCGCCGACAATGTCTCGGTCGTCGATCTTGCCGCGAAGAAGGTTGTCGCCACCATCGGCGTCGGCAAGGCCCCGGCAGTGGCTGTTTTCAGTAAGGACGGGAAAAGGGTCTACGTGACCGCCGGTGGCGATCAGGGAATTTCCGTTATCGATGCCAAGAAACGCCAGGTCATAAAAACCATCTCCTTGCCTAAGGGGGCACATTTCGATCCTAAACTTTTAGCTGGCGCCATGGGTGTGTCTCGGACCCCTGGGGGAAGTTTTATTTTGGTGGCCAATGGCTTCGCCAACAGCGTCTCGGTTATTGATACGGCTAAGAACACTCTTGTGGCCACGATCCCAACCGGTGTAGAAGCCCATGACGTAGTCGTGAGCCCAGATGGGAAGTTTGCCTACGCGACTAACCGGTTGAGCCAGTCAGTAAGTGTCATCGATATTAATGGTAGGAAGGTCTTGCACCACATCATGGTGGCTCAGAAGCCTGACATCATTGATCTCAGTCCGGACGGGAGGTGGGCCTTTGTCACCAGCCGCGAGGAGAAGGCCTTGCTGGTCGTCGATCTCAAGGAGCGTAAGCAAGTGGAGACGATCAGCTTGGGCGGAGATCCGCACGGCGTCGCCTTTTTTAAGTAAGTTGAGCCGTTGTTAGAGAAGCTTGTATCAGGGTTAGGGGTAGGCCTGATTTTCGGCTTTATCCTCCAGCGAGGCCGCTTCTGCATGTACACGGCCTTCCGGGATATCCTCCT
>Ga0114945_10002256_pt1 | contig 11402 bp, 13 predicted proteins | sample OV2TP3_FD_87194 | JGI IMG/M metagenome (GOLD analysis project Ga0114945, IMG submission 87194) | Hot spring microbial communities from Beatty, Nevada to study Microbial Dark Matter (Phase II) - OV2 TP3 | ecosystem: Environmental > Aquatic > Thermal springs > Hot (42-90C) | place: USA: Beatty... | reverse complement strand
TGTGGGTCTGGCTGCTGATCGTCGTGCCCGCGCTGTTGAGCTGTGGGCTCCTGACAACGCGGCAGGTGACGTATCTCCAGCGGGGGATCAATCACGTCACCATGGAGGAGGTTGCAACGGAATTCGGAGAGCCGGCAGTCGAGCGCGCATTGGAAGACGGCGGCACCGTCCGGGTCTATCGTTACACGGGCGTCAGCATGGCCATGATGCTGCCAGTGGATGAGTTCTGGTGCGTGGAGTATGAGCTGACATTCGATGCGGCCCGAGTCCTTCGCCACTGGGTCCGGCGTGACTGCCGACCGTGAAGCCACCAAAGTTCCTAGGTTCCGGGATTATTGCTTGGCATGCTTTCGAAAGAATTCGGTGATTTCAGCCTTTCCCTTCTTGCCCTGCGCAACTGCGAGGATGAGAGCCTCAAATTGTGATTCGTTTGCTTTAAGGGTAAGACCATTTAGCTTCAGAAAGGTGAAAGCTGCCATAGCGCCGACGCGTTTATTTCCGTCCAGAAAGGGATGGTTCTGGACGATATGAAACAGATAGGCCGCTGCCATCTCAAAGAGGTCGCTGTGCAGGTACTGGTCTCCAAACCCAGCTTCGGCCATGCCAATAGCTGAGCTGAGTAAATCCGCATCGCGGACGCCCGAACTCCCGCCGTACCGCTCAATCTGATCGGCATGGATCTGGAGGAGCTTGTCCAGTAAGAGAAAGCGAGGAGTCCTCACTTAGTCCGCCAATCGCTTGAGCATTCTCCCATAGCGGCGGTTGCCTTCCTCCAGCGCTGCGCGAAACTTCTTTTGTCTCGCCTCGTCCTGGACGGGGGCGATGATCAGACATTTGCCGTCGGTCCTGATGTTTAGCGGCGTGTCGGCATCAATCTCCAGCAAGTCCAGCACACCCCTGTCGATTACGAGGGCCAAGCTGTTGCCATGTTTGGTGAGTCGTTTAACCATCGCGGCCTCCCTTTGGTGATTCAATGTGCTTACACCATATCACCACCGGTGAGGAGAGTAAAGGCCAACCTACACCCGCTCCGGCCAATCCGACACGATCCCGTCCACGCCCAGAGCCCTGGCCCGCTGAATGTCTTTCGGTTTGTTGACGGTGTACGCGAACACCTGCAGGCGTGCCTTGTGGAGAGCGTTCACGAGCGCTTTGGTGGCCTTGTCGAATCGGAGGCCGACATAGGTGGCCTGAAGTCCGGTGGCTTTGGTGGCGGGATTCTTCGGCAGCCGTTTGAACAGCGCCATCGTGCGGGCGCCCGGTTCGATCCGGCGGATGTGCTGCAATTCGTCATGCAGGAAGGAGGCATAGATGATCGCGCCGGTGAAGCGGCTAGCGCGAACGGTCCCGCAGACATCATAGGCCAAGCCTTGGGTTGTGAGCTCCAGGATCAGCCCAATGCGGCCGTTCGCCGTCTGAAGCGCCTCCTCCAGCGTCGGAATCCGCTGGCCGGCTCCAGCGTCCAGTTTCCGTAGGTCCTCCAGGTTCGTCTCGGCGACGAGTCCTTTCCCCTTGGTGGTCCGGTCCACGCGTTCGTCATGCAGCAACACGAGATACCCATCAGCGGCCCGCCGGATATCCACCTCGGTGAGGGCGCAGCCCAGCGCGATGGCTTGCTCGATCGAGGTCAGCGTGTTCTCCGGGGCGTGGCCGCAGGCGCCGCGATGCCCGATGCGGAGGACCTTCCTCGCGGGGCTTTCTTTTGCCATAGGAATTCCCTACGATAGCAGACTATGGCGGAGAAGAAAGCGAAAAAGCCGCCGTTGCCGAAGGGCGCCAAGCGGCGGCGGAGGCCGGCTGGCACCGCGGTCGGCCTGGCGGCGACGGAGCTGCAGGCCGCGGCGCCACCGGGCGAGGTGGCGACCCTGCACCGGGTGATCGAGGAGGACGGCGGGAAGGTCCTGGCGATCTACCGTGAGCCCTACGGCGGCAAGTGGGTTGCCATGGCGGCGCTGCCGATCGACCTGGTCGAGCCGACGCCCTACCAGCGCAATCTGTCGGACGCGCACGTTCGGAAATTGGAAACGGTGATCGGGAAGCTGGGCCGCTTTCTGGACCCGATTATCGTGGTGCGGGCGCCGAAGGGCGCCGAGGCCAAGTACTGGACACCGAACGGGCACCATCGGCTCTCCGCGATGAAGACCCTGGGCGCCAAGAGCGTTACGGCGATCGTCGTGCCGGAGGAAGCCGCGGCCTATCAGATCCTGGCGCTGAACACGGAGAAGGCCCATAACTTGCGGGAAAAGGCGCTGGAAGTCATCCGGATGTACAAGGAGCTGGCGCGGCTGGACGATGCGACCGAGGAGACCTTCGCGCTGGAGTTCGAAGAGCCGGCGTTGGTCACGCTCGGCATCTGCTATGAAGCGCGGCCCCGGTTCAGCGGCGGGGCCTATCACCCGGTCCTGAAGCGGACGGACCAGTTCCTGGAGAAACCGCTCCGCGACGGGCTCACCATTCGGCAGGCCCGTGCACGGGCGCTGCTGGACCTGGATGACCTCGTCGTCCAGAAGGTCGAGGCGCTTAAGGCCCGGGGGATGACGAGTCCGTACCTCAAGAGCTTCGTGGTGGCGCGCATCAATCCTATCCGGTTCCGGCCCAAGGAGGCCGAGCCGCTGAGCTTCGACGACGTGATGGATCGCATGAGCAAGGCGGCGGCGAAGTTCAGTCCCGAGAAGATCAAGATGGAAGACCTGGCGAAGACCGGCGGCGCTCCTGACGAAGGAGAGTGAAAGGGAATAGTGAGGATGCCGTTTTCGCCGCGCCGACTGACTGAGGAATGGGAGATCGATGCGCCGGTCTCCACGGTCTGGGACACCCTCGCCCACACCGACAAGCTGAACCGAGCAGTCGGCCTGCCTCCCGTCCAGTTGGATCCTGCTGACTCGCAGGAGTTGGGACGAAGGGTCAACGCTCGCTTGCTGGGCGTTCTGCCGGCGAGCTGGGTCGAGTATCCCTTCGAATGGGTCCGGGGACACAGCTACAGCGTCCAGCGGGATTATACGAAGGGCCCGCTGGCCCGCTTCCGTGGCGGCGTGGAGGTCGAGCCGGCTGGACACGGCTCGCGCGTGACACTCTATGCGGATCTGACGCCGCGCACGCTGCTGGGCTATGTCGTGGTGCCCTTGGTGGGCCGCAAGGCTCTGGAGCGGACCCGGGAGTACTGCCAGAAGGTCATTCGAAACTATCGAAACTATGCCCCTCAGCCCCTCGCGGTACGCCTTGATTCCCTTTCGACGGTCTCCCCTCGCCCATGGGGCGGTGGGCGGATCGATCAGGTCGTCCTGAGACAGCGGCTGGCCCGGCTGAAACAGGTCTCCTCACTGGACAGCCGCGTCGTCGGATTGCTGGCCCGCTATCTGGTCGAGGCGGGGGATGACGATCTGGTCCGCATGCAGCCCTATGCGCTGGCAGACCGCTGGACAGCGGACCGGTACGAGACGCTCCGCGTCTTCCTGCACGGAACCCGCGCGGGACTGGTCAATCTCCTTTGGGAATTGATGTGTCCCAACTGCCGCGTACCGAAAGGCGAGGCCGGCACGCTCGCTCAAGTCACGCGGCACTTTCATTGCGACACCTGCGGCATCGACTATCAAGCCAACCTGGATCGCTATGTGGAGCTTCGGTTTCGGATCCACCCGGCCATTCGAGCGGTCCAGGACGCAGTCTATTGCTTCGGCGGGCCCTATAGCGCGCCTCACATTCTGGTGCAGCATCTCCTCCGCCCGAACGAGGAGCGCAGCGTCTCCGTCCCCCTCCGGCACGAAGCCTATCGGGTGCGCGCGCTGCTGGTGAACCACAGCGTGCCGCTGCTGCCTGCGGAGTTCGGGGAGGGGTCCGGCGCGCTCGCGCTGGCCTATGGAGCCGAAGGATGGGCGTCGAACGAGTCGCGGTTCGCTCCCGGAACGGTCGAAGTGCGTTGGCTCAACCGCTCCGCCCGACCCATTGCGGCGGTTCTGGAGCGGGTGCGGTGGGATGATGGCGCTGTGACGGCGGCTGAGGTGGCCGCGCTCCAGGAGTTCCGGGACCTCTTCGGCTCCGAGGTGCTGGCCCCCGGCCAGGAGATCGGTGTCGAGTCGGTGACCGTCCTGTTCAGCGACCTGAAGGAATCGACGCGGCTGTATGAACTCACCGGAGACGCGCCGGCTTACGGGCAGGTCCGTCGGCACTTTGAGTTTTTGAAGGAGCGCGTCGCGCGCTGCCACGGGGCGGTCGTGAAGACGATCGGCGACGCGGTCATGGCGGTGTTCTACGCCCCCGCCGACGCGCTGCGTTGCGGGCTGGCCATTCAGCGCGACATCGCCCGTTTCAACGAAACGTTTCCCACGGCGCAGGCTTTCGTCATCAAGTTGGGCATGCACCATGGCCCGGCGATCGCCATCAATGCGAACGGGCGTCTGGATTACTTTGGGCGGACGGTGAATCTCGCAGCTCGGGTCTTGCGCGAGAGCCGGGGCGGTGATGTGGTGATCGTGAAGGAGATGATCGAGGGCCCCCGCATCCGGGACGTGCTGAACGAAGAGAAAGCGGCGGTCGTTGAGGAGTGGTCCCCGACGCTGCGAGGGCTGGCGGAGCCACTGACGTTGTGCAGGGTTGTCCCCTCGTAATATACTTCCAACACCGTAAATGGTCACTGGTCATTGGTCACTCGTCAGTCAAAAGATTTGCCAATGACGAATGACGATTGACGAATTACTCAGGAGGGGCTCATGGGATTGGCTGATCAAAAATGCGTGCCGTGCCGCGGCGGCGTGCCTCCGATGGAAGCCTCCAAGGCGCAAGAGATGCTGAAGCAGCTCGGTTCCGGCTGGCAGCTCAACAAGGACGGCCACCTGGAGCGGCTCTATACGTTCAAGGACTTTGCCCAGGCGTTGGACTTCGTCAACAAGGTCGGCACCGTCGCGGAGCAGGAAGGGCATCACCCCGATCTTTACCTGGCTTGGGGCAAGTGCAAAGTCGAGATCTGGACGCACAAGATCAACGGGCTGACCGAAAGCGATTTTTACATGGCGGCCAAGGCAGATCGGGCCTTCGAGCCGTTCCGCGCGACGCTACGGTGATGATCCGATGAAGGTCCTGGTCCTTGGCGCGACGGGGCAGCTTGGGTCCAATCTCGTTCGGGCCCTGCTCGCCAAAGGGCACCAAGTCCGCGCGTTGGTGCGACCGGCGAGCAAAGCTCCGACCCTTCGAGAGCTGCCGCTTAAGCGCGTCAATGGGGACCTGAATGATGCCGAGTCGCTGGTGCGGGCCTGTGATGGCGTCCAGGTTGTCTATCACGCGGCAGGCTACTACCCCACCGAGACGCTGCCGGCCAAGACCGCTGTCACGCTCGCGCTAGGCGAGACCCGAAAGGTTCTGGACGCCATCCGGCGGGCATCAGTGGAACGGTTGGTGTTCGCCAGCGCCTTAACCACGATCGGGTTCCCGTCGCCCGGGCGCTTGGCCGACGAAGAGTGTGCCTTCACGCCGCTGTTTACGGAGAATCCCTACCTCATGGCCAAAGCGGCGATGGAAGATGAGATCCTCAAGGCTGCCCTGGATGGCGTCCCCGCGGTCGTGGTGAATCCCACGGCATTCTTCGGCCCCTACGACAGCAAGCCCAGCAGCGGGACCCAAATCCTCATGGTGGCGCGGCGCCAGATGCCGGCCTACATTGATGGTCCGATCAACGTGATCGACGTGCGCGATGTGGCTGAAGGCATGATCCGCGCTGCGGAGCGAGGGCGCAACGGGGAGCGCTATATCCTCGGGAACTGGAACACCACGCAGAAGCAGCTCAACGCGCTGATTGCCCGCGTCGCCGGGGTCATGGCGCCGCTGGTGCCGGTCCCCTTCGCGCTGGCACGGTACGGGTCCGCGGTCGGAGAGTGGGTCTTCAAGACTGTCTTCCGCAGACCCCCACCCGTTCCGGCCTTTTTCGTCGAAGCGCTGAGACACATGCAGCAGTATGACTGCTCAAAAGCGATCCGCGAGCTGGACTACCCCAGAAATCCGGTTGAAGGCGCGATCCGGGACGCGTTGAGTTGGTTTCGGGCCAACGGCTACCTGAAGAGTCACTAGTCATTGGTCATCAGTCACTCGTGTAGCAGAAAAGATCTCTCCTCACGAACGACTATTGACGCTCTGGCTAGGTCAGCGCGCCGCTGCAAGACGAGCCCGATCCCGCCGCGCAGCCGTAGCAGTGGTTGCCGGTGAGGATCCGTCGGGTATGAAGCTCTTGGAGGCGGGTCCCGTCGAGATCGCGCAGATGGCGCGGGGCCCCGAAGCCGATCGGCAGGTCGAGCATCTGGTTGAAATCGCAATCGTAGAGCGTGCCGTCCCATTCCACCGATAGCGTATAGCGACACATCACCCCGGCAGCAGCCGCCGGGTTGAAGGCATTGGCCAGCCGGGCCATGTATCCCTCGTAGTTGCCCGTCTCGATCAAGAATTCCAGGAAGCGGCTGACCGGCATGTTCGTGACCGTGTAGAGACGGTTGAACACGACGCCGTGCTGGCGCAGGAGCTCCTTCCGGAACTGCACCTCGATGGCCTTTTGCTTCGGCGGGAGGAACGCTCCGACCGGGTTGCACACCAGGTTCACGAGGAGCCCGGTTCCCTCCACGCCGTACCCGAGTCTGTTCAGCAACCTGAGGGCGGCGAGCGATTTTTCGAACACGCCTGCGCCCCGCTGCGCGTCGGTTTGACTGGCTCGAAAATACGGGAGGGAAGCCACGACCTCGACCCGATGGCGGGCCAGGAATTCGCCGAGGTCCGCCTGGGTCGGCAGCAGCAGCACGCTCAGGTTGCAGCGGTCCATCACGTGACGATTCAAGGCGCGGGCTTGCTCCACGAGCCAACGAAAATGAGGATTCAGCTCCGGGGCTCCCCCGGTGATATCCACGGTGGGGATGTCGGTCTGCTTCAGGACCTCGATACAGAGTCGGGCGGTCTCCCGGCTCATGATTTCCTTGCGATCCGGGCCGGCATCCACGTGGCAGTGTCGGCACGTCTGGTTGCACAGCTTGCCGACGTTGATCTGGAACACTGTGATGCCGGTGGCGGCGAGCGGGGCGAGGCCGCAATCGCGCAGTCGCGACTCAAACAGGGGGCAGGCGATCGTGGAGTCCAGGATCCGCAACTGCTCCGCGGTCTCCGCCAGCGGATTCGCCCTCGCTCTCAGACTCAACATTGTCATTGGTCAATAGTCATTAGTCATTGGGACGGAGCGTCAGAACCGTCATCGGTCACAAGTCATTTGTCATCGGCCAGAAACTATTGACTGATGACCAGTGACTAATGACAGTTCTACATGGAAAGTTTTTGCGCCACATTTCGCATCTGCACGCCGTGCACCAATGAGGCGCCGCCCCGGATGGCGCAGGCCACGTGGACCGCCTCGGTCATTTCCTCGATGCTCGAGCCTTTCTCCAGACAGGCCTGCGTGTAGGCGTCGATGCAGTAGGGACACTGAACCCCGTGCGCCACCCCCAGCGCGATCAAGGCCTTTTCCCTCGCGGTCAAGGCGCCATCGGCAAACACGGCGTTGTAGTAGCTCGTGAACTTCTCCCACAACTCCTTGTTGCCTTTCTCCATCTCCGAAAATTTCGGCAAGTCTCCCGGATGGTAGTAGGTCTCCATCATTCCTCTCCTTCGAAAGGCGTCATTGGTCAATGGTCAATCGTCAATAGGGAAGGAACCGTCATGAGTCAATCGTCACTTGGATCGCAGTTAATGATTTGATCCGCGACAAGGACGTTACCAATGACGAATGACTGATGACCATTGACGCTTTCAGGGCTCAGGCGGTGCCTGGTTGATCGGGTTCCGCGTCGGACAAGATCTGGGCGAAGCGGTCGCCGACGATGCTGGTGATTCGGGCCATGAGGTCACTGAGCTCTTTCCATTCTTCGGGCCGCAGGTCCTTTTTCATCTGTGGGTGGATGCCCCACTGTGCGCTGACCTTGAGCCCTTCCCGAGTTACGACGACCTTCAACAGCTCGACCTCCGGAATGGCATCCGGCCCGTTGCTCTGGGAACCGGAGCCGCTGGGCGGCGTGCCGGAGGGAGGTGTGGGCTCACTTGCCATCATCGTTCCGTTGAGCGGCGTAGGTTATTCGAACGGGTTTTCTCGCAGAACTCCCACCATCGCGTCGTGGATCAGCCCGTTGCTGGCCACGATCTCATCCCGGTAATTCGAGAAGGGACCGCCCTTGAAGTCCGTCACGCGTCCGCCGGCTTCCTGCACGATGAGCGCCCCGGCCGCGGTGTCCCAGGGATGCAGCTTCATCTCCCAAAAGCCGTCGAATCGTCCGGCTGCCACGTAGCAGAGGTCTAGCGCGGCCGCGCCGGTGCGGCGTACGCCCTGGGCGCGCAGCGCGAATCGGGCGAAGTGGCCGAGGTTGTTCCGGGCGCTCTCCCGGATATCGTAGGCAAACCCCGTGACCAGCAGGGCCGCGTCAATCGTCGGCGTGGTGGAGACCTGTAACGGCGCTCCGTTGAGAGAGGCGCCGGCCCCGTCCTGGGCCAGGAACAGCTCGTCGCGAGTGGGGTCCAGGACGACCCCCAGGATGGTCCGGTCTTGATGTTCCAGCCCGATTGAGACGCAGTAAGCCGGGAAGCCGTGGGCGAAGTTGGTGGTGCCATCCAGTGGGTCGATGATCCACGTATAGGGAGACTCCTGGTCCGTATGTAATCCCTTTTCTTCGGCGAGGATCCGATGCGTGGGGAACGCTTTGGCGATCGTCTCGACGACGGCCTGCTCGGAGCGCAGGTCCGCGTCCGTGACCAGATCGATCACTTTCTGCTTGTGTCGGATGCCGAAGCCGGTCCGGGCACAGTCGGTCAGGATCCGGCCGGCCAGCCGCACAGCTTCGATCGCCGTGGCCTCGAACTGCTTCATCAACTGGGTGGAGCGAGCGGTGTCGAAGGTCGGTTTGACCGGCATAGAGGCTCCCTGGTTCGGTGGGCATCTTATCCGGAATACGGAAGTTCCTGCAACCTGCCCAGACGGAGCATCGGACTGCTTGGGTTGCCGGCTCCAAACCCGATCCTTTACAATAAGCGGCGTCATCGCTGGAGAGGCGCCTCATGGCCGTGACCAAGCTGTTGCACACCCGGATGCGCGTGAGCGATATGGACCAGACGATCACGTTCTACACCGAGGTGTTGGGGCTGAAGGTGGTGGAGCGCAAGACCTCACCGCGCGGCTCCCACCTGGCGTTTCTGGCTGTTCCGAACAGCGAGGAACTGATCGAGCTGTGCAGCTTCCCGCCGAGCGGGCCGGTCAAGGTGCAGGAAGACCTGGTCCATCTGGCTTTCGAGGTGGACAATCTGGATGAGACCATCCGCATGTTGAACGCCAAGCGGATCAAGATTACCGACGGCCCGACCACGACCTCCTCCGGCAGCCGGTTCATCTTCATTGACGCGCCGGACGGCTACGAAATCGAATTGATTGAGCGCCCCCCCTCCGTCACAGCCATCGTCTAAGAGCGTCAAATGACGTAATGACCAATGACTGATGACAATCTCAGCGCGGACCTGCAGGCGAAGCTGGAGCACCTGCCCCGGCAGCCCGGGGTCTATCTCATGAAGGGCCGGCATGGGGAAGTCCTCTACATCGGCAAGGCCACCGTGCTGGCCGACCGGGTGTCATCCTATTTTCACCGGAGCGCCGAGCATACGCCGAAGACGCAGCTCATGCTGAGCCTGGTGGCCGACGTCGAGACCCTCATCACGCGCTCCGAGCTGGAGGCGCTCATTCTGGAGAACAACCTCATCAAGCGTCACCGGCCGCGGTTCAACGTCGTCCTGCGGGACGACAAGAATTACCCGTACCTTCGCTTGCCCGTGAAAGAAGATTTCCCTCGTTTGACCATCGTGCGGAAGGTGCAGAAGGACGGCTCGCTCTACTACGGCCCCTACGTGCCTGCAGGCGCGTTGCGGGAGACCCTCAAGGTCATCAAGAAGGTCTTTCCCCTGGCGACCTGCAAGATCAATATCGACGGGAAGGCCGAGCGCGCCTGTATCGAGTTCGAGATCAAGCGCTGCATGGCCCCGTGCATCGGCAACCAGACTCGTGACGAGTACCATCAGATCGTGAAGCAGGTCCGGTTGTTCCTGGAAGGCCGGGACCGTGAACTGCTCGACGGCCTGCGGGGCGAGATGCAGGCGGCTTCGGAGCGGGAGGAGTTCGAGGAGGCCGCTCGGCTCCGCGATCGGATCTTCAAGATCGAACGGACGCTCGAGAAGCAGCGGGTCGCCCAGACCGCGTTCACGAATCAGGACGTGATCGGCCTGGCCCGCCAGCGTGGCGCTGTGGATCTGCAGTTGCTGTTCGTGCGCGGCGGCCTCTTGATCGGGCGGAAGGACTTCTTCTGGGAGACGGCGGACGCCCCCGATGAGGAGCTGGTCCGGTCGGTCATCGAGCAGTTCTACAACAAGCAGATGCTCCCGCCGAAGGAACTGCTCGTTCCCACGCCGTTGACCGAGGCCGCGTTGATCGAATCGTGGCTGTCCGAGAAAAAAGGCGAGACGGTCCGGATCGTCGCGCCGGAGCGCGGAGCGAAGCACCAACTCCTGCTCCTGGCCGAGGAGAATGCCGCCGCGGCGCTGACCGATCACCTACGCGACAAGGAACTGGACCGCCAGGCGGTGGAGGAGCTGCAGCGATTGCTGCGGCTCGAGCGGGCGCCGAGGCGGATCGAAGCGTTCGACATCTCGAACACGATGGGCGATCAGTCCGTGGCGTCGATGGTGGTCTGGGAGGAAGGGCAGGCCAAAAAGTCGGACTACCGGAAATTCCGTATCAAGACGGTGGCCGGCGTCGATGACTTTGCGAGCATGCACGAAGTGGTCCTCAGGCGGTATCGCGAAGCCTGTGGTGAGCAAGGCCGAACCACGGACAGTCTGCCTCTGCCGGACCTCGTGGTCATCGACGGCGGCGTGGGCCAGCTCGCCTCCGCGGTCGATGCGCTGAGGCAGGCCGGTCGCGAAGGAATCCCGGCTATCGGGCTGGCCAAGGCGAGGGACGACAAAGAGGAGCGTATCTTCATGCCCGGCCGGAAAGGCGCGGTCGTCCTCAAGCCCGGCTCCCCGGCCATGCACCTCCTGCAACGCATTCGGGACGAGGCGCACCGGTTTGCCGTGAGCTACCATCGCAGGCTGCGGGGGAAAGCCTTTGTCGCCTCGCGGCTGGATCCGATCATCGGGGTGGGCCAAATCAGAAGAAACCGGCTGCTCCGCGAATTCGGCAGCCTGGAGAAAATTGCCGCGGCGACCGACGAGGAGCTGCGCGAGGCGGCCGGTGTGAATGCCAAGACCGTCGCCGAAATCCGCAAAGCGCTCTCGTGAACCTTTCTTACACCTGCCCAGCTAAGCTGCCACCACCTAATCACCTCACCAAACGGCTCTGATGCACGCTC
>Ga0114945_10002255_pt1 | contig 11406 bp, 16 predicted proteins | sample OV2TP3_FD_87194 | JGI IMG/M metagenome (GOLD analysis project Ga0114945, IMG submission 87194) | Hot spring microbial communities from Beatty, Nevada to study Microbial Dark Matter (Phase II) - OV2 TP3 | ecosystem: Environmental > Aquatic > Thermal springs > Hot (42-90C) | place: USA: Beatty... | reverse complement strand
CAAACAATCTCAACACCTCTTTTATTTATTCCTACCCCTATAAAAAGTTCCAGAAATAGATATTTTAATGCCATAACAGTCTAAATAGATAGAAGTATTTAAATAAACTGTGAAAGTTTAGTTCAGATAAGAAAATATTAATAATAATTATCCAATAAACAACTATGATACAATGAAAGAAGCTCTGGACAACGCAAGGGACGAATTAAAGAGAGTGGACCATTTATTCTATGTAAGCCTTAAGTATACTAGGACTGCAGACATGATGAGGCATATGATAGAGCGCTTAATAAACGCATTTTCTTTTGGCATAGACTCTTTGCTTAAGCATGCGAAGGAGAACAAAAAAATAAGCTCCATGCCTGATAACCCTGCCCTGAAGTGCAGCCTTCTTTTAAGGACTTTTACGGATCAAGAGATCAGGAATCAAATAAACCTTTACCTAATGCTGAGGAAAATAATAAGATGCGAGTACAGCAAAAGGGAGGAATTCAGGAGGCATGTGACAATGACCTGCATGATGGACAAAGGTGGGGTGATAGAGGTAAACATTGACGTTCTTAAAGTCTATTATGATACTGCCAGGGCATTTGTAGACTATGTAAGCAGGGTTGTAGAGGGAAGGGAGGAGCCTTAATGGAAAAAATAAGAAAACGCCTGCTCGAAAAAGGCTGGAAAAAAAAGGATATAGAGTGCGCAATTAGGATAATAAGTCATGCAAAAAAACACAAGCATCCAAAAATAAAATTGCTTGACAAGGCTATCTACTGGATTTCATTGGTGGTTGCAATAGCAGGCAATTTCATCATATCCATAGCGCTCATGCCATTTCTCCTTGCATTAAGCGGCATGCGGTTTTTTTTATTTGTAATTGCTTTGGGAATCTCATTTGGACTGCTGTTTGAATTGCTGGTTCGCGGAATAGAAGGCTTGAAGGCGAAGCATCATTTATTCCTTGGCATAACAATACCAATTGTCGCATTAGTGAATTTTGTCATAATATCGGATAATTTAAAAAAACTGACAGGGATAGAAAGCTCCCATGATACAATACTTGTTGGGGCAGTATACAGCATATCCTTTATTTTGCCGTATATAGCCTACAATATTTTTCTTAGAATTTTATTTAGGCTCTAACCCACAAAGGTATGTTCTTCTCTCTGGCTATTTGTATACCTATTATGATTCTAACATTATAGGCAATGAATCTCATAGCCATTTCCCTTCTTCTAGTGTACCACTTTCTGCAATAAAGCTGGTCGCCATATCTCCTCTTCAATGCAGAGAAAACTGCTTCTACCTTATTTCTTTGGTAGTAGATTTCCAAAACATTTATATATATTCTACGCGATTTTTTTATTATGGAACCTGAAAGGTTTACCCATAAGTTACTTCCTGCATTTACGACTTATATACAGTATAAGGGAGTTTGGGATATGCAGGACCTGTATGAGTTTGTAGCCTCTTTCTTCCATCGCCGAAAATTCAAGTTCTACGAATCCAGGCACATATTGAAAAAGCCAGGGCCGTTTGGCGCTGAAATTTACCATGTGTGGAATGCTGAAAGAAATGTAGAAGAATACTACAAGTTCAATATAATTATATTTTTGCACCTATTTGATGCTTATGATATAGAAGTTGTTATGAAAGATGGTAGCAAAAGAACATTTACAAAAGGAAGGCTTTGGGTGCAGTTCTGCGGGAATGTGGAAATGGACTATGAAAAAAGATGGGAAGAGAAAACCTTTTACTCCAACTTAAGAAATTTTTATCATAAGTATGTCATATGGAAAAAAATAGAGGCCTTATGGTGGGATAGTATGTATTATAATGTTTTTTTGAAGCTGCAGTCATTAGTCAAGGAACGATTAAAGATGGAATCAGAAGGTTATGAGCACAGGTATTTCCATGGGGTAAGAAGAAGTGCATAAAAATGTCAGAAGTAAGATTAATTGTGGACCATTTAAGGCTGAAATACACTGGCCCTTTTAATGCAACAGACCTATTTAACCATATAAATGCATTTCTAAAGGAAAGGGGATGGGACATTAAGATAGACAAGGAATTTGAGCAGAATACACAAACAGGTAAATATATAGAATGGCAGGTAAATCCGTGGAAGAGGATTACTGATTATGTCAGGTACTGGCCTAAAATCAGAATCCTAGTGCATGACTACAAAAAGGTTGATGCGATAGTGGATAAAAAAAAGGTTACGGTTGGAAATGGCCGCATGACTATATATATTGACGCGTATCTTGAGTTAGACGAAAGCCAAAGATGGGAAGGAATCCCTTTCTTCCAATTCTTAAGGTCTTTGTATAATAATTTTATCTATAGGATTTATACGGAAAGGTTTGAGCAGAGGCTCAGCTATGATATGCACCATTTGTATGACACAATAGAAAGATTCCTTAATGTCTATAGGCACTATAAGGTGATATCAAGGGTCCCGCCATTTGTTACTGCACGCTAAAATGGAAAAGAAACATGTTACACTTGATTTGACGCTTAGATACGATGGCCCAGTCTCAGTAGAGGATTACTATAAGGAAGTGGACAATTGGATAGAAGAAAAAGGGCTGCAGAAAGAGATTAAGAGAAAAGATGAGGATGTCAGCAATAAAGGAAAAAAAATAGAGTGGGTGGTTGAGGCGTGGAAGGAAGAAACCCATCTTGTAAAATCAACAGTGGTGATAAGTACACTGTTTGACAATGTGCGCGAAATAAGAGTAAAAAGGAGAGGAAAGAGCATAAAGACAAACCAAGTGGATGCTTTGATCCAGATAGACGGCTTTATGGAAACACAATTAAGCAAGCAGTGGACAATGAACCCATTTTATTTTTTTTTCAGGACATTATTTGACAAATATATATGGAACATAGGAAGCACCGAAACAGAAAGGCACCAGGGCAAGGTCGAGGTATTATGCTATGATCTGCACAAGCGATTGCAGTCTTTTTTCAATTTGTCAAGGATGAAGGTCGGCTAATTATAGTAACGTTTAAATACGGTTTTCTTTTCTTTTAAATCACCAGGCAATGCGAGGGTAGTCATTAAGATTTTCTTAATGGACCTTAGAGCGAAGCCTGGTCAAACGCGCAGGACTCAGAGCGAGTGCGAAACTTAAGACCAGTGTTCATCAGGAGCACTTACTTGTAAGTAAGATATCCTGTTCCTTAGTGGATACGGGGGTTCGAAACAGCTTTTTGCTAATGCAAAAACCTGGCGAAAGTCCCCTCCCTCGCATTCTTTTTTTTAGTAATTTTTAAAAACAAACCCTGAATCCATCTTATCATGCCTCTGTAGCATAGTAGCTATTGCGTTTGATTGGAGAAAAAGTGCTTTAATCCGCGAAGCCTTGGTACTGTGCTAACCTAAAAGGCAAAGGTCGCGAGTGCAACATTAAAGCTGCCTGCAAATGCAGTTTTTATGCAAGTCTCGCCAGAGGCTTTCTACTCATCAAATCCCGCACAGAAAACTATTTAAACAACAATTCCAACAATTCCAATCATGGCAAAAATAAGCAGGATAATGTTTACTGACGTACCTACATTAAAAAAAGGCGCTAATGTTTCTGATGCAGCCAAGCTTATTGCAAGTAAGCCTCATGGTTGTGTTGTCATAGTAGAAGGGGAAAAACCGGTGGGAATAATCACAGAATCTGATATTGTAAAAAATTTAGTTTCTAAAAAAATCAATTCAAAAGAAAAAGTAACCAGAATAATGAACTCTCCGATCACCAGCCTGAGCCACGATACAACACTTGAGAAGGCCAACAAAATAATTGATACAAAGCATTTTAGGAGGTACCCTGTTATTGAGAACGAAAGCCTCGTAGGTCTTGTTACTGAACATAGCGTTGTCCAGGCCGCAAATGACAATATAAGATTCCATAGAAACATACAGAATGCCGTCCTTATCATGTTCGTAATATTCGAGTTTTTAATTTTTATTTTAAATGAATATTTATTTAACTTTGTTCGATATATTGTTTAGGGCAAAATGATAAAAGCAAGAACAATAATGACTGAAAATGTCATAACAACAAAGGAAAATGAGACAATAGCTGAAGCAGCAAGGGCAATGCTAAGCAAGCATGTCAGATGTCTGGTTGTAACAAAAGATAATATGCCGGTAGCTGTAGTCACGCAAAGAGACTTAATTAAAGGCTCATTGAATAAAAATCCAAGCAAAGTAAAGGTAAATGGCGTTATGAATAAGAAATTTATGACAATAATTCCGGATACAACCTACCAATATCTAGTCAAAAAACTGAGAGAAGAAAAAATAGATAAGTTTCCTGTTGTTGAAAACAACAAACTAGTCGGGATTATAACAGAAACAGACATTATTGATGCTACGAGGGACTTTACAAGATTCCATCAGATAATGCAGGAGGTTATTTTAGCGGTGTTTGGACTTGTTACAGCCTTTGTTCTGTTTTTCTTCAGCCCGCTGGGGCAATACATTACCAAGATCATTAGTTGATTCTGTACATTTCTATCCTTTTTTTCTCATTATCTTATCCCATTGGTAGAAAAATACTACAAATGATATCAGCATTCCCATCAATGCAACCCTGCTGCCTATATATACGCCTATGAAGTCCATTTCTAGTACTGTATTTAGGCTCAAATAAGAAAATAGGTACAAGGATATATTGACAATAAAGAACCCTATGGCTAAGTATATATAAAAAAATAGATTTAGAGGTTTGGTAATTCTAAAGAATTTTAAAGCCATATATGCTATAAAAAGCCCGAGAATTAGCTCAAAGACGTGTATTGGGATAGCGATAGCTTTTAGTCTATTAACATCAACTACGTCTAACTGTGCTTCCGCAAAACTTATTAGGCCAAAAAATGTAAATGCAAAAATAATTCCAGCATATGCTTTCATTTTTATCGCTGCTCATCCAAATTTTATCCCCAGATCTTCTAAATAACCCAACGCTCTCTGATTAAGTCTCTGGGCTAATAGAATTTTGAGATAATTAGGGCCAATCAAATTTACAATTTTTTTAAAGAATTTTTTTAACTCGATTTTGCTTACAGAATTTATGCTGCGATCTACTTCAACTGATCGCCCTTTTATGCGAATGCTTTTTGAGAATTCAAAGTCCTCGCTCAACTGCTCCTTAATCCCATTTATAGCAAGTGTACTATAATTAAATGAAGTATTTTCCGCTATAATGTTAATGGTTGCTGTAAAAAAATCTTTAGTTACTAACTGATTTGTCATGTTGATGATTTCCATTTGCTGCTTTTATAACTTCATAACAGAATCTATTCTTCTTTTCAGAACCTTCATGTCAAAAGGCTTTGTTATATAATCCGCAGATGCAAGCGTTCCCATACTTTTGCTTATTGGATCGGTTTTTGCAGTTAAGAAGACTATTGGTATGTTTTCTGTTTTTCTATCATTTTTAATTTTAGCGCATGTATCCCAGCCATCCATCCCTGGCATCATTATGTCAAGCAGCACTAAATCCGGTTTAATGTTCTTTAATAATTGTAGGCACTTCCTGCCGCTCTCTACAGTAACCACTTCATAATCTCCAAGAGACTCTAACCCTTTTTTGACGCTGTATAACAAATCAGGGTTGTCGTCAACCAGCATTATGACTTTTTTATCTTTTGTCTTACTGCTCTTTTTCATGCAACATCACCTTTTGACTAATTGGAATATCAAACAATATTGTGCTGCCTTTGCCAATGCCCTTGCTTTCTGCCCATATTCTGCCATGATGATCTTCTATTATTTTTTTGCATATTGAAAGTCCAAGACCCTCTCCCGGAATATGCCTTGATTCATCAGCCTTATAAAATTCTACAAATATTTTTGATAAAGTTTTTTTACTCATTCCAATACCACTATCTTCAAACTTAACATTTATAAAGTTATCTCTTTTTTTGACATCAATTATTAATTTTCCTACTCTGGGCATAAACTTTAATGCATTTGAAACCAAGTTTTGCAACACTTCTGTAATCTTAAGTTCATCAACCTCAACAAGAGGCAGATTTTTGGGTATTCTTTTTATTACCTCTATCCTATTCTGGTTAAATGCCTCCCTGTAGGTTGCAAGCACGTCCTCTATTAAGTCTTTAATATCAGTTTTTTTAAAAATGTATTTGTACTGGCCAGTACTGGATTTCAAGTAGCTAATAAGTTTGTCCGCTATCTGCTTCAGATAATTCGCATTTTTTTCTATAACCTTTATGTCATACAGAATTCCAATATCTTTTATGCGGTTTTTAATTGTCGGAATAAGCAATAATATGGGTGTGATAGGAGTTCTTAAATCATGGGCAGCACTGTTCATAAATTCTATCCTGGATTCCATAAGGCTTATTATTTCATTATTTGCCTTTTCCAGCTCGTAATTCTTATCATCTAACTGTCCCTGTAACTCAGTCAGAGCCATAGTCTTTCTAATAAGATCCTTATTCTGGCTATTCAAATTTTTAATCGCAGATTCTAATTCATAATTCTTGTCTTCAAGCTGGCTTGTGGTTTCTGTTAAGTTAATAGATTTTTTAATGAGCTCTTTATTTACAACCTCTAAATCTTTGGTCCTTTCTTTAACCTGTCTGTCTAAATCCGCGCTTAATGTCTGCAAATCTTCGGTCCTCTTTTTTACATCAATCTCTAAATCTTTTTTTGCCTTTTCTAAAGACGTTCTGGTCATGTTTGATATTGATATAAGCACAATAAACAGCACTCCTACACTTAACAAAATAGTAAACCAGAGCAAAGAAGTTATTTGCCTAGTGTCTTTTCCTTTTGAACTCGTATCATACATAAGCTGAAGGGTAATTCCCGCATCCTCAAAATAATAGAATAATATCAGTAAACTCTTATAGCCTTCTTTTAATATAGTCTCTTGTGATATAAGGTTTCTGTCAACTGCGTAGTAATTTTTATTCTTGACGGCTTTTGAGATTTTTGCTTTCTCGGAAAATGTCTTTCCCACCAGTGAAGGCTCATCCGAATATACTATTTCATTATTTAAGTCTATAATGTTAAATCCCACGATTAGCGGTTCTGTTGCAATTAATTTGGCATAATATATTGAGGCAGTCGTAGAATTTAAAATTGATATTTTGCTGGGTTGTTCTAAAATTTTTTCAATATTGGAATTAATGCCCTTTAATACAGAATTCTCAATCAAGGCCCCCATTATGAAACCCATAATTATTACAACAAAGATTGAGATAAACAAAGCAATAATTGGTAGGTTTTCTTTTTTAGTAAACATTAATTCTATATAGCTTTCTTTTTCAACAATATAGCCTTTTTGAAAGATCTCTGCTAGTTTAGTAACTGGTTTTTTCTGAGCCATTTTCTATACATAAAATGCAATTTACAATTTTAACATTAAGCAGCTTTAGGTTTTATTACTTTATCAAGAATTAACACATAGATAAAAGCTATTGGCGACAGAAGAGCAAATATCATAGGGAATTTTAAAGTAATACCAAAAAAGCTAATTGCTAGAAGAGGAAATAATGGAATAGCAACTGCCCCCTGGGCTACTACGCAACATAATCCTAAACTTACTCCTGTAGCAAAACTTTGCGTTCTTACCTCTTTAGCCTTAAAACCTGTATATAAGATATAACCCATAGTAAATAAACCAGCTACTAAAAATGCATAATAATTAGCAACCCTTATCATAAATGGTACTTCATTCGTAAAGCCGTAACCTACCAAAACAATAGACACAAGCAAAAGAACAACATAAACAATTTTCTCTTTATCAGGCCACTCCAATTTTAAAGGGAATCTTGCAATAGTAGACGCTCCTATCACAATAGCCAATGCACCTAATAAAGCCAATATTTTGACATTAAATATCTGAAAAAATCCCATTAAAGTAAAGAATGTAGCAATCCCCAATAAATATACGCTTATAGAATATAAAATTGTTATTCTTTCTTTTTTTATTTTATTTATTAAGTAAGCTGCTGCTACGAAATAAAAAATTGCAGTTAACCATAGTAAATAAGAATCGTTTGGTATTACCACTTTTTATCACCTTTTTTATATTGTTAACTTAATCCGAAGATAAACTTACTTAAATTGAAACCAAATATATACCCATACAACTACAATCAGCATATTTATAAAATCCTCAGCAGGGTCTAAAGCAGAGGTTATTTCAGCCCATTCAAGAACGTTTGAAATAGAGACGATAAAGGTAAAAACAAATACAATAGAAACTATTAGCCACAAATTTCCTTTATCAATTGTCCTGTTGTAATTGTAAAAAGATAATATGAATGCCAAAAGGAAAAAAAGGGATGTTGCCAAGTCTATTAAGACTATTATGCTAATAGCTATTTGGACCACCTCCTGAACCCTTTCCAGCTTAGTATTGCTGCAGAAATGGCAGCCAAGGCACTGCTAATATGCTCCAACAAATTAAAGAAGGGCTTATAGCCTAATGCCTCAATATTCGTAAAAAATCTATTGAGGAACAAGAAAATAAAGATAATGAAAATCAGTCTAACATCAAGCAGGCCTTCTTTATCCCCTTTGACTTTCTTGAAAAAATAAAAATAGATGATAATTAGAAGACCTATGGATGCTGCAATCAGGCTTATAAATTCTGTTGTATCAAAACTAAAAATTGCCAATTTTGCCTCTTTTTAAATAAAGATTTAGAGCCTTTCTGTAGTGGAGCTACTCCCACAATATTACTCTCCCAAAACATAAAGTACAACAGTTTCATTGTGCCATCTGGTGTTTCTTAGCATAGGAACTCTCTTGTCTATGGGCCCTATTTCACCATAAGTATAAAATCCAATAATTGGTATATTGTTTCCGAAAACACTTTTAACTAAGTTTACCTCTTCGTTTGTTCTTCTTCCCAGCACCATCTTTCTGGCTACACAGCTGAACATCATAATTAGTCTGGGCTTTCCGTTTAAGGTTTTTTTGGCTTGCATAGCTGAGAGCTTAGAGCCGTTAATTATCGTGGATCTTGAAGAGTACGTTAATGTAACTTCCTTGCCTTCAGGTATAGAGGCTGCAAAATTAACACTACCGTCTTCTTCATTTATTCCGACAGGGCATCTTATCTGAAAGTAATCATAGCCTTCTATCTTCGCTCTTTCGTCAATTAGCCCCATTGGATACTCTAAACCTATTGCAGGCAATTTCTTGCCCCTATCCTTGCCCAACAACTCCCTGTAAAAATCCAATGCTATTTTGTTTCCAAACTTATAAACAACATTGCCTTTTGCTTCTGTGCATTTAAATCTGTTACCAATGGATTCCCAACCGCTCCTTACCCCTGTTGCTGTTTTTACTTTATTGCCGCCGCAAATTAGCATTCCAACAACAGTATTCTCATAAACTTTTCCATTGTAATACTGATAGGTATGTTTAAAGTCGGATTCATCCCCTAAAGAACCGCCAACAATCTCAAAGTCCTCTCCTAAAACTTCTTGTGCCCCCTTTATAACAGCTAATCCATCACCAGCTAATCCATCTGGCAGCATCAGCAGTGTATTAGCATTTTTTTTAGATGCTTTCTTTAGCACACTTTTTGCTAATTGTTTTCCAGCATTAATCTCGCTCTTAGCTATATTTTTACCAATTCCAACATAAAATTTTATATCTGTTGAATTAAGCGCCATAACAACAACGGAATTTACACTTAATCCATATGTAGATATTTCTCCGGCAGTTGTGCCGCCTATCATTGGTATATTTTTTGTAACAGACTTTATGCCATCCGCCATTTTCTGCTGCTCAAATTTTGGCGCTGCAAAAATAATTAACGCATCGGGTTTTTTGCCTAGCTGCTCAACTGCCTTGGATGCCGCCTCAGCGCCAGCTTTGTAAGAATTAGCCAAAACACTAACTCCTATACCTGTATTCAAATCCAAACTCATTTTTAATCACCTTTTTAATTTTATGTAATAATATTCAATAGCTTTAGAGTATAAAAATTTTACGGATTTGGATATCAAATTTTTACACCTATAAACTTCAAATCTGCTAATAGCCCAGCCTCAAGCTCTCTTTTTATTAAATGCTTAAACAAATCAGAAAAAAGAGAGTTGATTAATTTTTTTATGAATCCACCTATGAGTTTTGGACTAACTGAATTGACCTTTTTATCAACATTAACTTTATTTGAATGTATATATATATAATTGACAAAAGGAAATTTTTTGATATTGGATCTATTAAATTTAGTCATGACCATTGCAGCATATGTATCAGAAGTGCCTTCAGAAACAAGTCTGCAAATAGTCCCCAAAAAGTACTGTAGAATCTCTTGATTAGAATGTATCATCTCAAGCCCTCTTGAACTTGGGTGGTGCATATCCGCTTTTTTTGGCATGCTCATCAAATCTTTTTTTAACTGCCTTTTTATACCTGTTTGCTTCTTTAATTGACCCCATAAGTTCCCTTTTTTCAGCCTTTAACATGGTTATTTTCTTCGCATCTTTAATGGTCTTAAGCTTTTTGTTTATATCATCCACTCTCAGCATAATTTTTCTTTTTGATATTTCCAAATCTCTTGCAGCCGCGCCAATCAAGCATGCGCAGCTTTTTGTATATCTCATGACAACCATCTTATTTTACTATAGCATATACAATATATTTAAATATTTCTGTTATTATACTTCTAATATAGTAAAAGGCACAAAAATTTGAGCAATAAATATGCCTTTTACTTATTACGAACGGACAACTATTGCTCAATAGATTTTGTCCGTGAGTATAGTTATAACTTTAAGGGCCTGTAGTCTAGTGTCCATTAATTACGTTCAGCGTATTGAGGCTAGGAGCTATGACGTTGCCTCGACATTAGCAGTATCGGTACGGCAAAGGTCGCAGGTTCAAGTCCTGCCGGGCCCATTATAGCAAAAGACACAAAAATTTTGTCTGCGAGTATAAACGAAAATGAATCCGGAATTATACAGGAAGGGAGTATTCACCATGATTTTTTTGGTGCTTATTCTAGTGTCATTTTTTATTATAAAGCCATACCTTACAGCTGTGCTTACAGGCCTGATCTTTTCATATATATTTTATCCCTTATACTCCAGGATAAACAAAAAGATAGCAAGCAAAAACCTTTCTTCCCTTATTGCTTCCATATTGGTGGTGCTGATAATAACCCTTCCTCTGTTTTTTGTCCTTAATACAGTATCCAAGGAAGCCTATACAACATATTTGCTGTCAAGGCAGAAAGTACTGAGCGGGCAGTTTCTGACAGAATGCGAGCCTGCTGACAAGATTATATGCAAAACTTTCAATTATTTTACGAATAAAGCCAACCAACCCCAGGTAAGGTACTATTTTGACACAACTATAAAGTCCATAACCGGAAAGGTAACAGAAAACATCTCAAACCTGCTTTTCTCCATACCCGTATT
>Ga0114945_10002254_pt1 | contig 11406 bp, 11 predicted proteins | sample OV2TP3_FD_87194 | JGI IMG/M metagenome (GOLD analysis project Ga0114945, IMG submission 87194) | Hot spring microbial communities from Beatty, Nevada to study Microbial Dark Matter (Phase II) - OV2 TP3 | ecosystem: Environmental > Aquatic > Thermal springs > Hot (42-90C) | place: USA: Beatty... | reverse complement strand
TGCCGGCCGGGAAGCGTCGCGCCGCGCCAGGCCTACCTCGCCCAGCTGCTCGCGCCGTCGATGCACGCGGCCTGGGCGCGCGCGCAGCTGACGCGGCGCGCCGAGACCTCGGGCGACAAGTCCTCCGGCCAGAGCATCCTGACGGTGCGCGAGCAGGACATCCTGAAGTGGATCTACCTCGGCAAGAGCAACTTCGAGATCGGCGCCATCCTCAAGATCAGCCCGCTCACGGTGAAGAACCACGTGCAGAAGATCCTGCGCAAGCTCAACGTCGTGAACCGCACCCAGGCGATCGGCAAGTCGCTCGAGCTGAGGATTCTCAACCCCTGATTTCCGCATAGTCCGTCCGGCAGATCGGCCGTGATCCGGCGGGACTGAGCCCCGTAACAAGCTCCTTCTAGCATCAGCGTCTTCATGAAAATCTTCCAGCCACTGCTGCTCGCCGCGGCGTTAGCCGCCGGCAACGCCGGCGCCGAGCCGCTGCAGGCGCATCCCGCGCTGTATTCGTTCCTGGACGTCTACCGTCTGACGGTCGTGGGCGACGTCACGGGCGCATCCGCGCTCCCGGAGTTTCCGCTCGGCGAGGCGCCTGCGCGCCTCGCCGTGGCGCAGGCGCCGGCCGCCGGCGAGCCGCGTTTCACGATCGGAGCAGCGCCCGGGGCCGAGAAATGGCTGCTCCTGCTGAGCGGCCTGGCGCTCGCCGGCTGGGTCGCGCACCGCCGCCTGGTGCACTCCTGGTGATGCGAAATCGACTTCTCATTCTGATGAGCGCCCTGGCGCTGGCGGGCTGCGAGCGCGCCGCCGCCGACCGCGCCGCCACGCGTCCCATCGCCAAGGTCAACGGCATCGAGATCTCGGCGCAGCGGGCGCCCGGCGTGCAGGCGCTCGAAAAGATCATCGACCGCGAGCTCCTCGTGCAGATGGCGCTGCGCGAGGGCCTCGACCGCGATCCCCGGGTGTTGGAATCGATGGACGACGCGCGCCGCCAGGTGCTCGCGCAGGCCTGGGTCGAGCGCAGGGCCGCGGGCGCCGGCAAGGCGAGCCACGACGAGGTGCGCACGTTCTACGCCGACAACCCGGCGCTGTTCGCCGAGCGGCGCGTCTACCGGCTGCGCGAGCTCGCGGTGTCGGCGCCGGCCGAGATGATCGACGTGCTGCGCTCGCAGGCGGCCGGCGCGACCGACCTCGAGCAGGTCGCGGTCTGGCTCAAGTCGCGCAACGCGCAATTCAGCGCGACCGGCACCACCCAGCCCGCGGAGCAGCTTCCGCTCAGCCACCTGCCGCGGCTCGCGCGCATGAAAGCGGGCGACATCGCGGTGTTTGCCACGCCGCTGGGCGCCTCGGTGATCCAGCTGGTGCAGGCCGACGACGCACCCATGAGCGAGCGGCAGGCGGCGCCGGTGATCGAGCAGTTCCTGGCCGGTCGCAGGCGGCTGGAGGTCGCAGCTGCGGAGATCAAGCGGCTGCGCGAAGCGGCGAGGATCGAGTACGTGGGCGAGTTCAAACGGTAAATGCGCAAAAGGTCAATCAGCGAGGACTTCATGATACGCACTGTAATCGGGTTGTTGCTGTGGGCAGTGGCAGTCGCAGTGACCGCACAAACGGGTGACAAGCAGGGCGAGAAGCTGGGGGCCGGCGACGCCGTGCGCGTCACCGTGTTCCAGCAGCCTGATCTCTCCACCGAGACGCGCGTCACCGATCGCGGCACCATCGGCATGCCGCTGCTCGGCGAGGTCAAGGTGGCGGGCCTGTCGACGGCGGAGGCAGGCAAGCACATCGCCGAGCAGTTCAAGAAGGGCCAGTTCCTCAAGAGCCCCCAGGTGAGCGTTGCGCTGACGACGCTGCGCAGCCGGCAGGTCTCGGTGCTCGGCATGGTGGCGCGTCCCGGGCGCTACGCCCTCGAAGAGCACAGCACCAAGCTCTCCGACATCATCGCCGCCGCAGGCGGCATCACGCCGGAGGGCGCCGACACCGTCACGGTGATCCGCAACGGCCAGCCGCAGAAGGTCGCGGCGCTGGGCAAGATCTTCCAGCTGGAAGGCGGCGACACCATCCAGGTCGAGCGTGCGCCGGTGTTCTACATCTACGGCGAAGTGACGCGCTCAGGGGCCTACCGCCTCGAGCCCGGCATGACGGTGATGCAGGCGATCTCGGTGGGCGGCGGCCTGACGCCGCGCGCCAGCGACCGGCGGCTCAAGCTGCGCCGCCCGGACGCCAAAGGCAAGATCGTCGAGACCGACGCCGCTCTGCAGGACGTCGTCAAGTCCGGCGACGTCATCTACGTCAAGGAATCGCTCTTCTAGAGGGAGGCAAACCCCGATGGACCTCAATCAATATCTGCTTGCCCTGCGCGCCCGCCGCAAGACGTTCGCGCTGGTTCTCGCCGCGGTGATCTTCGCCGCGGTCACGGTCGCGCTCGTCGTTCCCAAGCGCTACGACGCGACCGCCACGGTGCTGATCGACAACCGCGACGAGCAGTCGATGACCGCGACGCGGATGTCGCCGCGCGAGCGCGCGGGCTACATCCACACCCAGGTCGACCTGATCCAGAGCGGCAAGGTGGCGGGCAAAGTGGTGCGCGACCTGAAGCTCGCGCAGGCCCCGGGCGCGCGCGAGGAATGGGAGCGCGACACCGGCGCCGTCGGCACGATCGAGGACTGGATCGGCGCCGGCCTGCTGGAGAAGCTCAAGGTCGACACCGGGGCGAGCAACATCATCACCATCAAGTACTCCTCGAGCGATGCGCGCAAGGCGGCCGAGGTCGCCAACGCCTTCGCCAAGGCCTACCTGGACGTGGCGCTGCAGCTGCGCACCGAGCCCACGCGCGAAGCCGCGGAATGGTTCGAAGAGCAGGTGAGGACGCTGCGCGCCCAGGTCGGGCAGGCGCAGGCCAAGGTCTCGAGCTACCAGAAGGAGAAAGGCATCCTCGGCGCCGAGGAGCGGCTCGACATCGAGTTCGCCAAGCTCACCGAGATCTCGACGCAGCTGCTGGCGGCGCGCAACGCCACCTATGACGCGGCCACGCGCTACAAGCAGGCGACCGAGCTGCTGGCGAGCGGCGCCTCTGCCGACGCCTTCCCCGAGGTCCTGTCCAGCACCTACATCACGACGGTCAAGGGCGACCTGCAGCGCGCCGAAGCCCGGCTCCAGGAGCAGAGCGAGGTGCTCGGCCCCAACCATCCCGCCTACCAGCGCACGGAGTCGGAGGTGAAGGCGCTGCGCGAGCGGCTGGCGGCGGAAACGAAGAAGGTGGTGGCGGGCCTGGGCAACGCGGCTCAGCAAAGCGGCAAGCGCGAGCAGGAGCTGCAGCAGGCGCTCGCCGCGCAGCAGGACCGCATCATGAAGCTGAAGGACGCGCGCATCGAGCTGGCGGTGATGTCGCGCGACGTGGAAAACGCGCAGCGCGCCTACGATACCGCGCTCTCGCGCCACATGACCATCAAGGTCGAAAGCCGCGCGCGCCAGACCAACCTGGCGCTGCTCACCCCGGCGCTCGAGCCCGTCAGGCCGGCGCAGCCCAAGGTCGGCCTGATCAGCCTGCTTTCGGTGATCATCGGCGGCCTGCTCGCCGCGGGCGTGGTGTACCTGCTCGAGATGCTCGATCGCCGCGTGCGCTCGCGCTCCGACCTCGAGTCGCGCCTCGCCGTGCCGTCTCTCGGCAGGCTCTCCCGGTGGCAGCCTTCGGGCAGCAGGCTGCTTCCCGCGCCGGTGCGCGCTGCCCGCGCCCTTCCAAATCCCTGGTGAACCGACATGCTAGTCAAATCGACTGAAAACGTACTGCCGATCGAGGGCGCGTCCCGCAATTCCGGGGGGCGGCACATCGGCGCCATCCTGATGGACGAGGGCAAGCTGACGCCCTCCGACGCCGAGCAGGTTCTCAAGCGCCAGCGCGAGCTGGGCTGGCGCTTCGGCGAGGCGGCGATCGAGCTCAACCTCATCACCGACACCGACCTGCGCCAGGCGCTCGCGAAGCAGTACGAGTTCCCCTACCTGGTCTCCGGTCCCGACGGCGTGAGCAAGGAGCTGGTCGCGGCCTGGGATCCGTTCCACCCGGTGGTCGAGGAGCTGCGCGCGGTGCGCACGCAGCTTCTCATCCGCTGGTTCAACCCCGCGGCCGGGCGGCGCACGCTCGCGATCACCAGCCCCTGCGCGCGCGAGGGACGCAGCTTCGTCGCCGCCAACCTGGCGGTGGTGTTCTCGCAGCTCGGCCAGCGCACGCTGCTCATCGACGCCGATTTCCGCGCGCCGCGGCAGCAGGGCATATTCAACATCCCGGACCGCTTCGGCCTTTCGTCGGCGCTCTCCGGCAGGGCGGACCTGAGCGCGGCCGCGCCGGTCACCGGCCTCACCGGGCTGGCGGTGCTGCCCGCGGGCCCGATTCCGCCGAACCCGCTCGAGCTGCTGTCGCGCGGCAGCTTCGCGGGGCTGCTCGGCAAGGCGCAGGCGGAGTACGACGTCATCCTCATCGACACGCCGCCGGTCACCGAGTACTCCGACGCGCAGTGCATCACCTTCCGCGCCGCAGACGCGCTGCTCGTATCGCGCAAGGACCAGACGCGCGTGGCGGACACCGAGCGCGCGGTGCGCGAGCTGAGCGACGCGAGCGCGCGCATCGTCGGCACGCTCATGAATGCGTTCTAGAGCCGGAGCCGGCGCCAGGTGAAGCGGCCGCCGAACCGCAGGATCCTGCTTGCCGCCATGGCATTGCTGGTGGCGGCAGGCGGGATGGTCTCGAGGCCGGCGGTGGGCACCGTCGATAACGCGAACGGGGAGAAGGTCATGCTGATGCTCAAGAAGTTGACCGGCCGGAACGGGGGCTGACGATGGCGGCCGCCTCCAGCCCTTCCATCGCGGCGCTGCAGAGCGCTGCCGAGCGCGGCCCCGGCCTCGCCTTCGGCGTCACCGCGCTGCTCGTTTTCGGCATCGCGAGCGGCATCGGCCTCGCGCTCGGCGAGCTCGAAGCGCTGACCGTCAGCCTGACGCTGATCGGCTGCCTCGCGACGCTGCTCGATTTCCGCATCGGCGCGGTGCTGATCATCGTGATGTTGCCGGCCGCGGGCAGCTACTTCTTCCCGCGCGCGATCCTGGGCTATACCGGCCTCAACCCGCTCAACATGCTGCTGGCGGCGACGTTTGTTTCCTTCGTCCTGCGCGGCAAGCTCGGGGATTTCCTGCCGCGGCCGCTCGCGCTCCTGTACATCGCGCCGATCGTGGCGGCCGGGCTGATCGGCGCGCGCTACGTGGACGACATCTACCCGTACTTCTACGAGACCGAGATCATCCACTTCTTCACGGAAGGCGGCTACCTGCGCGACATGCTGGGCAAGCCGCTGCTGATGGTGCTGGCAGCGCTGCTGGTGGGCGCGGCGGTGGCGAGGTCGCAGCGGCCGGAGCGCTTCCTCGCGCCTTTCGTGATCTCGGTCTGGGTGATGAGCCTGATCGTGATCGGATTCGTCGTCGCCTCGGGCGTGCGCCTGGGCCTGCTCGCCAGCACGGGGGCGCGCGATTACCTGTCGGCGATCGGCATGCACGCCAACGACCTCGGGCGCCTGTTCGCGGTGGCCTACGCGCTGCTGCTCTTTACCTGGGGCGAAACCAAGGACACCGCCCTCAAGACCATGCTGGTGCTGACCATGGGCGTGCTGACCGTGGCGCTGCTGCTCACGTTCTCGCGCGGCGCCTTCGTCGGTTTCCTGCTGATCAACGCGATGTTCCTGCTGTGGAAGCTCAACGCCAGGACCATCGCCCTCGCGGTGCTCGTGGTTGCGCTCGGCGCGCTCGTCCTGCCCGAGTTCGTCATCAGCCGCGTCACTCTGGGCTTCGACAGCGGCGACGCCAACGCGATCAGCGCCGGGCGCATCGACGAGATCTGGCTGCCGCTCGTGCCCGAGCTCGCGAAAAGCCCGCTGTGGGGCAGCGGCCTGGGCTCGGTGATGTGGTCCGACCCGCTCTGGGCGGGAGCCATGCTGGCGGTGACGCACCCGCACAGCGCGTACCTCGAGGTGCTTCTCGACATGGGGATCATCGGCTTCGCGCTGCTCGCCGCCTACTTCTGGCACGTCTTCAGGAACCTGCGCGATCTCGGGAGCAACGCCTACCTCAGCCCGACCATGCGCGGCTTCTTCCAGGGCGCGCTGGCGGGGCTGCTGTGCTTCCTGGTGACCGGCTTTGCCGGGAGCAGCCTGCGTCCGACGCCGGAGTTCGCGTTCCTGTGGCTCGCGATCGGCATGATGTACGGCCAGCTCGCCCGGAGACCGGCCGGCTGAAGCCGTCGATCTGCTTCGTCGCGCCGCTTGCCTGGCCGGTGTTCTCGGGCGACCCGCGCATCGCGGTCGTCGGCGGCGCCGAGGTGCAGCAAAGCATCCTGGCGCGGCTGCTGGCCGCGAACGGCTGGCGCGTCTCGATGGTCTGCCTCGATTACGGGCAGCCGCAGGCGCTCGAGCTCGACGGCGTGACCGTGCACAAGTCGTTCCGGCCGCAGGCCGGGATCCCGATCGTGCGCTTCCTCCATCCGCGGCTGACCTCGATGTGGCGCGCGCTGCACGCCGCCGACGCCGACGTCTACTACCAGCGCTCCACCGCGGTGTGGACCGGCGTCGTGGCGCAGTTCTGCCGCCGCCACGGCAGGCGCTCGATCTACGCCGGCGCCTCGGACATGGATTTCCTCCCCGGGCAGGAGCAGATCCGCCTGCGCCGCGACCGCTGGCTCTTCCGCCGCGGCCTGCGCAACGTGGATCGCATCGTGGTGCAGAACGCGGTGCAGCGCGAGACCTGCCGCGCGTACTACGGGCGCGAGGCGCTCGTCATCCCGAGCTGCTACCAGCCGCCCCCGGGCGCGCGGCGCGGCGGGGGCGACCGGGTGCTGTGGGTCGGCACGGTGCACGAGAACAAGCGCCCGGAGATGCTCCTCGAGCTGGCGAGGCGCCTGCCGCACCGGCGCTTCGTCATGGTCGGCGGACCGATGGGCGGCAGATCCAATCCCTACTTCGAAGACGTGCGCAGGCAGGCGGCTGCGGTCCCGAACGTCGAATTCACCGGCTTCATGCCGCTGGCGCAGGTCGAGAGCCGGTTCGACGAGGCGCGCGTCGTGGTCAATACCTCCGGCTACGAGGGCATGCCGAACGTCTTTCTCCAGGCCTGGGCGCGCGGCGTGCCGACACTCGCGACCGTCGACGTCGGCACGCCGGTGAACGCGGTGTTCAGCGAGATCGGGGAAGGCGAGCGCCGGCTCGAGGCCTTTTTCGCGGACCAGGACCTGTGGGCCGGTGCTTCGCAGCGCTGCCTGCGCTTTTTCGAGGCGAACCACTCCGGCGCGGAAGCGCTGCGCCGCTATGCGCGGCTGCTCGAGGATCTCGCCCGGTGAACGCCGCCAGCAAGGCCATCGCCGCGCACGGGCTGAAGCGGCGCGCGCTGTCGCTCGGCGCGGTGAAGGCCTTCGACCAGCTGCTGCAGTTCCTGCTGCCGGTGGTGCTGGTGCGCTGCCTCGACGCCGCGACATTCGGCGAGTACCGGCTGCTGTGGCTCGCGGTCGGGACGGTGATCGCGGTGGCGACGCTGAACATGCCCGGAGCGCTCTATTTCTTCGTGCCGCGGTCCGACCCGCCGGCGCGGCGCCTCTATATCCACCAGACCGTGGCGTATCTCGCCGCCGCCGGCCTGGTGTGCGCTTTCGCGGTCAGCCCGTGGAACCCGCTGCTGCCGGAAGCCGCGCAGCCGCTCACCCGGCACGGCGCGCTGGTCCCGGCCTTCATCGCGCTGTGGCTCACGTCGCTGCTGCTCGACTATCTGCCGACCATCGACGAGCGCATTCCGTGGCAGGCGTACGCAACCATCTGCGTTTCGCTTGCGCGGGCGCTGCTGCTTGCCGCCGGCGCCTGGCTCACCGGGGACATGCAGGTCCTGCTGTGGCTGCTGCTCCTGGTGGCGACGCTCAAGCTCTCGCTGCTCGCCGTCTACCTTCACCGCCACCACGGGCTCGGCCCGCCCTGGTTTCGCAGAAAAGCGTTCGCCGAGCAATTCCGCTATGCGGCGCCGTTCGGCGTCTCGAGCTCGCTCTACAGCCTGCGCAGCCAGGCCGACCAGTGGGTGGCGGCGAGCCTGTTCACGCTGCACAGCTTCGCCGCGTTCTCGATCGCCGCGATCCTCGGCCAGCTCGTCAACGTGGTGCGTGCCTCGGTGGTCGAGGCGTTCCTGCCGAGCATGAGCCGCATGCAAGCCGCAGGCGACGTGCGCAGCATGATGGAGATGAACTCCCGCGCCAACGTCATGGTGGGCACGGCTCTCTATCCGCTGCTCGGCTTCGTGTTCGTGTTCGCCGAGGACATCGTCACCGTGGTCTACACCGCCGCCTACGTGGACGCGGCCCCCGTGATGCGCGTCTACGCCGCCGGCATGGCGCTGCTGGTGGTCGAGGTGGGAACCCTGCTGCTGCTGCTGCGCCAGGGCCCGTTCGCGCTGTGCGTCAACAGCGTGACGCTCGCCGTCTCGGCGCTCGTGAGCTGGTACGCCGCGCAGCGCTTCGGGCTCGCAGGCGCCGCCGCCGGGAGCGTCGCCGCCCTCTACCTCGATCGCGCAGTCACGCTGCGCCGCATCGCGTCGTGCGCCGGAGTGCCGTTTCGCGAGCTGCAGCACTGGAGGAGCCTCGGCGTGCTGATCGCCTTCACGCTGCTCGCCGCGGCGGCGGCCTGGGGCGCCGTGGAGCTTTATTTCTCCGCAGCCGCACCGCTCGCGCGGCTCGCGGCCGGCGCCGTGGTGCTCGCCGCCGTGTATGCGGCGCTCAATCTCGGCCGGGTGCCTCGATGAGGCTCGCCTTCGTCACCGGGTCGCTGGTGCACGGTGGCGCCGAGCGGCAGTCGATCACCCTGGCGAACCGCCTTTCCGAGCGCGGGCACGAGTGCCACGCGGTGTACGTGAAGAACGATCCGAGCCAGCTCGCGCGCCTGCGGCTGCGCGCGCCCGGCAGCGTGACTTGCCTGCATGCCTCCCGTTATCTGGATCTGCAAGCCGTTTTCAGCCTGAAAGCTCTCTTTTCAAGGATCAACCCGTCGGCGGTCGTCGCGACCAACCCCTATGCCCTGATGTACGCATCGCTCGCCGCGCCGCGCTCGCCGCTGCTCGTCACGCTGCATTCCACCTGGTTGCGCAACGCCAAGGAGCAGCTGCAGATGCTCGCCTACCGGCCGTTCTTCTGGGCGGCGGACTGCGCGGTATTCGTGTGCCAGCGCCAGCGCCGCCACTGGCGGCGGCGGGTCGTCTTCGCCCGCCGCAACGAGGTCATCTACAACGGCGTCGACACCGAGCACTGGCAGCCGCCGCCGGGCACTGCCTCCATCAGGCGTCTCGTCGGCTTCGACGAGGGCGACCTGGTGATCGGCATGTCGGCGGTGCTGCGGCCAGAGAAGAATCCGCTGCAGCTCGTCGACGCGGTCGCGATGCTGCGCCGGCGCGGGCTGCCTGCGCGCGCGCTCATGATCGGCGACGGGCCGCTGCGCGCGGCGGTCGAGGAGCGCGCGCGCCGCCTCGGGGTGGCGCACGACGTCGCCATCACCGGCCTGCAGCAGGACGTGCGTCCGTTCGTCGCGGCCTGCGATGCGCTCGCCCTGACCAGCTTCACCGAGGCGTTCTCGCTCGCCGCGCTCGAGGCGATGGCGCTCGGGCTGCCGGTGGTGCACGCCGACGTCGGCGGCGCCGCGGAGATGATCTCGCCGCACGAGAACGGGTTTCTCTTCCCGGTCGGCGACACGGCGGCGCTCGCCGACCGGCTCGCCGCGCTCGCGAGCCGCGACCGGCGCACCCGCATGGGAGCGAAGGCGCGCGAGAGAGTCGCAAGCCGCTTTTCGGAGCGGTCCATGGTGGACCGCTACGAGCAGACGCTTCAGGAACTCGCAACTTCGAGGAGCAAACGTGAACACCTACGAAAACGCGCGGCAGCGCATTAGGGACGCCGGCGACACCTGGCTGATCACCGGCGCGGCCGGCTTCATCGGCTCGCACCTCGCCGAGAGCCTGCTCAAGCTCGACCAGGCGGTCGTCGGGCTGGACAATTTCAGCACCGGCAGCCGCGGCAACCTCGAGCACGTCAGGCGATCGGTCGGCGATGCGCGCTGGCGCAATTTCCGCTTGATCGAGGGCGACATCCGCTCGCCCGACACCTGCCGCGAAGCCTGCCGCGGCGCGGCGGTGGTGCTGCACGAGGCGGCGCTCGGCAGCGTGCCGCGCTCGATCGACGATCCCGTCGCCTCGACCGAGGCGAACGTCATCGGCCAGCTCAACATGCTGCTGGCGGCGCGCGACGCCGGCGTGCGCCGCTTCGTCTACGCCAGCTCGAGCGCGGTGTACGGCGATTCCGCGGCGCTGCCCAAGGTCGAGCCGGAGCTGGGCCGCGCCATGTCGCCCTACGGCCTGACCAAGCACGTGAACGAGCTCTACGCCGGCGTCTTCGAGGCCTGCTACGGCTACCCGAGCATCGGCCTGCGCTACTTCAACGTCTTCGGGCCGCGGCAGGACCCCGACGGCGCCTATCCGTCCGTGATCCCGGCCTGGATCGGGGCGCTGCTCAGGAACCAGACGGCCTACGTCAACGGAGACGGCAACGCGGCGCGCGACTTCTGCCACGTCGACAACGTGGTGCAGGCGAACCTGCTCGCCGCGACCGTCACGGACCCGGCGGCGCTCAACCAGGCCTACAACGTGGCGCTCGGCGAGCAGACCTCGCTCAACGAGCTGTTCGAGATGATCCGCGCGCTGATGGTGCCGCGCCTGCCGCACCTGCGCACGGTGCGCGCGGTGCACCGCGCGCCGCGGCGCGGCGACATGCAGTTCTCGTGCGCCGACATCGGAAGAGCAGCGAAGCTGCTCGGCTACCGGCCCGCGGTGCGCATCATGGAAGGCCTGCAGAGCACCATCGGCTGGTACGCCGCGAACCTCCTCGAAGACGCACAGCCCAAGGTGGCCGCCCATGCCTGAAGTCCTCGAAAGAATCGAAGTACAACCGCAAATCGAGGCTGAGGCGACGCTGCCCACCGTCGGTGTCGTGGGGCTGGGCTACGTCGGCCTGCCGGTGGCGGTCGAGTTCGCCAAGCGCCGGCCGACGATCGGCTACGACCTCTCGCGGCGCAGGATCGAGAGCCTGAAGCACATGGTCGACGCCACCGGCGAGGTGTCGACCGCCGAGCTGATGGAGGCGAGGCACCTGCGCGCCACGGCCTACCCCGCGGAGCTCGAGCAGGCCGAGTTCGTCATCGTCGCGGTGCCCACGCCGATCAACGCCGCGCGCCAGCCCGACCTGCGGCCGCTCGAGTCGGCGAGCGAGGCGCTCGGGCGCTACCTGAAGCCCGGCGCGACGGTGATCTACGAGTCGACCGTGTACCCGAGGGCGACCGAGGAGGTCTGCGTGCCGCTGCTCGA
>Ga0114945_10002253_pt1 | contig 11409 bp, 9 predicted proteins | sample OV2TP3_FD_87194 | JGI IMG/M metagenome (GOLD analysis project Ga0114945, IMG submission 87194) | Hot spring microbial communities from Beatty, Nevada to study Microbial Dark Matter (Phase II) - OV2 TP3 | ecosystem: Environmental > Aquatic > Thermal springs > Hot (42-90C) | place: USA: Beatty... | reverse complement strand
TCCCCTGCGCCCGTTGCAAGGCCTCTCCCACAGGCTGCGCCGAATTTGCGGAGCTCACCCCCGAGGACGCCGCGCTCTACCTCCCCCGGGAGGGCCACGACAACCTCATCGTCCCCAAGGCCTGCCCGATCCCCCCTCTGACGAGCATCATCCGCTATGGCCCCGACTACTTCATCATCAAGAAGGGCCGCGTCATGCGGAAGGGCTTCGCCCGCTCCCTTCCCGAATACACCCAATAGGACCCCGCTTTCCCCCCGGCGGGGCCGGAGTCCGGTCTCCGGGCGCGCGCTCCATCTGGCCCCCCGTTTGCGCTACAATCGAAGGTGCAACCGAAATCCGCCTCGGAGGAGGGGGGGCCGCATGCGGGCGAAAAAATTCGGCTGGGAGACAATGCCCGCCGAGCGGGTGAACGAAAATTTCTCCCGGAAGATGATCGTGGGGGAGAACGAGATGCTCTGCTGGCTCGAGCTCAAACCAGGCTGCAAGGTGCCCCGCCACAGCCACATCCACGAGCAGATCTCCCACGTCATCCGGGGAAGGCTCCGGTTCCACATCGACGGGGAAAGCGTCGAGGTGGGCCCCGGCGAGAGCCTGCTCATCCCCCCCAACGTGCCCCACGAGGTCGAGGTGGTGGGGAAGGAGACGGTGATCGATTACGACATCTTCAGCCCCATCCGGCGCGACTGGGTCGAAGGGACGGACACCTATCTGAGGACGTGAGGGCCCAGGCCGCCTGGCCCCCATGAGGAGGTGCGCGATGCCCAGGTGGGCAGGCTTGGTTCTCCTCCTCGCCGCCGCGTGGGGGTGCGCGGCCCAGCGCGCCCTGCACGCGGTGTCCCTCCACTACGAGGGGCCCGAGGCGCCCCGCCTATTCGCTCCCTCCGCCGCCTCCCCCGCCATCGTCGTGGCCCCCTTCGTCGACCTGCGCAAAGACAAAGAGCGGGTGGGCCTCTATCAATGGCACAACATGACCTTCGATCTGATCACGAAACCCGGGACCCCCGCCGAGGCGGTGACCGGCATGGCGCGGGATTTCCTCCAGAAGGCGGGCCTGCGCCCGCGGGCCGGCGCCTGGGACGGCGAGGTGGAGTCGCTGGCGCGGGTGGAGGCGGACTACGCCATCTACGGCGAGATCCTGAGCCTGGACTTCACGGGGCGGGGCACCCTCCCCGACGCCAAAAACCGAGGAGTCGTTGTGATCGAGGTCCGCCTGGGAAGCCGAAAAGAGCGCCAGGTGGTGCGCCGGAGCGTCGAGGTCGCCCCCGATGAGTTCCAGTTCATCCTCTTCGACAACCAGTACCAGCACCTCGCCCATATCGAATCCATCATCCGCCGCTCGGTCAGCCGGGCCATCCGCGAGGCCCTCGCCGATCTCCTCCGCCGCCTGCCCTCCTGATTACCAGCCGTCAGGACAACATAAATAATAATTTTTAATCTTTTAATATGCTTTATTCTCCATATATAGTGTCCACAAACAGAGGAACCCCCACATATGGGATTCCCATAATCACTTATTTTTCAATTGAATATGAAGGCTCTCACTTCTGGATAAGCTGGGGATAATTCGGGTTTGAAGATATCCCATATCTTGTATCCGGTGAAAAAAAACCTCCAAGATTTAGTATTTTTTCTTGCCTCGCTTCCCTGGATCTTGTAATGTCTCCACAAAGGTTGAAGCATGGACCTGTTTTACTGCCTGGGCGCGCACTCCCGAAGGCGCCGGTCGGTGGGTCTGGAACGGGCGGCCAGACCGTCGGCAAACCCGCGGGGCCCACCCGGAAGGCTTTTGCAACCCCTTCCCGGGTTCCGCGCGGAGTCCCGCTTGGAGTGGGATTCCGAACACAGCGTCTGAAGGGCGCGCGCCCAGGCTTCGATAACTCCCCGCCGGGCATCCACAGCCCTCTCTCTTCCAGATGATGCCCTCGCTTCCCTCCAAGGGCCCCTCCGGGGGCCTTCTTTTCTCTACGCCGGAGAAATGCCCCCCCATACGAGGGTCGTCTCACGGCTCCTCGTGCGGAGCTCCCCCCGCCCCCCTCACAGGGGGAGGGGAGCTCCGGGATTTCTCTTCAATTGACTTTGTTGATGCCCTTCGCGTCCTTGGGCTGCGCGCCCCTGGCTTCCCCCCGCGAATCCCCCTGCAGGTAGCGCAGGAACTCGCTGTCCGGAGGGAGGAGGAGGGTCGTCTTGTCCTTGAGGGAGGTCCTGTAGACCTCCAGGCTCTTCAGGAAGGCATAAAACTCGGGGGCCTGGCCGAATGCCTGGGCCGTGATATCGATGCTCTTGGCGTCCCCCAGCCCCTTGATCCGCTGCTCTTTCTCGTAGGCCTCCGCCAGCAGGATCTCGCGCTCCCGGTCCGTCTGGGCGCGGATGATCTGCGCCTGCTCCCCGCCCTCGGAGCGGTACTGCTTGGCGATCCGCTGCCGCTCGGCCCGCATCCGGCCGTAGATCGACTTCAAGTTCTCCTGCGGAAGGTCTGTCCGCTTGAGGCGCACGTCGATGATCTCGATGCCGTAATCGGCCGCCTTGCGGTTGCTCTCCTTCGTGACGAGCTCCATCAACTCGGCGCGCTCGGTGGCGACGATCTCGATCAGATTCTTCCGGCCCAGCTCGAGCCGCAGCTCGCTGTAGATGATGTCGTCGAGCCGCGCCTGGGCCCCCAGCTCGTTGCGCACCGTCTGCAGGAACTTGAGCGGATCGGCGATGCGCCAGCGGGAGTAGTTGTCCACCAGGAGGGTCTTCTTGTCCTGGGTGATGACCTCCGTCGTGCTCGAGTCGTACTCGAGGATGCGCCTGTCGAAGAGATTCAGCTGCTCCACGAAAGGCATGCGGTAGTAGAGCCCCGCCTCACGGATTTCCCGGACCGGCTTGCCCAGGCGGGTGACGACGACCTGCCGGTCCTCCCGGACCGTGAACAACACCGAATTCACGGCCAGAAGCGCCACCGCCACGACGATGGCGATTCCGACGCTCTTCCCGGGAAAGGACATGGCCTCTCTCATCGCCTCTCCCCCCCCGCTGCCCCCCTCAGCGCGTCCGGCCGGAGCGGGAGGATGGGCAACACGCCCGAGCCGCCCTGGTCCATGATGATTTTCTCCACCGTCGGCATGACCTCTTCCATCATCTCGAGGTAGAGGCGCTTGCGGGTGATGTCAGGCCCCTTGCGGTACTCGGCCAGCATGGCGAGGAAGCGGTCGGCGTCGCCCCGCGCCCTGCGGATCTTGGCCTGCTGGTAGGCCTCGGCCTGCTGGAGGATCTCGGCCACCTTGCCCCGCGCCTGCGGGATCACCTCGTTCCGGTACCCCTGGGCCTCGTTGATGAGCCGGTTGCTGTCCTCCCGCGCGCTCGCCACGTCCTTGAAGGCGTCGGAGACCTCCTTGGGCGGTTGAACGTCCTGGAGTTGGACTTGCACCACGGAGAGGCCGCTCTCGTAGAGGTCGAGAATCTTCTGGAGGAGCTGCATGGTCTCCTGCTGGATCTGGCCCTTCCCCACCGTCAGGGCCTCGTCGATGGGCTTCCTCCCGATCACCTGCCGGATGGCGGCTTCCGCGGCCAGCCGGATGGTGATCTCCGGATTGCGCACCTTGAAGAGGTACTTCACCGGGTCGACGATGCGGTATTGGATGATGATGTTGATGTCGACCAGGTTCTCATCGCCCGTCAGCATCAGCGCCTCTTCGGGCTTGTTGACGTAGCGGGCCGGCGGGCCGGGATCGATGGTGCGAAAGCCGATCTCGGCCCGCTTCACTTCGGTCACCTTCGGGGTGTAGGCGGTCTCGATGGGGAAGGGGAAGTGGTAGTTCAGCCCGGAGGAGTCGATCCGGGCCAGGCGGCCGAAGCGAAGCACGATCCCTTGCTCGTCGGGGCCCACGATGTAGAAGCCCGAGAGCAGCCAGATGGCGGCCGCCGCGATGATGATGAACATCCCGGGCAGCCGGAAATTCCGGAAGTTGGGGAGGCGGAATTCGGGCAGCCGGATCTGGGGGGGCATCCCTCCCCCGCCGCCCCGGCGCGCCTTGAACTCATCCCAATCCATCGGCATGGGCGGATACTCCCAGCGGCGAGGATCTCAAGAAAAATCCCTAAAAGGGACCGCACCACGTTAGGTGGATTGACAGCCGAAGTCAACCGCCCCCATGTGGGACCCTGCCGGCGGCGCGCAAAATCTCCCGGCGCCCGGGCAATCCCTCCTGCGCGCCCCGCTTGCGCACCGAGAGCGAGGCAGCCGCCACCGCAAAGCGCGCCGCCCCGGCGAGGCCCGCCCCCTCGGCCAGCCGGACCGCGAGGGCGCCGCAGAAGGCGTCCCCCGCCCCCGTCGTGTCGACCGCCTTCACTCCCGCGGGGGGGCGGAACCAGCCTTCCTCCTCCCGGCTCATGTAGAAGGCGCCCCGCTCTCCCGCCGTGAGCACCACCGCGCGGACTCCGAGTCCCATCAGTCTCCGGCACAGCCGCCGAGCCTCCCCCCGCCCTCCGCAAAGGCGCGCGGCCTCGGTCTCGTTGGGCACCAGCACATCCACCTGGGAGAGAAACCCCCTCGGCAGGGCGGCCGGGGCGGGGGCGGGGTTGAGGAGCGTGAGGGATCCCCTGGCCCTGGCCTTGCGGAAGGCCCAGGCCACGGTGGCGAGGGGCACCTCGAGCTGGGCGAGCACCGCCTCCCCGTAGTCGAGAAGTCCCCCCCGCCCCCTCAGGCGGGCCGGCGTGAGGAGGGCGTTCGCGCCGGGCGAGACGGCAATTTGGTTTCTCCCCGCCCCGTCCACCACGATGAGGGCCGTGCCGGTGGGGGCGGCGGCGGCCAGGAGGCCGCGGCGGTCCAAGCCCTCCCGGGCGAGCCGCCTTCGGTAGGCCGCCCCGGGGGGATCGTCCCCCGTGAGGCAGACCAAGCGCACCCGCCCCCCGGCCCGGGCGGCCGCCACCGCCTGGTTGGCGCCCTTGCCCCCCCAAAACTCCCGCCGATCCCCTCCCAGCACCGTCTCGCCGGGGCCTGGCAGCCGCCCTACCGGGACCACGATGTCCAGGTTCGCGCTCCCCACAACGAGCAGGCGGGCCGGGCGCGCCCTAGGACCAGCCACGGTACCTCCTGAGCCGGTTGAGGAAGAAACGGAGAAAGCGGCCCTCGTCCACGTCGAGGGCCACCTCCGCGCCCCCCTGCCCGCCGGCGGAGGCGCCGGGCCTGAGGTCCACGACCGTCATCCCCCGGGCGGGGCCCTCCCCGCACTCGACGGCCACGGGGCGGCGCTCGCAGCGGAGGAGGCCCGGCTCGATCGCGGCGGCCAGGGCGAGGGGATCGTGGAGGGTGACGCCCTCCTCCCCGCGGCGCCGCCTGGCGTAGGCCACATACGTGCGGGTGAGGTCCCGGAGCGCCCGCCGGAAGGGCCCCCCGCCAAAGAGGGCCCGCGCGGGAAGAAGGGCGCGCCGGGTGACGTCCAGCCCCACCAGGGTGACGGGGGCCCCCGAACGCAAGACGGCCGCGGCCGCCTCCGGGTCGCAATGGAGGTTGAACTCCGCCGCCGCCGTCACGTTCCCAGGCATCTGGGCCGTCCCGCCCATCACCACGATGCGCCCCACCCCGGCGAGGGCATCCGGGTCCCGGCGCCAGGCCCGCGCCAGGTTGGTCAGGGGGCCCAGGGCAACGATGGTGAGGTCGCGTCCCAGCCGCCGGGCCAGGGCGGCGATGAGGCGCTCGGCCGTCTCGTGGGGCGCCTTGCCCAGCCGGGGCGGCCTCCTCCCCCCCGAGAAAAGCTCCCCCAGGCCGTCCGCCCCGTGGATGGCGAGCGCCTCCGACCGGTCCACCCGGCCCCCGCGCAGGGGGCTCGCCGCCCCCCGGTGGACGGGGGGGAGGGGCTTGGCCGCGCTCGAATGGGAGCGGAAATACGCGAGCGCCCGCCTGGCGTTCCGGAAGGCCCACGCCCCGGGGACGTTTCCGTGCACGGTTGTCACCGCGAGCACCTCCAGCTCGGGCGAGACCAGGGCGAGGGCCAAGGCGAGGGCGTCGTCCACCCCCGGATCGCAGTCGATCACCACCGGAATCGCCCTCTTCGCCATCCGGTTTCCCTCCTGGCCCGCCATGCCCCCGTGTTTATCTGTTTAATTAATAAATTGGGCCCCGGGCATCCCGCACCGAGACTCCGGAGGTCCCTCCCCCTTAAGGACTGCCGTCCGTAGCTGCCCAAAAATCAAGAAATTGAGAAAACTGTATCACGTGATTTCATTATTTTCACTTTGGATTCACCTTCGCTCCGCTCTCGCAGTCCATTTGAAATCAAATAGATACGCCACCGCCCCGGGCTCCAGGATTGACAACGCCTCTATTTTCTAATATTTATAGATGGTTTAGGCCAGCCTTTCCTTTCGGGCGGCACGGCATCGTCGGGAAAAGGCCCAGCCGCCAACAACATACGAGAACACATAGGAAGTCGCGCGACCAGCTTGTGATGGCCCAAAGAAGCGCCTCACCGACATCATCCCGCCGACGTTTGGTGGCCGCGATCGATATCGGAGGAACCTTCACCGATATCGTCATCTACAACCCGGCCACCGGGAAAACTGCCGTCGGCAAGTACCTGACCACGCCCAACGACCCCTCCATCGGGGCCCTGGCGGGCCTGCGCACCCTCTTGGAGGAGGAGAGCCTGCGCTTCCGCGACCTCACCCAGGCCATCCACGCCACCACCCTGGCCACCAACGCCATCATCGAGCGCAAAGGCGCTCCCACAGGCCTTCTGGCGACCAAGGGGTTCCAGGACATCCTCCTCGTCGGGCGCGAATCCCGCTACGACATCTACGACCTAGTGCCCGAGTTTCCCGAGCCCCTCGTCGTGGGGCCCCTGCGCCGCGAGCTCACCGAGCGCGTCTCGGCCAGCGGGGACACCCTCCAGCCTCTCAGCATGCAGGAGGTGAAGGTCACCATCCAGGAGTTGGTGGACAAGGGGGCAAGGTCCATCGCCGTTTGTCTCCTCCACTCCTACATCAAGCCGGACCACGAGTTGGCCGTAGGCGAGGTGATCGCCGAGTCGTTTCCCGACATCAGCTTCAGCCTCTCCTCGAAGGTGTGCCCGGAGATCCGCGAGTACGAACGCACCTCAACTACCGTCGCAAACGCCTACATCCAGCCTATTGTCTCGCGCTACCTCGAGGACCTCGAGACCAACCTGGAGAACGTCTCTCTCTACATCATGCTCTCCAACGGGGGCATCTCCACGGCCCGCGCCGCCGCGGAAAGCCCCATCCGCATGTTCGAGTCGGGTCCGGCGGCGGGCGCCCTCTCGGCCGCCTATTTCGGCAAGCTCTGCGGCTACAAGGACATCGTCGCCTTCGACATGGGCGGGACGACGGCGAAGACCTGCATCATCGAGAACAGCCAGCCCCACATCTCCACCCAGTTCGAGATCGCCCGCGTCAAGCGCTTCAAGAAAGGGAGCGGGCTGCCCATCCAGGTGCCCTGCATCGACCTCATCGAGGTGGGCGCCGGCGGCGGCAGCACCGCCCGCATCGACGACATGGGCCTCCTCAAGGTCGGCCCCGACAGCCAGGGCGCCTCGCCCGGTCCCGCCTGCTACGGCCTGGGGGGCCAGGAGCCCACCGTCACCGACGCCGACCTCATCCTGGGCTACATCGACCCCGGCTACTTTCTCGGCGGCGAGATGGAGATCTTCCCCGAGGCGGCCTCCGAGGCCGTGCGCAAGAAGATCGCCGAGCCCTTGAAGATCGAGGAGGTGCAGGCCGCCTGGGGCATCCACGAGCTGGTCAACGAGACCATGGCCGCCGCCGCCCGCATCCAGCTCTCCGAGCGCGGCAAGGATCCCCGCGCCTTCACCCTCATCGCCACGGGGGGCGCGGGCCCCGTCCACGCCTTCCGGCTGGCGCGGAAGGTGAGCCTGCGCCGCATCGTCTGCCCCCCGGGGGCGGGGCTGGCCTCGGCCCTGGGGCTTCTCACCGTCCCCATCAAGGTGGACACGGTGGACACCCACGTCACCCCCCTCGACGAGGTGGACCTGGCGAAGCTGAACATCCTCCTGGTCGACCGGGAGAAAAAGTGCCACGCCCTCCTCAAGGCGGCGGGCGTCCGCGAGCGCGACATCCGCATCCAGCGCATGGCCGACATCAGCTTCGAGGGGCAGGGCTTCCCCTTGACGATCCCCATCCCCTCGGGGAAACTCGGCTCGAATGCCTTCCAAGTCATCGAGAAGACCTACCGGGAGCACTACTCCACCGCCCACGGGAGCGGGATCGGGTCCGTCCCCCTACAGATCTTCAGCTGGCGCATCTTCGGGATGGGGCCGGAGCCCAGGGTGAACTTCAGGTTCACCAACCTCTCCGCCAAGGGAGGCCGCAACCCCCTCAAAGGCACCCGGAAGATTTACCTGCCCGAGAACAAGGGCTTCCGCAAAGTGAACGTCTACGACCGCTATCTCCTCCGGCCGGGCCAGAAGTTCAAGGGCCCCGCCCTGGTGGAGGAGCGGGTGACGACGATGGTCGTCGGCCCGCGCTCAAGCTTCTTCGTGGACAAGAGCCAGAACCTCATCGTCGAGCTCTAGGAGGCGCCCAAGCCATGGCCCGCAAGGGGATCGACGCCATCACCCTCGAAGTCCTCTGGAGCCGCCTCATCGCCGTCGCGGAGGAGGCGGCGAGCGAAATCGTGCGGACCTCCTTCTCCACCACGGTCCGCGAGTCGCAGAACTTCGCCGTCGTCCTCCTCGATCCGCGGGGCCACTCCATCGCCCAGGCGAGCTCGACCATGCCGAGCTTCGTGGGCGCGTTGCCCCTCGCGGCGCGCAATCTGCTGAAGACTTTCCCCCGCGAGAGCTGGGCGCCCGAGGACCTGGTGCTCACCAACGACCCCTGGCTAGCGACGGGGCACCTCCAGGACATCACCTCCCTCACCCCCATCTTCTACAAGAAGAACCTGGTCGCCTTCACGGGGGTCACCACCCACGTCACCGACATGGGGGGGAAGCTCCGCTCACCCGAGGTGCGCGAGATCCATGAGGAGGGCCTCCAGCTTCCTCCCTGCAAGTACCTCTCGGCGGGCCAGGTGAACCAGGACGTCCTGCGGGTCATCCGCCAGAACGTGCGCGTGCCCGACCAGGTTGAGGGAGACCTCATCTCCCACGCTTCGGCGGGCCGGCTGGCCGCCAAGCGCGTCCAGGAGATGCTCGAGGAGTACCGGCTGCGCGACCTCGACGCCGCCGCCTCGACCATCTACCAGCGCTCGGAAAACGCCATGCGCGAGGCCATCAAGAAGGTGCCCGACGGCGAGTATCGCTTCCAGGTGAGCACGGACGGATACGACGAGCCCCTCATCATCCGCGTCGAGGTTCGGGTGCGCGGCAGCAGCATCCTGGTGGACTACACCGGCTCCTCGCCCCAGGTGGACCGGGGCTTGAACGCCGTGCTGAACTACGTCTACGCCTACTCCGCCTACTCGCTCAAATGCCTCTTCTGCCCCGCCGTCCCGAACAACGAGGGCAACTTCCGCCCCATCACGGTCTCGGCCCCCGAGGGCAGCATCCTGAACCCCCGCTACCCGGCCCCGGTGAACGGCCGCTCCATGGTGGGCCACTTCATCCCCTCGGCCATCTTCGGCGCCCTTTGCAAGTCGGTGCCCGACCTCGTCCAGGCGGCCAGCGGGAGCCCCACCTGGGCCATCAACGCGGCAGGCATCACCAAGGAGGGCCGGCGCTTCGCGGGCAACTTCTTCCTGAACGGAGGCCAGGGCGCCTCTAAGGACCACGACGGGAGGGCCTGCCTGAGCTTCCCGGCGAACACCTCCTCCACCCCCATCGAGGTGCTCGAGCACATGGTCCCCCTCCTCGTCGAGCGCAAGGCTACCATCCGCGACAGCGGAGGCGCCGGGGAGTTCGGGGGAGGAAACGGCCAGCAGGTGATCGTCAAATCCCTCTCGGACGGCCCCATCCTGCTCACCTTCCTCAGCGAGCGCACGCGCCATCCCGCCTACGGGCTCTTCGGCGGGCGCAACGGGCGCGTGGGCAAGGTCACCCTGAACGGCAGGCCCATCAACCCCAAGCGCCAGTGGGTGATGAACCCGGGCGATCGGCTCGTGCTGGAGGTGCCGAGCGGGGGAGGCTACGGGGACCCCAAGAAGCGCCGGCGCGAGGCGATCGACCACGATCTGCGCGAGGGGCTCCTCTCGCTCCAGAAGGCCCGCGCCGAGTACAACTACGACGGCGACTACACCTCCGCCAGCCTCTAGCCCTCCGCCCCCATGGCCGCTCCCCCGCGAAGATGGGTGGCCGTCACCTCAACCCCCGACTTCCCCGTGACCCTCGGGCCCGTGCGCCGGGCCCTCGCGGGGATCGCGCCGGTGCGGACGGTCGCGCTCCCCTTCCGCCCCCTCGGGAAGGCCGAGGAGGCCGCCTTCGCCCGCCAGCTCCGAGGGGCGGAGGGGATCCTCCTGCGGCCGGGGTACCTCACCGCCTCCCTCCTCGAGCGGCTGCCCTCGCTCCGGGCCGTGGCGGTCCACGGGGCGGGGGTCGATCAGGTGGACGTCGCGGCCTGCACGGCGCGCGGCGTCTGGGTGACGAACGCGCCGGGGGCGAACGCGGATTCGGTGGCGGAGCTGGCTCTTGGGCTGATGATCTCGCTCGCCCGGAGGATCCCCCAGGCGGCACGGCGGGTGGCGGAGGAGCGCGTCTGGGGAGAGGCCCGCCACACCGGAAGGGAGCTCAAGGGAAAGACCCTGGGCCTCGTGGGGATCGGCCAGATCGGCTCGCGCCTGGCCCGCATGGCGGAGGCGCTGGGGATGCGCGTCGCGGCCTACGACCCGGGGCTCTCGGCAAAGGAGATCCGCCGGCGCGGGGCGCGCCCCATGAAATGGGACGCCCTCCTGGCCGCGGCGGACATCCTCTCCCTCCACCTCCCCCTCACCCCCCAGACCCACCACCTCATCGGCCGCCGGGCGCTCGGGAAGATGAAGCGGGGAGCCTTTCTCATCAACGCGGCCCGCGGGCCCCTGGTGGACGAGCGGGCGCTGGCGGGGGCGCTCGCCTCGGGGCGCCTCGGGGGGGCGGCCCTGGACGTGCTCGAGGGGGAGCCGCCCAATCCCGCGAGCCCCATCTTTGACGCCCCCAACCTCCTCCTCACCCCCCACATGGCGGGCTCGACGGAGGAGGCGCTCGCCGCCATCGCCCGGGTGGCGGCCGAGGACTTGGCCCTCGTCCTCAAGGGAAAGCGCCCCAAGCGCCCCGTGAACCGGCCCGCCGGTAGATCCCCTACTCGGAGAAGTAGCGCTTCGCCCAGTGGCGGAGGGTGAAGGGCCACATCTGGATGCGCTCCCGCTGGCTGGGGGCGCGGAAGAGGGGGACCTGCTCCCCGGGGCGGTGGACCGAGAACCGCCACAGGAGATAGTGGACCGCGTCCTGGGCGGGGTCGTCCTCGCCCATGGTGCCCACGCCT
>Ga0114945_10002252_pt1 | contig 11412 bp, 6 predicted proteins | sample OV2TP3_FD_87194 | JGI IMG/M metagenome (GOLD analysis project Ga0114945, IMG submission 87194) | Hot spring microbial communities from Beatty, Nevada to study Microbial Dark Matter (Phase II) - OV2 TP3 | ecosystem: Environmental > Aquatic > Thermal springs > Hot (42-90C) | place: USA: Beatty... | reverse complement strand
GTGTATTATATCATTGCCACGGCCGAGGCCAGCTCTAACTTGGCCCGATATGATGGCATGAAGTATGGCTATCGGGCGCCGAGTAGAGAACTGACAGAGACCTATATGAAGAGCAGAAAGGAGGGGTTTGGCGCGGAGGTCAAGAGACGCATCATGCTCGGAACCTATGCCCTTTCCGCCGGCTATTACGACGCATATTATCTCAAGGCCCAGAAGGTCAGGGCATTGATCAAAAAGGATTTCGAAGAGGTCTTTAAAAAGTGCGATGCCATCATCACCCCCACGGCGCCGACCACGGCTTTTAAGATCGGAGAGAAAACGCAGGACCCCTTGCAGATGTACCTCTCGGACATCTTCACGATCTCAGTCAACCTAGCCGGACTTCCCGGACTCTCTCTGCCCTGCGGCTTTGACTCCGAGGGATTGCCCATCGGCATGCAGATCATCGGAAGACATTTCGACGAGGCCACGATCCTGCGGATCGCCTTCGCTTACGAGCAGGCGACAGAGTGGCATAAGAGGAAACCGAATATAGAAGATCCCTCTCCCCTACCCTCTCCCTGGCAGGGAGAGGGTGAAGGGTGAGGGTTAACTGTCTTATGAACTACGAACCCGTCATCGGCCTTGAGGTCCACGCCCAGCTCTTGACCGACTCTAAGATCTTCTGCGGCTGCTCCACCCGCTTCGGCGACGAGCCCAATCAGAACACTTGCCCGATCTGCATGGGCTTTCCCGGCGTCTTGCCTGCGCTCAACAAAAAAGTGGTGGAGTTCGCCATCAAGACGGGCCTTGCCACCCATTGCCAAATCGCGCGCACCAGTCGCTGGGCGAGGAAGAACTACTTCTATCCCGACCTCCCCAAAGGCTACCAGATCAGCCAATATGAGCTCCCGTTATGCCGCGACGGATATATCGATGTCGACCTGTCTGCCGTGCCGGCACAGGCAGGAGCGAACGGGACCAAGAAGAGAATCCGGATCACCCGCATCCATATGGAAGAGGATACCGGCAAAAACATCCACGAGGTCCGAGGCGATTACAGCCTGGTAGATTTTAACCGCAGCGGGGTCCCGCTTTTGGAGATCGTGAGCGAGCCTGACATCCGGAGCGCCGAGGAAGCCGGCCGCTATCTCAGGAACCTCAGGACCGTTCTCCAATATCTGGAGGTCTGCGACGGCAACATGGAGGAGGGGAGCTTCCGCTGCGACGCCAACGTCTCGGTGCGCCCCCGAGGCTCGCACGAGCTCGGCACCAAGGTCGAGATCAAGAACATGAACTCCTTCAAGGCGGTGGAGAAGGCTTTGGAATACGAGATCGGTAGGCAAATGAGGACCCTCACCGAGGGGGGAAAACTCGAGCAGGAGACCCGGCTTTGGGACGCCGATCACGAGGTGACCCGCTCGATGCGCTCGAAAGAATACGCCCATGACTATCGATATTTTCCTGATCCGGATCTGCTCCCCTTGGTGATCGATGAGAGCTGGATCGAGGAAATTCGAGCCAACCTGCCGGAAATCCCGGAGGAGCGTAAGGAACGCTTTGTTTCCGAGTACGGTCTTCCCCTCTATGACGCGGAGCTTCTCACCAGCCGCCGAGACATCGCGGACTACTATGAGAGAGCGGTGAAAACCCACTCCAATCCCAAGGGCATCAGCAACTGGGTCATGGGGGACCTTTTCCGCGTCATCAAGGAGACAAAACTAGATGAAAAGCTTCGCATCACTGCATGGCCGATCATCCCCGAGCATTTAGCGGAGATAGTGCGGCTGGTCGATCAGGGAAAGATCAGCAGCAAGATGGCCAAGACCCTTTTCGAAGAGGCTGTCGAACGAAGAGAGTCCCCGGAGAAAATCGCCCGAGAGAAAGGTCTGGAGCAGGTCACGGACTTGGGCGAAATCGAAAAAGCCGTACAGCAGATCTTGGACGCCCACCCTCAGCAGGTATCAGACTATCGTGCCGGGAAAGAGAAAGTATTCGGCTTTCTGGTCGGTCAGGTTATGAAAACCACCCAGGGAAAGGCCAGCCCGCAAATGGTGAATGAAATTCTGAGGAGGAAATTGGGAGCTGAGAGCTAACTCCTCGCAGGCAGGTCAAAAAGGTCCCAGATGCGAGGCGCGCGAGAAACTGATCCTTCGGCTCGCTCAGGACAGGCTCAGCGGAGGCGTACTAGATAAGTACGTTGGAGCGAATCCGTTCGGAGCGGGATCGGCTCCCGCGCGGTCGAGCGCTCCTATCATAACCTCCGCCTGAGGCGGATGATGGCAGATGGGCCTTTTTCAACGGCCTAAAAGCGCCAGGTGAGGCTGGTGGTAACTACATGGCGGTCGTAGTCAAAGGCGGCCAGATTGGATTTGACATGGTCGAACAGGTACTCTACCGCCACGGTGAAGTTCTCCAAGAAGTCTTTAGCGACGCTGAACAGATGAGTGGGCTCACGGTCGGTCCGCTTGACCGTATCGGTTGCGTTCGTCGGAAGCAGGCTATGCCTCTTGCTGTGAAACCGCCAGTGAAAGTCTAGGTCGTAGCGCAATCGCACATCCCCCCAGGGGAGAGTGTATTGGCCGCCAACCAGCACGCGGTGTCCCCGGTAGCGCCAGTTTCGTCCCTCGGCTAGCTCCACGTCGAATTGGTATCCCATCTTTGCGAAATGGCGACCCTGCTCGAAGATGAAGAAGTGAAGCGGCCCGACCATGTAATTTTTGGCGTCGCGAACTTCCCTTCGAACCACGTCCCTGTCGTTGGCAAAATCTTTCCATTGGAACCGGTACTGGAGCGTAGTCAAATTCCAGGGATTCTCGATGAACGTTATGTATGGGTTAAAGATCCAACGCTGGCTGAATCTGGCGTTCCCTAACATGATGAAATCGTAGGTAAATTGAGTCCCCGCGATGTAGGGCAGATCCCCAAAGGCGCTCGGCATCGATCCCCGCCTGAGGATCCCCACGGTCGGGGTATGACTCTGGGTGTTAAACTCCGTGAGGTGGTCGTTGTAGGTATAAAGGAATCGATGGGACACGTTCCCCTCCCAGTCGGGAGTCCTAAGCCATGTGTAATCGAGGTTGAAGCTCACCAACTGGCCTTCGCTTTTCCGCCTATCAGTATCCTCACGGATGGTAAGCGCAGTAAGATCGACGCTGGAATTCGGAACTACCGGGACATTGGTGTCGTAGAAGACTCCCAGCCGAAACTCCCCGCGAAAGAAGCGCTCCCGCTCCGCTGCCCTCTCCAGCACCTCCCCGAAACGCTGAGCGGGCGCCGTCAGCGGTGAGACCGGCTGAAGGCGCAGCGCCTCCTCGATCTCGGCCTTCGCCAACTGGGGATATCCGAGCGCGCTCATCGAGAGGCCTGTGTAAAAGCGTGTGAGCTGGGCAAAGTTATCGTCGCTGGGAACGTTGGCCCTGAGGAGGTCCAGGGCCTCGCGGTAATTTTTTTTTCGATATTCGATAAACCCGAGATAATATCCCAGGTTTGGCCGCGTCGGCTCGGCTTGATAGACCTGGCGGAGCAGCGGCTCTGCCCGCTCATATTGCTGCTCGCTAAAATTCAAAACGCCGAGCTGAAAGGCGACGTCCAGGTCCGCGGGCCGCATGGCCCTGGCCTTTTCGAGAGCGGCGCGGGCATCCGCCGGCCGGTTCAGGGCCACATACACGATCCCCTGATAGTAGAGGGCATCTATGTTTTCAGGGTTGAGACGAAGCGCCTCTTGCAGCTCTTTGAGTGCCTCGTCATACTTCCGGTCGCCATACGCGACCACCGCCCGGTCGACAAAGACCGCGGCCTGAACTGCCGTTTCCTGGGAGACCTGAGCCCCAATGACTGGAGCCGCACGGAGCAATGCGTAGGAGAGAAAGAAAGCTGCCTGGAGAAGCGGTAACATCATAGGTCCTCCGCCCCAGGCTGTCTGCATTGCGCTAGAACCATGTTGCAATTAAACGGACTTATTAATATCGTTTAGCGCCTTTGTCAACAAAAAAATTTGGTATGAGGAGGGATTTTCCATGAAAAGGTTGTTGGCTTTACTAATCGCCTGCGGACTTTCCACAATGGAGGTTCGGGCCGCACTGGCTCAAGCGACCTCGCCTCAGGTACCAGTGGGCCGATTCCAATTGGTTTCCGTCTCAGCCGGCCAGCAGGCGGGCGTCTTCTTGATTGACACGGCCACCGGCTGCACGTGGCAGCTGGGCCGAAACCAAGAGACGAACCGGTTGACCTTCGTGGAGATGGATGTAGAAAACCTGCATTGGAGCTGGGGCAGCGGAGCGCAACAGAGGCTGGCGCAAAAGATCGATGAATCGAAGCTGCCAAGCGAGCAGAAGGCCCAGCTAAAACAGGACCTCGGCAGCACGGCATGCGGCCTGACACCGGTGGTTCTAACCCCACCACCTGCGCCCAGCAAGCCTGAGGCTGGACCGACCAAGAGGAGGTAATCCCTGCCCGATCGGGCGCGGGCGCTACCTTCAAGGAGCGCCTCTGGACGAAACTTTTTAATACTAAAGTCATAGATAAAATATTTTCAAGTTTCGCCTGGAAAAACAGCCGATTCGCCTTGACAACCGGCCATGGGGACATATATTAGGCTCGGTTTTCGGGAGGGATAGCCTGATGAGAAACGACCGCCTGTGGGCTAAAAGCATCGCGCTTGGATCCTCAGTCACGTTTGTCGCCCTTGTCTTGCCGGGACTCAGCCATGCGCAGCAGCCAGTAGGGGTGGTTACCGGCCTTCAAGGCCAGGCACAGTTGACCCGTCCGGCAGTCCCCCCGGCTCCACTGCGCTTTAAGGACGGCCTCATCATCCGTGACATTGTTGATACCCGTGAGAAGTCCTTAGCCCGCATTCTATTCGGCGGCAGAAGCACCGTGACCGTCAGGGAGCTGACCCGCCTTGAAGTCCGCGAGGAGATCCTTCCGACCGGCCAGAGGCGTGATGTCCATGAGCTCTCCTCGGGGGCGATTTTGGTAAACGTAGCCAGGCAGCTCATGCGCCCTGGGGATGAAGTCATCATCCGCACTCCTAATGCGGTGGCGGCGGTGCGCGGCTCGTTGGTCTTCGCCCTCTATGATGCTTTGTTACAGCAGACTATTTTCGCCGTCTTGTTCGGCAGCATTTTTGGAGGACCTCTGGGCCTCCCGCCTATAGTCATTGCCGCCAATACGGCCCTCAACATTACCGGCACAGGTCCAGCGGCCCAAGTAACCCAAACGACTGTTACTCAAGCCCAAGCCACCCAAATTCTGCAGGAGTCCCAGATCGGGAAAGTGGTCACAGAAGAGGGCAACAAACAACAGATCGCCCAGACCGAAACTGAGACTGCGGCAAATTTGGCCACAGCCGTGGTAGAGGCGATCACGGGCGCGGCACCCACTACGACGGCACCGGCTGGAACCCAAGATGCAATTCAGGACACAGCAGCCGCAACGTCGGAGGTAGCCGCCACAACGATCACAAATGGGCTTGCAACAGCAACAACTCCGTCGACAGAAACAGTAACCACCGCTCCGGTAGCACCGGATACGTCCATAGCGGTGGATAAGCCGGATGTTGAGATTTCCAGTAGTTCCAAAACGCTAAAAGCGGGTGAGACTTTCAAGACGTTCAGCGGAAGCAGCAGCCGAAGCGGCTCATCTCCGGTCGCGCGGATCAGCAATTCCACCGTCTCCGGCGCCGGTAACCTGTTCGACGTAGATCCCGGGGCGGACGCGAGCCTGGCCTCACCGCTGCTTGAGGTCACCGACAGCACCATCACCGGCTCCCGCATCCTTGAAGTGGAGGGCACCCTTAAAAGCAGCACGAAGAAGGGCTTCATCGCTATTGACCCGAGTACAATCAATACCCCCGATGACTTTATTACCATCGGTGCGGGAGGAAGCCTGTCTCTGGAGGGCCAGCTTCTCACAGATGTGGGAGGGATCTTTGACATCTCTAAGCGGCTTTTGCACGTCCGCGACGGCTCAACCTTGACGAGCAAATCGCCAGATCCTCTATTTCAGTTTAGTGGTAGCACAGTTAGCACAAGCAGCGGTACCATTGCGGTATCCAGCCTGACCGCACAACTCCCGCCGACCTTGACTCTCTCCGGGCCGCTTCTCAGTGCCACAAACAACACCAGCATCACAGCAAGCAACCCCGATCTGGGCGCGGAGACGTTTTTATTCGTAGGCGATAGCGCAAAGCTAACCGGTCCCCCGAAGCCATTGGTGGGTGACGCACCCGCGCTGACCAGTTTTACTAACAGTACCCTAACCGCCACGGGCAATTTCTTTACCGTACGTCGCTCCCTGACCCCAGGGACCCCCACCACAGCCGAGCTAGGAGGTCCTCTTGCTGCGGCCTCTGGTAGTACCTTTACGGTTGCAAACTTCATTGCCGTTTCAGAAAGCGGGAAGCTGACCGGCACCGGGACAACACCACTCATCCAATCCAACCCTAGCACCTTTGACATTAGTAGCAATTTTATCCGCATAGACGACTCTAGTGATGCCGCAGTGAACCCCGGGACACCTGGACCTGCTACGGTGATGCTGGCCAGCGCACTTATCAGTGATACGGGAAGCACCTTCAGTATCACCAACAGGTTCCTGTTGGTTAGGGACGGCTCGACCTTTACGAGCACCTCTACCGAGCCTCTTATCCAGTTAACCAGTAGTACAGTGGATACCGGCAATAATTTCTTCACAGCCTTCGGTGCCACTCCAGCCGCAGTTAACCTGAATGGGCCACTGCTAGCTGCGACGAATACCAATTTTACCACTGGCGACCCGGCTCTCAACCGACGCTCCTTCCTAATAGTAACCGATACTTCGACGCTCACCAACACTGCGATAGACCCTCTTGTGACATTCAACACGAGCACATTAGACACGGCGGGGAATTTCCTAACCATCAGCGACTCGAAGGCGACGGCCAGTACTGTATCTCTGGCTGGGCCACTGCTTAAAGCTACAGGCAGTACCTTCAAGAGCTTCAGCACCTTCCAAGTCGCGCCAGGAAGTAATTGCTGCTCATTCATCTTTCTGTCCGAGAAAAGCAAGCTTGAAAGCAGCGGAGCGACTCCGCTCTTGCAGTTCACCAATAGTAACCTGGATGTCGGCTCCAGCTTTCTCACTTTAACGAACGTGAATGACTTTAGTCCGGGCACCCCGGCTCCGTCTACAATGACCTTAGCTGGACCATTGGTAAGCGATACCGGCAGCACCTTTAACACCGGAAGCCGCTTTTTAAGCGTCACGGACGGCTCGACATTGACCAGCACGTCTACCGACCATCTTATCCACCTGACTGGCAGCACGGTGAATACCAAAAATGACTTTTTGCTACTGTTAGACAGCGGATCAAAAATCGCTCTCTCCGGGTCGTTGTTGAGCGCAGGCAGCACGCTGAACATAGGGACCGACCCAACGCTTTTCGGGGACCTGCTAGACGTTCGTGCACCCGCGCAACTGGTTATGAACTCTAGCAATCCGGTGGTGCTGTTTACGGGCGGGACTCATACTGTCGGCACCGATGACGTTACTGCGAATGACACAGTAAATCGCCTGTTCCGGTTCTCCGGTGTCAATACTGACGGCACTACTGGACTGGGAACTGATCAACCTATAAAAGGCAATGGAGTTGATCCCGCTCCTTTCACTGGAGCCTCTAACCCCATCGGCGGTCTCCTGAAGGCCACAGAAGGCGCCACGATTGAAGTAAAAAAGGGAGCCGGGGATACGAGCGGAGGGAATGCCGTGCGGTTTGATACCATGCTTTACGAAGCAACCGCGCCTGTTATAGAGCTAATCGGTTCAGCCACCAAGGATACCTCGCTCAAAACAGCGGACACTACTATGGACATCTTTAGGAGCAAGGTTGTGAGCAACGGACCGCTGGTGGCCCTGGACAAAGGGCTCATCGACGTCCAGAACGGCCCCTTTATCCACATAAGAAGCGGGAGCAATGTGGACGTGAAGGCTGATCTGCTAAAGCTCTTCAATGGAAGTAAGATCGAAGTCATCAATGGGCCGCTCATCAAGGTAGAGGGGACCTCGGCAACCGGAACAGCGAGTATGCTGAACGTGACCGGCGCACTGGTTAACTTCGGAGGTAGCGGAAATAATAAAATCATTGTGAATAACACCCTATGCGGCGGCGCATGCGCGGTCAAAAGTACAATCCAAGTGTTGGAGGGAAGTGCTAACTCAATCACCATTGGTCCCAATCCTATAAAGAACCCTGGCCTGGGGAACATCCAAGTCAATGCAAACAGCACCGCCGTGATTCAAACAGGCGCCACCGGCACAGTGAACATTACCGCCCCATAACTATTCGAGCCGACGCAAACAGCAAAAGAGGGGGCGTCTGGATGCGTGAGACGCCCTTTTTTACCTCTTACCTATGATACAACTTTCCCTCGTCCTCTTGCTCGCGGCCATATCTACCGCGGCCGTTTGAGCTGAATCCGAAAAATTGCCCCTCACCGCCCTGGACTGACAAAACTTGCCAACCGGGAAGATTTTTGTCCAGTCTCGGGTGATATCCCGTCACTAAGGGCGTCCTCGTAGAAGCCAAAAACAGAAAACTCCATGAAAAGACGGCCTCTTTTTGTTCGGCCACACAAATATTCCACCTGGCATAATTCCTGCTGTGAATTGGCCAATGCACCAAATGACCGCAAGCGATCCAGCGCGCGTTTTCACAGTCGAGATCATGAAACGTCTTTCCATCGCTCTCTTCTCTCTCCTTCTCGGCTCATGCGCGGTGACAAACACAGGCCGTGGCAACCCGGAGATCTTTCGAGTCGGCGAGCTGGAAGTGTGGCTTTATCAGGATCGAGAGAAAATGACCCAAGACCTCCCTATCCTATTGACTTTGGTAGACGCGACGAGAGTAGCCGATAGACAGGTCAAGGTTCTCGGATATTACGACAAGGAAAAAAAGCGCATCTATGCAATTGACGATGCGCGGATACTGCTGCACGAGTTCAAGCACTATTTAGAGCCGGATTGGAGGCATGCGGCAGGCACTGGTCACCTGAAAGGATCAGAGAGACAGACGGAGCAGAACTCTCCGGGGCATGAAGTTTCTCCCGCGAAGGAACCACTCCAGCCCCAGCTAGTTGTTGACTTCTGGGACGAAGAAGAAGTGGAGATCGTCGCACACGATGCAATTATCCAAAGAGAGCCCCAGACAGAAGAGTCTTCCGAAATCCTTCCCCTCAAAAATCCGCAATAGCGGCAAATTTTGCCCGCTCGCGTCCTCTCTAACTTTCGCTTACGAAACACTTTCCAGTATTTTTATCTTGACAGTTAGCGGCATTCAGAGGTAGAAAGTGCGAGACCTCTTTTTGTAAAACTGATTTCGTCACGATCACCAGGAGGCAACAGATGAAAAAGCATCTCTTCGGGCCCGCGGCTGCGGTTGTTTGCCTGGCCCTTTCCGTTTCCCTTTCGAATGTCAATGCCGCCCAGCAACAGCCCGTCGGAGTGGTCACGGGGCTTCAAGGCCAGGCGCAGTTGACTCGACCGGCAGTCCCTCCAGCCCCCCTGCGTTTTAAGGATGGGGTTATCATCCGCGATATCGTAGACACCAGGGAGAAATCCCAGGCCCGCATTCTCTTCGGCGGCAGAAGCACTGTGACCGTCAGGGAGCTAACCCGCCTGGAGGTCCGCGAAGAGATCCTTCCCACCGGCCAGAGGCGTGACGTCCACGAGCTATCCTCAGGCGCTATCCTGGTCAATGTCGCGCGCCAGCTTATGCGTCCCGGAGACGAGGTCATCATCCGCACCCCCAATGCGGTCGCGGCGGTGCGCGGCTCGTTGGTCTTCGCCCTGTATAATGCTTTGTTACAGCAGACTATTTTCGCCGTACTGTTCGGCAACATCCTCGCGGGCGCCTTGGGCCTGCCTCCTATAGTCATCGCTGCCAATGCTGGCCTGGATGTCACTGGCACCGGACCAGGGGCCCAGGTAAACCAAACGACTGTAACTCAGGCCGAAGCAAACCAGATTATGGGGGGTGAGCAGGTAGGGAAAACCGTTACCGAGGAAGCGAACCAACAACAGGTGGCCCAGGCCTCTGTCCAAGAGGCAGCCAATTTAGTTACCGCGGTCACACAGCAACCCATCAATGGCGCGCAGCAGCCGCAGGCGCAAGACACAGGAGGGACTACAGACAACGTCACTAATAGTTCTACCGACAACCTTGATGAGGGTGACCCCGGTTCTCCTCAAAGCGGCGGGACATCCAGTGATGCAACCGCTCCCACTGGTCCTACCTCTGTAGGAGTAGCGGGGAACTTGGTCAGCAACTCCGGCTTTGAGGAAACAGGCTCCATCCCTAGCTGGGACACGACGGGTGCGGCGTTAAGTATAACCGGCATGACGAACGCCTCCGGCGCGGTAGTCTTCAAACCGACCGACAGCCGCATGGCGCTCATCCACACCGGCGCCGGGGCTGTGAGCAGCACCACCAGCACCCTGAAGCAAACCATCGCAATAGCCTCATCCGGGGTCCATCTCATAAGGTTCGACTACAACTTCATGACCAACGAGTTCCCGACTCAATCAACGACTTTCAACGACACTTTTGTGGCCAACTTGATCCAGAGTAGCACCACTGAGCTGGCAACCGAGAGCCGGAACAGCTCGACGCTAAAGACGGACAAGCCAACCTTGAGCGGCGACGGCTTTACCTTCAGTTCCGGCAACGGCTACACTGACTGGAAGCAGGCGAGCAAGACCGTGGTGCTGTCGTCGGGCTCGGCTGATCTGGAGTTCAAGATCTTCGATGTCGGCGACGTGGTCGTCGACTCGGGCGTTCTCATCGACAATGTGGTGGTAAAGCTGGACCCGCCCCTCTACCTGGTCACCAACGGGCAGACACTTGTCGGGCCAAGCTCGCAATCTCTGGTTGCGGTTTCGGATCAGTCCACCACCTTCGACTCGGTCCTGGTCGCCTCGGGCTCTTCCTCGTCGGTCAACCTCAGCGGCCCCCTGCTCAAAGCCGAGCGGAGCGACCTCACCGTCCCCTTCAGCCTGCTCGGGCTGCTCGACAACAGCACCTTGACCTCGACTTCGTCCGATCCTCTCGTTTGGCTAAATGAGGGAAATTATTCTCTGAGCACTGAGAAAGGCACTGCGATCTTTGACCTCTGGGGCACTCAAACGGCCCTGGACCCGGACACCGGTGCGCAGGTAGGGAGCGGCAAGACCGTACAGCATGGAGGCCCGCTTTTGGAAGTCTCGGGCGGCGCTACCATCAACACGCAAAAGGTCCTGAAGCTCGACATGGCGCTGCTGGAAGCCACCGCGCCAATCATCAGCCTGATCGGTGGCACAAACAACCAGACGTCGCTCACCACCCAACAGAGCACCATAGACCTCATCAAGAGTAAGGTGATCAGCACGGGTCCGGTCATCGCTTTAGATAAAGGGCTC
>Ga0114945_10002251_pt1 | contig 11416 bp, 7 predicted proteins | sample OV2TP3_FD_87194 | JGI IMG/M metagenome (GOLD analysis project Ga0114945, IMG submission 87194) | Hot spring microbial communities from Beatty, Nevada to study Microbial Dark Matter (Phase II) - OV2 TP3 | ecosystem: Environmental > Aquatic > Thermal springs > Hot (42-90C) | place: USA: Beatty... | reverse complement strand
AGGGTCCCAAGATCGCCTGCTCCCGGTGTCACGAATTCACGAATCTCGCGGACGGAAAGCTCGCCCGGCGGCCGGGGATCCCGACGCTCCAGACGTGCTGGCCGTGCCACGAGAATCTGAAGGGAAAGCCCGGGTTGGACGCGGTTCAACGCCATTTCGCGCGCAAGGAGCCCATCGTGTGGAATCGGATCCACACCCTCCCCGGGCACGTCTATTTCCCTCATCACCGCCACATCCGGGCGCTCTCGGGGAAGCAAAACTTGAAACTCTTCGAGACGGATTCCCAGACGGGGTACGTCAAGGTGGACTCCGCCACGGGGATGGCCCTCGGGAACGTCGAGGGGCAGGCGCAACTCTGCGCGAGCTGTCACGGCGACGTGAAGCACATGAGCCAGATCCGGCAGGTGCGCAGTCTCTCGATGGGGTGGTGCGTCTCGTGCCATCGCGAGAACGGGGCCTCGATCGACTGCCTGACGTGTCACCAATAGAAACGGAAGCCACGAAATGAACAGGCGCGAGTTCCTGAAGCTGACGACGGCGGGTGCGGGCGCGGCGATGGCCGGCTGCACCAAACGCGATACCGAAAAGGTCGTCTCCTACTTCGTTCCGCCCGAGAGCTGGATCCCCGGACAGCCGGCCCACTTCGTTTCGACGTGCACCGAGTGCCCCGCCCAATGCGGAACGCTGGTCAAGGCGTACGACAAGTTCGTGGACGGGCGGACGCGGTGGATGCCCATCAAATTCGAGGGGCTCCCCGGACATCCGGTGAACGACCGCCGCCTGTGCATGCGCGGCCAAGCCTCGATGACGCGCTTCTATCAGCCGGGGCGACTCGCGAAACCGATGCAGAAACAGGGCGGAAAGCACGTTCCGATCGAGTGGAAGGACGCCACCGAAGCGCTCGTCTCCAAGCTCTCCGCGGCGACGGCGGCGAAGAAGACGAACGTGTGGCTCTCGGGTCGAACCACGGGCACGCTTTCGAAACTCGTCGACGTCCTCTGCGAGAAGCTCCGGATCGAGCGACATGCCGAGTACGAACCCGAAGCCGCCTGGGAGATTCGCGAGGCGAACCGGCTCATCTTCGGCGTCGCGGACCTTCCGCATTACGCTCCGGAGAACGCCGACTTCCTTCTGACGATCGGCGCGGACGTTTTGGAGACCTTCGGGAATCCCGTCGGATTCTCCGCCGCCCTGCGCCAATCGATGACGATTTCCCGCGAGGATCTCGAGAAGCGGCGCCAGAAGGACGCGGACTTCCGGGCCGAGGACGAGCCGGTCGACCGCAAACACCGGGCGTTCCAGTGGTGGCATATCGAGCCCCACATGTCCTTGACGGGCGCGAACGCGGACGTGCGTCTCGTGATCAAGCCGGGAAGCGAGCCGCTCCTCCTTGCCTATCTGGTTCGGAGCCTTCTCCCGGCGGAGTCGGCGGGCCATGTGGCGGACGTCAGCAAGAGCGAAGTCCTCTCGCGGCTCTCCCTGACTCCGGGCCAGGCGGAAGGACTTTCCGAAGCCGTTCTCAAGACCAAGATCGTGCAGAGGCTCGATGATCTCGTTCTGCGTCTCCGCGGGAAGAACGCTCTCGTGATCGCCGGGGGCGTCTCCACTCGCCATGCGACCGGAGTTTCGACGGCGGTTCTCGCCGCCGTCCTCCAGCGCGGCCTGGGGATGCACGAGAAGAAACAGCGCTGGCCGGGCGCCGCGGAGGCCACGGCGCTGGTCGACTTGGACCGGAGCTTGAACTTCGCTCGCGTCGGTGGACCGGCGGAGATTCGGCAGCTCGCCGAGCGGCTCCAAGGAGGGGAGGTCGGGGTGCTCTTCGTCTCGCGGGCCAACCCCGTGGGGACGCTCGCGACGGACGCGTTCAAGAAGGGAATGGGGGGCGCACAATATCGGGTGGCGTTCGCGGAACGGCTCGACGAAACGGCGCAGGAATGCGATCTCGTCCTGCCCCTTTCGAACGCCCTGGAATCGTGGGGAGACGCGGAGCCTCGCCGCGGCGTTTGGAACCTCATCGAGCCGGCCCTCTACGAGTCCGCCATCGTGCAAGATCCTCCTTCGAAGAAGTGGGTGGCCCGAGGGCGGGAGCATCGCACCGCTCGTCCGCTCCACGATTCGCATTCGGAAGGCGACATCCTCCTGGAACTGGTCCGTCGAGGCGCTCGCGAGAATCTGGCGGAGACGTGGCGCGATTACGTCATGCTGGAGTGGGGGCGGCTCGGAATCCGCGAGGATCTTCTGGGCAAGGGGTTTGCCGAGCCGAAGGTGGAGCCCGCGGCGGTTCGGAGCGAGGATTGGGCCGCGGCGCGGGAGTATCTAAAGTCCGAGACCTTCCATCGCAAGCCGGACGGTCTCGTTCTCATCTCGATGCCTACCGTGCGTTCTCACGACGGGTCCGGAAACGACCTGCCCCTCCTCCAGGAAATCCCCGATCCGTTGACCACCATCACGTACGGGGTGAAGACGGCGGACGGTAAACAGGGGTGGGTGTCGATCCCCTCTGCGCTCGCGAAGAAAATGGCTCTCGAGGACGGCGATTGGGTCCGCCTCGAGTCCGCCGCGTGGAAGGGGGAGATCGCGGTCAAGGTGCAACAGGGACTGCCGGACGGCGTGCTTACCGTCGCGACGGGCACGCTCGGCGCGATTCCGGCGACCCTCGACAATGTCACCCTGGCGCCGGCGGCCAAGCGATCGAAGCTTCCGGTGCTCGGCGGGTCGGAATCGCAGCACGGCCGCGGGATCATCCCCATGGACGGCCGCTCGCGCGGTCACCGCGGAAAGGCGGATCACGAGGAGAACGGACTCTTCCCGCCGCACCATCATCATCCGTACCGCTGGGCGATGGCGATCGATTTGGAGGCCTGCACCGGCTGCGGAGCGTGCGTGGCGGCGTGCTATGTCGAGAACAACGTGCCGCTCGTGGGTCCCGAGGAGCATCTCAAGGGACGGGAGATGTCGTGGATCCGCCTCGAGCCGTTCTACGATAAGAGCGGGCCCGAGTTCATCCCGATGCTCTGCCAGCACTGCGACAACGCGCCGTGCGAGCCGGTGTGCCCGGTGTTCGCGGCCTATCACAATCCGGAGGGGCTCAACGCCCAAGTCTACAACCGGTGCGTCGGAACGCGGTATTGCTCCAACAACTGCCCCTACAAGGTGCGCCGATTCAACTGGTTCGAGAATTCGGGAAAGCTCCCGCTCGTCTCGATCGCGAACCCCGAGCTGAGCGTGCGTCCCCGCGGCGTCATGGAGAAGTGCACCTTCTGCGTCCAGAGGATCCGGTCCGCCAAGGACCATGCGAAGGACGAGGGCCGTCTGGTCGAGGACGAGGAGGTCGTGCGCCTGACGGCCTGCGCCCAGACCTGCCCGACCCGGGCGATCGCCTTCGGCAACATTCTCGACGAAAAATCGCTCGTCCATAAGCTGTCGAAGCACGAGCGCGGATACAAGGTGTTCGAGGAGCTGAACGCCAGGCCGGCGATTACGTACCTGCACCCGGCGGAGCCAACGTCATGAGCCACACAGCGACGCAAACGCAAGAAGCCCACGCCGGTCCTCCGGCGTCGGCGGTGCGCGACCAGATCGACCAGGACGTCCTGGTCGCGATGAAGAAACCGGGCAAACTGTTTTGGGTCCTGGTGGCGGGATGTTTCAGCGTCTTCCTCTTCGGACAGGCGTTGTACGGAAACGTCCTGGCCAAGGGATACGGCATGTTGGGCGTCCAACATCCGGTGAGCTGGGGAATCCCGATCGTCGACTTCGTCTTCTGGGTCGGCATCGCCCACTCGGGGACGCTGATCTCGGCGATCCTGCTCCTCTTCCGCGCCAAGTTCCGCAATCGCTTCAACCGCCAGGCGGAGGCGATGACGGTGATCTCGGTCCTCTGCGCGGGAATGTACCCGGTGCTGCACACGGGGCGCCCGTGGATGATCTTCTTCACCATGCCCTACCCCACGGAGCGCCAGCTTTGGATCAACTTCCGCTCGCCGCTGACGTGGGACGTCTTCGCGGTGAGCACCTATCTGACCGTGAGCGTGATCTTCTTCTTCGTTGGGATGATCCCCGACCTCGCGATCGCGCGGCGGTACTCGACCGGCATCCGCCGATGGATCTACGGGCTCCTCTCGCTGGGATGGCGGGGCACGGACGCCCAGTGGAAGCACTACGAGAAGCTCTGCCTCTTCCTCGCGGCCTTCGCCACCCCCCTCGTCCTTTCGGTGCACTCGGTCGTGTCCTGGGACTTCGCCATGAGCATGCTCCCCGGGTGGCACACGACGATCTTCGCGCCGTATTTCGTCGCGGGCGCGATCTTTTCCGGCTGCGGCATGGTGATGACCCTCGTCATCCCGATGCGGAAGATCTTCCGATTGGAGAAGTACATCACCCTCGATCATTTCGATAAGCTCTGCAAGCTCATCATGCTGACGTCGATGATCGTGGGATACGCCTACCTCATCGAGATCGCGATGTCGAGGTATGGGACCAACCTGTTCGAGAGGGCGCTCTTCGATCATCGGATGGGGGGGTACTACAAGATCGCGTTCTGGCTCATGGTGTTCTGCAACTGCATCGCGCCGCTTTCTCTTTGGGTGAAGAGGCTCCGGCGGAGCATCCCATGGCTCTTCGTCCTATCGATCCTGATCAACGTCGGGATGTGGCTGGAGCGGTACGTCATCGTCGTGACGTCGTTGGCCAACGACTTCGATCCGTACAACTGGGGCTATTACCATCCGACCCTCTACGACGTCGGCCTCACGACGATGAATTTCGGATTCTTCTTCGGGATGTTCCTCCTCTTCTGCCGCTTCTTGCCCATGATGTCGATCATGGAGGTCAAGGAGGACATCAAGTGAGCAAGGAATACGCTTTCGCGGACGAGCCCGAATTCCTCCACAAGGCGAAAGAGCTCGTGGCGGCGGGAGTGAATCCCGAGCGGATCACGACCTACACGCCGATTCCGGTGCACGGGCTCGAGGAGGCGCTCCGGCGCAAGTCGAGCTTTCTCAAGTTCTTTACGCTCTTCGGCGGACTGACCGGCTGCATCACCGGGTTTTCGTTCACGATCTACACCGTGTACCGCTGGGCCTTCGAGACGTCGGAGACTTCGTGGCCGTGGGGGTTGATCACCGGAGGGAAACCGCCAGCCTCGATCCCGGCCTACACCATCATCGCGTTCGAATTGACGATTCTCTTCGGCGCGATCTGTACGCTGCTCGGATTCCTCCTCCTGGCGCGGATGCCTAAGGTTTTCAGCCTCGTGCCCGAGAAGGAATACGGAAATCAATTCGTCATCGTCGTTGCGGATGAGGAGCGATCGTGAGAATCCCGGCCTTGGTCGTGTCGTTCCTGCTGGCGGCGGGCGGCGTCGCCCTCGCCGGAGGCGGAGAGCATTCCCCTGCGGAGAAAAGCGGCGGGGAACTGCTCTATGTTCTCCTCTTTTTCGTGGCCATCTGCCAGGGGTTGATCGCGGTGGGCGCGGTCGCCACCTTCGCCAAAGCGCGGTGGATTCTCCCGGTGCGGAAGCATGTCTTCTCCATGTATCCCATGCTCTGGCTCCTGGCCGGGGCTTTCCTCGTCTGGGGGCTCGTGTCCGCCGACGCGTATCGCTGGACCCAGAATCAGAGTCGATGGCTCAACCAGGACTACTGGCTGGTGCGGAATTTCGGTCTGATGTGCCTCACCGCCTTTTTCGGCACTCTCCTGGCCCGAGAGGCGGTGAAGGAAGGGCCCCATGCCGTGAAGCTCGCCGTCGCCTATCTCTTCTCCTATGTGGCCACGCAGTCCCTGGTCGCCTTCGACTGGGTGATGTCCTTCGAGTATCCGTGGTACAGCACCCTCTTCGGCGGATTCTTCTTCATGGAGGCGCTTCTCTCGGGCTTCGCGACGACCGCGTTCTTCTGGTACTCGCTCCAGTCCAAGATGGATCCGGTCCGATTCGAGGCCACCAAAGGCCAGCGCCGCGACATGGCGGCGATGCACTTCGGCTTCAGCATCTTCTGGGCGTACTTGATGTTCTCGCAGCTCATCGTGATCTGGTACTCGAATCTTCCCGAAGATACGGAGTTCTTCCTACGCCGCATGCCTCCGCACGGACCCCAGTGGCTGGAAACCGCGATGTACTCGGTTCTCGGGCTGATGTTCGTCGTCCCGTTCTGCGCCCTCCTCTCGCGGAAGCTGAAGGAGACTCCCATCGTTCCCGCGACGGTCGCGTGCGTGACCCTGACGGGGATTCTCCTGGAGCGCATCGTCTACTTGGCGCCGCACCTCCGTCTCAATCCGGCGCTCATTTCGGTCTACTTCGTGGGGTTTCTTCTCAGCTTCGTCGCCTGCGTGACGTACCGAAACGGACTCCTCCCCGCCGGGCCGGACGTCGACGCCGCTCCCGCTCATCAAGCGGCGCATTGATTTCGACGACGGCGGATGCGGGCGGGAGTCTCGACCGGCGCACTTCAAGCGCTCGATTTGCCTCGCACTACGGAGACGCGGGCTCTCGTTGAAGATCAGAAGGGTCGAATCTCTCGAAAGAGCGCTCCGCGGTTGCCGTACATCTCTCCGTAGGCGAATTCGAGAAAGCGCAGCCCGAATCGGACGTCCGAGGATGTGAGAATGGGGTTCATTTCGGTTTTGTTCGCTCTGTTGGCTCAAGAGAAGCCCTCTGTTCCAATCGATCAGAAGAAGGTCGATGCGGCGGTGGAGAAGGGGGCGGCGTGGCTTCTCCGTCAGGAGTATTCCGGTTGGGACTACGGCGAGGGGCGGACGTGTCGTTACGACGACTTCGTCCTATACACGCTCCTTCATGCGGGGGTCGATCGAAAGAACCCGCTCTTCCAGAAACTCCTGCAGAATATCCTCGGGTGCAAGCTTGAGGTCACCTATTGTGTGGCCTTCCAGGCGATGCTCCTTTCCGAGTTGGATCCCACCGCCTTTCAACCTCGAATCCTCCAGTGCGCCCAGTTCTTAATCGATACTCAATGTGCCAACGGTCAATGGAATTATGGCCGCGCTGCGCCAAGGGACGCCCCGACTCCCGCTCGGTGCGATGTTCCGACTGGAGCGCAGACGAAACCGAAGAAGCCGAGCAAGGTCTACCACCTCCGGCGGAATGGAAAGTCCACCCTCCCCTCCGGAGACAATTCCAATTCTCAGTATGCGGATCTGGGCCTTCGCGCCTGCATGGAGGCGAATGTTTTCCCCCCTCCGGAGACCCTGAGGCAAGTTCGGCGATGGTGGATCGAGGAACAGAATCGCGACGGAGGCTGGTGTTACGGAAGTCAGGGGTCCGGCGAGAGCTACGGCTCCATGACCGCCGGCGCCATCGCCGGTCTGATTCTGGCGAAACACTTCTTGGGAGAGGAGTGGAAGAGCGATCCTTCCGTCAACCGGGGGATGAGGTGGCTGGCGGCGAATTTCACGGTCAAGGAGAACGCGCGGGTGAAGGGGGGCAACGCGTGGTTCTACTATTATTATCTCTACGGGCTCGAACGCGTGGGAGTCTCGAGCGGGGCGGGAAGATTCGGCGCCCATGATTGGTACGCTGCCGGAGCGACCGAGCTTCTCCAGGCACAGAGAGGAGACGGCTCCTGGTACGAAGGAGGCACGTATGGGGGGGCGGTCAAGGATACGTGCTTTGCCATCCTCTTCCTGCGGCGTGCCACCATTCCTCTTCCCAACGTCGCGAGTTCCTCCAAACGCTGAAGAGACTGTACCACCCACGCCGACGCGGTCGCGGTGCCCGCGACCGCGATCAGCCCGGACGGAAACACCCTGGCGTCGGCGGGGGACGACAAGCGTATCGTGCTCTGGGATCTCGGATCCAAGAGAGTCGTGGCGGAGCTCCAGGGTCACCCCACCCGAATCGGTTGCCTCCGGTTCGCGAACGACGGAAGGTGGCTCGCGAGCGGCGGAGACAGTCACGCGGTGCGGGTCTGGAGGCCTCAGCGCTTCCCGAACTGGAGCGCGATCGAATTGATTCAGTGTCGCTTCCCTGTCGGGGGAGGTCCGTCGTCGAACACATGGCCCAGATGGCCGCCGCATCGCGAGCACGCCGCCTCGACGGCGCCTCGGTCGGGACGGGTCGAGACCGCTCCCGGCAGAGATTCCCGGAAGGAGGGCCACCCGCACGCGTCGTACTTGGTATTGGAATCGTAGAGGGACTGCCCGCAACCGGCGCAGGCGTACAGGCCGTCCTCCCGATGGTGGAGGTAGCGGCCCGAGCCGGGGGGCTCCGTTCCGCCGCGCCTCAGGACGAAGAACTGTTCCGGGGTGAGACGGTTCTTCCAATCCTCCTCGTTCGCCGGAGCGGGGCGGGGAGAGGAATCGCATCCGGCGCACTCGATTTTTCGTTCTTCCTCCATCGGTTCTCCTTATTCATTGACGCCCATGCCGGGGATCTCTAGACTGCCGCGAACGTCGCAGGCCTGAATGAACCACGCGCCGCGGGAGTTTCTTTTCTCCGAGGAGCCGGAGCCGCACAAGGGCCGGACGAAGGCCATCCTCCGAGCCCATCCCGAAGTCCGAGATCTCATCGGAAAAAACCCGTGGAGCGCCGCCTTCGTGCTGGCGATCGTCGGAGCCCAATTCGCCCTGATGTTCGTCGCCCGCCAGCTCCCCTGGTGGGGCTCGCTTCTCCTGGCGTACGGGGTCGGCGCGGTCCTTATCCATTCGCTCTTCGTCCTCATCCACGAGTGCGCGCACAATCTCATCTTCCGCCGGACGTGGGGGAATTCGATCGCCGGGATCGTCGCCAATCTTCCTTCCGTCGTGCCCAGCGCGGCCTCCTTCCAAAAATACCATCTTCTCCACCACTCGTTCCAGGGCGACTACGAGTTGGATGCGGACCTTCCCAGTCGGTGGGAACTCCGACTGGTGCGGAGCTCCGCTCCGGCGAAGGCGATCTGGCTGCTCCTCTTTCCGATCGTGGAAGGGATTCGACCGCTTCGGCTGAAGGAAGTGAATTTCTTCAGTCGATGGATCGTCGTGAACGTCCTCGTCCAACTTTCGGTGGACGTCGCGATCGTCTGGTTTTTCGGATGGCCGGCCTTCCTCTATCTGGTCGCCTCCGCCTTCTTCGCGGTCGGGCTCCATCCGCTGGGCGCGCGGTGGATTCAGCGTCACTATCTCGTTCACGGCACGAGCCAGGAAACCTCGAGCTATTACGGCCCCGCCAACCGGCTCGCCTTCAACGTCGGCTATCACAACGAGCACCACGACTTCACCTCCGTCCCCTGGAACCGCTTGCCGACGATCAAGAGGACCGCTCCGGAATTCTACGACAATCTCGCATCGTATCGATCCTGGTTCCGACTGTTCTTGAGGTTCCTCTTCGACCCTCGGATCTCGCTTCATTCCCGCGTCGTTCGAACCCACCGGGCGGAGGAGCCCGCGCCGGTGGCGGCCGCTCGATGAGGCCGTGCTGTACCTCGCCCTGGTCCGGTTGAGACCATCCTCCACATTCGTTTGCTCCCGGTGCGGATCCCCCGTCGCCTCCGAGGACGAGGAGATATCGATCCAGGGTCGACGGCTCCGGGCCGTCTACACGAACCCGGAGGGAATCGAGTGCGAGATCATCACCTTCCGAGGCGGGAGGAGCCTCGTCGGTCCGAAGGTCTTCACGTCCGAGCATACGTGGTTCGAGGGTTGGGAGTGGAGTCCTGCGGCCTGCGCCCGATGCGGGCAGCACCTCGGGTGGCTGTATCGGGCTCTCCGGCCGGACCTTGCGCCGGCGCAATTCCTGGGGCTTCTCGTGGGATCGATTCGCGAGCGGAAATAGCAAGGGCCGGGTCCTCGATCACCCGGCCCTTATTCAATCCCTCAACCCCACGGGCGACCCCCGGGTGCCTGCGGGGCGGGGCCGCGCGGCTTGGTTCGCGCCCGGCATCCGAAGTATACCCCGGGTTGAACTCGATGGATGAAAATTCGCATTCGGCGAATTATTTTTTCTTCCTGCGTTCCCCGCCGGCGGTCTTCCGCGCGTAGGCCTCCGTGAGGAAGTTGATCAAGAGATTCTGGAGCGAGTACTCGTCCTCCTGGGACTTCTGCTTCCCGAAGTGGGAGAGCACGTACAGCACCCGGCCCCCGGCCAACTTGGCACGATCGAGTTGAATCTCACCGGTGGTGGCGATCGGCGGGCGTCCGTCGGGCGTCCCGACCGAAAACGTGACGGCAACGGCGTCGTTTCCCTGAGCGACCTTCTCGAGATGCGGGCTCGTCAAAAGCGTGACGACGCGATTCGGATCGACCACCTTGATCGTCCTCGTCCCCGCGTCGATCTTCCAGGTGTGGAGCACCTCGTGAAGTTCCTTCTCGCTCACCGTCCCGGACCCTTCCTTGGGGCGCCAACCGCGGAAGAAGAGCTTGCGCAAGTACGGGTGGGTCATCGCTCCGGCCGCGGGAGCCACGGGCACTTCCTCGTCCGCCGTTCGGACCGACCCATGCCGGACGAATTCGCCGAAAGCCCTTTCGACGAAATCTTCCATGCACCAGTCTTCCGCAAAGAGATATCCCCCGCCCTCGACGTAGCGGCGGATCTTCTTTACGCCTTTCTCGCCGAGAACATAGGTGTAGGGCTCATGGCGGTCCGTCGGACATTCGCACTTGAAGAGGCGATCCCCCGAGTAGTTCTTGCTCGGTTTGCAGTCCGGGCAGATGCAGTGTTCCCGAATGTGGGTGCAATTCGCCAGGATCGCCAGAACATCCTCGAGGCGGCAGTCGTCGCGCTCGAAGGCGGGCTTGTCCACGAGCACCACCTGGAGACCGAGTTTCTGCGCCGCGTGATCGATGCGGTCGAGGTCGTGCCCCTTACCGCACTTGCACGCCGTACCGGCGCCGAGAACGAGGACCTTCGCGCCTTTCTTTACTTCTTCCCACTCATCCCCGCGACTGCGGTCCAGCGCGACCGTGCCCCCTCCCGAGCTCCCCGAGGTGTCCGGCCCCCGGAGTTTCGCGTCGCGATTCTTTTCCCACCAGCCTTCCCAATTCGTCGCGTTCTCCCCGTAGTTCTGACCGGTGATCGCGATCAAGGCTTGAGCCGCTCTGCGCCGAAGCTCGGCGGCGACCGACCGCATATCGTCCGCTCCCCTCTCGAGGACCACGAGGAGGGGCGGGACGATTTCGGGGCGGCCTTGATTGCAGAGCATGGCCAGGAGATCGCGACCCACGGGCCGAAGCTTGTTCGAAACCACGAATTCTCCCGCCTCTTGGAGCGCCGCGCCGTTCGTCATCCCCGCGCATCCGCGGAGGAGAAGGGCGTACGCTTCGCTCCAAAATGCCGCTTCCACTCCCGCGGGGTTGACGGAAGCGAAACGGAGAAGCGCCTTCATCGCATCCGCGGAGTTCCAGCCCGCGAGCTCGCGTACCGCGGTGGAAAGCGAGGCGCGATCGCCCGTCGTCAGTACGCGCCGGAGCTTGAGTTCCGAGGCCT
>Ga0114945_10002249_pt1 | contig 11422 bp, 23 predicted proteins | sample OV2TP3_FD_87194 | JGI IMG/M metagenome (GOLD analysis project Ga0114945, IMG submission 87194) | Hot spring microbial communities from Beatty, Nevada to study Microbial Dark Matter (Phase II) - OV2 TP3 | ecosystem: Environmental > Aquatic > Thermal springs > Hot (42-90C) | place: USA: Beatty... | reverse complement strand
TGTACCACGGTCAGAAAGAGAGAAAATGAAAATTTCTCTTGAACAGATCGGCCTTCAAGGGCCAATGGGGAACGAGCCTGTGCTACAGGGCAGAGGGGACAAATGACACCGACGGAGGATGCTGTGATGGACACGGGGCAGGAATACGATCTGCGGGAGACGATTTTGGAAAGAAATCCGCTTCTGGACGAACATATTTTTGAGAGCGAGCAGATTGCCGCCGCTCTTGATGGCGGGAATCATACACAGGAGGTGGCAAAATGAAAAAGATCGACGCGGTCCGTGTTGGGACCACAATGCACCTCAATCGGGAATGCCTTGGGAATCCGGCTGGAACGGTCGGCGTTTGTTACGAAGTATATCGAGTCGGCGACCGATGTGGTGCATCCTTCATTTTCCAAAACGGGAACAACGATGGCTTCTCCGAAGATGAGGTCGAGCAATTTCTCGACGCCGACGCATTCGCGCCCGATATCGCCGGTTACGAATTCAGCAACGTCAACAATCTCCGCCGTGATTTTCTGGCGGGGCTGTTCAAGTCAGTCTGGCCTCCCCAATTAATCTGCTGGAACTGCGGGAGCACGAGGCTCAAGCCGGTCATCCAATCGGAAGCGGCGGAGTACGAATGCCGGGGTTGCTTGGCGTCCGGCGATCTTGAGGACTTCGATCCCCGTTTCAATAAAACGCTGACGGGAAGGGCGTCATAAAAAATCACGTGCGTGGAGATTCTGAGGCCACTAAACACGGTAGCCGCGGCAGACGGCTGAGGGGATAGGCGATATATGTCTCCTTGCCCCCATCTGCCTGCCCTATGGGCGACATCAAACCAGCGCTTCAAGGGCCAATGGGGACATGTTGTTGGTACGCGCTACAGATCAGGAGGTGATCGAAATGGGCGAGTTGACGAATGAGCAGTTGCAGAGACTGGACGAAGTTGACGGGGCGATTCATGGGCTGTTTCAGGAACTCTTCGGGTTCGGCGTTCCGTGGGACATCGAAAAAATCTCCAATGTGCGGGAGGCCATTCAAGACGCGTTCAATATGACCGAGGAGCAGGAGTTCGCGTTCTATCCGTGGATTTCTGATCAAACCGGCTTTCAAGAGCCAACGGGTGCTTCCGAGTCCATGGACGGAGACCATGAGACCGCCCTGCGTGATGCTGGGATGGGCGTGGACGAAGACTATCGCCCAGACGCACCGGAGGAACCTTGATGATCGAAAAGGTCTATCGTGGGTCTTGGACTCAAAGGAGTGGGACATGAATCAGTGTCGGGTCTGTAAACGAGAAAGGGGAAATTTCAAACTCATCAAATATGCTTCGAGACATTACGCTCATGCGGACTGCCTCATCAGGCGTCATGGAATAGGAATACTCCACACGCTGCCGCTTCACATACTCAAATACGAATTCCCTGTGGCGGCGTTGCCGCGAGAAAATATAGAGGCGTTGAAATCAGTCATCGCGGATCGAACCGGAGGGCAACAGTAATGGGAAAACTTGTGAATGAGCTTTCGTGGTCAGCGAGTCGCGGGAAAAGTTTTCGGGAATGCGCCCGCTCCTACTGGTTCCACTACTACGGCTCCTGGCCGGGGTGGGAGACATTCGCGCCGGAACGGACGCGGTTGCTCTATCTATTGAAGCAGATGACAAATTTGGACATTTTCGTGGGAAATGTGGTCCACAGAGTCATCGAGGAAGCGTGTCAAATGGCCAAGAGCGGGAAGCCGCCCACGCTCGAAGTCACACGAGAGCGGGGGACGCATCTGCTCCGTGAGGGGTGGAAGGAATCGAAGGACGGCACATGGAAAGAGAAACCGAAGGGCACCGTAAATCTGTTTGAGCACTATTATGACACCTTCGTCCCGCCGACAAAAACGGATGCCGTCAAAAAGAAAGCGATGGACTGTCTCGCCGGATTTTTCAGTTCAAAGGAGTGGCAAGTCATTCGGGCGTTGCCCGCCGATGCGTGGCTCGCGATGGAGGAACTTGACTCGTTCCCCATGGACGGCACGAAGGCATACGCGAAACCGGACTTGGCAATCCGTGTTGGTGATCGGGTGAAGCTCTATGACTGGTAGAGCGGAATGCCGAGAGAGGTCGACGACAACCAGATCGTTGGGTATGCGCTTTTCGCTCTGCACAAAGGTTGGACGGATTCGGTGGATAAGATTGACCTCGTTCTCGGCTATCTGGTCACAGGGCAATGGAAGATCGTACCGGTCAATCAACAAAAACTGGATGCCCTGACAGAGAAGATCCGGCGAGAGATCGGAGAAATGAAACGGCCCCTAGTCGATCCCGTCAACAACGTCGCGGAAGAGCAGGGGTTCCCGATGACGGACAACGTGCGGTCATGTCGGCGGTGCTTCTACCGCGCCGCTTGTGACGGCTCTAAGCGCCCAGGGGCTGAGCTCAATGGAAGCACGGGCAGTCATTGATGACAACCCGTACCGCAGGGACGCAATGAGCACGAGACTATTTCGCCGGTGCCGAGGCTGCAGGCGGTGGGGATTGCTCTGCAAGGACTGGAAAATCGTGGACAGGAGAGCGGCCAGACGCGACGACCGGCGGCGCGTGGGCGCACGCAAGCATTTATTTTTGGCGGCCAAGCGCATTTTTGAAGACGCCGACATGGATGCCGTCTCCGACACGGCCAAGGTTGCCCTTTTCTTTGCCCAGACCGGAAACCGCCGGATGAGTGCCGGTGACAGACGACGCCAGGCAGACAGGGGCGCGTTGATCTGTGGTAAGTGCATCGCCGAAATGCCGGCAAGCACATACAGGATGGTGGCCACGTGAACACCGCACTCGGCCGACCGCCTGCTACGAGGGTGGAGGTGAGCAAAATGTCAAAACCGAAACGAATGCCGAGCTTGAGGGTACTGGCCGCGAAAGTGGCGGAGGTTCTGGGATTCGAGGGCGCAGAGGCCGATTTTGTGACCCGCGAAATATCAGACTCGGATGATGCGGACCACGCGATCAAGCGCATGACGACACTTGAACGGGACGCACAAACCGCGAGAGACACTCTTCTCCGAGAAAGGATGAAATATGAGGGCCTGCGGATCGTCGAAACCGACCATGAAAAGGTCGTGTCGGTGTCGGCCTCGCATATCTTGGTCCGGGAAGACGTACAGGCATGGTTGCGCACGACCAACTTCTTCAACTGGAACGGAGGTACCCACTACCTCGATGCGATTGTTCCAATGTGGGACGAGGAGGAATCCTTGGATGGCGGTGAGCATCCCTGTCCGGCCGACCTCCGCGCCGAATTGCTCCGGCTCCGCAGAGAACATGGTGCCGACATCGTTTGGTTGCGGGACGACGAACGATGAGCCAACCCGGAACCTGTGCGGGGTGCTTGCAATTTACATTTGTGGATTCGGAGGGCTACTGCGAGACGTGCCTCTGCACATTCGATCGTGGAGAGGTCGTCCTATGCAGTGGAGGTTGCGGAAGGCTGCTTACGCCGCCGCGGTACACGTGCCTCGAATGCGAGGTGGACAGAGAAATCGAATCGGAAAGGGAGGTCAAACATGGCCAATCTGAATAAAGTGTTTTTGATCGGGAACCTGACACGCAAGCCAGAACTCAAATACACGACCGGCAGAACGGGTGTCGTGAATGTCGGGGTGGCGGTGAACCGCCGTTTCAAGAACTCCGCGGGCGAACTGAAAGAGGAAGTGACATTCGTAGAGGTTTCGATCTTCGGCCGACAGGCGGAAACGTGCACCGAGTACCTCGACAAAGGGAGTCCCGTCTTCATCGAGGGCCGGTTGCATCTGGATCAGTGGGAACACCAGGGCGAGAAGAAGACCAAGTTGAAGGTCATAGCGGAGCGTCTGCAGTTCTTGCCGAGGCGAAACGCCAAGGCGATGGACAAGGGAGATGCGGGGGATGTAGCCGAGACCGAACCGGCTTCTGCTACCGCCGGGGGTGGCGACGACGGTCTCCCGCCTGACGACGGTGTGCCTTTTTAGGACTGTAAGGGATGGGATCGAATGATGAAGCTTGATTGGCTGGGCGTCGCCTTTCTATCAAAGTTTCTGCCGCGGGAGTGGCGGCAACACGTTTGGGGGCTTTGGCATCTTCACAAAGCCTCGCGGTATATCCTCGTGGGCGGCGGTATAGCCCTCTTGGGGGGTCTCTTCAAAAGTTGTGATGTCGCACAAAATCGACCGCATTTCACCGACCAGAAATCGAAGCACAAGAACGAACGCCCCGCACCACGCCGGCGCACCGCCGACCGTGCTACTGATTGGAGGAGGTGAGTCGAATGTCTGGTGAATCAAGTCAAAGTGGCCTTCAAGGGCCAACATTGGACGGCCAGGTTGAGACGCGGTTCGTGATTTACATCGACGGAGAACGCATCGGCGCCGTGAAAGAGATGCTGTCAGAACTCAACAACACGATGGCCGGATTCGGGTTTGACGAGCGGTTGGTGGTTGCCATTCCAGTTGGCGCATACACATTGACCAGTTTCGAGGAACCCACCGCCGAGGAGAAAATAAAAATCGCCGGGATCATGGAGAATACGTTGCGGGAACATCTGGCCCGGTCCGGCAAGGATTGGCCGATTACGGTGAAGGCCGAGACAGGGGGCGGGTGGATGAGCGGAGTAAAGAGTAAAGCATGGAGGCAACGAACATGAACAAATCGTTCAAGACGTCCTTCGGACGAGAGATTCCCGGGCACATCATGGCGAAAGTCGTCGACCAGCTGGCGGCCGACAAGGACTGGCAGGACGTGGCAACATACACCCTGCGCCCGTTCATCCCCGATCACGACGATGACCTTTCGGAGGTCAACGAGGTGCTGACCGAGGCCGAGGAAAGGCTGTCCTGCGAGATCGATCCAGCCGCCGAAGCGGGACGGGATGAAGGGGTGAGAGACTGTGGAAATCCGCATTGACGGCCAAGATGTTGAAGTTGCAGATCGGAAGTGTCGCTGGAGAGAATGCCTGCGAATCGGTCACTACACCCACCACAGCGCCGCCGGAATGTCCGGCTGTTCATCGTGGAGCAGCGATCGGGTGTCCTGTTTGACCAGAGACAACGCGGGTTGCCCGACCCCAGACAAAATAAGGCGCATGAGGCCGGACAGGGTTCATCCGTGTGCGAATCCCGTGTTTCCGTTCCGCGTCAAGAGCGAGCAAGGCATGGTGCGCTGTACGACATGCCGTTGTCTTGTCCCGCGCTGGGCCGCCCGGATCCAACAGCAGACCACAACCCCCAGCGTGGCGGCGATTATTCAATGAAAACCTCGAAGAAAGTTGGTTGTGTGGCATCGGTGGCCGATGCTCTGCGTGCCGCCGCGGATGAACACGGTCGTCCAAACCGTTTTCACGTCAAAGAACTTCACGGACACTATAAAGCACCTCCGCCCACACTCCTCAGACACGTCGGACGACACCTGATTTCTCGACTGTGGGAAGAATTGGGCGGTCGTGAAAAATGGGGCACATGCCCGCGATACGTCCGGGAATCCTTTTATGTCTGAAACAACTCCTTACACATGGGTCATCGAATTTAAGCGGGTGATGCCGTGAGCAAAGATACGTTCATCGAGTGGTGTGACAGCACTCTCAATTTGCAAATGGGATGCGATGGCTGTGAACTCTGGAAACCCAAAGCCGGAAATGTTCACTGTTACGCTGGAACACTTACGCGGCGTTACGAGGGCGAAAGGGGTTGGCCCGACCGATTTGAAACTCCAAAGATTTTTCCGGGGCGTTTACACGCGGCCCTGCGATGGCCTGACCTGACGGGGAAAGATCGGTCGAACAAACCGTGGTTGAACGGTATGCAGCGCTTGATTTTTCTCAATGACATGGGCGACACGTTCACAGAATCCTTGCCGGTGGATTGGCTGGTGCCGTTTCTGCCACAAATGGCGGATAGCCCGCATCAATGGTTGATCCTCACAAAGAGGCCAAGACGATTTGCCACGTTCGCGAAAGAACAGCCACTCCCCAAAAACATTTGGGCAGGCACGTCTGTCACCGGCGGCAGAACCCTCAAACGGATCGACGAACTTCTGACCATTCCGGCAACCATCCGGTTTGTCTCGTGTGAACCGCTCCTCGAACCAATCGACCTCGCTCGATACGTGGGTGGCCCCGGCTCCGATGGTCATTGCATTCGCTGTGGGATCAAATGGGATCGGCCGCATAAATGCCAGCCCGGCCTCGGTCGTCGACCGGACTGGTTTGTCATTGGCGGTGAGTCGGGTCCTGCTGCCCGTCCAATGAACTCCGATTGGGCGAGAACCCTTCGGGACCAGTGCACGGAATCGGGCGTGGCATTTTTTATGAAGCAGATGGACAAGAAAGAACCGATTCCCCATGACCTATTTATCCGTGAGATGCCTAAATGCGGTGAGGGGTAGCCATGCTTCTCAAGGCCGATGCGAGGAGAATTCCCATCGGCGATAAGAGCATCCATTGTGTCGTCACGTCCCCGCCATATTGGGGCGGCCTCCGCGATTACAAAATTCCGCCCTCGGTATGGGGTGGGGAGCCGGGCTGCGAACACAAATGGAGTCGTGAGAACGTAAGGGCCCTGCGTGGAGCGGTTGGCGATTTTTCGACGCTCGAAGGCCGGAAATTGGCTCCCGGCCGCCTTCGATATGCGCGCCAAGGCGCTTTCTGCCGGCGATGCGAGGCATGGTTGGGAATCCTTGGCATGGAACCCACCCCGGAGATGTATGTCCAACATCTCGTCGAGGTTTTCAGGGAAATCCGCCGCGTCCTTCGTGACGATGGGAGTGTCTGGTTGAACCTTGGAGACTGCTTCATATCAAACTGGTCGTGTGCCCGGCGGAGTCAAATGGGAAATCCAGCCGCCGCGCCGGAAAGCCGAATGAACAGGATTTCCGGATATTTGAAAGAAAAGGATTTGGCCGGAATTCCTTTCAGGGTTGTATTTGCTCTACAAGCAGACGGTTGGTGGTGGCGCCAACGGATTACGTGGTGCAAGGTCGCGCCGACACCCGAATCCGTGAAAGACCGGCCATCGTCGGCCACCGAAGAAATCTTTTTGTTGACCAAGCGGCAGGACTACTTCTACGACCACGTCGCCGTCAGGGAACCTCACAAGCAAGCTTCGTTGGAGCGCGCGTCGCGATGCCGACACGGAGGAAAGTATGCCGACACTCTGCATTTGGAACACGGGAACCTGAAGAGGGGTCGGGGATATGGTCCGGACGGAGATGTAGATGCGGTCTGCCACCCAGCCGGCCGAAACATGCTGAATTATTGGGTGCTGGGACCCGCGCCGTTTCCGGACGCACATTTCGCCACCTTTCCACCCGAACTGCCCAAGCGTTGCATTTTGGCCGGGACGTCTCAAAAAGGTTGCTGTCCCAGATGCGGGGCCCAATGGGAACGGGTTGTCGTGGACGATCGCGATCCGGCGCCCCGTACATCATCGTCGTCCTCTCTCTATCCGGAGGGAAGCACGGCGAAGTGTTTGGCTCTGCTGCGTCAATCGGCCAGGAAGAACGGCCGGGAGTATCAATACAGGATTCGCGCCGATCGCTGGCGGCCGACATGCCAATGTCGCCAGAGACAGACCATCCCGAGTGTGATTCTCGATCCCTTTGTGGGATCCGGGACAACGGCCAAGGTTGCCGAGGAACTCGGCCGCCGGTGGATTGGAATCGATCTGGGTTACCAGGACATTTCCAGTCGCCGCGTCGCCGGCGCGACACCTGCACTGGCTTTGATTTAGTGGACGAACTTTGCAAAGCCAACCCTGTACCTTCTGAAAAAGGATGAGAACCAAATTTTTTGACATGGGTGTTCCCATGTTTATTGTCGCGCTGGCCGGTGTGCTATTGGGTGGAGGTGAGACCCCAATGAAAAATCGCATTGACACCAATACCTCGATTCTCGCGCCCTTCTTCTATGCCGGTGCAATCCGAGATGCCATCCGTGCCGCCAAATTCGCCCGCGACCCACGCGGCTTGAAAATAATGGCCGCGCAGATCAGGCAAAAAATAGCCCATCTGCAATTCGACACCATCGTACCAATCCCAACAACCGCCGAACGCCTCAACGCCCGTGGGTTTAACCTGCCCGACATCATCGCCGACGAAATCAAACGCGATGACACAGCCATTGTCCACGCCCTCGCCAGAAATAACGGACAGACACAATATGGCACAGATACGCACCAACGCCTTGCCAATGCCCTAACAGTCTGCTGAAAAACCTCGTGTAAAAATGTATAAAGGCTGGCAGAAAGAGAGGGAGGGGGCCCAAAAACATGATGGGTACGGCAGATCCACAGGAAAGAATCTTTCACACGGTTCGAATCGAAGACTTGGTTCCGGAAGATCATCCGTTGCGAGCAATCCGAAAATTGATCAAGACCGAGCGAATCCGGGAATTATGTCGTGATTTGTATTGCGCGGACAACGGTCGGCCGAGCATCCCGCCGGAACAATTATTTTTGGCGATGCTGGGCGGGTATCTGATGGGAGTGCGATCGGACAGGAAGCTGATCATGGAGTTGAAATGCAACATGGCGTTTCGGTGGTTTGTCGGCCTGGACATTGATTCGGAGATTTGGGATGCGTCGACCTTTTCGAAAAATCGGGAACATCGATTTGATGAGTCGGATGTATTGGAGACATTGTTTGAGGACACGGTAAAAGAGGCGATGGGTCGCGGACTGGTAAGCACACACTGGAGCGCGGACGGAACGCTGGTTCGTGCAGACGCCAGCCAAAAGAGTTTCGTGCCGATCGAGGTGTTGCAGACGCCGGAGCAATATAGGGAGAGTATTTCAGGGAGGAAGAAAACAGAACGTCGAAAAAAGAAAGATGGTGACCCCGGCAATCCGACTGTGGATTGGCGAGGAGAGAAACGATCGAACAAGACCCATCGGTCAACGACCGATCCGGACGCGCGGATCGCGACGAAATCCTCGAAGGAGACGGCCGCGCCGTCGTATACGGTGAATGCGGTGATGGAGAACCGGAATCGGATTTTAATGGGGATAGATGTAGAACGATTTCAGGGGCCAACATCAGAGAGGGAAGGCGTCTGGCAATTGTTGAAGAGGGTTCGCCGCCGATTGAGATTGAAACCGAAGAGCATGGGAACGGACAAGGGATTTTTTGAGAAGACGTTTTTGGCACGATTATTCGCATGTCAAATTGACCCACATGTGGCGCCGATGAAAACAGGCCGTGATCCGATACACGCTCGCATTCGAATGCGAGTTCGCGGGGAACCGTACCGTTGGAGCCAGAGAGCGCGCAAGCGAATAGAGGAATTGTGGGGTGAGGCCAAAGAGGAACACGGATTCAGACGCTTTGTCCGGAGGACTTTGGAAAATGTGAGGCAAGAGGCCCTCATGATGGGTTGGCTTCTGAATTTGAAACGGCTCGCGCGGTTGATGGCATGGACACCGGCGTGATGAAGACCCGGCAGGATGCGGAAAACGAAACACGTGACAGGAAAGTTTCGTTCATACGGTCCCGCCTCCTAAAAAATACCGCTTTTTCAGCAGACTGCTAACCCTTTTTCGCGTCAGAGGGAATGAAGCACGGCGGCTCACCGGAAAAAAGACACTCATCATTGACGATGTTACGGCCACCGGAGCGACACTACTTGCCGCCTATAACCTACTTGCTCCATACACCCATATTCTCCACTGCTTGGCGGCCGCAAGATCGCCCCGAGCAAAACACTGAGCGGATGCATGGGTCGGTGCGGCTGCCGAAACGACAGTCGAAGCCCGCCCTGTACCATCAGAAAGAGGATGCCGAACGGTTTTTTTCAGAGACGTTCGGGACAGTGTGCTATGGGATGGAGGTGATACCGATGAAAAACAACATCGTTCCAATTGTCCGGCGGGATGGTCTGACGATATTCGAGGACGCGAATGATCCGGTGTTGAACGAAATCAGGCGACACGGAACACGACGCCAAGTGATTCTCGCCGTCGCATTGAGGCGGTTCCAACAGGTGGCCTTAAATTATTCTGCCAAATGGGCACCCGATCTCTACGATTCCTTGAAGCAGGCCGTAGACCATAAAGCATTGCCTCTGACCGACGGGGTGCTGGCAATGTTGCCGAGGACAGCGGAAGCCCCCGACCGGCAGGAAGAGCCGCTCAGACTGGGCGAGGCGGTCATTGTGACATGAGCGACAGCAAAACCAAGCTCGAAAATTTCTACAGGGAGAAAGCCAAAAAGGAACGTGAGAAAGAGGGCGATCTTGAAATCGACGAGAATGCCATCGTGAGCCTTTCGGAAGACGGCGGGGCATACGTCCAAGCGTGGGTATGGGTTTACAAGAAATAAAATCGGGAGGGATTGCATGATCTGTCCGAAGTGTGGCCATGAAATGTCGATGGGTACCCCGCATAGTGAAACATTTGCGTGTCAATACGAGTGCCCTCGGTGCGGCGAGGTTGTGGGGATCGAAAACGACAAATTTTGTCGCCGGTGTTGGAGCAACCCCTGTCTTTGCCCAGATTCCGCGGAGACCGTTGGAAGCAGATGAACCTGACACCCCCTGCCCGGCGCGAGATCGTGCGCCGTGCTACGGAATGAAGGGCACGTCGAAGATGTGCCAAAAGACGCGCGGAGGTGACAGGCAATGAGCGAGGTACGAGAGAAGGAGTACAACGGGAAACCGTTGATAGGCATCTTTCGGAATGTCGATGATGTTTTTGGGTTTCAGTTTGGTGTGAAGAAGGCGGAACTTGTCCTGAAACACATCGACGAGATCAAGGCATTCGTCGAAAAGCACACGAAGACCGCAACGCCGACAGAGCAATAGAATCCGACGAACCTCTCCGGCTCGCAGGGCCGGAGTCTTCGCCGAATTGAAAAAGACGCGAAGGGAGTGAAACGAATGAAAAAAATCTATGCGGTTGAGGTGATGGACAAACGCATTGTCTCCGTTGCGGCGAGGTCCAGACGGGACGCCGTCCGAAGGGTAAACCGTGGAGAGGGGGACTACATCACCGAGGGCGGAGACGAGATTGCAATTCACGCCCGTCTTTACAACCCGGACAAAAAATATGCCGTGCTACGGGTTGGAAGCAAACGCGCTTGAGAGCCGACGTGGAGAGAGGTCGGAACGGCCGCCGGAGTAGCGGGATAAGCTCCGTGAGGACGGCGGCGATTAAAACAGGAGTGGCTCCCTGACCGGGTGGAATTCCCGGCGAGCGCTCAAAATATGCCGGGTGGATGCGGAAACCCGTGATACGGTATCGGTGAGGCTCCGCAGAGGCGGGCCAGCCAACCGTGTACAGGAAAAATAGACGGAAAGAAGAAATGTTGTAAGAGATTAGCCGATTGAAGCAATCTTGACGCCTTTCTGATTCGACCGCCGCAAGCCTCAATCCTCCACACCTGTAATCCTGTTGGGCGGTGAGCGCAAAAATTTACCGCAAAAGGCTT
>Ga0114945_10002247_pt1 | contig 11427 bp, 5 predicted proteins | sample OV2TP3_FD_87194 | JGI IMG/M metagenome (GOLD analysis project Ga0114945, IMG submission 87194) | Hot spring microbial communities from Beatty, Nevada to study Microbial Dark Matter (Phase II) - OV2 TP3 | ecosystem: Environmental > Aquatic > Thermal springs > Hot (42-90C) | place: USA: Beatty... | reverse complement strand
TGCAGGGACTGGTTGGCTTGCGCCCAATCCCAATCATAAAAGAGGCTGATAATCCCCAACACGCTATGAGCCTCGGCTAGGTTTTCATCAAGTTCCAGGGCTTTCAGGGCAGCAGCTTTAGCCTTGGGCATCATTTCGTGAGGGGCGCGGTAGAAAGTGCTGAGCGCCATGAGCCCGTGTGCCAGGCCCAGATAGGCGCGCGCATTCTGCGGGTCCTGGGCGATCGCCTGTTCAAAGTAGGGGATGGCCTTTTCTGGTCCCGTTCCTCCCGGACCGTGAAGGTGATGGAGGCCCATCAAGTAGGCCTCGTGTGCCTTGGGGTCGACCCTGGGCGCGCGGGCCAGGCGTTCTTGCTCTAAGGGTGTCATCCGGACGGCGATCTCTCTAGCGATGGCCTGGGCAACTTCGCTTTGCAGGGACAGGATTCCGTGCAGTTCTCGATGATAACTATTGGCCCACAGGTGCTGGTCGCTCCTCCCGTCGATGAGCTGTACGGTAATGCGAACTTTGTTGCCTTCCCGTAGAACCGACCCCTCGATTACCCCGTCCACTGCCAGTTCTCGGGCAATCTCCGGCAAAGACTTCTTCACGCCTTTGTACTGCATCACCGAAGTGCGAGAAATGACACTTAGCTCTCTGATCTTCGACAGGTCGGCAATGATGGCTTCGGTGAGCCCGTCCGCAAAATACTCCTGGTCTGGGTCGCGCGAGAGATTTTCCAGCGGGAGCACTGCCAGCGAGCGAATGGAATGGGCACCTGTAGGGCCCTTGATTTCTATGCCCAGTTTCCACCAAATCAGCGTGGCAAACCCGAGAACCAGGGCAGCGGCAGCGGCCCGCAACACGGGTCGGCGAGGCGTTCGAGCAATCACAGGGACCTGCGCCGAGCCGGCTTCCGCCAGCGTCCCCGCGCGGCGCAGATCTGTCGCAATCTCTTTCGCCGAATGGTATCGGTCTTCTGGGTTCTTCTCCAGGCACTTCAGGATCACGTCTTCTAGTTTCGGAGAGATTTCCGGGCGAATGTTGCGGGGAGACCGCGGTACCTGATGCAGGATTGCGCCCGCCAGCATCGAAGACGTTTTCCCCGCGAACGGCCGGCCCCCACTGGCCATCTCGAACAGCACCACCCCTGCGGCCCAAATGTCGCTGCGCGCATCGAGCTTGTCGCCCCGCAATTGTTCCGGCGACATGTATGGGAGAGTGCCGGACGCAGCCTCTCTCGAACTTTGCGTCATTGTGGCGGCCAGTTCGCTGGTATGCAGCAATTTTGCCAGTCCAAAGTCAAGTACTTTGACCTGGTCCTTGGCGTTCACCATGATGTTGCCTGGCTTGAGATCACAATGAATGATGCCGCGCTCGTGGGCCTCTTCCAAGGCAGCGACAATCTGCAGTCCGATGTGGATCACTTCCGGCTCGGAAAGGGCCCTGCCCGATCTTAGTTTCCCCTCCAGGGTTATGCCCTGAAGCAGCTCGGTGACGAGGAAGTCCACGCCATCTTGTGTATCGAAGTCGTGGACTACGGCGATGTGAGGATGATTGAGCTTGGAGAGAGCCTGGGCTTCTTTACGGAAACGTTTGCGGGCGCTTTCATCGTCAAACGTGCCGGGCGGCAGGACCTTGATGGCGACATCCCGGTCCAAGTGTTCGTCTCGAGCACGATACACTTCGCCCATGCCACCGGCGCCGATCTTCTCGACGACGCGGAAATGCGCAAGTGCTTTGCCGATCAGGAAACTGCCCCCCCACCAGCGGGCATTCTAGAGTGCATGGGAAAGACAGTCAATGTCATCTGGGAGCTTTGTCGCCCCGCAAACGGGTGGACATTTCACGGCTGGAAAAACTCGCGGCCGGGATTCTGGGGTGGGCGAAGGGACTTGAACCCTCAACAGCCGGAGCCACAGTCCGGTGCTCTACCGATTGAGCTACGCCCACCGAATCTTCTTGATTATAGCAAGCACCGCCGGGCGACGCCCGCTCCGGTCTTCGCTGCCCCTTCTCATTCGATGCCGCTTTTCACGACTCCTTGCAGGAAAACTTTTTTCTTGACTCTTGCATCCAAAAGATATATAGTTGCCTAACGCTATAACATGGTGAAGTCTAACGCCTTTGTTTTCAAAGACCGCAGACCTAGGTTCTTTGGCGTTCGCTACTTGGCCATACCTTGGCCCGTAAATGATTGATTCTTAAAGACCACATGGGGGGCACCCCTACCCGCTTCCCTGCTCGCAGCAGCGTTCTTTGAAAAACACGAAAGGCGCGGAGGGAACGCGATTTTCTCCGCGTCCCGCCGCGCTTCAGGGGTAGAGGAAAGGGTCTAGTTTCGTCCCACGCCTACATACTCGAAGCCCATGGCCTTCAGGCGCGCGGCGTCGAGCACGTTCTTGGTGTCGACAATCAACGGCCGCTTGAGCGCGTTCTTGATGCGTTCGAAGTCCAGGCTGCGGAACTCCGGCCAGCCCGTGCCCACCACCAGGGCATCCACGCCCTCGGCGGCGGCATAAGGCGTTTCGCAGTAGCGCACCGCGCCGTTCAGCTCCAGCCGCGCCTCAGGAATCGCCGCCGGATCGTAGGCGCGCACTTTCGCTCCTCGCGACATCAGCTGTCGCACCAGTTGCATCGACGTCGAGGCCGCCACTGAGTTGCTGTTCGGCTTGTACGCCAGGCCCAGGATGCCGACCTGCTTGCCGTGCACCGATTGCAACAGGCCCGCAATCTTGTCGGCCATGCGGTCCGAGAGCGAGCGGTTGACGTCGCGCGCTGCGCCCAGGATCTTCAGCGGCACGCCCTTGCTCGAGGCCAGTTGCGCCAGCGAGTCCATGTCCGCTTCCACGAACGGGCCGCCGAAGCCCGCGCCCGGCTGCAGGCAGCGCGGCGCAATCTTCTTGTCGAGTCCCAGCGCCAGCCCCAGGTCCACGGCGTCTGCGCTCACGCGCTCGCACAGCGTGGCCAGCTCGTTGATGAAGGCGATCTTGGTGGCCACGAACGCCGTCGAAGCCTCGCGCACCAGCTCCGCCGTCGACAGGCTGGTGACGATCACGGGCACGCCGCGCAGCACGATGGGCCGGTAAATCTGCTTCAGCATGTGCACGGCTTCGGCCGAGTCCGAGCCCAGCACGATGCGGTCCGGCCAGTTGAAATCCTCCACCGCGCAGCCGTCGGTGAGGAACACCGGCTGCGAGACCACGGTAAGGTCGCTGCCCGCGTCCTGCAGGCGCCTCTGGATGCGCGCAGCCGTGCCCACAGGCACCGGCGTCGCCACCACCAGGATGGCGCCCGGCTGCGCCGCGCCGGCGATTTTCAGCGCCACTTCCTCGATGTAGCGGTAGGAATCCTCGGCCAGGTAGATGATTTGCGCGCGCCGCGTGAAGCCTTCCAGGTTGGTCGAGTAGGTGAGGCGGCCGACGCGCACGTTGCGCCGCACCATCTCCGCAAGATTTTTTTCATAGAACAGGACGTTGCCCTGCGAGAGGCTGAGGACGCGTACTTCGTCCTCATCCATGCAGGTAACCGGCAGGCCAAAGTCCGCCAGACAGGCCGATACCACCGACCCCAGGTATCCCGTGCCGTGAACTGCGATATGCATGGTACTGACCCTTCCAGGAGGCGCGCGGGAATGGGCGCTTGCCTGCCTTGCGAAATTCCGGGGGAGCACTTCAAGCCCGGTCCGGCAACCTGACACGCTGCCGGTGCAGCCTCATGTGTAGCCCCTGCAGCCCAGGGCCACAAGATGAAGGAAGGTCATGTCCTTCTGGTAACCAAAAGAGAAAGCCGGGTAACGTCCCGAATATGAATGAGTTGAGAACCCGGAAGGGCTAGGGACGCGGACGCGAGGCCATGCGCCCGCCCAGCGGCACAGGCGCCAGATCGACCCAGCAGTTGTTCTCGCCTTCGCGCACGAAGGTCAGTTGATCCACCAGAATGCGGCGCGTGGCGCGGTAGAGCTGCCAGCGCCGCCTGGAGAACTCCACCGCCTGAGGCACCAGGTGGTCGCTGGCCAGCTTCACAATGGTGAGGTGAGGATGGTAGGGCCACTGCTCGTCAAACTGGAAGACGCCGGAGTTCAGGTGCTGGTGGAGGTCATGCATGTGCTGGCTGCCGCTATCCACGCGGATGTACACCGTGGGCGTGACGGGGACAAACGACTCCACGCCGTCCATAGTGACCTCGAAGGGCTCTGCCGTGGCGCACATCTCCTCTAGGTCGCGAACGGCTGCGGATTCCGTGCCGCGCAGCAAACGCGGCGGCAGCAGGGTCAGGTGTGCGGGAAGGTGTGCGTACTCCGGATACACCTCGTGGCGAAGGTCCTCGACGAAGCGACCCACAGGGTTCCGGACATAGGCCACAACCGCGTAGTGCAGTGGCTGCATCCCACTTTGCATTATATGCTCTCCCGCCGCCGGGCCAAGGGTGCTGCTGCGGTGCCGCACGGCGCGGGGTGCGCCCGGTTCCCGGCGCGAATCGCTGCGCCGCGCAACGTCCTGGGTTACTCTAACGAATGATGGCCAAGCCCCTCGAACCCGAGATCTTCCCGCCTGGAGTGGAGCCTGTAGCGGCCGGCGCCGGGCTGGATGACGAGCAACTGGACTGGCTGGCGACGCTGCTCGACGACCTGTTCACCATTCCGGGAACGCGGATACGCTTCGGACTGGATGCGCTGGCCGGTCTAATACCGGGCGTGGGCGACGCCCTCACCGGCGTGGCTTCGTTTCTTATCCTGCACGCCGCCTGGCAGCGCGGTTTGCCGCGCGTGGCGCTGCTGCGCATGCTGGCGCACGTGGCGCTGGATTCCATTGCGGGCACGGTGCCGGTCCTGGGCGACCTGTTCGACGTCGCCTACAAATCCAACCGCAGGAACGTGGAGCTGCTACGCCGCTACCAGGAGCGCGGGAACAGGCAGCAGTCGAAGCGCGACTGGTTTTTCCTGCTGTTCCTGGTCTTGACCGTGGCCCTGCTGGTGGCGCTGCCCTTCCTGCTGCTGGCGTGGGTGATTTCCCTGCTGCGCAGCTAACGGAAACGCAGGCCGCGCCGCAGTTCGGATACAATTTCTCCGTCGGGGCGTAGCGCAGCCTGGTAGCGCACCTGCCTTGGGCGCAGGGGGTCGGCAGTTCGAATCTGCCCGCCCCGACCACTTTTGTACCCAGTACTCAGTGCTCAGTTCTCATTCCATCTGCCTGCGACGGATTACTACCTGGATCTTCCTGGCTCTGGGCAGCGTTGCGCTCGGTGGTGCGCAACAGGTCGAGCCCAAGGCGCCAGCAAACCAAAAGACAGCGGCTGCGAAGGCGCAGGCGGGAATCACGTTTACCAACGTGGCGCGGGAAGCCGGTTTGCGCTTCCGGCACTTCAGCGGCGCGTCGCCGGAAAAGTACGTTCTCGAGACCATGGGCTCGGGAGCAGCCTTTCTGGACTTCGACAACGACGGCAGGCTGGACATTTTTCTGGTGAACGGCAGCAGCGTCCCCGGCAATCCCGCGCCCAAGGGCACGGGCCACGCGCTCTATCGCAACCAGGGCGACGGCACGTTTGTGGACGTGACGGCGAAGGCGGGCATGGCCAGCGAAGGCCACTACGGAATGGGAGTGGCTGCGGCGGACTATGACGGCGATGGATGGACGGACATTTTCGTCACCGGCTTCGGACGCAACATCCTGTACCGCAATTTAGGAAACGGCACGTTCGAAGACGTAACCGCGAAAGCCGGCGTTGGCGGAGGAGGATGGAGCACCAGCGCCGCGTTCCTCGACTACGACCGCGACGGCAAGCTCGACTTGTTCGTGGCGCGCTACGTGGACTTTGAGTTTGCGCGCAACCGCGTGTGCGGAGACAACATTCGCCGCATCCGCGGCTATTGCCATCCCGATGTGTACGACGGGCTGACCAGCCTGCTCTACCACAATCAAGGCGATGGGACGTTCCAGGATGCAAGCCAGGAGGCCGGCATCGCCGCGCACACGGGCAAGGGATTGGGCGTGGTGGCCGCGGACTTCGACCTGGACGGATGGGTGGACCTCTACGTGGCCAACGATTCGGTGCGCAACTTCCTCTTCCGCAACCGCGGCGATGGGACGTTGGAAGAAACGGGCGTGCGCGCAGGCGTGGCCTTTGACGACGGCGGGCGGCCGCAGGCGGGCATGGGCACGGCTGCGGGCGACTATGACGGCGACGGCCGCGCCGACCTGATTGTGACCAACCTGGACCATGAGTACAACAACCTCTACCGCAATCTGGGAGCGGCATTTGCCGATCTGAGCTACCAGACGGGTTTTGCGCCGGCGAGCATTCCGCTGGTGGGCTGGGGCGCGGAGTTTTTCGATTTCGATAATGACTCTGATCTGGACGTGCTGGTGGTGAACGGCCACGTGATCGACAACGTGGCGCTGCTGCGTCCTGAAGCCAGCTATCCGCAGCCCAAGCTACTGTTTGAAAACACCGGCGGCCGCTTCCGCGAGGCAGCCAAAGAGCATGGCGCGGCGCTTTCCCAGCCGCAGGTGAGCCGGGGCGCGGCCTTTGGCGACTACGACAATGACGGCGATGTGGATGTGCTGGTGCTGAATCTGGGAGGCGCGCCGGAACTGCTGCGCAACGACGGCGGCAACAGGGGCCACTGGCTGTCGCTGGCCCTGGAAGGCACCAAGAGCCCGCGGGATGCGATTGGAGCGGTGGTGCGCGCCACCGTGGGGGGCAAGACGTTGACCCGCTTCCTGACAGGCGGCGGCAGCTATCTCTCTGCCAGCGACCATCGCATTCATCTGGGGCTGGGCGCAGCGGAAAGCGCTGAACGCATTGAGATTCGCTGGCCGAGCGGTGCGCTGGAGGTTCTGGAGAACGTGCCCGCGGGAAAGTTCTACCAGGTGCGCGAGGGCGAGGGGATCGTGGAGCGGGTTGACCCGGTGCCGCCGAAACTCTAGCGCGAGCTTGGGTTTGTTCGCAGCCAAGCAGAAACCAGCCCCAGATCCTTCGACTCGGGTTTCCCGCGCTGGAGAAAGCGCGCGGGAGCCCTCCCTCGCTCCGGATGACGGCCTCCGCAAAAGTTTTACGGCTCAAGCCAAACCAGTCCAAAAAACAAGCGGGGGGGACTGCCCTAGCGCGGGGTCGAAGCGTTGCGCAGCGCCCGGGCGCGGGCGCGCTCGCGGCGGCTGCCGGCAAGGTCGCCGGCCTGGGCGAGTACCTCCGCCAACGCCGTGCGCAAATCCGGATTCCGGGGCTCGAGAGCGACGGCGCTCTTCATGTGCTCCACGGCCTGAGCCAGATTGCCGCGGCGGCCGGCGATGCCGGCCAAAGCGACGTGCGCGTCCGCATACTCGGCGAGGCGTAGCACGCGCTCGTAGGCTTGTGCGGCCTGTTCGTCCTGACCCAAACGCTCCAGGCACATCGCTTCCAGAAGGTGGTACCCAGGCTCGAAACCCTTGCGGCGGATGGCGCGGCGCGCCTTCTCCAGCGCAGGCACGTAATCTTGGCGCAGGAAGGCGATCTGCCCTTCGCGGTAGGTGGCAAGATCGTTTACGGGGTCGAGGGCCAGGATCTCCGCCAGCTTGACCTCGGCCTCGATGACTCGGTCCTGTTCGAGGAGTTCATTCACTTCAAGATGAAAAGAGCCCAGGCGCTTGGTGCGCTCGCGGTCTTCGAGCAGGGCGGCGCTCAGGCGCTCGTACTCCGCCATGTGGGACGCCGCTTCTTCTTCGCGACCGGAGCGGCGCAGGAGGTTTCCCAGGGCGTAAAGCGAGGCCGCGTCCCGGGGCGCGAGTGCGAGCGCCTGGCGCAGGGCCGCTTCGGCGCCGACGGAATCTTCCACGCGCTGCAGCACCACGCCCAACTGGTAGAAGGTCTGGGCGTTATCCGGCATGAGGCGGGTGGCGGACTCCAGGTGCGGACGGGCCTTGGCTTCTTCTCCCCGGCGGCTGTAGAGGACGCCGAGGTTGTAGTGCGCAGGGCCCAGCTTGGCGTCCTTGCGAAGCGCCGACTGGAGGAGCGATTCGGCCTCCTTGTAGTTGTCCCGCGCCACCAGGGTGACGCCCAGCCGCCACAGGCCATCGGCATCGTCCGGGCGCAGGCGAAGGTAGCGGCGCAGGTGGCGCTCCGCCTGTTCGTGATCGCCCTCCTCCTGGGCCACACGGCCCAGCAGCAGGTAGGCGCCGGGAAGGCCGGGGCGAACGCGCAGCAGTTCTTCGAGGACCTGCCGGGCGTCGTGGAAGCGCTGCAGTTGGGCCTGCAGCAGGGCAAGGCGGAAATAAAACTGAGGCTCGCCGGGCTCGAGGGCGATGGCCTGGCGGAATTGGGCAATGGCAGGCTCGAATTGCTGCCGCGCCTGATGGATCTGCGCCAGATGAAAGTGGACAAAGGCGTGGCGCGGGTTGAGGCTGCGCGCTTCGAGAAACGCCTGCTCGGCGGCGTCGAACTGTTGCGCGGCCAAGGCAGCGACCCCGCGCTCAAAGACGGCGCGGAAATCCGACGCAGGCTGGGTTCCAGCCTGGGCCAGCGCCAGCCACAATGCGAGACTAGGAAGGAGAGTCACTGGTCAAAAATAAAGCCGCCCTGCCGTTTCCGGCAAGGCGGCAGGAGGTTAATTTTCGACAACCTAGAAGGTGTACTTGATCCCAATCTGGGCGTTGACCGGACCTTCGGTGCGATCCAGGGCCATAAACGAAGGGCCCGGAATGGCGTTGGCGCTGGAACCACCTGAGATAGGATCGGAGAAGTAGTTCCCCTGGTTGGTCAGGTTGAAGATCTCAAACGTGGCGCGGAGCCTGTGGCGCTCGCTCAGGTTGAACTCCTTGCCCACGCGGAAATCCCAGGTAAAGAACGTGGGCTGGCTGAAGGGATACCGGCCCAGAAGCGAGCTGCCGTTGCTGGGCCGGTCGGGGTCGTAGGCTCCTGCTCCGCTGCAGGAGGCATCGCCGTTGAAGTCCGCCGCGCCGCAGAAGCCGGCGTAGACGGGGAAAGCGAGGCCGCTGCGCGCGCGGAACGAGGTGCTAAACAGGATGCCCCAGGGCGCCTGTACCGCAGCGAAAGCCCGGAACTGATGCTTGATATCGAGCTGGCTGCGGCCGAAGTCTGCCTCCAGGTTGAAGGGATCTGAAGGCGCGAAGTAGGAGTCGGTATCGCGGTCGTTGGAAACGTTGTCGTCGTTTTTCGACCAGATGTAGCTGATGTCGAACTGGTAGCGGTTGCTGTAGGCCTTCTTCGCCCTCAGGGTGAAAGAGTGGTAGCGCGCGCGACCAAAGCTGGTGAGGGCGTCGGCGACGCCGATGGTGGGGTCGAGGCGGCCGCGAGCCGCCACGTTGACGACACGCCCGAAGGAGTCAAAATCGGTGGCAATCAAGTCCAGGGGATGGCCCGGCGGAATGAAGTTGCGATCGTAGCGCGAGTTCCAGAATCCGCCGATGCGCAAATTATTGGAGCGGGCGTAGTTGTAGGTGCCGGAGATGCTGAAGTTGGGGGCGACTTCGCGTTCCACCCCAAATTCGAGGTTCATCACGCGGGCGCTTTCGAGACCCGGATCGGCGTAGCGGATGAGAGGCGGTCCGAGCAAGGCCTGAACCCCTGGGGTGGCCTGCGACGGCAAGATGTTGGGGTACGACAGACCGAGCCCGGTGAGATCGGTGGGCGAGCCGAAGAAAGGAATAAAGGACAGCGCGCCGCGCAGTCCGGTGCCGGAGAGGACCTCTGCCATGAAGATGCTGGGCAGGGCGGCAAAATACAGTCCGGCGCCGCCGCGAAGGATGGTCTTACCATCCCCGGTAAGGTCATAGGTGACGCCGACGCGCGGCGAGAAATTGTTCCAGTCGTTGGGGATGGATTGGGGCACGGGGCCGGTCTGGAACTGGATGGCATCGCCCACGCGAACCGGCGGCCCGTAAGGAACCTCGTTGCCCGGAATGGGAGTGAACTGCGGCTGCGGGTTCTTCACGCCATCGTAGCGCAGGCCCATGTTGACGGTGAGGCGCGACGTAGCCTTCCAGTTGTCCTGAATGTAGAAGGCCAGCTCGTGCTGGTAGAAGTTGGGAACGGTGCCGCTTTCGACGGCGTCGAAGCCGTTGATGCCGACCAGCTGCAGCAAGAAGAGCGGAGTTCCCGCCTGGAACCCGGCGAGGTCGCCGAAGAAGTAGGAGCCGCCGGCAAAGCCGATGAAGACCTGGCTGTTGGCGTTGGCGTTGTAGTCCACACCCAGCTTGAGGTCGTGCTTGCCGAAGGTCTTGCTGAAGTTATCGATCACCTGGTAGCGCTTGTGGTCGCTGGTGATGGGCAAGAAGAAGCGGCGGCCGATGTTGCCGAAGCCGAAAATGACGGCCTCCGGTCCGGGGCCCTTGTTCTGGCGGGGACGCTGCTCGGTGGAATAGGCAAAACGGATTTCGTTGACCGAGGTGGGGCTGAGGACGCTGGTAAACGCCTCGGTCAAAGTAAAGCCGTCGTTCAAGAAGTCTTCCAGGTTGGATTCGGCGCCGCTAGTGATGGTCTGGCCGCGGCCGCCGGCGAAGTTCGCGGTGTTGTTGCGCGTGTAATTGAAGCGGGTGGTCGAGGTATTGTTGTTTGTGACTTTCCAGTCGAGGCGGACCAATGGGGCCAGCAGGTTCTGGGACTGGGGGACCGTGCCATCGAGATCAGCCACGGTGGTGCCCGGGGCAAGGCCATACACGGCGGGCACCAGCACGGTAGCCGGGTCCGCGCCGCCGGTATTGCCTCCGAAGGCGATGGTCAAGGGGCCGCTCTGCCGCTGGACGTCGATGGCGGCGAAGATGAAGGCCTTGTCCTTGACCAGAGGGCCGCCAACGGTGCCGCCGAACTGATGGCGGTTGTCAAACGGAGGAAGAATGGTCACGCCGGGCAGCGCGGGAACCGAGGTATCCGCATAAAGCCCCGAGGACTGCCAGAACCAGTGGGCGCTGCCGTGCCAACTGTTGCTTCCCTGCTTGGTAACGACGTTGATGAGGCCGCCGGTGGAGTGGCCGAACTCGGCGGAGAACCCGTTGGTGCGCACCTGGAACTCCTGGATGGCATCCTGGGCGACGGTGAAGTTTTTGGTCTCGAGCGAACCGAACCATTCGCCGAAGAAGGAGTTGCGGTTGTCCACACCGTCAATCACCAGGCTGGTGTACTCGGAGAACTGCCCGCCGAGGCGAACGCCGGAGCGCAGGCCGGGGTTGTCCTGGGAGGAGGGGACCAGGCGGGTGAAGTCGCGGAAGTCGCGGCCGCTGATGGGCAGGTTGTCCACATACCTGTTGTTCACGACGTTGTTGGCCAGCGGGTCGGTCTTGTCGAGGCCAACCTCCGACGTGACTTCGATCCGTTCGCCCGCGCCGGCCACCTTCACGGTGACGTCCTGCACGTTGCGCTGACCGACGGAGAGCTGCACGTTCTTGACCAGAACGGTGGCAAAGCCACTGGCGGTGACTTCGATGGTGTACTCGCCGGGATTGAGCGCCGCGGCGA
>Ga0114945_10002246_pt1 | contig 11428 bp, 15 predicted proteins | sample OV2TP3_FD_87194 | JGI IMG/M metagenome (GOLD analysis project Ga0114945, IMG submission 87194) | Hot spring microbial communities from Beatty, Nevada to study Microbial Dark Matter (Phase II) - OV2 TP3 | ecosystem: Environmental > Aquatic > Thermal springs > Hot (42-90C) | place: USA: Beatty... | reverse complement strand
GGACGGCCGCGGGAAATGCACAAGGCGACTTGCGGCGACTGCGGGAAGGAATGTGAAGTGCCGTTCAAACCCAGCGGTGATCGTCCTGTCTACTGCAAGGAGTGTTTTGCCAAGCGCAAGGGTGGAAATCGCTAACGAAAAGACAATCGGGGAATTCTAAAGACAGGGGTGGCAGCGAGAGAAGAGGGCCATCCTGTTTTTTGCTTTTTGCTGCGTAGTGCTTACTGCCTACTGCTTAGTTAGGGAGCAACACGGCACAGGAGGTGGGGATGTACGGAGTCGGATGGGGCTTGTTGGGGTTGGTAGCTGGCTACTGGGTGTTGGAGCGGGCAGAAACGAATAAAGGCAACCTCAAGCGGCTCGGCCGCGTGATTGGGTGGCTGGTGATCACGGCGAGTTTCATCGGGGCGATCTGTCGGGTGTATTGTGTTGCAACGGGAACGATGTGCCCGCTCGATGGTAAGGGTTCGTGGAAGTATCAGAAGGGCCTCTCCTTTCAGGAGGGCGCTGGTGTCATGTCTGGTAACGTGCCGGCCGGCGAGACCAAAAGAAAATAACGGTGGCAACGCATTGAAAAGGAGAGGCACGAAGGGAATCCGTGATGTCAGGGCGACAGGGAACGAGGCCCCATGATGGCCGTCACGCCACAGGGGACGGGGTGCCAGGGTTAGCCGCGGAGGGGACAGGGGTCGCGTTTGAGTCGTTGGGGCTGCATCCGGATTTGCTCAAAGGCATCCACGACATGGGGTTTCTCCGGCCCACCCCCATTCAGGTGCGCGCCATTCCGCCTATTTTGGCCGGGCGCGATGTGATTGGGTGCGCCCAGACCGGCACCGGAAAAACCGCCGCCTTTGTCCTGCCGATCCTCCATCGGCTGCTGCAGGGTCGAAGCCGAGGCCATGTGCGCGCGCTCATCATCGCCCCCACACGGGAGCTGGCACTGCAATCCATGGAGCAGGTGCGGGCGCTGTCCCGGTTCGTGCATGTGAAGGGGGTTGCTCTCTTTGGCGGGGTTCCCATGGAGCCGCAGATCCGGGCGCTGGCGCAGGGGGTGTCGGTGATCTCCGCTACACCAGGTCGCCTTCTGGATCACCTCTATTCCGGGCGCATCGACTTCAAGGATTTGGAAATCTTTGTGCTGGATGAAGTCGATCGGATGCTCGACATGGGCTTTTTGCCGGACATCCGCAAGCTCATTTCCCTATTGCCACCGGTGCGCCAGAATCTGGTGTTTTCCGCCACGGTGCCGGCGGAGATCCTCACGTTGGTCCGTCAAATCCTGCGCGATCCGGTCACGGTGCAGATTGATGCCCAGCCTACCGCGGCCTCGGGAATTCGTCATGCGGTCTATCCGGTGCCGCACCATTTGAAGACGGAGCTGTTGTTGGAGTTGCTGCGCGCGCAGGGAACTACCTCCGTGCTGATCTTCACGCGCACGAAGCACTTCGCCGATCGGTTGGCCAGGACGCTGGAGCGCCGTGGGGTGCGCGTGTCCGTGCTGCATGGCGACCGGAGTCAATCCCAACGGCTGCATGCCTTGGAGCAATTCCGGCGAGGCCGCGCGCAGGCCATGGTGGCTACGGATATCGCCGCGCGGGCATCGATATTGAAGACATCACCCATGTGATCAATTTCGATGTGCCCAACACGCCCGAGGATTACATCCACCGCATCGGCCGCACGGCCAGGGCAGAGGCCACGGGGGATGCCTTTACCCTGGTCGATCGGGACGACGAATTGATGATTTCCCAGATCGAGCAGGTGCTCCAGCGAACGCTACCGCGAGTGTCACTGCCGAACTTCGATTACCGCAAACCGGCTCCGCCCCACTCCCACTCGGCCCCTCGGCGGGACAACACGCGCCACCGTCGCCACGGAGCCGGTCCTCGGCGTCCTCCTCATCGCTAACCAGAGTTCTGCGAATTCCGGGAACCGAAGAGCTCATTCAGGAACTCACGATTTAGGAGACACGAGGAGAGAAGGAACGGGAGAGGCGCGGATGAGACGAATTGGGTTGTGGATGGTGATGATGCTTTTGGTGGGGAGTTGGACGGCATGGGCTGGGGAGCCGCCGAAGGAAGCAAAACCGGCGAAGGAATTGTTGAATGCGTATGGGCGGGTGTGGGTCCAGGGTGTCCCGGAGGCTCGCAAAGACAAACAGTTCCATCCTAAACTCCATCCGCCAAAGCCTCGTCTGCACACGGGGCGCAAGAAATAACTAGCAGAGGAGACGATGAGAACAGCATGGATGGTGGTGTTGGGTATTGCGGTCCTCGGAGGGAGCGCACCGATGGTTGAGGCAGTGCAGGCGTCGTTGGATGGCCTGGTGTTTGTGGGCGAGATCGGCGAACAGGGCAAGGCGAAGGGCGACCAGGATGAGTTCGTCTTCCAAGACGGGACATTTCGCTCAGCGGCCTGTGATCCATACGGGTTCACCGCGGCGCCGTACGCGACCCAGGCAGAGGGCGATGCCGTGAGCTTTGAGAGTGAGACGGTCAGTCCTACGGACGGACGGATGGTGTGGCGGGGCACGATCAACGGGGGGAGCATTGAGGGGACCGCGACGTGGCACAAACCCCAAGCGGGTAGTCCCCCTGAGGCGTATTGGTTCAGAGGCATCCGCAAGCAATAAACCGTCTCTGAGGCAAGGACGGCGCGGTGTTGTGTGACTGATGGATCGCGTCTCTTCCTACACCCGCGAGCAAGTTATTGGAGAAGCGAAACGGTGGGTTGAGGAGTCGTCCGTGCAAGGGATCATGGCGTTGCTTGATCAGTACGACGGTTCAGCCGGAGGCGGGCGGGAGCGAGTGCAGATGGCGATGCTCAAGCTCAGCCAGGGTACTCTGCACGATTTGAGACATGACCTTCAGCAGGCGAACATGGATTTTCGGGACGTCCTGTCTTGGGCCGAGTATGACTCTGACAAGCCTCGGTGAGCCGTGAAACGCTGGGGTGCGCGACGACGCAGCCTGAACGTCGGAGCACGGGTCAAGAAGACGCGGTACCTCCCGCTGCAGGCGTTGCCGGGGCTACAACCCTTTGAGGTAGCGACGCGCGCAGTCATGAAGCGCCAGCACAAGGCGCAGCGGTCGATTCGCCGACAGGGCGCTCCGACAAAACGTCAGCGGCGGCTCACCTCATAACCAGGAACAAGGTAAGAGAGAGTTACTCTGTCGAAATCCTCGAGGGTTGCGTAAGGCGTAACGCGTCAGGGATCTCGACGGCGCTCCGTGACGCCTGAGGCATGACCCCTTACCCGAATCCAGGATTGTCGACGGAGCAAGAGGGGATTACAAAGAGGCGTGCGGGGATTGGCGGGCAAACCGACCAACGTAGGTCGTCGTCAACATGGAAGCGAGGATGGCGGCCGAGAAGAAGTAGACACCCAGGCGGGGCTCCACGCTGGCCAAGGGTCCCAGCTTAACCAACACGATGAGGATCGCAACGACAAACACATCCAACATCGACCACTTGCCGAGAAGATTCAACCAGTGGAGCAACCACCGCCGCTGCTCGTGGGCAAGGCGAACCCACCACAACCACGCCAGGGCAATCAGTTTCGCGAGAGGAAACACGATCGAAAAGAAAAACAGGACTCCGGCTAGAAGATAATCCCCCTGCTCGGCCAGGCTGAGGGCTCCGGTGAACACCGAGTAGTGGTTTTCCCAGCGTTTCCAGAAAAAGCTTTGTTTCACGGTGAGGAGTGGCAATGAGAGGCCAGCCACCAAGAGGGACAGCGACCCAAGAATCAACACCGGAACGACGTAATGCGTCGGGTAGGACTCAGCCAATGACTGTTGGTGTGTCGTCATGTTCGATTGCGTCTGGGGACACCAATTCCCTTATGCTTATACACCGGAAGGTGTGAAAGGTAAAGACCCTGTGCTCATCCAGTAGATGAGTGACACTCAGCCTGTTTCAATCGAGGGTACTGTCCTAGTTTGCCAGGATGTCGCTGATTGACGCTGATCTAGACGCAGATCTTCGCCGAGTATTGGCGTGGATCAGCGTTGCCATCAGCGTGGTTCAGCGATAGCAAAGTGAAATTAGGACACTACCCAATCGAGGGCAGTCAAGCCACCGCGTCCTGGAATTTCCCCACCCACTACATCCTCTTTGTTGACGGTAACGTTGCTGATATCGCCCTCCGGTAAAGATTCTTGAATAAGGAGACAAATGTCTAGTAGAATAGGTTCGTGGAACCAACGCGGATCTGGAACCCCCCAAACCCCTATCTTACCGAACACCGCGAGCTGCTCGGAGAACCCCCGGCTTCCGAATTAGAGGTCTACGAAGACTGCTCCAAATCGATCCTCTCTCATAACGACAGTCCTGATCTTGGCTTTCGCTGGAGTGTGAATCCGTATCGGGGCTGTTTTCATGCGTGCTCCTATTGCTACGCCAGGCCGACGCACGAATATTTTGGTTTTGGCGCGGGGACTGATTTTGAACGGCGCATCTTCGTCAAGAAAGACGCCGCCGTATTGTTGGAGCGAGCCTTCCGGAAAAAATCTTGGAAGGGCGAGCGTGTGGTGTTCTCCGGCGTGACGGACTGCTATCAACCGCTTGAAGCCGCGTGGAAGCTCACCCGCCAATGCCTTGAGGTCTGCCTGAAGTTTCGCAATCCCGTGGCGATCATCACGAAGAGCCTCTTGATTCGTCGGGACGTTGACCTGTTGGTGGCCCTGTGTCGTGAGGCGGAGGCGCAGGTTTCACTGAGCATTGCGTTTCTGGATGAAGCGCTCGTCCGGGCGCTTGAGCCGGGAACCCCAACCATCCGCAAACGGTTCGAGACGATGCGAATCCTCGCCGATGCAGGTATTCCCGTCTCCATTGGAATTGCTCCGATTATCCCGGGCCTCAACGACCGGGATCTTCCGGGTTTGTTGAGAGAAGCCAAACGGTGTGGGGCGACGTCGGCCTTCAGGACACTGTTGCGTTTGCCGGGAAGCGTCAAAGACGTGTTCTTCCATCGCCTGAAGGAGCAGCTTCCTCTCAAAGCCGCGAAGATTGAGCACCGCATCCGCGAAGTTCGGGAAGGCAGGCTCTATGACCACCGCTTCGGTTACCGGCATCACGGCACCGGTGAATATTGGGAGATGATTGAGAAGATGTGGGACGTGTGGATCCACCAGGTTGGTTTTGATCGGCACGGAGATGACGAGCAGACTGAGGCACCATCAACGTTCCGACGACCGCCTGAGCACGATGCGCAGATGAAGTTTGGTTGGGTCGGAGACCCCCAGCGTGACACAGAGACAGAGTCCAAAAAAATGATTGTGTGATACGATGAAAAGGTGTACATTCATCACGAAGCAATCGGAGGAGTCTCTCGGCACTGAGAACGTTACGAGTTAAAACGTGTAGGACTTGCGCGGACCAAAAGCCACCGGCTGAAGGTGCTGGTGGCTTTTGTTCTGTGCTAGGAAGCGCGCGCGGAGATTCCCTGGGCATTATCGACGGGAAGGTCAAGCAAGACAGGAGGGGGATGCATGTCGCAAGTGTGTGACGTTCCGGTAGCTGTTGGCTCACCATCACAACACCAAGGGGTTCCCTTCGGCTACCAATTGCTGCTGGACCTCTACGAGTGTAAAAAGGGTGCTTGTGATGATCTGGCGTTGTGTTACGAATTCCTTGAGGAAGTGATCAAAGTGTTGAAGGTGGAACCGCAGTCTCCTCCCTTTATCTTCCGGACGGACGCCCGCCGTTTTCCCGACAAAGCCGGCTTAAGCGGGTGGATTCCCTTGGTGGAGAGCGGCATTCAGCTTCATACCCTGAGCGAAAAAGATTTTATTTCGATCGACATCTATAGTTGTCGGGAGTTTACCACCGAGCCGCTCAAGGCGTTTGTGCGTTCGTATTTTCACCCCAAGCGGATGGATGAGCAATTCCTGGAACGTGGACTCGATTACCACAAGGATCCCGCCAGGCGTCCCTCCTAGTGCCGTTCCAACTATCTCCGCCGAAGATCTTCCGTCCGCTCCAGCAGACACGGTACAGATTCTCTCAGCTGAACGGTTAGGCTCATTAAGTTGGAACGGCACGAGAACATTTCCCTAACCTCCCTCTCGGCTCAAGGCTCTGGGGTGTGGGCGTAACAACTTCAGAGGCTAGGCTTGCACGGTAGGACGGTTGGTTCCAAGAGCCGAGTGGCCGTGTAGGGAGACCTTCGAAAACCCTTCTCATCATGTTATCTGCCTTCTCCGAGGTCCTGTCATTGATTGGCGGCGCGGTGGCTCTTGGAACCGTCGCCGGGTATCTGAGGCGTCTGGGGTGGCTCTGTGAACTGGCGAGTCACTTTCGTGCGCAATACTTCGGGATTCTCCTCCTCAGCACGTGGGTCTTTAGTCTTGCCAATCGACCTCTCGAAGCAATCATCTCAGCAGGCCTTGCTCTTGCCAATCTATGGCTTCTTGTTCCCCTCTATATTGGACGTGACCGCACTACAACGGGACAGACGTTTCGGGCGCTCTTGTCAAACGTCTGGTATGGCAACCGCGCCTATGGACGGATGCAACGTCTCATCCGCGAAGTCAATCCTGATGTGGTGGTGTTGAATGAAGCGACTGATGAGTGGCTGACGGCATTACGAACGCTGGAAGCGGGGTATCATTTTGCCAAATCGGTTACGGGCCCAAGCGGTTTTGGGATCCTGGTACTCAGCCGCCTTCCCGTGGAGGAGGCCCAGGTGCTTCACATGGGGAACGTCGGCACGCCGTCGGTCATCGTCCGCCTCCGGTATGCTGAGCGGCAATTGACGCTCATCGCGACCCACGCGTTGGCGCCGGCTGCACCACGCCGGACCCGACTGCGAAACCGCCAGCTTGAGGAAATTGCGAAGTACGTGTCAGGATTGAAAGAACCGGTCATGGTCCTGGGGGATTTGAACACCACCTCCTGGTCACCCGCCTTCCGGGCCTTCATCCGCACGAGCGCGTTACGTGATAGCCGCAAGGGGTTTGGGCTTCAGCCGAGTTGGCCGGTCGCCGTCCCCCTTCTTCGAATTCCCATCGATCACTGCCTCGTTTCGTCGGATATCGTGGTGCACAAACGGTGGCTCGGGCCGAAGATCGGTTCGGATCACTTTCCCATCGTGATCGATTGTTCGCTCGCCTCGTCATCAGGTTCATAATTCTACTCTCCTGAGTCAGTAAGTCGCCATCAGTAGAGAAGATGCTGGTGGCGTGCTCTATTTAGACGATTGAACCCACCTGCCTTGACACTCCAGAAAGCCATCAGGCATACTTTTTTTGTGCACAATTACAACGTGCTGCTGTAAAAGGTTCTCACAACTCACGAAGGAGGATAGTGATGCGACGCATGCTTGTCGTTATGGGCCTGATGTACAGTTGGGTGGGAGGGTGGGGGATGGGATCTGCGTACGCTGAGAGTCGACCACTGAAACAGCTTCCCTCAGACCTCTTACGATGGTCCACCATCTGGACGGAGGTTCCGAGGGCGATCTACGAGGTGGGCCGGCGGGACGGCCCTGTGGCGGCTGTGACATGGGGGCCAACGCAAGGGACCGCGAGGCTCATCGAGTCAACGACCGAAGAAGTGTGGAAAGCGATGAAACCTGACAAGCGACCTCGCTCCCGCGCACACGGGAAAGACGTAAAGGGGATCGTAGCCCGCTACGAGTTTTAGCTGTCCACGGTGGCCATTGTGGGAGTGGCGGGAAAGCCGCCAGCATACGCTGGCGGCTTTTTGTTGTTCAAGATAGCCAGACGAGCACCCCAAACCCGTGACAGGAAGGTAACAGGAAGCGTATCCCTAGTTGTCTGAATTCTTCCCTGGTGTTATACTACGGCCAATCCTCCGACGAGAAGCCTCCATGGCGGGACATTCGAAGTGGGCTGGCATCAAGCATAAGAAAGCGGTCGTTGATGCCCAGCGCGGAAAGATGTTCAGCAAGATCGTCCGCGAAATTATGGTGGCCGCCAAACAGGGTGGTGGTTCGCCGGAGGCCAATCCCCGGCTTCGCCTGACCATCTCGAAAGCCCGCGAAGCCAATATGCCCAAGGACAAAATCGAGCAGGCTATTCAAAAGGGAACCGGTGAGTTGCCTGGGGTGTCCTACGAGGAGATGGTCATGGAGGGCTATGGACCTGGCGGGGTGGCGATTCTCGTTCAGGCCCTGACGGATAACAGGAATCGAACCGCAGCGGAGCTGCGCAGTCTTTTTACCAAACACGGAGGCAATGTCGCTGGCGCTGGCAGTGTCTCCTGGCAATTTCAGAAGAAGGGCGCTGTGCTCGTGAAAGCGTCGTTGATCGACGAAGACCGTCTCATGGGATTCGTCCTCGAGGCTGGCGCTGAGGACATTCGACTCGATGGAGAGGCGTACACCATCACGACCAGCCCCCAGGACTTGGAGCGTGTCAAACAGGCCTTGAGCGCCAACGAGATTGCGTGGGAGTCGGCGGACTTAACGATGGTCCCCTCCTCCACCGTTCGGGTCGACGAGCAGGGACCAGCTAATCAGCTTCTGTCCTTGCTCGATGAGCTCGAAGAACACGAAGACGTTCAACACGTCTTTGCGAATTTCGACATTCCAGACGCCATCCTGACGGCGCACGCGGGCGCGTAAGCACACGTCGTATCATGAGGATTATGGGGATTGACCCCGGATTGAATGCCACCGGCTACGGAGTGATTGTCGCCCAGTCAGGACGCGTGCAATTTGTCAGCGCTGGCACCATTCGTCCTGCTGTCCGTCGGCCGCTCGAACAACGTTTGCTTCAGCTTTATGAAGGACTGGCTGACGTCATCCAGGTCCACCGACCACACGTCGCGGTCCTTGAGGCACTGTTTGTTCATCACCAGTACCTGACGACCGCTGCCATGATGGCGCATGCCCGCGGCGTCGCGTGCCTGATTAGCGCCCAGCGGCACCTTCAACGGGTCGATTATCTTCCCACCAGGGTCAAGAAGGCTCTCACGGGCAATGGGGCAGCCTCCAAAGAGCAGGTTGCCCGAATGGTCGGCATGTGGCTTGGGGGATCTGATGCCTCGTGGTCGTCCGACGCTACCGACGCCTTAGCCTTGGCCATTACGCATGCGCATTTGAGCCAGTTGACTCCTCCTCGTCCCACGCCGAAGCGACCCGCTCGTGCAGCGGCTGCGGAGGGCATCCCAGCATGATTTGCCGTCTGCGAGGGATGGTCCGCGAACACACTGAAACCCACCTGATCCTCGATGTCCACGGCGTCTCCTATCAGGTCCTGGTTCCTCCGTCAATCATGCAGGGGCTGTCTGAGAAAATCAGATCCGATGGGGAGGTGGAACTGGTGACGTTTCACTATCAGCAATTGGAGGTTGGCAAAGGCTTTCCGATGCTGATTGGCTTTACGAATGAGATTGAGCGCGACTTTTTTGAGCGCTTCATCACGGTCTCAGGGATCGGGCCCAAAGCGGCCACCCGGGCACTCACACGGCCGATTCCGATTATTGCCAAGGCGATTGATGAAGGAAACTTACGGCTGCTGAAATCGCTGCCTGGTGTGGGCGAGCAACGCGCCAAGGAGATCGTGGCTAAACTGCAAGGCAAAGTGGGGAAATTTGCCTTGATGCAGACCATCGACGAGGAGGCTGCCACGACCCAAACCGAAGATCAGGTGGCCCTTGAAGAAGAAGCGATTGCCGTCTTACTCCAACTGGAGTACAAGAAACATGAAGCCAAGCAGATGGTGAAGGCCGCCTTGGCCAGGAACTCCAACCTGAAAACCTCAGAAGACGTGTTAAACGAAGTGTATCGCCAACGACAGTTGGCAGGCGAGGAAACACGACGTGTCGGCGTTTCCGCGACGGAGTCAGCGTCGATATGACTCGGTCCCGCAGCGACGTATGAAATACTCGGTAAAGTCACCTCCTCCGCCGTCTTCGACCCCCCCTGCTCACCTACCGCTGCAGGAGGCTGAAGAAGACCAGATCCTGAACTTGAGCCTTCGCCCGAAACGCCTGGAGGAGTTTGTCGGGCAGGAGTCGGTGGTTGAAAATCTGCGTGTGGCCATGCAGGCCGCTCAACGTCGGAGAGAACCTCTTGAGCACTTATTACTAGGGGGCCCTCCAGGGTTGGGGAAGACGAGCATCGCCCATATCATCGCGAATGAATTGGGTTCGAAGATTACCGCGACCAGCGGCCCGGCGATTGAACGTGCTGGAGATCTCATCGGCATCCTCACCAACCTGGGTCGTGGAGACATCCTGTTCATCGATGAGATCCATCGGTTGTCCAAGGTGGTCGAGGAGTTTCTTTATCCAGCTATGGAAAGCTACGAGATCGATTTCATCGTGGATAAGGGTCCCTACGCGAAGACCATCAAGTTCCGTCTGAAGCACTTCACGCTGATTGGGGCGACGACCCGCGCAGGACTGCTCTCCAATCCGCTTCGAAGTCGGTTCGGCATGGTCTACCATCTGGAGTTTTACCAGCCCAAGGACTTGGAGGAAATCGTGCGTCGTTCCGCCAAGATTCTCAGCATCGAGGTCGCCGATGGGGCCTGTGCGGAGGTGGCTTGTCGGGCGCGAGGCACCCCGCGGGTGGCCAATCGCTTGCTTCGCCGCGTTCGGGACTACGCGCAGGTCAAGGCTCGGGGACCGATCACGAAGGAGTTGGCGGAGGCGGCGCTGGCAGCTCAGGGGGTTGATGCCGTTGGCCTGGATCCCATTGATCGCAAGGTTCTGCGGACCATCATGGATTTTTATGGAGGAGGGCCGGTTGGGATTGAGGCCTTGGCAGCCGCCCTCAACGAGGAACGCGATACGATTGTCGATCTGGTCGAGCCGTATCTGCTCTCGGCCGGGCTGTTGAAGCGAACCGCCAAGGGACGGAAAGTCACCCGGTTGGCGTACGAACATTTCGCGAGCCTCAAGCCCGAAACGTTGGAACTCTTTGCCCCTTGAGCAAAGCTCTACCATGCAGGGCGCGGGTCGTCTTTTGATCATCGTGGGGCTGGTGTGTGTGGCGATGGGACTGGTGATGGTGTTGCGTCCAAAGATGCCGTGGCTCGGCCGGTTGCCTGGGGATCTGCTCATCGAACGGGATCGGTTTACCCTCTCTATTCCGTTGGCGAGCTGTGTCATGGTGAGTCTCGTTGTCAGTCTTGTGCTGTGGCTGATTGGTCGATTCCGGTGACACGTTTCACGCAGGTGGGGTCGGCTGTCGTCGCAGCCGTCATGACGCTGGGAGTCTTGGCTCCCAACGTGGGAGCTGCTTCTCTCAGTCCCCACGACTTCCCAGTGACCTCCCCCGCACAGTCAGCGGCCCAGTGGATTCGGGTGGCTGTTGTTCGCAACCAGCCGGAAGTAGATCTGGCGATTCACGGCCACTTTCGGATCATTGCCCTCCATACGACGGAGTCGCTCCGTGAAGGGGCGCGTTTGTCTCAGGTGTCCGTGCGCGCAACGGCCGATGGCATCCTCATGG
>Ga0114945_10002245_pt1 | contig 11429 bp, 13 predicted proteins | sample OV2TP3_FD_87194 | JGI IMG/M metagenome (GOLD analysis project Ga0114945, IMG submission 87194) | Hot spring microbial communities from Beatty, Nevada to study Microbial Dark Matter (Phase II) - OV2 TP3 | ecosystem: Environmental > Aquatic > Thermal springs > Hot (42-90C) | place: USA: Beatty... | reverse complement strand
GGATTCAGGTGGGGGGTAGGCCCTGGATTTCCCCCCCATCCCCACCTTCCCCCTCGCCGGGGGGAAGGGGAATAACGCCCGGTCCAGAAGACTTTACGGCTTAACCTGGCGCCTATGCCCTATCAGCCCCTGGGAGAAAGAATGTATGACAAGGATGTCGCTCAACACAGAGTTGTGCCAGCGGTGCGTCCAATTGCTTGCGGTACCATAGCAAAGGCAGTGCCAAAGGTCGTTGCTCCATGAGCAGACCGTCGAAATGACGGCCTCGGCTCGTTCGCAAAGAGGGCCGAAGGCCCTTAGGATTTTTTTTGGGCGCAGAGATTGTCGTGTTTTCACCCAGGGTGTCTGATTTCCGGGCATCCTGGCTAGTGTCCTTCGCCGCTCCCACACCCGTGAATCGAAAAGGGGTCCCGGCCATGAAGCCGGAGTAGCCCGCACAGAGTATCCCCATGGGGTACGCTCAACCTTTCCTCCCCTGCCAGCCGGGTGAGGGCCTCGAGCGTTGCGGCGAATGCGCTCATCGCACAAGGCTGTCTGTTGCAGGGAGGGAGGATCGATCGTTCGGTTCTTTCACCCGACGTCTGGATTGAGCCGGAGGCCGATGTGCAGGACTCGATTCTGTTGGATGGGGTTCATATCGGGCGAGGGGCACAGATACGCCGCGCCATCCTGGATCGTGGGACGGTGATACCGCCTGGAGCCCGCATCGGCTATGATCTCATCGCAGAGAGCGAAGAATTCACCGTGTCTGAGAAAGGGATTACGGTTGTGGGCTCGGCACCGGCGATACGGGCGACCCATCAATACACGGCGTAAGGAACGACGGGTGTGCCATCGAGCTTCGTCCCCTGGTCTTCCCCAGACGGTGATCGCCCCACGCCCGCGACCCGGTGGGTGGGACCCTTACAGGTGACCTGGGAGGGTCGAACCAGATGTCGTCCTTTGCATGGCATTGGAAATATCGACGGCCTGGTTCAAAAAGGCGGGGCCGAAAACCTCGGCGTTCTGAGTCATCACCTGCGTGAAGCGGCTCCCATCGCCATTTATCAGCGCTTGCCCTATCTCGTCTGCGATCCGTAGATAGTCCTGGATCATTCCCGCACCCTGGAGGTTCTGTGTCTGGATCTCCGCATACAGCTGTGGGTCTCCCTTCAGGACGCGCCCCATGGTGATGAGCGAGAGTCGAGAGTTGGGAGAGCTGTAGGTGGCCATCACCGCCGGGCTTCCAAACTGGGTCCGCAACACTTCTGCAAGCACGATTTTGGTGAAATGTTCCAGATTCTGGTGAAAGGCCATCTGGCGATCGTGGTACTCGGGCGTGGTATGGGTGATGGTGGCGCCATACTTATAAAAAATGCCCTCAAATTCCCGGGCCAACTCACCCGACCTCGACGTGCTGGTAAAGATGACATTTTGACGCCGCACCTCGGTAATATTCGGCCCGAACACGGTGTGCATGCCGAGGACTTCGACCCCTTCCGGCGCCGCATCAAGCATCGCCGCGACCGGTTGGGTTTTGATAGAGGTATTATCCACCAGCAACTGCCCTGGTCGAAAGAAGTGGCCGATCTGGCGGATCACCTCGACGGTGTGGCTGATGGGCACATTGATGATCACCGCATCCGACTTCGCAATGCACATCTCGTAGGTCAGTGGAGTCCTCCTGCCGCTGCTCAACACCTGGTAGCCAGCCGCCTCGAAGAACGGTGTGAACCACCGGCCCATCTGCCCGGTGCCCCCGATGAGGCCGATGGTATGAAGGCGTGGAGCGTTGAACATGCGCCGGGGATAGGCCCCAAACACACGGACTTCCACGTCATCAGAGGTCAGGGCCCGCTCCATGGCCGCCAGGCTATTGGCCACGGCCGCATCCTCAATATGGCCTTCGACCTCGACATAAAAGCGAAACCCACCCTTGGTGTCAGGCCGCGAGTGAATGGAGGAAAGGTTTAATCCGTTCTCGCGACTGATGATGTGAAGGATATCCTGCAGCAATCCGATACGGTCGCGATGGGGATAAATGACGAACGAAGTCGCATCGGTTCCTGTACGGGCATGATAGCGATCGCCCAGCAGCGCGAATTTCGTCTTATTGTCGGGGACATTCCCGATTCCTCGCTCGAGCAGGTGTAGCCCATACTGTTGCAGGGCTGATTCGCTACCGATGGCTGCCGCATCCCGCCAGCCCTGTTGGACGATCATTTCCATGGCCGCGGTGGTGCTGGGAGTTTCGATGAGCTCCGCGTGGGGGTAATGTTGGGCAAGGTAGAGGGAACACTGGTGTAAGGCTTGATCTTTCGAAAGAATTCTACGGATTCCACCCGCTTCCAGAGCTCCCAGGGCATGGGCGATCGGGAGCACCAGCATGTCACGTATCGTGACCCGTCCGGCATATCGAAATAAACTGTCCAGGGTCTCCGTTACTGCCCCCTGGATCAGACTTTCGATCGGCACGACACCATAGCTGAGCGCTCGGGCAGCCACGGCCTCGAACACCGCGTCGATGGACGGATAGGCCACGCGAGCAGCATCGGGAAAGAGTTGTTTGGTCGCGTCCTCCGTATATGTACCCTCAGGCCCAAGAAATCCGATGACCATGCAGACTCCCTCGGAAATCCCACATCTCCCTCAACCCCCCGCGCAGCTCTGGGCCTTATCTGGCGAACGGGCCTGAGGAGAGTTCTTGCCCTGATTTCCGCAGACGCCGCAGCACCGCGCGTTGACGTCTCCGCTTTTTGACACTCGGTTTTTCGAAATAGGTCCTGGCTCGGAGCTCTCGCCACGTGCCATCCCTCGCGAGCTTGCGTTTCAGAAGTCGGAGGGCTTTGTCCACCTGCTGGTCCACCACTCGCACGATCACATGACCCTTCTTTCTCGCCGCCCAGGCCCTTGTTTCAGGCCTTCGGCCTGTATCGGGGCGAACAACAACCCTTGAGAGCATTCGAGCCAGGCTTCGCTCCACGCCCTGGTCCGACTATTCCGTTGATTAGCGTGTGCCCTCGCCTTTTCCAAGCACCTGTGCAGCAGATCTAGGAGGCGCGCCGCCCTCCAGGGTTAGCTGGGTTGTGCGGCCTCCGCAAGTTGTACATGGACGGCTCGTGGACCCTTTTGTGCGCGCTCCACCTCAAAGGAGACTCGTTGTCCTTCCCGGAGCGTCTCAAAGGTGGTTCCCTCCACCCCTGAGCGGTGGAAGAAAATCTCTCGGCCGTCGTCCGCAGCGATAAATCCAAAGCCTCGTTCTTGAATCAATCGCTTCACTTTTCCTGTAGCCATGATGTCTTCCTTTCGGCACAAAGACCAGGTTGTTGACTTCGTATGGCAATGAGCCCGCAAGTGCCATGCTGCGTCGCCGCTCCCCAGGAAAGACCAGCGACCGATCTCTTCCAGACAGCGAGAAGGTTGCGATATTGAGGCATGTTATGCCCTTATCATGCCGTCAGGGGGGAGGCCGCTGAAGACTTCAAGAAGCTCAGAAGCGCGGGTAGCGGTGGCCTGTCGACAGGGGAGAGATGCACGCTATCTGTGTGGGGTCAGAGTTTCACCACATTCTGGGCCTGTGGCCCTTTGGGTCCCTGGGTGATATCAAATTGGACGCGCTGTCCTTCTTCGAGCGAACGGAAGCCACCCCCCTGGATGACCGAATAATGGACGAAGACATCTCCTCCATCATCTTGCTCGATGAATCCATAGCCTTTTTGATCGCTGAACCATTTTACTGTGCCTTGCGCCATCGGGCGGCTCCTTGTCAGCTGGGAAAGCGCGGTTGAAGACCCAAGTGTACGCAGAGATAAAAAAAACCGCAAAAGCGAGACATGAGCTTTTGCGGTCGCACGACATACGCCCATCTACAAAAACTCAGTACACCTTCAGCGTTTATGAGCATAAGCCTCTCCCATCGGTTTGTCAATCATTATCCTACAGGACCCATTCCCCTTTTCACTTGACAAGCATCGTTGGGCAGATGCACTCTGGTTCGCACGGGAACAGGTGCTGTGACGAAATTCTATGCGAGTCGGACGTGACTGTCGCAATGGATGCGACTCACGTGCGATGGCTGCATCGCGACTCAGGCACGAAGAGGGGAGAGCGATGCACTCGGAGGAGGTGCCGGCATGGGACAGGGTGTCGCGCTGTGGGACCCAGGTAAAGGGGGGTAAGGGCCTTGCGCCCACACATGTGGGTCGTGTAGAGTAAGCGGTTACTGTGCGACGCACGCTTACCGAGCCGTCTTCGGTATGGGGGCTGAACAATGGAGTACCAGGCCTGGTTTCAATGTCAAAAGGGATGTGACGAGCGATATTCGCTGTATGAGGTCGTCTATCGCTGCAAAAAGTGCGGGTCTCTCCTGGAGGTGGTGCATGCGGTCGATGCGCTGCGCGATCGCTCAGCCCAGGAATGGAAAGATCTGTTCGACGCGCGCTACATGCGGCACGCCTATCCATACGGCAGTGCGGTCTGGGGAAAGCTGGAGTGGGTCTGCCCGACCATCGACCCTGAAAATATTATCTCGATGTACGAAGGGGGAACGAACCTTTTTTGGGCCGAACGACTCGGCCGCCAGCTCGGGCTGCGTGATCTCTGGGTGAAGCAGTGCGGCAACAGTCATACGGGATCGTTTAAAGATCTGGGCATGACGGTGCTCGTCTCCGTCGTCAAGCAAATCATGGCGCATGGCACACCCATCAAGGCGGTGGCATGCGCGTCTACCGGAGATACGTCAGCCTCGTTAGCGGCCTATTGCGCTGCAGCGGGCATGCCCTGCGTCGTGTTCCTGCCCAAAGATAAAGTCTCCAGCGCCCAGCTCATTCAACCGATCGCCAACGGAGCCCTGGTGCTCTCGCTGGATACAGACTTCGATGGCTGTATGGCCATCGTGCAACAGGTCACGGAGGAGCATGACATTTACCTGGCGAACTCCCTGAACTCCCTGCGGATCGAAGGGCAAAAAACGACCAGCATCGAGCTCGTGCAACAGTTTAACTGGGAGGTCCCGGACGTCATCATCATCCCAGGGGGGAACCTGGGAAATATCTCCGCGCTGGGGCGCGGGTTCTCGATGATGCAGGAATTGGGGTTGATCGATCGCCTTCCGCGCCTGGTGTGTGCCCAGGCGGAGCGGGCGAATCCGCTCTATCGGAGTTACCTTACGGGCTTCCGCGACTACCAACCGATCATCGCCCAACAGACCCTGGCTACGGCGATCCAGATCGGCAATCCCGTGAGCATTGACCGAGCCATTCGCACGCTGCAGCAGTTCCATGGCATCGTCGAGCAAGCCAGCGAAGAAGAGCTGGCGAATGCTGCGGCGCGGGCGGACCTGACCGGCATGTACAATTGCCCGCATACGGGTGTCGCGCTGGCCGTCCTCTTCAAGCTGGTTGAGCGCGGGCAGATCTCGCCCTCCGATCGGGTCGTCGTTATCTCCACGGCCCACGGCCTGAAATTCAGTGATTTCAAAATCGCCTATCATGAGCGGCAGCTGCAGGGCGTCACCTCTCGGCATGCCAATCCCCCGGTGATGCTCCCACCCGACTATAGCGCGGTGATGGATGCGATTCATTCGCGACTGAACGCCATGGCATAGCGCTGCCATCTGCAGCCAGAGCAGGGGTCCAAGCAAAAGGGTGCCAGCATGGAGAAAGAGGGCTTTTCGACGAGGGCAGTTCATGATGGAGAACCACGCCAAAAGGCTGGGAACGCACTCACGACGCCAATCTTCCAGACGTCAACGTATGCGTTTCACGATACCCATGAGTTGGTCGAATATATGGAGGGAAACATCGAGCGGGAAGAGTATGGGCGCTATGGCAATCCCACGCAACGCGTGGTGGAGCACAAACTCGCCGCGCTCGATGGAGGAGAGGCCGCCCTGTTGTTCGCGACTGGCATGTGTGCGATCACGACCACCTTCCTGGCGATGCTCGGGCAGGGCAGCCATCTGGTGATCACTGGGGATGGATATCGTCGCACCCGCCAGTTCTGCCGCACCCTGCTCCGCCGTCTGGGCATCGAATACACGCTTGTGGAGGCGGGAGCCGATCAGACTCTGGAAGAGGCGATTCGACCGAACACGCGCCTCATCTTCTCTGAGTCTCCCACAAATCCCCACCTCCGCGTCATCGACCTGGAACGGCTGGTGGCAATCGGACGCCGGCATCAGGTCAAGCTTGTCATCGATAGCACCTTCGCGACCCCTTACAATCAGCGACCGCTCGACTTTGGCGTGGACCTGGTCATTCATAGTGCCACCAAGTACCTGGGCGGCCATAACGACTTAATGGCGGGGGTGGTGGTGGGTGTGGACGGCATAGTCTCCGCCATCCGAGACGCGCAGGCGATGTTGGGAGGGATTGTCGATCCCCATACCGCGTACCTGCTCCTGCGCGGCTTGAAGACCCTGGGCCTGCGCATCCGGAAGCAAAACGAGAACGGCATGGCGATTGCGCGATTTCTGGAGGACCATCCTCGTGTCCGACGGGTGCATTACCCAGGCCTCTCAAGCCACCCTGACTACAAAATCGCCTGCGAGCAGATGAAGGGATTCGGTGGCGTGGTGAGCTTCGAGATCGACGGCGATCTGAAAGCCACCTCCGCATTCCTGGACCACCTCCGCATTCCCTATATTGCTCCAAGCTTGGGTGGCGTTGAGACCTTAATCGAACAGCCTGCGCTGATGTCATACTACGAGATGACCCCCGAAGATCGGGCCGCCATCGGCATCACGGACGAACTGGTCCGCCTCTCCCTCGGGGTCGAGGATGCAGAGGATCTCATCGCTGACCTGGACCAGGCGCTCGCCGCGATTTAAAAAGGCAGGGGTTGGGGGTTAGCCCCTAGCCCCTGGGTTTTCTATGCTTGCCCCCTCTGCCATCCAACGGATGTTCGAATACCTTGCCCCACGTTATGATCTGTGGAATCGGTTGGCCAGCTTCGGCCTGGATGCATATTGGCGGCGCGTGGCCGTGCGGCTTGTGCCTCCCGGGGGGCGCATCCTCGATCTCTGTACGGGTACCGGGGAGTTGGTGCTGAAAATGCTCCCCTACCTGGAGCCAGCGGGCCAGGCGGTAGGGCTTGATTTTGCCCCCAATATGCTGCGCGTGGCGACCCAAAAGACCCGGGCTCGTGTGCGATCGACACGGGTCCCTGTCTCATACCTCCTGGGGGATGCCATGCGGCTGCCATTCCCTGCGAATACCTTCGATGGGCTCACCAATGGCTTTGCCATGCGCAATATGCTCCCCTTCGCCGATCATGCGCTCAGCGAGATGTGGCGTGTGCTACGACCCGGCGGGAGGGTGATTATTCTGGATATATGCCGACCGCCCTGGCCGATCCTGGCGGCGCTGTATCGGTGGCACTTACGGTGGGTACTCCCGACGCAGGCATGGCTTCTCTACGGGAATGATCAGCCGTTTCGATATCTCAAGGATTCGATTCTAGAGTTCCCCTCGTCGGATGAATTTCTCGGGTGGCTCGCCAGGCATGGCTTTGCGGAGGTGAGATTCAGGCCGCTTTCGGCCGGCATCGCCGGGATTTTCACCGGTATTAAGGGACCTCTGGGTGGTTCCACACAGCTCGAAACCTGAGAAGGCTGAGCTGTCCACCCCCCAGGGCAATACGTGGGGAGAGGTGACCTGCCAGAGAGCTCGCCGCATCTACCTAGCGGCGGTACGCCTCAGGGCTCTCGGCAGCATGAAGTGCATCGGACGCATCCGCCGGACGCTTGCTCCCTCGGGCCTCCCCCTGACGTGCCCGTTCCGTCTTGCGATGTTTATTCAGGAGACGCACGATCTCGACGAGCAATGGGATATCGTCGTTATGAACCGTCCGCAGCATGGCCCGCAAGAGACGTTCCCGTTGTCGATCAAACCCTTCCTCTCCCGCCTGTAGACCCTCAGCTGCAGCTGACGCATCACTGTCGAGCCCCTGAAAAAAGTAGCCGAGGGGGACAACAAGGGCCTCGCTCAATCGCGTCAGCATCTTGAGGGACGGTAACTGCTCACCCCGCTCGATCTTCCCGATATAGGAATAATCGACCTTCCCCCGAATTTTGAGCGCCAGTTCCTTCTGGGTCAGGCCCTTCCGCTGCCGTAGCTCGCGAACCCTTTTGCCGATCACGTGATGCACAGCCATCCCCCTACCCTCGCTCTTTTTCCCCAATATAGCGGTTTTCGGGCGGATGTCAACGGCCTCAGGCGACGGATTCTGCGGCCTGCCGCGCCCCTCGGCCCCCAGCGGCGGCGAGATCCGAGCAGCGGAGCGCAGCAGGCTGTGGCATCGTCAGCATGATTTACGATAGGATATATACTGGATATTTTATTTGACAAGAGGGAATATTTATCCTAATGTGTCGCAGATAGGAGACAGGTATGGAGGCCAAAATAGACCTGCTGAAACGGGCAGCGTTGAGTGGGGTGCTGGATACCCTGCCGCTTGACGTGCTCAAGGTCTACCTGCTCCTGATTGCTTGGGCCAGGGACGTCGGCGTCCAGAGTCGTGTCCCCTTACAGATGATCCAGGATACGTTGCAGTTATCACGTGAGGACTGTCAACGCGCACTGGCCCACCTGGCGTCGCAACGTTTGCTGGCATGGGCGCCTGTCCAGCCGCGCGCGTCCCGACGCCGGCAACGCAGGGGGGTGAGCGGTCAGGAGATCACCTTTCTGCTCAATCCGCTGCATGAGTTGCGAGAATAGGGGGGGCCGGTAGGCCACCCCTCCACGTGGACTCGCAGAGAAACGTGATGGGAAGGGGGGATGGATGAGCGGCAGCGGTCCACACCCGAAAGCCCCCAGAGGGCGAGCCCTGGTGGTCGATGATAATCCTCTCATCAGGGAGTTGATAGCCGACTTCCTCCAACATATGGGCTTGAGGGTCCGGGTCGCACCAGATGGCTCGACCGCTCTGGCAGTCTTCGCAGGGGATCGCTTCGATGTGCTCTTCGTGGATTTCCATATGCCTGGCATGACCGGTCTTGAGGTGGCCGCAGCGGTACGGAAAACCGATGCGCAGATCCCGATCATCCTCGTCACCGCACAGGCGGCCCTATTTGCAGGAGATGAGCTTTCCCAGACTGGGATCAGTCACGTACTTCCCAAGCCCTTCACATTGAATGAGATCGTCGCGTGCCTTCGCTTGACATGTATCACCCTCGAAACCGAAGTGCTGACCGACGACGACGGCCGCACCTACACGGATGCATGAGCGAGCGCGCTCAACAGCTTTGTATGGATCCCGCCGAAGCCACCGTTGGAGAGGATGGCGATGATATCCCCTGCCTGGGCATGCTCGGCGACATCAGCCACGATCGCCGCCACCTCGGGGATACACTGCGCGTTTTTTCCCAAACGTGTGCGGAGGTCCTGGGCCAGACGCTCGGGTGAGAGTCGCTCCCCTACAGGGATATGCTCAGGATGATAGAGACCAGCGACGACGATGCGGTCGGCTGCGCCGAAGGCCTCCACAAATTCTTCCTGAAAGGTGGCCCGGCGACTCGTGGTGGAACGAGGCTCGAAGATGGCCCACAGGCGATGGCCGCGGTAGCGGGCTCGCAGCGCCAGCAATGTTTCACGAATAGCCGTGGGGTGATGGGCGAAGTCATCGATGAGCACGATATCGCGGACGACCCCGATCACCTCTTGTCGCCGCTTGACCCCCGCGAACGTCTCCAAGGCCTCCTGGATTCGCGGCCAGGGGATCCCTAAGTGGTGTGCCACGGCAATGACACCGAGCGCGTTCTGGGCATTGTGTTGCCCGGCCAGGGTCCAATGGACCGTGCTCATCCGCCGCTTTTCGCGGAGTACGACGAAGCGCGTACCCATCCCATCATACTCGATCCCCTCTCCTCGCCAGGACGCCGGCGGGGAGAAGCCATAGCCTTCCCAGGCACAGGGAACCGCGCCCAGCAACTCGACCACATGGGGGAAATCGGTGCCTGCCGCCAGGTAGCCCTCCGGGGGCAGGATGTGAATAAACCGGCGGAAGGCCTCTTTGACCGCGGCGAGATCCCGGTAAATATCCCCATGGTCGAACTCCACGCTCGTGAGAATCGCGCTCTGGGGACGGTAGTGCAAAAATTTTGGGCCCTTATCGAAAAACGCCGTGTCGTACTCATCCCCCTCCACAACGAAATAAGCTCCAGTCCCCAACCGATAATTCGAACCGAAGTTGCAGGGAATCCCGCCAATCATATAGCTGGGCTGCAGGCCCGCGGTCTCAAGCACCCAGGCCATGAGCGAGGCTGTGGTCGTTTTCCCGTGCGTGCCCACGACCACAATGGGATGTCGATCACCCAGAAAAAACTCGCTGAGCGCCTGGGGAAAGGATAGGAAAGGGAGCCCTCGCGCAAGCATTCCCTGCACTTCCGGGTTCGCGCGAGATACGGCATTCCCTACCACAATGAGGTCCGGATTGTCGTCCAGATGGGACGGCGAGAAGCCCTCGCGTACCTCGATGCCTAAGGCGGCCAGTTGAAGGCTCATGGGTGGATACACGTTCTGATCCGACCCGGTGACTCGAAATCCCCTGGCCTGCAACATACCCGCCAGGGCCGTCATTCCTACCCCACAGATGGCAATCAGATGGATATGCCGTGACTCAGGCACGTGATCCTCTCCTGCATGCATTGTAAACCCCCGCGAACGAGCATGATCATTGCACGTGGCACGCCGCACAGTCCCAGGGCTGAGCGCTGACCGCTGCTGCGTCATTGTAACCTGAGCGCTTGCATCACCGCATCATGGATGGCCGGGCGAAAGGTTCTGATCCCTTCGCGCTGCCGTGAGGGGTGGATTCGATTCGTGAGCAACACGACGCTCACATGTTGCTGCGGATCGATCCAGAGCGACGTCCCGGTAAATCCCAGATGCCCAATGGCGTCGGATGAAAAATACTGTCCAGACGTGGATCGGCCCGGGGTGGGGGTATCCCAGCCGAGCGCCCACGTGGACTCCCTGGGCATCGATTGCCGCTGGACAAATGCCCGCAGGGTTGCCCTTGAGACCAGCCATGGATGACCGCAGAGACCGCCGAGAAGACCTTCTGCGAATCGCCAGACCTCACGTCCTGTCGCGAAGAGACCCGCGTGTCCGGCGACACCGCCCATGATCCAGGCGTTCTCATCGTGGACCTCCCCGTGGAGGACGCGCTTTCGCCAGGGGCAGTCTTCCGTGCTGGCAAAGGGCAGAGCGAGGGGGCGTGGCCGATCCAGGTCGATGAACCGCATTTCCGTCAAGGCGAGTGGGCGAAAGATGGCCTGTGTGCAGAACTCATCCAACGCCATTCCAACCATCATCTCGACCAACTCACCGAGCAGGATAAATCCGAGATCGCTATAGCGCAGAGTGGTTCCCGGAAGAGCGCTGAGAGGCTCAGCATGGACCGCCTGGTACAGGCGAGTCTTGCGGTGGTGCTGCGGGAGAGAGGGATCG
>Ga0114945_10002244_pt1 | contig 11429 bp, 9 predicted proteins | sample OV2TP3_FD_87194 | JGI IMG/M metagenome (GOLD analysis project Ga0114945, IMG submission 87194) | Hot spring microbial communities from Beatty, Nevada to study Microbial Dark Matter (Phase II) - OV2 TP3 | ecosystem: Environmental > Aquatic > Thermal springs > Hot (42-90C) | place: USA: Beatty... | reverse complement strand
TGATTCCTCCGCCACTCCCGCCACGTTGCGCGACGACGGCGTGGACTTCGTCCCCACGCGGCCTTCTACCTCCTCGGCCAGCACTTCAGCGCCATCGCCGCCGCCGGCCCCATCGTCGGACCCATCGCCGCCTGCCTCGCCTTCGGATGGCTGCCCAGCATTCTGTGGATTACCCTTGGAGTCATTTTTATCGGAGCCGTGCACGATTTTTCCGCCCTCATCGCCTCCGTGCGCCACGGCGCCAACTCCATCGCCGAAATCGCCCGCCAGAACCTCGGCCGCCGCGCCTGGCTCGCGCTCGTCGCCTTCATCTGGATTGCGCTCGTCTACGTCATCGTGGCTTTCGCCGATGTCACCGCCTCCACCTTCGTCGGCCTCACGGAAGAACTGCACGGCGAGTTCGCCTTCAACCCCGGCGGCGCCGTGGCCGCGGCCAGCACCATGTATCTGCTTTTGGCGCTGGTCATGGGAGTGGTGCAGCGCAAGCTTTCGCCTCCCATGTGGCTGCTCACGGCAATCTTCGTTCCCGCCACGCTGGGCGTGGTCTGGCTGGGCACGGAAGTTTCCACCGTATTGGTCCATAGCCTGGGCTTCTGGCACGTGGCCATTCTTGTTTACTGCTTTGCGGCCTCGCTTTTGCCCATGTGGCTGCTGCAGCAGCCGCGCGGCTACCTGGGAGGATTCATCCTCTACATCGTGCTCGCCATTGGCGTGCTGGGCATCTTCCTCGGCGGCTTTGAGATTCGCCAGCCCGCGGTTCATCACTCCACCACCGGCTCGCCCGTCGAGCAGTTGCTCTTCCCCTTCCTCTTCGTCACCATCGCCTGCGGCGCCTGCTCCGGCTTCCACGGCCTGGTCTGCGGCGGCACCACGTCCAAACAGATCGCGCGCGAGAGCCATTGCCGCCCCATCGGCTTCGGCGCCATGCTGCTCGAAGGCATGGTTGCCCTGATCGCTCTGGCCACCGTCATGATCGTCGCCCCCGAAGGCGTGGGCAGCCGCGCCCCCGGCAAGCTTTACGGCGACGGCATCGCCGCCTTCTTCGCCGCGCTCTTCGGCGAGCAGTGGATGACCTTCGCCATCACCTTCGGCGCCATGGCCTTTTCTACTTTTGTCTTCGATACGCTGGATGTGGCCACGCGCCTCGGCCGCTACCTGCTGCAGGAACTGTCCGGAGGCCTGGGATTCAAGGCTTCCAGTCGCACCGCCGGCATCGCTGCCGCCGCCGGCACCGCCGGTGCGCCTCTGCTCGTCCTGCTCTCCGCCGACGAAGGCGCCTGGCGGCAGTTCTGGGTGCTCTTCGGCACGTCCAACCAGCTTCTCGCCTCGCTCACCCTGCTGGGCATCACCGTCTGGCTCTACCGCTCCGGCCGCCGCTACTGGTACACCCTGCTGCCCATGCTCTTCGTCTTCGCCGCCACCGTCACGGCGCTCCTCGTGCAGATTGGTATGGGCGCGCGCGAATTCTTTCTCCGCGGATTCCGGCTGGAGTCGGAGATCGTGAACGGTGCGGCAGCGCTCATTCTCCTGGTACTGGCGGTGGTGTTTGTCGTGGAGGCGCTCAAGGCCGTGGAGGAAACCAGGCGCGCCCGCGCGCTCCCGGAACCCAGCCCCGAAACCGGCGATTAGGACCGCTGCCGCTCACTCTCACTTGGTCAGCCCGAACGCCCGCGAGTGGAACTCCAGCGAAGCATCCAGGTGGCGCGCCACGTAGGACCAGCCGTGCCCGCCCGGATAGAGATGGAACTCGTGCGCCATGCGGCGCGAATCGAGCACCTCGTGCAGCGCTTTCGCTCCGGCGTCAAAACCGTACTCGTCTTCCGTGCCGCAATCGAAATAGATCTTCACTCGCCCCAGCCCCGCGGCCCGTCGCGCCAGCGTGATGGGGCTGTTGCGCTCGTAGAACGCCCGGTCCAGCGGCGTTCCAAACACCGTTCCCAACAGGCTCACGCGCGTGCCCGCAATCCCCGGAGCCGCCGCCAGCCCCGGCGGCAGGTTCTCCATCAGGGCCGCGCTGTGCGCGCTCACCGCGGAAAACTTCTGCGGGCTGCTGAAGGCGAACCGCAGCGCTCCGTAGCCGCCCATCGAGGTCCCCGCAAGCGCCCGTCCCGCGCGCGTTCCCCGCGCGCGATACTTCCGCTCGATGGCGGGAATGAATTCCTCAAGGAAAAAATCGTGATAGCGTTCGCGCCCGTCGCGCGAATTGAGGTAGAAACTGCGGTCGCCATCCGGCGTCACGATCACAAACTCGCCGATGCGCCCTTTGGCGCGCAGGTCCTCCACCAGGCTCCAGCCGCCGCCGTGCACCAGCGACTGCTCGTTGTCCCCCAATCCATGCAGGTAGTAGAGAACGGGATAGCGCCGCGACGTCTCCCGGTCGTAGCTCGGCGGCAGCAGCGCGCAGTAGCGCACCGCCCGCTTCAGCGTGCGGCTCGTCACTGCGCTGCACTCCACGCGCGAAGCCGCCTGCAGCGTGGGCGCGAAGACCAAAGCCGCAAGCAGCACCACGGCGCGCTTGAGCGCGCCCCTACTCATAGCGCAGCGCCTGCACGGGATCGAGCCTGGCTGCGCGCGCTGCCGGGTAGAGCCCCGACACCAGGCTCACCACCACCGAAAACGCCAGCGCCGCCGCCACCAGCCACCACGGCACCGACCAGATCTGCTCCGGCGGCAACTCCTGCCGCGCCAGATACGCGTTCGTGCCCCAGTTGATGGCGCGTCCCAGCGCCCAGCCCAGCGCCACTCCCGCGGCTCCGCCCACCGCGCCCATCACTCCTGCTTCCACAAAGAACAGCCGCTTCACGTCCGCGTCGGAGGCGCCCAGCGCCTTCAGGATCCCGATCTCCCGCCGCCGCTCCAAAATGGCCATCACCAGCGTGTTGACGATCCCGATCGACGCCACCGCCAGCGCCAGGCTCCCGAAAATTCCCAAAAACAGGTCCAGGATGGCGAAGAAGCGCCGCATGTTGCGCGTGGCGTCCAGGATGGAAAACGTGCGGAAGCCCATCTTCTTGATGGCCTCCTGCGCCGCCAGTACCTGGCTGGGATTGGCCAGGCGCACCACCAGGCTGGTGTAGGTCTTGCGGTCGCTCTGGTCGCGCGTGGCCCCGCGCAGGTCGGAGAACTGCAGCACGTTCAGCCCCTCCGCCAGCGCCGTGGGAATAAACACCCGCCCCCGCGAAACCGTGCGCAGCCCGCCGTAGGGCTCGCGTTCGATGATGCCCACAATGCGCAGCTTTTGTTCCCTGCGCACCACCGAGAAACCCGCCGGATCCTCGCCTTCTTCCGCCCCGTTTCCTCCCGCCAGCGGCTGGCGCTCCGCATAGCGCACCACCAGCTCCTGCCCCAGCAGTGCTTCCGGCTTCTTGCTCAGCTCCTTGGCGAACTCGTCCGACAAAACTGCCTCTTCTGCTTTTTCCGAGGAGAAAAATTTTCCCTTCATCTCTTCGAAGGCCTCGATCTCGCGCGCCGAGGGCGGCAGCGCCGCCACGAAGGCAAAGTTGGTCTTGCCCTCGTAGCGCACCTCGGTCATCAGCCGAATTTCGGGAAAGACCTCCACCACGTTCGCCAGTTTCGCCATCTCCTCGCGCGCACTCTGATCGAGCGCCCGCAACTCCTCCGGCTTGGGTGCGTCGCGCCCTTCGTCCCGGTCGAAACCGCGGAAGTCCTGCCGCGAAGTGACGAAGATTGTGTCGAACAGCCCCGAGCGGCTCAACCGCCGCCCCGCCATCTCCTGCAGTCCGATGCCCAGGGAAAGCATGGCCACCAGCGAGGCCACACCCACGGCAATTCCCATCGTGGTGAGCGAATTGCGCAGAATGGATTCGCGCAGGTTGCGCGTGGCGAGTTCCAGCAGGTCCGGCGCCTTCATGCTCCCGCTCCCGGCCCGCCAGTTTGTGTTCCTTCCGCCAGCCTGCCATCCGCCAGAAAAACAAAGCGGCGGGCAAAACGCTCCGCCAGAGGCCTCTCATGCGTCACCAGCACCACCGTCATCCCCAAGGACTGGTTCAGCTCCTTCACCAGCCCCAGGATTTCCTCTCCCGTCTGGCTGTCCAGGTTGCCCGTGGGTTCGTCCGCCAGCAGCAGGGACGGCCGGTTCACCAGCGCGCGTGCGATTGCAGCCCGCTGCTGCTCGCCGCCTGACAGCTCGCTCGGCCGGTGGCCCATCCGCGCCTCCAGCCCCACGCGCTTCAGCGCTTCCCGCACCAGCCCTTCCCGCTCCCCGCGCTCCACCTCTGCAATGCGCAGCGGCAGGTCCACGTTTTCCGCCAGCGTCATCGAGGGAATCAGGTTGAACGCCTGGAACACCATTCCCGTGGTGTGCCGCCGGTAGCGGGCCAGTTCCTCCGAGTTCATGCGCGCCAGGTCGCGCCCTTCCACCTCCACCGAGCCCGAGGTTGGACGGTCCAGGCCGGCAATCAGGTTCAGCAGCGTGGATTTCCCCGAGCCCGAGCTGCCCAGGAGCGCCAGGAACTCGCCTCGGGCAACCTCCAGCGACACCCCGTCCAGCGCCCGCACCTCCGTTTGCCCCATGCGGTAGTGCCGCGAGACGTTCACCGCGTGGATGGCGCTGCCGTTTTTAATCGCTGCGTTCATCGTCTTTCGATACTACTACGCGCCGTTCTCGCCGAATGTTTCCTCGCGCTGCCGCCGCTTGCCCTCCGAAAATCTCTTGACATTCTCAAATCTTATTGCTATTATAAAGAAGTTCAATGTAATCTTTAAGGTAAGTATCTGATTTCGGAGACCTTGCCGCTAACTGATTTGTTTACATAGATCTGGCTGGAGTCGTCCCCTAACCTATTGATTCCAAGGATAGGCAGGGGGGGAGGGGGAAGGGGGGTACCCCCAGGCGAAAGCTTTTCAGCCGCCGCCCGGCGACCGCTTTTCCCTGCTGGGAACGCCGTACTGCGACGTGTACCAGAGCTGGATGGGCCCGCAGGTTCCCTGCTCGGCGGAATAAACATCGCAGGTGTCAAAGGGTCGCGAGTAAACGTGTAGGCTCACCGCCCGCTGGTTGAACTCGCGCGGGTTATAGACCTTGTGCACCGGCTCTTTGGGGTTCACGGCCAGCGGCATTCCCGGATTCATCTCCACCTGGTTCGTGGCCTCGAGTTTGCACTGCCCCAGTTGGAGGTCCTGAAAAAGCACGCGGTAGTTCTGCACCATCAGCCGGCCGATGGGTACCGCCATCCAGCAGTTTTGCTCGCGATGGTTGTGGATGGAGCTGTGCTGGCCGATCTCCCAGCAGATGGCGATCAGATCGTACAGCGGAGTCTTGTCGATCAGGTTGCGCGTGTAATGCTGGCTGTCCCAGAACAGGTAGGGCTCGAGGGAAGCCGGCTCCACCGGAGAGCGGCGCAGAACATCCTGAATTGTGTCCAGCCGCAAAAACGCCTCCTCGGGCAGTTTTTGCAGGCCGGAAACCAGCTCCTGGATGGGGACCGTGGCCGCAGCGCTTTTGACTTGGCCGGCTTGAGGCATGGCTTTCTCCCGCGTTACGATGGGATTTCGGGCGCTGGAGATTGTACCGCGCTGCTATCGCATCCTCGATGAAAAATTCATCCCGCCGGCGCGGCTATGCTTTCTCCTCCGGCTCGATTAGCATAGGAACAGTACAGTTCAGGAGGAATTGCAGATGCCATGTTCCGCGCCCTATCCCGAGCCTGAGTCCACAGAAGGCAAGCGCCTGGTGAAGTGCGTCAAGTTGCAGCGCGAGCTTCCCGGATTGGACGAGCCGCCCTTCGACGGCGAACTCGGGCAGAAAATCTACGAGAACGTCTCCGAAGCGGCGTGGAAGATGTGGCAGGAACATCTGAAGATGGTCATCAACGAGTACCGGTTGAACCCCGCCAACAAGGAAGCGCAGCAGATCATCATCCAGCACCTGGAAGAGTATTTCTGGGGTGAAGGCGCGCAATTGCCGGCGGATTACGTGCCGCCGCAGGCCAAGACCTGAACGTTTTACCTAACGCATCTTCCCCGCCCTGGGTTTCCTGGTAATAGGCTTCTCTAGGAACGGGAAGCATCATCACGCCGGACGCAATATCCTCGCGCCGCACGTCATTCGGGGCTTCGCCCGGCGCCAGCCTTACGCCGCGCGCGGAGGGCAAAAGACTCCGCGCGTTCGTGTAAAATCAGGGCCATTCTGGGGTGCGTCCGCTCGCAGAAGGCGCGCGCCGCACACCCGCCGGTCACCATTCGGAAGCGACCCTTGCAATCTGGAAGCGCACAATCCGGAGACGCCGCCGCGCCCGGCAGCGCGCAGGCATCGCCCGTTTACTGGCGCGTGGAGGGCAGCCTGGTGAACCTGAGCGCGGTGCGCCCGCTGATTTTCATCACCCGCAACACACAAAGTTTTGTGGAGCGCTGGGCGCGACGCTGGGGACTGGCGCTGATGGTGCTCACGCGGCCCATCTTGTACGCCGTGCATCGCCGTTTCGCCACGCGCGTGCTGCACACCGTGCTGCGTGGCGTGAGCCGCGACCGCATGGACCTGCTGGGCGAGGAGTACTTCCAATACCGCATCCTTCCGCGCCTGAAACCGCAAGGAGTGGAAAAGCTGAAGGAACTGGTGGCCGCGAGCACGCCGGTGATCCTGGTGAGCCAGGGCCTGGACCATGTGATGCGCCCTCTGGCGCGGCACCTGGGCGTGCAGCGGCTGGTGAGCAACCGGCTGGAGTTTCGCGACGGCCTGGCCACGGGACGGCTGCTGGAGCCGGTGATCCGCCCGCGGGGCGGGCTGGCTCGCTTCCTGGGCGGCAACCCGGACGGCCGCGTGGCCGGAGGCAAGCTGGCGCGCGACCTTGCTCTTGCCGCCGGCGTGGAAGAGATGCGCAGAGCGGTGCAGCCGGCGGAGCGGCCGCGGCCCTCGATTTCGCGCCCCGTGGTGCATTTCAACGGGCGCAAGAAGATATCCACGCTCTCTGTTCGTCAGGTGCTCAAGGGCAAGCAGGTGCTGTTGATCGGCGTGACCGGCTTCATCGGAAAAGTGTGGCTGATAAACGCACTGCGCGACTTGCCGGAGCTGGGGAAGGTGCACCTACTGATCCGCAAGCAGAAGTCCGCGACCTCGCTGCGCCGCTTTGAAAAAATGGTCGAAGAATCGCCGCTGTTTGACTCGCTCTGGGAGGCCCACGGAGAGGAACTGGGGCGCTACCTTGCAGAGCACATCGAAGTGGTGGAAGGCGACGTTTCCAAGCCGGGGCTGGGCCTGGAGGAGAGGACGCGCGCCCGACTGGCGGCCACGCTGGACGTGGTGATCAACAGCAGCGGGCTGACGGACTTCAACCCGGACCTGCGGGACGCGCTGGCGGCCAACGTGGAAGCCACCCGGCACCTGCTCGACTTTTTGCGTGAGTGTGATCATGCCGCGCTGCTGCATCTTTCCACCTGCTATGTGGCCGGCTATGTGGACGGACGGGTGCCGGAGCGCCTCACCGCCAACTACACGCCTCTGGGCATTAAGGACTTTGGCGCCGAGCGCGAACTGGAGTCGCTGTACGAAATGATCCGCCAGGCGAACGCGCGCGCGGAAGGTGCGGAGATCACGGAGGAACTGCGGCGGCAGGCGCTGGAGCGCCGGGGAGGATCGCATGAACTTTCGGAAACTGCGCTGGACAATCAGATCCGCAAGGGGCGCGTACGCTGGCTGCGCAATCACCTGACGGAAGCGGGCATGCGGCGCGCCCAGGAGCTGGGCTGGCCCAACACCTACACACTGACCAAGAGCCTGGCGGAGTCGCTGCTTGCGACGTACGGCGGCAACCTGCCCATTGCGGTGGTGCGGCCATCGATTGTGGAGACCTCCACGCATCAGCCGTTTCCGGGCTGGAACGAGGGCATCAACACGTCGGCGTCTCTTTCCTACCTGCTGGGAACGTTCTTCCGGCAGTTGCCCAGCAACGAGCGCAAGCGCCTGGACGTGATTCCGGTGGACCTGGTGTGCCGCGGCATGATGCTGATCGCGGCGGCGCTGGTGGAGCGGCGCCACGAGAAGCTCTACCAGCTGGCGACCTCGGCCAACAATCCCTGTGACATGCGGCGATCGATAGAACTGACGGGGCTGGCGCACCGCAAGCACTACCGCGCGCAGGAGGGGATGGAACACTGGCTGCGGCTGCGCTTTGACACCATTGCCGTTTCCAAGTCACGCTACCAGCGGCTGTCGGCGCCCGGACAGCGCGCCATCGTGCGTGCCATCCGGCTGATGGTTTCGCCCATTCCCTTCATGGGCGCCTCGCTGGCGCGCAAGGAGCGGTTGCTGGAACGCGTGGAACGACTGATTGAACTTTACGAGCCGTTCATCCTGCACAACGAGCAGGTGTTCGAGTCGGAGAACGTGGAGCTGCTGTCCGCGGCGCTCGATGAGGCGGAGCGCGAGGCCTTCGGCTACGACGCGCGCGCCATCGACTGGTGGGAATACTGGATCAACATTCACGTGCCCGCGCTGCGCAAGTGGTCGTATCCGCTGATCGAAGGCAGGCCGCTGGAGGCGCGCGCCGCGCGCTCCTTCCGCATGGCGGCGCTGCGCCCGGAACCGCGGCGGGCGGGCGGTGAATCCGTTCCTACGGGAGCCACATGGCCATCTTCCTGACCGGATCCACGGGATACATCGGCGGCCACCTGGCGGCCGGGCTTCTGGAACAACACGGAGAATCGCTCAACCTGCTGGTGCGCGCCAAGAGCCAGCGCGAGGCGGCGCAACGCCTGTGGCACGCGTTGCAACTGCACATGGACTTTGCGCGTTTCCAGGAGCACCTGGAGTCGCGTGTGGACATGTTTCTCGGCGACCTCACGGAAAAGCGCTTCGGGCTGGACCAGATTGACTATGCGCGCATGGTGAAGACCACCGATTCGGTGATCCATTGCGCCGCCTCGCTCAACCGCAAATCGGAAAAAGCCTGCCTCAACGTCAACCTGCGGGGCACGCTGGAAGTGGTGCGTTTTGCGCGGGACGCGCAGGACGACCACGGCCTGCGGCGCATCAGCCATGTGAGCACGGTGGCCGTGGCCGGCCACCGCAGCCACGAAGTGGTGCGCGAAGACGCGGCCATCGACTGGCAGCGCTCCGACTACGATCCCTACGCGCGCACCAAGAAATTCTGCGAGCACATGATCCGCGAACTGCTGCCCGAGGTGCCGCGCACCATCTTCCGGCCTTCGATCGTGCTGGGCGACAGCCGCCGCGCCGAGACCACGCAATTCGACATGGTGCGCGCGTTCGTCTTTCTCGCTGGGCTGCCCCTGCTGCCCTTCCGGCCGGAGGACAAGATCGACATCGTGAACGTGGATTACGTGGCCGATGCCATCGTCACCCTGCACCAGAAGGAAAAACCGGGGCACGAGATCTACCACCTCTCGTCCGGCACGGATTCCCAGACCTATCGCGAGCTGACGCGCGCGCTGGCCCAGGCCCGGGGCAAGGGCATGCCCATGTTTGCTCCCGGGTTGGAGAAGCCCTTCGCGTCTCTGGTGAATTTCCTTGCGCGGCGCAAGGGCGGCGTGGGCTACGGCGCGTCCCTGCTGAAGGTGTTCCTGCCCTACCTGGTGTGGGACACGGTGTTCGACAATGCGCGCGTGGTGGCCGAACTGGGCCGCAAGCCCACGCCGTTTTCCCAGTACAGCTATCCGCTGCTGCAATACAGCCGCGCGAACCACTTCACCTACCGCTACCAGGAATGGCCGGACGCCGCGCGAGGGGCCGGGGAATGACGGACCTGTTGCTGGAAGCCTGGGTCAGCGGTCTGATCGAGCTTTCCAAGCTGGGCTGGATGCTGGGCGCGGGGCGCAAGTGGCAGCCCGGAGAACCGTTGAGCCTGCTGCTGGCGGGCTACAACGGCACACGCAACACCGGCTCCGACGTGCGCGTGGAGGAAATGCTGCGCCAGGTGCGGCGCATCCTGGGCGAAAAAAACATTCGCCTGAGCGTGATGACGCAAAACTTCGAGCGTTCGCACGGCTACTTCGGCGACGCGCAGCAGGTCCACCTGCCGGACATCTTCCCTCCGTTTCTCTACCGCGAAGCGCGGCGTCACCACGGCGTGCTGGCTTGCGAAGGATCGATGTTCAAAAGCAAGTTTGCCAACGCGCTGACCACCATGATGATCGGGTCGCTGGGAATCGCCTCGGCGGAAAACAAGCTTTCCGTGGGCTACGGAGCGGAGGCGGGGGAGATGGACCGCGTGCTGGCGAAAATGTGCCGGCGCTATTGCCGGCAGTCGCTGGTGATCACGCGCAACGAGGAGTCGCGCACCGTGCTGCGCGCGCTGGGCGTTCCCACCGAACCCGGCACCGACACGGCGTGGACCTTTGAGCCTCGCGGCAAGGAGTTCGGCGAAAAAGCCCTGCACGATGCCGGCTGGGACGGCAGCCAAGAGGTGCTCGTGGTGTGTCCCATCAACCCGTTTTGGTGGCCGGTGAAGGCGTCCGTGGTGAAGTATGCGGTGCGCATGCTGACCGGCGCCTACCAGGACAGCCATTACCGCACGGTGTACTTTCACAACTCCGGGCCGAAAGTGGTTGCCGCCTACCGGAGATACCTGGGCGCAATCGCCAAAGCGGTGGAGCGCTTCCGCAAGGAGCAAGGGGCCTTCGTGGTGCTGGTGGCGATGGAGCGCCTGGACGCACGCGCCTGCCGGGAACTGGCGGCACAACTGGGCGGCGCGCCGGTTGTGACCTCGGACCAGTACGACATGTACGAACTGGTGAGCATTCTGCGCTCCAGCCACCTGATGGTGTCGTCGCGCTACCACGGCATCGTAACTTCAATGCCGGGGCTGGTGCCCTCGGCGGGAATCACCATGGATGAGCGCATCCGCAACCTCATGCGCGAGCGCGGGCACGAACGTTTCCTGCTGGAAGTGGATGACCCGGAACTGGGCGCCAGGCTCTACGAGGTTCTGCGGCGGCTGCGGCAGGAACGCGACGTGGTGCGGGAAGGTGTGGCGCACACCGTAGTGCGCAATCTGAAGGCCATGGCGCGCATGGGCGTGTACCTGGAAGAGCACGTGCAGCAGCGCTATCCGGAGTTTCCCGTGCGCGCGGGCCAACTGAGTTGGGAGGACTACCTGCCGCCCCTCAGCCCGGGACTTGCCAGACTGGTCGAGACACACGGCGGATGAGCTTCCTGGAGAACATTTTTCAGCGCCTGGAGGAGGCGCGGGAGCGCGTGGTGCTGGAAGAAGCGCGCGACGGCCGTCTTGCGCCAACGACCGCGGCGGAACTGTTAGAGCGGGTGGCCGTGGCGCGAAATTTCGCGCGCGCAGCCGGCTTGAAGGCGGGCGACCGCTGCGCAGTCCTGGCGCACAACAGCGTGCGCTGGGTGGCGCTGGACCTGGCGCTCATGGCCGAAGGCGTGATCGTGGTCCCGCTCTACGCACGGCAGGCGCCGGCGGAACTTGCCGGGATGCTCCAGGACAGCGGGGCGG
>Ga0114945_10002242_pt1 | contig 11435 bp, 12 predicted proteins | sample OV2TP3_FD_87194 | JGI IMG/M metagenome (GOLD analysis project Ga0114945, IMG submission 87194) | Hot spring microbial communities from Beatty, Nevada to study Microbial Dark Matter (Phase II) - OV2 TP3 | ecosystem: Environmental > Aquatic > Thermal springs > Hot (42-90C) | place: USA: Beatty... | reverse complement strand
TCACGTCCACCACGTTCTCAAAGAGAAATGCCTTTCGGTCCTTCTCCTCCAACCCGCGGAATTGCCAGCGCACAAGAGGCATCAACTCCGTGTCCTTGTTGATTTCACGGCTGATCCGAATCAGCTTTTCCCGCCGCTCCAGCGCCTTTAGATGCTCGCGGACATCTCTATAGTATCTCCCGGCTTTCTCCATCTCGATCTCCCTCCTTCACAGCTCCTGCGCCATGTATCGCCCCGCAATGCGAAGTTGTCAAGAACACCCGTCTGCTTCTTCGCTCTCTCCTATTGACAAAAATGTCCCACAAACCTAACTTAAGCCACGGCCCAAGAACGGACTTTTCGGGTCTCTTTATGGCGAACGTTGGCTTTGTCGGGCTGGGTGTCATGGGCAGCCGAATGGTTAAGCGGCTGCTGGATGCCGGGCACAGGGTAACGGGCTACAACCGGACCAAGTCGAAGGCACAGTGGCTACTCGATGTCGGCATGGAGTGGGCCGACACCCCCCGAGCCGTGACCCAGGGAGCGGAGGTCACTTTCACCATGGTGAGCAACACGGAGGCATTGCAGGCCGTCGTGGCCGGCCCTGATGGCATTCTAGCCGGACTCTCTGCGGGAAAAATCTACGTGGACATGAGCACGGTCAGTCCCGCGGCGAGCCGAGAGTTGGCCAAGCAAGCTGAGGCTAAAGGCGCAAAGATGCTTGATGCCCCCGTCTCTGGCAGCGTCTCCACACTGGAGGAGGGGAAACTCTCCATCATGGCCGCAGGGGATCGAGCGGCCTACGAAAAAGTCCTGCCGATTCTCCAAGCGATTGGCCCTAAGGTAACCTACGTGGGGCGCAACGGCTTGGCGGTCTCCATGAAAGTCGCGACAAATCTAAGCTTGGCGGTACAGATGCTCGCCTTTAGCGAGGGAGTGCTCCTGGCCGAAAAGAGCGGCATCGCTCGCGAGACCGCAGTCGAGGTGCTGCTCAACAGCGTCATGGCCTCTCCCATGGTCAAGTACCGGGGCCCCTTTGTCCTGAAGATGCCGGATGAGGCCTGGTTTGATGTGAACATGATGCAGAAAGATCTGCTCCTCGCTTTGCAGATGGGACGGGAACTGGACGTGCCCCTCCCAACCACCGCCGTCACCAACGAGATGCTCACCGCGGCCCGCGCGATGGGATTGGAAAAGAAGGACTTCGCCGCCCTTTTTGAGGTGCTGGCGAGGATATCGGGCCTGAAAGACACTGCAAAATGAAAATTGCAAAATGCAGAAGGCAAAATTTTTCTTTTTTCAATTTCCACTTTGGAATTTGCCTTGAAAGCCAGTGACTTTCGCCATGAGACAAGAGGCGAAACCCCCAAAGAAGGTTGAGCTTGATGCCAAGCGCCTTCTCCATTTCTATCGGCAGATGCTTAAAATCCGCCTTTTTGAAGAACAAGTGAACCAGCTTTACCTGAGCGCCAGGATGCCCGGGCTCGCCCACCTTTATATCGGCCAGGAGGCTGTGGCTGTGGGGGTGTGCGAGGCGCTCAGGCGCGATGACTACATTACCAGCACGCACCGAGGTCACGGTCACTGCCTGGCCAAGGGCGCCTCTGCGGACCGGATGTTTGCCGAACTTCTGGGCAAAGCGGCCGGCTACTGTAGGGGCAAAGGCGGCTCTATGCATATCGCCGATCAGGAGATGGGCAATCTTGGTGCCAACGCCATCGTAGGAGGAAGCGCGGGCATCGCCACTGGCGCGGCCCTGTCGGCGAAGATGCGAGGAACCGATCAGGTAGCTGTCTGCTTCTTTGGGGAGGGCGCCCTGGGACAGGGTTTACTCTATGAATGCATGAACATGGCCTCGCTGTGGAAGCTGCCGGTCGTCTATGTGTTAGAGAACAATCTCTACAACGAGTACACCCATTACAGCGAAACCACTGCCGGAGAGATCCAGGCCCGGCCCGAGGCCCTGGGCGTGGAGAGCCGATCCATAGATGGCCAGGATGTGGTTCTGGTCCACCAAACCACGCTGAGGCTCGTGGAGCAGGCCCGGCGTGGCGAGGGGCCAGCCTTTCTGATCTGCAACACCTACCGTTTCCACGGCCATCACGTGGGGGACATCGACCGTTCATACTACCGCTCTAAAAAAGAAGAGGAAGAATGGAAGAACAAGCGCGATCCTCTGAAGCTCCTTGCCGGTAAACTGGGCAAAGAAAAAATCGCGGACGAGGAGGAGCTGTCTAAGATCGAGAACGACACCCGCCTCGAAATTGAGACTGCGCTTAACTTTGCCTTGACGGCCCCCTACCCCGACCCCAGCGAGGTCCATCAGCATGTCTACGCCTAATATAGAATTTTCGATTTTGGATTTTGGACTCGAATCGGAAATCGGCAATCGTTCGACTGAGCTCACGACGAAGTCTAAAATCCAAAATGGATGAGTTGGCGGAAGTGATATCACAAAAAAAGCCTGCTGCCGGGGTCGCGGTGAGGGAGATCACTTTGAGTCAGGCGATCAACGAGGCCTTGGCTGAGGAGATGCGGCGGGATTCGCGGGTCTTTATCATCGGCGAGGATGTCGCTGAGGCGGGAACACCCTTCAAAGTGCTCTCGGGTTTGGCTGCCGAGTTTGGCCCAGCCAGAGTCATCGATTCACCCATCTCGGAGGCAGGCATAACCGGAATCTGCGTGGGAGCAGCTATGACCGGAATGCGGCCGGTGGTGGATATCATGTTTGGCGACTTCGTCACGCTGACCATGGATCAGATGGTGAACCAAGCCGCTAAGATCCACTACATGTCGGGCGGCAAGCTCAAGGTGCCGATGGTCATGCGTACCACCCTAGGCGCTACCCGGCGCTCGGCTGCCCAGCACAGCCAGAGCCTGCATGCCTGGTTCAGCCACGTGCCAGGCCTGAAGGTCGTCCTGCCCTCCACCCCCTACGACGCCAAAGGGCTGCTTAAAAGTGCCATCCGCGATGATAATCCGGTGGTCTTTTTCGAAGACAAGATGATGTATCAGCTCAAAGGGCCCGTGCCTGACGAAGAGTACACGATCCCTCTGGGCGTGGCGGATATCAAGCGGCCCGGCAAGGACATCACTCTAGTGGCCACAAGCAGCATGGTGCACGTGGCTCTGAAGGCGGCGGAGCTGCTTGAGCAATCTGGAATCAGCGCTGAGGTGGTGGATCCCAGAACCATGGTTCCGCTGGACAAAGGGGCGCTCATCGAATCGGCGAAAAAGACCGGCCGCGCCATGGTTATCGATGAAGGCTATGAGCGCTACGGCGTGACCGCTGAAATCGCCTCGGTTATAGCTGAAGAGGCCTTTTATTATCTCGATGCGCCGGTGAAGCGGTTAGGGGCTATGAATGTCCCAGTGCCCTTTTCTCCGGTACTCGAAGACGAGACCGTTCCCACCCCGGAGTCCGTCGCCGAGATGGCAAAAGGGTTATGTGGAAGATTATAGAGACGACTATAGAGGGAGACACCCTATCCCTTCGCTTCAGTGCCTCCTCGTCAGGGGAAGTTCCGTTCGGGGACCCGCCTCTCGCGCCGACGGCAAGGAAGAAAAAGGGACCTCCCTATCCCCTCGGCTTCAGCGTCTCGTCGGCCGGGAGTCTAACTGCTCGCCTCGGGCAGCATCGAAACTCGCCCAAAAAACAAATACGGGCTCAGACATCGATGCTGCTTTTCCTCAGCTTCGCAGAGAGTTCTAACGCCTCCGAGCCGATCTTCGCTATGGGGGCAGGGAGGTCCCAGGGAGGCGACCGAGGGGAGCGCGAGCGAGGCTGCGGACGCAGGGACGTGGAGGTTGGTGCAGGCCCCGACTGATGGAGTAACCACCCTAAGGGGTCGGCGCGGGCGGCCCTCGAGGCAGAGGCCTATCGGCCGCAACCGAGAGCGCGTTCCCCGAGGGAGCCCGCCCATCGGCTGCGTTCTGAAGACTCGCCCCCTTGGAGCTATTTAGAGCGGGACGAACATGCAAAAAAGGAGGTATGCCATGGGACTTAAAACTTTTGGCCTGATGGGCGTGGATTGGGAAGAGCGCGTCAACATCGAGCGGCTCAGAAACGAGCGGTTGGCTCGTGTAAAAAAGGCCCTCAAGGCATCAGAACTGGGTTCTCTTCTGTGTTTCGACATGAATAACATCCGCTACATTAGCGCCACTCACATCGGCACATGGGCCATGGACAAACTGGTCCGCTTCACGCTCCTGCCTCAGGACGACGACCCCATCGTCTGGGACTTCGGCTCTGCGGCGCGCCACCACCAGATCTACTGTCCCTGGCTCGGCGTAGAGCGCTCGCGCGCCGGCATCTCGACATTGCGCGGCGCTACATCGCCGAAATCAGGACTCGCCCAGGATGTCGCGCGCAAGATCAAAAGGGAACTGGAAATGCGCAAGCTTCAGAGCGAGCCCGTCGGGGTCGATGTCATTGAGCTGCCAGTCCTCTTTGCGCTGCAAGCCGAGGGGATTAAGGTAGTTGACGGCCAGCAGCTCATGCTCGACGTGCGCAAGATCAAAACCCAAGACGAGATCACGCTTCTCAACACGGCCTGCGCTCTGGTGGATGCGGCCTATGAGGAACTCTACGCCTTTTTGAGACCAGGGGTCCGCGAAAACGAGTGCGTGGGCCTCGTGAGCAAGGTTCTTTTCGATCTCGGCTCGGAGCATGTCGAAGGCGTCAACGCAATATCCGGCGAGCGCTGTAGCCCCCATCCCCATGTCTATACCGATCGCATCTTGAGGCCGGGAGATCCGGCCTTCTTTGACATTCTGCATAGCTTCAACGGCTACCGCACCTGTTACTATCGGACCTTCGCTGTCGGCAGCGCCTCGCCAGTCATGGTGGACGCCTACAAACGGTGTCGAGACTATATGGATGCGGCCATCAGCATCGTAAAGCCTGGAATCACTACGGCAGAGGTCGTGAAGCTTTGGCCTAAAGCCCAAGAGTTTGGTTTTGCCAACGAGGAGGCGGCCTTTGCACTGCAGTATGGACACGGCGTAGGCCTTTGCATTTGGGAGAAGCCGATCTTCAGCCGCTTGGTGTCCCTCGATAGTCCTGAAGTCATTGAAGAAGGAATGGTCTTCGCCCTGGAGACCTATTGGCCCGCCTCGAATGGATGGGAGGCGGCGCGTCTGGAAGAGGAGGTCGTAGTGACGAAAGATGGCTGCGAGGTGATCACGCGCTTTCCCTCAGAGAAAATCCCGGTAGCAGGAAGGCAATATTTCACTTTTTCCGGTCCGTTGCCGAATACGCGCGAAACGCAATCGCCCCTCAACAACCCGGGAGCGCTCGAGAGAGTGAAGAAGGCGTGAGGCGCGAGGCAATAGGCAACAGGAAATAATTTTGGATTGCCGATTTTGGATTTTGGATTGTTTTCCTGTCATTCCCTCTCCCACTGGGAGAGGGTCAGGGTGAGGGGAATCCCATGAGTAAAAAAGTCATTGGTCTTGCTCTAGGCGCTATGCTCTTGGCTCTTAGCTTTCCAGCCGAGGCGCAGCAACCGGGTAAAATCCCGCGCATTGGTTATTTACTCCCCCTTTCGCCGGCGTCTGAGTCCGCTCGCATCGAACTATTCAGGCAGGGGCTGCGCGATCTGGGCTATATCGAGGGAAAAAATATTCTCATCGAGTATCGCTACGCTGAAGGCAAAGAGGATCGTCTCCCAGCTCTTGCGGGCGAACTCGTTCAACTTAAGGTCGATGTGCTCGTCGCCCAAGGTTTTACAGCGACCCGCTCAGCCAAGCAGGCGACCACGACGATCCCGATCGTTATAGTAACCGCCACGGACCCGGTCGAAAGCGGCATAGTCAAAGGCCTGGCGCGGCCCGGCGGCAATATCACAGGGATCGCCCGACTTACCCGTGATTTAGCCGGAAAGCGGCTGGAACTGCTTCAGGAGGTGCTGCCTGGGATGTCGCCCGTGGGAGTCCTCTTGGATGCGAATAGCAAAGCGGCGGCGATTGGCCTTAAAGAGTATGAGGAGGTGGCGCGCGCTCTAAAGGTACAGCTTCAATCCCTAGAGGTACGAGGTCCGAACCCTGATTTGGAAGCCGCATTTCAAGCTGCGGCCAGGGGGCGTGCCAACACGCTTATCACAATTACCAATCCCGTGCTCCGGCGTTACGCAAAGAGGATCGCAGAGCTGGCCATAAAAAACCGACTGCCCTCAATGTATGAGGGAAGTTACTACGTAGAGGACGGTGGCCTCATGTCTTATTCAGCCGACGACGCCGAGAATTTCAGGCGCCTGGCTACGTTTGTGGACAAAATCCTAAAAGGAAACAAACCAGCCGACCTGCCTGTGGAGCGGCCGATCAAGTTCGAGTTCGTAATCAATCTCAAGACGGCGAAGCAGATCGGATTAACCATTCCACCCAATATTTTGGCTAGAGCAGATCGAGTTATCCGATGATCGAGCAATCTAAAACCTGTGCTGAGCGAAGTCGAAGTATCCAAAATCGAAAATCTAAAATCGTTAGGCGATTCCGCCGAATGTGTTGGCGAGAGCAGATAGAGTCATCAAATAATCGTGAGGGGTGAGTAGTGAGGCGACAAGAACAGAAAGATTTTGGATTAGATAGAATTTTGGGGCTCTCCCTCCAATAACAACGGAAAGGAACGCGGACTGGAAGAAGAACTTACTGAAGGACTGTAATACTTGTAAGAAACTCTTGCGGAGTGACGATCTTGAGTTGGGTGCGGAGGGCGACCTGTTTTGTGAAGTGCCGTGTATTCGTGGTGAGAAACCAGTCAGGAGCCGCTTTCAGCGCAGAGACGAGTACTGGGACATCAGCTTGATGACGGATCAAATGGCGATGCCGCTCGACTTCCTGCTTGCTCGGAAGGGGAATGAACTCCGGCTTAAGGAGCCGCAACAGCGTGCTATAAGCGTTTATGGTTTCATTGGCTAACCGAGGGTTTGAGGCAAGGAGTTCGAGGAGGTTATCTTCCACTTCTGCCTGGACGTACTCCCCAACGACAATTTTGAACACCCTGCGTCGGGAGAGGATGAGCAACGCGCGAGAGGCGCTCCATGGAGCGAGAAGTCCTTCCAAAAGGACCCCGGAGTCCAGGAAGACCCTGGGAATGGAGGAAGGGTTACCCCTTCCCATAAAGTCTCTGGAAGCGTCGCCGACGTACTCTTGCCAGGTTCTTCAGAGCCTGCCCGACCGAGATCCCTCGACCCGCCAGGGCCTCCTGGATGCGCTCACAGAGATGACCAAGGGTCAGGTCAGAGGGCACAACCATCAATGTCTCGCCGAGTTGAATGAGAAGGACCTCGCTTCCCTTCGAGAGCTTGTGGAGTTTACGGTAACTGGGAGGAACCGCAATTCGCCCCTTCTCTCCTACTCGGATTGCTTCAATCGGCCGGACTGCTCCTTCTGGCATGTGATGGATTTCTCCTTTGTGAATATCCCAAAGATGAAAATAGCTTGTCCTCAAGTAGGTTGCAAGTGGTTCCATCCCAGCCTGACAATTCCGCCGAACGTGCTGATGCGGGCGGACAAGGTGATCAAATGAACACAGGCACGAGGCAACAGGCAATAGGAAGATATTTCTACTCAAGCCTACCGCCTCTCGCCTCCCATTGGCGGGTAACGAGTCAACCAGTAACGAATAACTAAGATGGCGACAGATGTGATCATGCCTGCGCTCGGGATGGCGCAGGAAAAAGGTGTCTTGTTAAAGTGGCTCAAGGCTCAGGGCGAGGCGGTCCGAAAGGGGGAGCCGTTGATGGAGGTGGAGACCGACAAGGCCACGGTCGAGATCGAGGCGCCCGCCTCTGGTGTCCTCGCCAATGTTACGGCGGCTGAGGGTGAGGAGATCCCCGTGGGCCAGACGATCGCGGTCATCCTGGCGCCAGGCGAATCTCTTCCGGCTGAGACGGAGACAGTCCCCATTACGCCGTATCAGCACCCTCTCCCTCGCCCTCTCCCTGAGGGAGAGGGAAAGGGTGAGGGCGCAAGCGCCCGACGCGTCCTCGCCTCGCCTGCCGCCAAAAGGGTCGCGAAAGAGAAAGGCATCGAGCTTTCCGCTTTGCGAGGCAGCGGGCCCGACGGAAGCATCCTTGCCGAAGACGTTTTGCGCGCTGCTGAAGGGCAACCCCATGCGCGCGACTTTTTCCCGAAAGTGAAGGAGACGATCGCTCCCACTGCCATGCGCCGCATCATCGGCGAGCGCATGGCCAAGAGCAAGCAAACAGCCCCCCATTTTTATGTCAGCATGGATGTCGATATGACCCAGGTCAGCCAAAAGAGAGAGGAGTGGAAGCAACAGGGGGACCCGGCCATTCCATCGGTGAATGACTTTATCCTGTGGGCCTGCGCCTTGGCGCTCAGGGACTTTCCCTCGCTCAACTCAACCCTTACGGCACAGGGGATACAGATTTTCTCCGACATCAACATCGGCACGGCCGTGGCTGTGGACGAAGGCCTCGTGGTCCCAGTCATCCGCAACGCGGACCGGCTGACCTTACAACAACTCGCCAAGCAGAGCCGGGAGCTGGCGGGAAAGGCGCAGAAAAAGAAACTCTTGCCTTTGGATTACGAGGGTGGCACCTTTACGGTTTCCAATCTCGGTATGTTAGGCGTGGATAGCTTTGGGGCCATTATTAATCCGCCCCAATGTGCTATCCTGGCTGTCGGTCAAGTGGCGCCGCGGGTGGTTGCCCATGACCAGAGCATCGCGGTTCGCCCCACGATGACCATGACCCTCTCGGCCGATCATCGCATCGTCGATGGCGTCATCGCTGCGCGCTTTCTCCAAGAAGTGAAGAGGCTGTTGGAAAAACCGGTCCTTTAGTCCCCATTTTGTTATGGCAAAGGTCACCGTGCACCACCTCACTAAGAGCTACAACGGCGGCAAAGTGGTGGCCCTACAGGACGTTAGCTTTGAGGTCGAGCCTTACGAGAGTCTCTGCATCCTGGGGCCTAGTGGATGCGGCAAGACCACGCTGTTGCGCCTCCTGGATTGTCTTATCCCCCGGGACCGAGGGGAGATCCTACTGGAGGGGGAGCCAGTGACCGCGCCGCGCCCCGATGTGGCCATGGTCTTTCAGCACTTCGGTCTCTTTCCCTGGAAGAGCTTGCAGGAAAATATCGCCTATGGATTGGCGCTCCGGGGAAGAGCCAAACAGGAGGTGGAAACGATCGTTAGACGCTACATCCAGATTATGGGTCTCCAGGGATTTGAAAAGTCCTACCCGTACCAACTCTCCGGCGGCATGCAGCAGCGAGCCGGACTGGCGCGCGCCCTGGCGGTCAACCCCTCTCTGCTTCTGATGGACGAGCCCTTCGGCTCGCTCGACGCCCAGACGCGCGAGACCCTTCAGGAAGAGCTTTCTAAGATTTTGGAGCAGGAGCGCAAAACCATGCTCTTTGTCACCCATTCTATCGATGAGGCGATCTACCTGGGAGATCGCATCCTGCTCATGACGCCTCGGCCGGGAAGGATACGTGAGATCCTTTCCGTGGAGATTCCGCGGCCACGCGACTTGAGCCGGGTCAAGGCCGACCCCCGATCGATCCAGCTTCGCACCTACATCTGGGACCAATTGAAACAGGACGCCGAGCAAAATATGAGAGGACTAACATGAAGAACTCGACCTATACTTGGGGCATCAGGTTTTTATCTCTGGCCGTGGTCCTCACCGCCTGGGAACTCTACGGCCGGTCGGTGAACCCGATCCTCTTCACCTACCCGACCGCCATTGCGGCGGCATTCGTTGAGCTAGTGTCCAAAGGGGAGCTCCAGCGTTTTCTCATGCAAAGCCTTGAGGTATTCCTTTACGGTTTTACCCTAGCCGTCGTGGTAGGTATTCCCCTCGGGATCTTCTTGGCTCGCTCCCCAACCTTGTCTCTGGCCCTCGAGCCGTATCTCCATGCTATTTATTCGACTCCAACAGTGGCTTTTATTCCTCTCATTGTCCTTTGGTTCGGCTTTCGGGTTACCGCCAAGGTGGTTATCGTCTTTCTGTTCATGGTCTTTCCGATCCTGCTCAATACCCAGCAAGGGGTGAAGAATCTTAACCAAGACCTCCTGGAGGTAGCCCGTTCCTTTTGCTCTAGCGAGCGCCAGCTCTGGCTCGACCTCATTATTCCCTCCTCGCTCCCATTCATCCTCGCCGGTATCAACCTCGCGATCGGCCGTGGTCTGGTAGGGATGGTTGTGGCCGAGTTCTTTACCTCAGTTGCCGGCCTCGGGTACATGATAGTTCAGTATGCCAACTCCTTTGAAACGGCCAAGCTCTTTGTGCCCATCGTTGTGTTGATGGGCCTCGGAGTCATCCTGATCGGGCTGATAAAGGTGGTCGAGAGAAAGATCGCGCCCTGGCAGAATCGCGAACAGGGAGAAGTTTAATAGCTCATCCCTTGCAAAGCCCCGACTGCAAGTAATATTCTATCCGCTTAGGGAGTTCCCTAGAGGAGGCGATGTTTAGAAGAATCGATCATGTAGCACTCCATGTGAGCGACCTCGAACGGTCCATCGCCTTCTACGAGAGACATTTCGGCTTCAAAAAGTATTTCCAGCATGCCGCCACGGGAGGAATGCAGATCGCTTACCTCAAGCTGGGAGATACGGTTTTAGAGCTGACCCACAGATCCGACGGGTCGATGGCCGGCTTTCACTTCTGCTTGGAGACGGATGATTTTGACCAGGCTGTAGCCGAGCTTCAAAAAGATGGAGTGGTGATGGTTCGGGCGCCGCACGATACCGCGGCAAGGGAGCCAAGGGAGAAAGGTTGGCGCAGGGTAGTTTTCCGCGGCCCGGACGGGGAGCAGATCGAATTACGAGGGTGAAAACGAAAGAATTTTGGATTTTAGATTTTCGATTTTAGACTAGAATCCAAAATCGGCAATCCAAAATCTAAAATGAGAAATGTGCGCGTTTGTGCTCGACCAAAGATGGAGAACCTGACATGTCTAAAAACGAGAGTGCCACAATCGAGTTGATCTGTCCTTGCTGCGGCGCAACCCTGACCATCGATCCCTCTTTGCCCGCGGTCCTGGACCATAAGCTACCTGCCAAGCCTCAGGTCGCCGCCCATATGAAGGATGTGCCGAAGCTTGTGAAGGAAGAGGCGAGCCGCCGCGAAGAGAAGTACCAGCAGATTGTCGAGGCGGAAAAGAACAAGGGAAAGGTCTTGGAGAGAAAATTCCAGGAGCTGCTCAAGAAGGCCAAAGAAGAGCCCCTCAAAAAGCCCCTCAAAGATATCGATCTGGATTAATGTAAGCTACGACCCCCCCCACCCTGGAGGTTGCCGGTCTCCAGGCATAAAAATCCGCTGCCGCCCGCACAGGGGGACGTTCCTTAGGATTTATTTGATGGAGAAAACAATCTAATCCCGATGTTAAGCGAAACAGAGGGCGCCGACAAAAGATGGATATTCCCACAGGAAGATTATACAGAGTGAAAGGCCTGGCCCCAACCGTACTTGTCGGCTCCTTAG